>PVBE010860379.1_pt1 | contig 53576 bp, 45 predicted proteins | sample 1631181 | NCBI WGS metagenome assembly PVBE01 (sample SAMN08397723, study PRJNA350692) | Marine metagenome, whole genome shotgun sequencing project. | isolation source: water | place: Pacific Ocean | collected 2012-04
CGTCGCGGCCGCGATCTACATCGCGAAACTGGAACTCGGGAAGTTCGAGTTGGCCGAGGCAACGGCAAGGGCCAAGGACCTCGAATTCGACAAGAAGCAGAAGATCGTCTTCGACCGCGAGATCACGAACCTCTCGGTCGCCGATCTCTACGCCAAGGCTCGCCAGAACCGTGACTACGCGTCGCTCGGCGCGAAGTTCGTCGACATGAAGAAGGCCGGGAAGATCCCGGCCGGTGCGTGGGGTCGAAACTTCTGGAGCCAGATCATGAACTTCGCGAAGAACAAGCGGGACGTGAAGCTCTACGAAGAGGCCTACGGCAAGTACAAGGCCCTCCTCGGCGGAGACAAGCGGTACCAACGGCTCTTCGAGCGTTACGACGAGGTCCTCAAGGCGCTAGAGAACGGCGACCAGATTCCGCGACGGCGGACCGGAGCTCGGCGCATTCGACGCGTGGGCGCGGTCAAGAAGAAGTAGCGACCGCGCGAAAGCGCGCGCCGAATCGACGAAGTGAGTCGCTTCCCGGTGACTCACTTCGTTCGTGTACAGACTGTGCGATGTCGCCCGCGGAGCGGATCCGCACATCGAATCCGCACGTTACCGACTCGTCGATCAAGGGCTACCCAATCGAGCTTACGCGAGACTCCCCAACTCGCAGATCAACTTGAGGAAGCCCGCATGGAACCGTCGCCGTCTAAGCACCGCGCACTCTTGGTCCTTTTCGTCTCTTCATTCTGCTGGGCCAGCTGCTCGGGTTCGCACAACAACGTCGATTCCGGTGGTCGATCGGGCGACAACCAACTCGTCACGATTGAGTACGGCAAGCTCGTCGACGTCTACGGATTGAGGGAGATTCTGGGCACCAAAACGATCGCGCTCTACCAGGAGGACGCCCTCGTATCACCCGAGATTCCCGACGAGAGAGACGCGAACTCGCAGCGTTCCGACGACGAGATCCTCTACGACTTCATCAACTCCGATCCCGACACGCTGCAGCCCCGACTCTTGATCACGCGGCAGATCGGGTCGGCGGAGTTCCGCGACGCGTTCGACGCACTCGACAACAGCCTGCGCAACGTGGCCGCGAGCAAGGTCGCGACGGGTCCGGGACCGGGCAACTACCCGGTCGTACCACGAAACGCCGCGATCCGATTAACCTTCTCCGAACCCCTGAACCTCCCTCACGACTTCTTCTACGACTTGGACCCGGAAGGCCGGATCATCGGGACGAAGAATACGGAGGCGGCGCAGTTGCTGCAGATCGTAGGCGATCCCAACGACCGACTGCACAACGGCGACTTTCGACAGCTGGCCGCGCGCCTCGTCGTCCGCGGGAATACACTGATCCTCGACCCTGTCCTCCTCGGCGGCGAAGGGCTTCTCCTGGGAGTGCCGAACTCCGCAACCGGGCTACCGGAAGCACCAGACCAGCAGCGCGCGAACATCCGCATCGCTATCGCACTGGACGGCCCGCTCGCGATCCCCGGGTTGGATTCGGGGAAGCTCACCGGAACAAACAACGGCGCAGTGACGAGTGTCGTCCGCGACTTTCGATCTGGACACCGGCTGGACAATTCGCCCGACATCGCGAGGGGATTCGTCCGCGACCCCGTGCCGCCGCGCATCGTCGGTGAGCTGCTGATGTACCTCGAAGACGTCCGCTCGGCGAGCGAGGAGGCGACCGAACTGACGATCTACAAGAACGACATCGGACACGAAATCGACCGTGGCGACGTCTTGCGATTGTTCACCGGCAAGTCCGGAACGCCAGCCGCCATCGCCGAGATCATCCTCGATCCGGAAGACGACCTGGGAAGACCCGACGCTCAGTACGTGCGCGTCCTCGTTCGACCGATCCGCGATGCCAGCGGAAAAAACATCCTCGAGGCGATGGATCCGCGAAATCTTCCGGGCTACCCAGCAGAACGCGGGGAGGAGCGGGAGGAGTTCCTGCGCGAGCACGGTCCTCGCGCGGTTCTGGTCACCGAATACACGCACCGTCGACTTCGACCGGGGGCGGACCCGGAGAATCCACTGTCCTACTACGGGGATGACACGCGTCACTTCCTCACATTCAGTCCGACTCCAATCTCGGATGCCGGGACGGCGACACCGGGCGAAAACGTCTCACCGTTCGCCGACGCGATCATCCGCTTCAGCAAGCCCATCGACCTGACGTCAGCAAGCGGTTTCGACACGCTGTTCTTCGCCACGCGTGACGTGATGACTCTCGACAGCACCGAGAACCGTCCGTTCGACGACATCAACACGTTCCTTGAGAAGCGCAACATCGATCCCTCGAGCTTCGACCTGGACAAGTTCAGGACGCCGCACCTCATCGCGAGCCGCGCTTTCGACGGGGACGGCTCGCAGACGACGATCCGGTTGAAGACCCCATTCGGCTTCTACCTCGACGGGACGATGCGGGAACACGCGGAAGAGGACGCGAACCTCCCGTTCTCCGAAAGGCGCCACCACTACTTCTTGCACCTGGTCGGTGGCTCCAACGGCATCCACGATCTGTCCGGAAATGCAATCGACTTCCAAGCCGTGCTCGCGCCGGGAACCGAACCGACGGACTTCATCGCCATGCAGTTCGGCGTGGACTCGCGTTATCACCAAGGGACGAAGGTCGGGCGATTCGGCGACAACATCGTGGTGAGCGTGGTCCGTCGATTCTCGGGTCTCGACGAGGACGAGCGTCCCAACTACTACCGGCCCGAAGAGACGAAGCCGAACGGTCAACCTGCGCCGGGCCTCGCGACTTCACTCGACGACTTGTTCGGACCGATCTCTTACTCCGACGACGGTCAACTCCTGCCGCGCACCGGCGCCCGTCTGACGAAGACCCTCGACAATCTCAACCAGCTGCCGCCCCCGGATCAGTCGTCGCCGCTTCGCTGGTGTCCGCCGGGGACGATTGCGAACCCGACAGGCAACACCATCTTCGGCCAGGGGATCCAGAATCCATTCCACCCGCTGGGCTGTCGTCTGCAGATGGCGTGGCGCGAGATCGACATGAGTCTGTCGCGCACCGATCCACAGGACTTCAACCTCGACGTCGAACAGATGTACTGGGCTCCGTTCACGGCGAACCCCGTCTACTTCGACGAGTTCGATCGCGTGTCGCTGTTACTGGGACACTCTGAGAAGCGTCCCGAGCCATGCGTCAACTCGCAGTCGCGGTTCCCGTCCATGCCCCAATCGGGTCTGAACACCAACTTCGCGAGCAACTACGTCAAGAACTTCGATCTGACAGGCAAGGTCGGCGAGCAGCCTCTCCCCCACGCCGCGTTCGTCGACAAGGTGGTCACGATGAACGCCAACAACTCAGTGTTGGAACCGAGAGGAGTGAACTCCTTCATCCCGCTACCGAAGTTCGAAGACGCGACCAAGGGCTCCCAGGCCACGAACCCCTTCTTCGTCTGGCGCGACGAGCTCGTATCGGTGCAAGGCGGACAGAGTGGCGCCAATCCCGCATCGCTCGCTCCCTACATCTTGTCGCCGTTCCTCGCCGGACTCGGCCAGAACAACTGGACCATGGGAGGCACGGTATGCACGAAAGACGGTGCGTGGGACAACGCGAACGCCTCCCATCTGACGAACGGCGTGCGCGACTACTTCACGGACGGTCTTCTCAGCACCATCGCACTTCCGCTACTCGCGGACTTCTGGGTCTACCCGGACTCACCCGAGAAGCCCACGTATGACCCGTTCATCGCCGCTGGCATCAACGGTTGGCAGATCAGCCTCCCGGTGACCGGCAGCCCGTGGCCCGCCTTTCGAGTCTACTCATCGGGACGGCCCGGCAAGAACAGCACGGAGATGGACACGACGCAACCTGGCTGGCACGACGCGGTCGGTGGATGGGACTACACCGGGACGACGCAAACTCCGGCGGCGGACAACAGCGTCTACTGGGTGATGATCGACTTCCTCAAACGCACTTCTGTGGTGACCTCGGGTTTTGTCGAGATCGCGAACCCGCACCGCATGCGCCCCGGCGGCGACCCGCGCCTCGGCCCGTACGATACGATTGGCATGCTCCCGGAGTTCGACAGTGAAATCGGGCCGAATCAATCGATACTGCCCGCAGGCACGACGGTCGTGACGGAGTTTCGTGGCGCGAGCGCGTTGGACACACCCAACCCGTGGTGGCCACGCCTCACTGCCATGCCGGCTCCCTGCACTCCGTCCGCCGTGATCCCACCCTCTGTGGACAACTTCCCGCTCGACCCGTTCAAGGCCGGTGACGCGGGATTGAAGCACATGGATATTCGGGGCGGACGCACGTTCTGGACCCATCCGTACAACCGCACCGTCACCGACTACACGCGTGAGGCAAACGAATTGATGGACGACATATTCACCAATCGATTCAGCGGCAGCTCGGAGAGCTTCTCGCCGGCAGACGTGAAGTACTTCAACTGGCGGTTCATCATGCGCAACAACGTCGCCGTGACACCCCCGGTGTCACCCAAGCTCGACTCGTTCTTCGTGAGCTACCGACTCGTGAAGAGGTAGCAAACGCGAACTAGAGGCGTCGCGACGGGTTCGTGTGGTTGTACACCGGAATCACTTCGATCATCATGGAGCACTTCGCTATCGACCACTTCGGTCCGCGGCGCATTTTGAAGTCGAAGTACTTGTGTGTGCCAACCGTCGCCGGGATGAACGTCAACCGACCGTCCTCGAGGTCGGCCTGCGTGATCCGCTGACCTGGCGTGACGGCCATACCGTCCAGCTGTAGCAACCCGCAGATGTCCATCGAGACGATCTGGACTTCGGAGACCGGCGTCGAATCCGGGCTGAGGTCCAGCGCGCTGAAGATGTAGGCCGAGTCTTCCTTCGTCGTCACGGTCAGATCGTAGTGCCGCTGCATTCGCTGTCGTGGCTGCGAACCCCAGGCGGCCCCCTCTTCCGATCCAGATGGCGTCGTCGGGTACAACCCGCTCTCCGGGCCCGGGCAGTCGGAATCAAGCGTCGGTTCGCCGGTCGCCACATCATCGCCCGTGTCAGCCTCGTCGTCCGTATCTGGAGTCTCGCCCTCGTACGCAGCGGCCAGATCCTCCTCGTCGGTTTCTTCAAAGGCCTCTTCGCACAGATCCCCCGTCGGCTGTTGAACCTCGGGCACGTCGACATCCGGCAGTGGCGCGGAATCGGCGATCACGTCCTCGACGTACGCGTCCTCTGATCCCTCGTCATCGTACGCCGGCGCGTCGTAGACCGGAACGTCAACCGCCGTCAGGATCTTGACGGTCATCCGGTACTTGTCGTTCGAGTACGTCGTCCCATCGTGGACCTGGAACCAGAACGAATCGCTCTCGCCCTTTTCCGCTGGCGAGTAGTCGAAGCTCCCCTGTTCGATCTCCGAGCGGCTCACAACCTGGTTCGGGTCGATCGGAACGCCATCGAGGCGAACCGCGCCCTTCATGTCCAGGTTCGTGATCTTGACCTTGATCAACTCGTCGCCATCGAAGTCGTGGTACTTGAAGTCCGACGCCTGGAACACGTATGCGGTGTCCACGGGCGTTTCGATCACGTTGTCCGAAGCGGTGGGGGGATGATAGAAAGGCGTCACCTCGATCATCATCGAGTAGGTCGCCTCAGACCACGACGTGCCGTCGTGCACCTTGAACTCGAACCCTTCCTTCCCAGGTTCCTGCGGCTCGAACGTGAGCATGTCCAGCTTGAGGTCTTCCACGGAGACCACTTGCCCGAAGGTGGCCTCGACACCATCGACGAGCAACAGACCGCAGGTCTCGAGAGAGACGAACTTGATGTACTCGAAACTGCCTTCCGCGCCCTGAAAGTTGAAGTCCGTAGGCTTGAACGAGTAGGGCGTCCCTTCGCTCGTGGCGACGCAGCCATCGAGTGCTACGGGCGATGCGTAGGCTTCCTTCGTCGTGACTTCGTCGTGAGTCATCTCTTCGGCGGTGGTCGCGTGCACAGCCATCGACATCGGCGAACCGCTCCACTGCGAACCGTCGTGCGTCGTGAACAAGAAACTGTCGCTCTCAGTCCCGTCCGCGGCGTGACCGGTGAAGAACTGCAGCTGGCCCGCGTCGATCTCCTCCCGAGTGACGACTTCGTTCAGGTCGACCGGACCTCCTCGCAGCAAGAGCGTCCCGTGACGCTCCAACCCGGCGATGTGAACGGCGGCAAGACCCATGCCCGACCCGCCGAGCAAGTCGAAGTCCGCGATCGAAAAAGTGTAAGCCGATCCACTCACGACTGTCACGGTCGTGCTGACACGCGTAGACATCGCCGCGCCGCTCGCCTCGTGATCAGTCGAAGTGAAGTGCGGACGCTCAGGTTTCGTGATAGTCGTCATCTCGCCTCACCCATCGGTGTTTCACGACCATTCTTCGACCAAGCCAGGGCACTTCCTGTACACTCCCCAACCGAGTCCCCCGTATCGGCCATGGCATGGGCCGAGCGGTCGTGGACAGGAGCACGACATAGTTCTGCAAGCTCATGCCTCCCCCTCGTTCCAGAAGAACCCAATCCGATGAAGTACGAGTCTTGCTCATTGCTCGCCATGATGTTCGTGGGCCTCGCACCGCTGCCCGGACAGACCGCCAAGGACGTTCTCGGTGGCCTCGATTATGCCAAGTACGAGCTGGACCAGAAGCGCCCCGAAACCGCGAGCAAGGCGCTGCGCAAGGCGTACGCAGCACTCAAGCTCCTTCCTTCGAGTCAGAAGCGCCTGGTCGGCAAGGCGGATAAGGAGCTCACCGCACTGCTCCGGAAGACCGACCCGAAGGGAAAGAAGCTCGTCGATGTCCGCATCAAGGCGGCCAAGGATCTGCAACGGCTCGGAAAGAGCTACGCCGGTGGCGGATGGACCGAAACCGCGCTGGAGATTTTCCTGGCCGCACAAGTTCTCGAACCTTTGCTGGTCAAAGACGACCTGGCAAAGGCGCGCAAGAAACTCGGCGAGATCATTGGTCGGCGCTTCACGAACGCCGGCAAGAACAAGGACCTGCTGACGTGGTTCCACCTCGGTGAGAGACACGGTTGGAATTCAGATCCGTGGCAGTTCTCGAACTACGGGATCATGGCACCAAAAACGGACAAGGACAGCGGCGAGCCCCTCATCATCACCAACAAGAAGCTCGAAGGAGACGTGCGCATCAACGTCGAGATCAAGCCAGGACCGGCGGCGCGCGCGACGTTTGCGTGGAACTACCGGCGAGTGCTGGAGGAAAACCGATACCGCACGGACTGCTGCAGACTCGAATTGGACACCAAGGGGTCCGCCTTCAGGGTGATCCAGATCGAGGACTCGACCCGGCAGACCGTGGGATCGGGAACACTGATCATGGATACCTTCAAGACGAAGTGGATCCCGGTGGAGATCGAGCAGAAAGGGAAGACGGTGACGATCAAGATCCCGAACAACAAGCCGATCACGTTCACTGCGTTCGGCGAGAACAAGGGGCACATGGGAATGGCGTTCACGACAAAGTCCCGCCTCGACCCGCAAGCCCAGTTCCGACACCTCGTCGTCACACACCTCGACTGACATGCCGAACACACACTTGCAGGCAGCGGCTCTGGCGACGTTGGGTCTCGCGGGCTGCGCGGGACTCGGCGAGAGACCCACCTCCACCGCGCGAAACGTCATCCTGATCATGACTGATGATCAGGGCTACGGTGATTTCGGCTTCGCGGGCAACCCCGTCATCCGCACACCAAACCTCGACGCGATGGCCGCTCGCAGCGCCAGGATCGCGACATTCTACGTCAGCCCGGTGTGCACGCCGACGCGCGCTGCATTGATGACCGGGCGACACCCACAACGCACTCGCGCCATCGACACGTGGATCGGTCGCGCCATGATGGATCCGGATGAGACGACTATCGCCGAAGTCTTGCGCGGGGCAGGGTTCGCAACCGGGATCTTCGGAAAGTGGCACCTCGGCGATTGCTACCCGATGCGCGCGATGGATCAGGGGTTCGAGGAGTCACTCGTGCACCGCGGCGGCGGCATCGGCCAGCCCGCAGATCCCTTGGGCGCAGAGGGCAAGTACACCGACCCAGTCCTGTTCCACAACGGGACACGCGTGCAGACGCGGGGCTATTGCACCGACGTGTACTTCGACGCCGCCATCTCGTGGATGAAGAAACAGCACGCGAAGGGGCGACCGTTCTTCACCTACCTCCCGACGAACGCTCCGCACGGGCCGTTCCACGACGTTCCAGAAACACTGCGGGCGGACTACGAGGCGATGGATCTGTCGCCGAGCCGGTACCCGCAGGACAAGGGTCATCCGCTACCGGTCAAACCGAGCAAGAATCTCCCGCGCATCATGGCAATGATCGAGAACGCCGATCAGAACATCGGGAAGCTGTTCGATGCGCTGAAGGAGATGGGAGTCACCGACGACACGCTCGTGATCTTTCTGAACGACAATGGACCCAACACCCGGCGGTTTGTTCGGGGTTACCGCGGCAAGAAGACCGAGGTGTACGAAGGAGGGGTTCGCTCACCGCTGCTCGCACACTGGCCGGGTAGCCTGCCCACGGGCACGCGCAATGGTCCAGCGACCGCGCACTATGACGTGATGCCCACGATCCTCGATGCGTGCGGCGTCGCGCAACCGAAGGGCGTGCAGATGGATGGTCGGAGCGTGCTCCCAGTGCTCGGTCGATTCGGCAAGGAGCTGCCAGACCGCACCGTGTTCGTGCAGGCACACCGCGGCGACATCCCCGTGCGATACCACAACTTCATGCTGCGCACGCAGCGCTACAAGTTTCTCAACGCGTCCGGCTTTCGGCGCGAACTCGATTCGGTCGAACCTCGGTTTGAACTGTACGACTTGCTCGAGGACCCCTTCGAACAGCAGAACCTCGCGGACAGTCAGCCTGACATCGTGAAACGGCTGCGGGGAGAGTACGAGGCGTGGTTCACCGACGTGAGTACATCGCGCCCAAACATGGACGCCCCCCCGCCGATCCACATCGGAGCGAAGCAGGCACCGACCGTCGTGTTAACCCGACAGGATTGGAGACGCATCGGCGCGTCGGGGAGTTGGGGTGGACGCTCGATGGGTGAATGGGTCATCAAGATCGTTCGATCCGGACCGTATACCGTGCACGTGCACGGACTGAAGAACTCGTCGGCAACCTCAGCGTATCTGGAGATCGGAAGCGCGGGCATGAGGGGCAAGGTGACAGGTCGGACATGCACGTTCACCGATGTCGAGCTACCGGTAGGAAAAGGTCGCCTCCGCGCTAGCCTGAAAGACACCAGGGGTGAGGTCGGGGCGTACCAAGTGATCATCGAGTCCAAGTAGCCTTGCACACCGCCCGGGGGCGGCGGATAGTAGGCGAACCATGCGACTATCCCTGAAGACCCTCGTAGCGTTCGCCTCCCTCCTCGCGCCGGTCGCTGTCTCTGCCCAGGACGAAACCGATGTCCAAGCCAAGCCTGCGGGCGAGAGCGAACTCTGGATCGAGTTCAAGGGCGGCAAGGGTCCGGGCGCGGACAGGCACATCGTGTTCGTGACTGGGGATGAGGAGTACCGTTCCGAGGAGGGCATGCCGCAGCTCGCCAAGATTCTGGCGAAGCACCACGGCTTTCGATGCACGGTCACGTTCGCCATCGACAAGAAGACCGGCACGATCAACCCCAACGTCAGCGACAACATCCCGGGGCTTGAAGCGTTGGACAAGGCCGACCTGATGGTCATCTTGACTCGGTTCCGCGATCTTCCTGACGACCAGATGAAACACATCGTGGACTACGTGGAGTCCGGGCGACCCATCGTCGGATTGCGAACGTCCACGCACGCGTTCCAGTTCAGGAAACACAAGACCTACAAGAAGTACCAGAACTCCAAAGAGTGGCCCGGCGGATTCGGGCGGCAGGTGCTCGGTGAGAAGTGGATCGCGCACCACGGCGGCCATAAGACCGAGAGCTGTCGTGGCATCGTCGTCGAGGGGATGAAGGACCACCCAATCCTCGCAGGCATCAAGCCGAAGGGCATCTGGGACCCCGCGGATGTCTACCGGGTGCGCCTACCGATGCTCAAGGGGATCCAGCCTCTCGTGCTCGGCCAGAACCTCCGCGGAATGAAGCCCGATGACGAGCCACTCAAAGGAAAGGTCGACGGCGAACCTCATCCGAAGAACAACCCGATGATGCCGGTTGCGTGGATCAAGACGTTCAGCCCTTCGAAGGGAAAGAAGGCTCGCGTCTTCGCTTCGACGATGGGCTCGGCTCCGGCATTCACGCAGGAGGGATCACGGCGTCTGGTGGTCAACGCGTGCTACTGGGCGATCGGTCTCGAAGACAAGATCAAGGCCGACTCCAACGTGTCGATCGTCGGCAAGTACAAGCCCTCGATGTTCGGCTTCAATGCGTTCAAGAAGGGCGTCAAGCCCGCGGACCTACGCTAGCCATCTCAGCTAGGCGAGTTCGTCCGCGAGGATCGCGACGATTCGCTCGGCAGCCTTCCCGTCCCACGTTTTGGGGACTTGGTGTGACTTCCAGTCACCGCGCAGCGCTTTTAGACCAAGGTCCTTGATCTTGTCGGCGTCGTTGAACACGAGCTCGTTCGTGCCTTGCTCGACTGTGATCGGGCGTTCGGTGTTGGCGCGGAGCGTGAGGCACGGCACGCCGAGAACTGTCGTCTCCTCCTGCACTCCGCCGGAGTCCGTCAGCATGAGGGCCGCCTCGTCGATCAGACTGACGAAGTCCAAATAGCCGAGCGGTTCGATGCAGCGCAGACCGGACGGCGTGTTGAGCGCCTCGACCTGTGCTTTGGTGCGAGGATGAACAGGGAAGATGACCGGTGCCTCCGCGGCCAACGGCGCGAGCGCTCGGATCATGGCGTCAAAGTTGGCCGTGTCGTCGACGTTTGAAGGCCGGTGCATCGTGAGGACCGAGTAGGTCTCGCCGTCGAGGCCGAGCCGCGACCGGGCATCGGATTGCCGGGCTCGGGGCAGGATCCGCAGAAGTGAGTCGATCATCGTGTTGCCGACCAGATGCACGCCGTCGGTCATTCCCTCGTCACGTAGGTTGTCGACGCCGGCTGATTCGGTCACGAAAAGGAACTGCGACAAGCGGTCGACGAGGACCCGGTTGCGCTCCTCGGGCATGCCCCAGTCACCGCTGCGGAGTCCCGCTTCGACGTGGACGACTGGAATGCAATGATTCGAAGCGGCCAGCGCCGACGCGAGGGTCGACGTGACGTCGCCGACCACGATCACAGCTCGCGGCGGATGGTCCTTCAACAATCCCTCCATCGCGTCGAGGATCTTCGCGGTCTGGAGCGAGGCGGGACACGATCCGACTTCGAGGTGATGGTCCGGCGTCGGGATCTCGAGGTCAGCCATGATCCGGTCGCTGAGAATCGGATCGTAGTGTTGCCCGGTGTGCACGAGCCGCACGCCGAGACGACCGTCGGCAGATAACGCACGGCAGAGCGGCCCCACCTTCATGAAGTTGGGGCGCGCGCCGGCGACAACGATGATTTCGCTCTTGGTCACTTCCTTCAACCTATCGGCATTCCGGTCCCCGCCTACAGAAAATCGCTCGACGATCCCGGGTCGGACTCCGCTATCTTGTGACCGTTCATTCTCTGTATCCATGACCGACTGCGACCCCAGACCGGAGCCCTACCACCACTACGTGGATGCGATCCTCTACGCGATGCGTAAGCACAGTGGTCAACGACGGCGCGATGGGCGTCCCTACATCTCTCATCCACTTCGCGTAGCCGAAGGTCTCAGAGTTCTCGGCGGGATTACGGACATGGATGTATTAATCGCGGGGCTCTTGCACGACCTGATCGAAGACACCGAATGCGAGTGGGCGGACATCGAACGCCGATTCGGCTCGAGGGTCGCCGATCTCGTCGCGACGATGACCGGCGACATGCGCCTGCCCAAGCCGCAACGCCGTCAGGAAATCGTCGATCGCATTCGCGAAGCCAGCGACGAAGCAAAGTCGATCCGCCTCGCCGACCGCCTCGACAACCTCACCGACATGCAGGGCTTCACGGAGTCCCGCAAGCACGAGTATCTCGAAGAGTCTCACCAGATCCTCGACGCCTGCCGCGCCGCCAACGAGGGCTTGGAGCGCGCCCTCTCCGACGCGATCGCATCTGGCTGATCGCCACGGGATGTTCCTACCGGCGATCGCGGAGCACGACTTCGTGCCGCTGGCCTAGCACAACGTCCAGAACATGACCTTCGTCAGGCTTCGACAACCCCTTCGGGGCGAGCAGTCGGATCGCCTCGGACTTCACCCACTCCACTACGAATTCGCCCTTCGCATTTGTCATGACCATCTGCGACGAGACGAGACGACCGCCGCGGAGGATCCGACGACTGCCGAACGCGCCCTGAATCACCCGGTTGACCGGGCGTGCCTGGACCGGTCGGTTGGGAGCAGGGTTGCTGTTCGCATCCAACACCTTGCCCGCTACGAGACTCGTCATGCCCGCGCGCAGGCGGTCTTCCGCCTGCGCGGGAATCAGATCGAACGTGCGCTGCTCTCCGTTGGCGTTGAGCATCTCGACGTACTCCAGGTAGCCGTCGGCCTTGATCTCGACCATCGGCTCGATCAGATACGATCGTAGGTCGAACGAACCCAGGTCGTCCGTCTTCACTTTCGCGACGGTTCCATCACCGCTGGTGAGCCGCACTTCGGCGCCACGGATCGGCTGCAGACCCGGACGACTCCGCACGACGCCGCGCACCTGGTGATGCACCCGCGGTGTCAGATCGTAGACCGAGTCAGCTCCTCCAGGGCGAACGCCGCGAATGGCGAGGGGCTCAAACGCCGGGTGCTCGATCTGAAGCCGCATCGCGTTCGGCGCCAGCGGACCGAGACGGAATCGCCCGTCGACGCCCGTCAGGTCACTCATCACGATCACATCGTCCCGACGCAGCACCACGCCAACGCCGACGATGGGCTGCCGATCCCTACGATTGATGACCTGTCCGCTGAAGAATCCTCCCTTGCGCAGCTTGATCGTAATCTCGCCGGTGTGAGTCACCTCGAAACTCTGCCTTCGGAACTGGTCCCCCGACTTGGCTTCGACGCGATACACCCCGAGCGCTACAAACCGCATGTCCGCCTCGCCTTCGCATCGAAAGGACTCGTCTTCGCTCTGCACACCGAAGTGAAGGATGTCCGGGTTGAAGTCCGGGCGACCCATCGTGCTCAGCATCACGTGCCGCGTCCACGCCGCGCGCAACTCCGGCGGAACTGTCGCGCCCGCGCCCATACTGACCGTCGGCACGGCCCGCCCGTTCGGCTTCGGCTCATCGAGGCACGAGATCCGAAACTGCACGCCGGTCGCGACGCTGCCATCGACTCGCGCGAACTTCAATCGAAAGCGCGCGGTGAGATCATCCGGCTCCAGCAGGATGCGAAGAAACCCCAGGCGAGGCAGTGCTCGCGCCAGGTCGCGTGCTCTCTCCCGTCGATCGAAGAAATGTTCGACGAGGTAGCCATCCGCGCCGAACACGACCGCGTTGATCCGCCCACCCACGACGCTCACGAACCCCTCCTCGTCGGTGGTGCCGAGCACCTCGCCACCACGGACGCGGTAGATCCGGCCTCCGACGATGGGCTTGTCGGTGCGCGCATCCACCAATCGGTAGCGGACCGGCTTCTTCTCCGCCTCTGTCTTCGCCGTCGGTGAGTCAGCCGCCTCGCGCAAGAGTTCGAGGACCGGATTGCCCGAAGCGTCGATGCGGACCGACGGGCCGTTCTCCTCGATCACATCGGGGGACACAGGACCCGAACCCGAGAAGCAGAAGAACGCGCCGAGTCCGAGCAGGAGGAGAACCAGAACCGCGGACAACGCGGACTTCATGACGGCATGTTCACGGTGGAACCCGCTCCTATCCTTTCTTCTCGGCGACGTCTGCCTTCTTGAGAGCGACTCCGTCGGCCATCACTTTCATTTCGAGCTTCGGCTCGGTGACCTTGGCGGCCTCTTTCTTCTTGCCCTCGTCTTCGAGAAGGTGCTTCAACTCCTCCACCGATGTCTTCGAAACGGAGTAGATTCCCTCAAGAACCACTTCGCGCCCCTCGCAGTCCTTCGGAACGAAGAAACCGTAGTCGCGGAACTTGATGCGGACCTTCTTGTCGCCGTCGGCGACGATCATCCAGCATCCCTTGTGCTTGCACACAGCCTCGATCTTGCCGGTCAACCGGATCTTCTTCCCCGCGAGCTCGTCGGTGCGCCCGACGAGCGACGCTACGGTGATGTCCTCGCCTTTCGCGGCGATGCCGTCACCGAAGTACTCGTAGTTCTCTTCGTTATGACGGTCGGGGGCGCTGATCTTCGTCGAGTCTCCGCTAGGTCGGCTCGTCGTCGCACCAGATTCCCGAGAAGACGTAGCCGCCCTGTCGGAATCCCCGGGCTTGGCGAGGCAACCGGAGAGGGCGAGGGTGAAGAGAACGATAGGTAGTCTGGGCATCATCGAGTATTAGGGATTCGGGGTGGACGATTCTATCCATAGAACCGGGCGCCGTGTCACTTCTCGATATGCCTCTGGATATGTTTTGTGCATGGGCAAGGGAATACCGACGCGTTGGACCAATCGTCTACTCGACGACGAGTGAAGGGGAGAACCGGCTCTTGCGGACTGGGACTTCCGACGTGCTCTACCAGATCGGCATGGTTATTGGGACGACGCAAGATTACCAGCGGATCGTTATCGAACTCCTCAATGAGGACGTGTTTCGCATCGATGGTCTCGAGGGCGCCGTCCAACTGAACGACGAGCCCGTGGGCCGAATCACCGAGAAGTCCGGCAACTACTGGATCGCTTTCTACCGGCCACTCCCGACCGTGATCGCGATGATCGTCGTGACGACGTTCATCGCCAACCGTCAGGCCTTGTGCGTATAGAGGGGTGCGCCTCTGGCGGCCCCGCCCGCAGTAGAAAGCCTAGATGTTCGCGAAGAAGTCGTTGCCCTTGTCGTCGATGACGATGAAGGCGGGGAAATTCTCGACGTCGATGCGGAAGATGGCCTCCATGCCGAGTTCGCCGTACTCGATGACTTCGACCTTCTTGATGCAGTCCTTGGCGAGAACCGCCGCGGGCCCGCCGATCGAGCCGAGGTAGAAGCCACCGTACTCCTTGCAGGCTTCGGTCACCTGCCGGGAGCGGTTGCCCTTCGCGAGCATGACCATGCTGCCGCCATTGGCCTGGAACAGGTCGACATAGCCGTCCATCCTGCCGGCGGTCGTCGGGCCAAATGAGCCCGAGGCGTAGCCTACGGGCGTCTTCGCCGGACCGGCGTAGTAGACAATCTGATTCTTCATGTACTGCGGAAGCCCCTCGCCGCTTTCGATCCGCTCCTTCAGCTTCGCGTGGGCGATGTCGCGGGCGACCACGATCGACCCGGTCAGCGACAACCGCGTCTTGATCGGGTGCTGCGACAACGTGGCGAGCAATTCCTTCATCGGAACGTTCAGATCTATGCTGACGACCCCGTTGTCCAACTGCGACGCGGTCACCTCCGGCAAGAACTGCGCGGGATTCACCTCGAGTTGCTCAAGGAACACTCCGTCTTTCGTGATCTTGCCCAGGGCCTGCCGATCCGCGGAACAGGACACACCGATGCCGACCGGACACGACGCGCCGTGCCGGGGCAAACGAATGACGCGCACGTCGTGGCAGAAGTACTTGCCGCCGAACTGTGCTCCGATGCCGTTCTTCTGGCTCACGTCGAGCACCTGCTCCTCAAATTCGAGATCCCGAAATCCGTGACCCAACGGACTACCGCTCGTCGGCAGCGAATCGAGGAACCGCGCACTCGCGAGCTTCACGACCTTCAGGTTGTATTCCGCCGAAGTGCCGCCGATGACGATCGCGAGGTGATAAGGCGGGCACGCCGCGGTGCCGAGCGTCCGGATCTTCTCGTCAATGAACTGCAGCAGCGACTCCGGATTGAGGACGGTCTTCGTCTTCTGATACAGAAACGTCTTGTTCGCCGACCCGCCACCCTTCGCCAAGAACAGGAATTTGTACTCGCCTCCCTGCGCAGCGTAGATCTCGATCTGCGCCGGAAGGTTCGTCCCGGTGTTCTGCTCCTCGTACATCGTCAGCGGCGCGAGTTGGGAGTAGCGGAGGTTCGACTCCTCGTACGTGCGGGCAATGCCCTCCGCCAACGCCGCCTCGTCGTCGCTACCGGTGAACACGTTCTCCCCCTTCTTGCCGATCACGATCGCCGTCCCCGTATCCTGACACGACGGCAACACGCGGCCAGCCGAGATGTTCGCGTTCTTCAGCAGTTCGGTCGCGACGAAGCGATCGTTGTCAGTCGCTTCCGTATCGCCAAGGATGTCCCTGAGCTGCGCGAGATGTCCGGGCCGGAACAGGTGGGCGATGTCCTCCATCGCCGTCTTCGCGAGCAACTTCAACGCCTCGGGATCGACCTTCAGGATCGTCCGCCCATCGAGCTCGACGGTCGACACGTGGTCCGTTGTCAAAAGCCGATACGGGGTCTCGTCGGCGCCCAAGGGAAGCATCTCAGTGTAGTCAGCCACGGGTCTACACGATGTGTATGCCGCTGACTTGGGATCCGCAAGGCATCTTCGCGGGCGGCCAGCCAAAAGACCTCAACAGCCGACGCGCACGCACAGCGCGTCGGTCATGGCTACCCCTAGCACGTTGGACTTGGGATCCGGTGCCCAGACCTGCTGTACATCTCAGCGCCCAGGATCGACGGGGACGGGGAGCGAGGTCTTGAAGCTGCCCAGCTTGTCGAGCGCGATCAGGCTCGATATGTCCATGCTGACCCACAGAGAGCAGTTGCATCGTGAGCGGCTCCCGGGCGAGTCTCTCTAACTCACCTCGGCAGGAGGTCGAGCACCGCTGCCGTCATCGCCGTGATGCCGGAGCGAAGCGTGTCCCGCGCATCGGGATAGTAGAACGGCGAGTGCAGAGACGGGGAGATTCTGCCGTCCTTTGCGTAGCCCGCCATTCGCGCGGGAGCGATGCTGCCGACACGGAACATGAAGATCGGCACGCCGCCCTGACTGAACCGTGAGAAGTCCTCCGCGGTCATCACCTTCGGAATGGACACGACCGCGTCCTGCCCCATCGCGCGACGCATCGCGGCAACCGCACGCTTCGCCAACGCCGCATCGTTTACGAGGGCCGGCGTGCCTTCGGAGAACTTGACCTTGGGCTCGGGAGCCCTCGCCCCGACCGCGACCGCCTTCGCCTTCCGGATGATCCCCTCCCTCAGGTGTGCGCGCACCTTATTCGAGTAGCTGCGGACGGTGATCTGCAGGTGGCAGCGGTCCGAGATGATGTTGTGCTTCGAGCCACCGTGGATCGACCCAACGGTGATCACACCGGGATCGATGGGTGAGATCTCCCGCGACACAAGCGTCTGGAGTTGCAAAACGAGTTGCGCTCCTTGCACGACTGGATCGATCGTCGTGTGTGGCGCCGCGCCGTGGCCACCACGCCCGAACATCGTCACGTCGACGCTGTCGACGTTCGCCATGACCGCGCCGATGCCGTAACCGATCTTCCCGGTGACGAGCTCGTTGGTGACGTGGAGCGCCAGGGCGTAGTCCGGCTTGCCAAACCGTGTGTAGAGGCCGGCCTTCAGCATCGCAGTCGCGCCACCGGAACGTTCCTCCGCTGGCTGGCCGATCAGGACGACCCGGCCCTTCCACAGGGCCTTGTGCTGCGCCAGGTAGCGTGCCGTTCCGACGAGGTTCGTCATGTGGATGTCGTGGCCGCACGCGTGCATGATCCCCGCGGCCTGGCCGTCCTTGTTCTCGGTGTAGATCTTCGACCGGTAGGGAAGGCCGGTCTTTTCGGGAACGGGTAGCGCGTCCATGTCGCCGCGGACCATCACCATCGGCCCTTCTCCGTTCTCGATGACGGCGACGAGGCCGTATCCGCCGACAAGGGTCGTGACCGTCGCCCCGGTCTTGCGAAGCGCCGCCGCGAGTCGTCTGGAAGTCTCCTTCTCGCGGAAGGACAGCTCGGGATGGCGATGGAACTCGCGGTAGAGCTCGATCAGGTCGTCGAGCTGGGACCCGAGCCACTCTTGCCGTGGGCCGTCTTTGGACTGGCACGGGGCGACTGCGGCAGCGAGCAGAACGGCAAGGACATAGCGCTGGATTTGCATGGGGACCCTCTTCCCTGCAAATCTAGTCGGGCTCGCCCGGGACTACCTCTCGCTCTTCACAAATACCGGACTCGGGATCATCTGGTTCCAGCGCGCGAAGCGCCGAGCGACTTCGAGAATCGGGCGTTCCCAGTTTGTGACGGGGCGCTGCTCGAGAACTTGCAGCTTCCGGTTCAACTCCTGGGTCTTTTCTCTGTCGCTCATGGCTATCTCCGGAACTCGACGCACCGGCCTCACACGAGACAGCGTGGTACCGGGCGAATCCGAACTGTCGAATTCAGATCTACTTTCGCGGCAGCGCCAGAAAGAACTTACGAATCTGCCCCAGGCACAGCTTCACAAGTTCTTGATGGCGGCTTGGACGTCGCGACCGTCGGCCTGACCCTTGTAGAGGGACATCCATTCCTTCATGAACTTGCCGGTGTCCTTCGGACCTTCGTAGCCGACTGCTTCCGCGACTTCGCGAACCTTGGCAGCGAGTTCTTCGCCTTCCATCTGCTTCGGCAAGTACGCGGCGACGATCTCGATCTCCGCGTTTTCGCCGTCTGCGATGTCCTGACGACCGACGTCGAGAGCCTGCTGCACCGAGTCCTTGCGCGTCTTGACGGCGCGCAACAAGACTGCGAGTTCTTCCTCGTCGGACAGATCGTCCTTCGACTTCCGGTGCTGCTCTTCCTGGATCCCCGCGACGAGCATTCGCAGGCAGGCGAGGCGCAGCTTCTCGCGCGCTTTCATCGCGACCTTGATGTCGCCAGTGAGCTGGTCGAGGTGCCGACCCACGTCAGGTGGCGGCCTCTTCAGGCTCTTCGGTCGGCACCTTCGCGCACGCGACGAGCTGATCTTCGCCGCGAAGCGAGATGCAGCGCACGCCCTGGGTCGCGCGACCGATGACGCTGATGCCCTTCGCCACCGTGCGGACGATCTGACCGTTTCGCGTGACCATCATGACTTCATCGTCGTCGGTCACCGCTACGAGGTTGACGACCTTGCCGTTCCGATCGCTGGTCCGGATATCGATCATTCCGAAGCCACCGCGACCCTGGATGCGGTACTCAGCGACCGCCGTCCGTTTGCCGTAGCCCTTCTCACACACGGTGAGGAGAGTCTGGTCGACGTTCGCGATCACCATGTCGACGACCTCGTCAGCTTCGCGCAACTTGATCCCGCGCACGCCGCGGGCGCTCCGTCCCATGGCGCGTGCGTCCGACTCGGCGAACCGGATCGCCATCCCGGATTTCGTGCCGAGCACGATCGTCTGTTCCGGAGCCGCGATGCTGACGCCGATCAATCGATCGTCTTCCTCGAGGCCGACGGCGATGATGCCGCCCTTCTTGGGGCGACCGTAAGCCTTCAGCATCGTCTTCTTGATCAACCCCTTGGCGGTCGCTGTCACCAGGAAGTAGTCGCCGTCGAAATTCTCCACGCGAAGAATCTGCGTGATGCGTTCGTCAGGAACCTGCGTCTTGATCACGTTGACCAGAGCACGCCCCCGCGCCGTGCGACCAAACTGCGGGAGTTGGTAGACCTTGCGCCAATAGACCCGACCTCGATCCGAGAAGAACAGGAAGTAGTCGTGAGTGCTCGCGACGAACAGGTGCTGCAGGAAGTCGCCTTCCTTGGTATCACCGGCCTGGACACCCTTGCCACCTCGACCCTGCGCGCGGTACTGATCGAGAGCCGTGCGCTTGATGTACCCGCCGTGGCTAACGGTGACGACCATCATCTCTTCGTTGATGAGGTCTTCGTCGATGAAGTTGCCGACTTCCTCGTCGGAAACCTCCGTACGGCGTTCGTCGCCGTGCGACTTGATCATCTCGTCGAGATCGGCGCGGATGAGACCAAACAGAACGGACTCATCGTTCAAGATCGTGTTGAGGTAGGCGATCTTCTCACGGATGTCGCTGTACTCCGCCTCGAGTTTATCGATCTCGAGACCGGTCAGCCGTGCGAGCCGCATGTCGAGAGTCGCTCGGGCCTGGATCTCCGAAAGCTCGAACCGGTCCATCAGCGCCTGACGAGCTTGCTCGGGACTCTTCGAAGACTTGATGAGCTCGACCACTTCGTCGATGTTCTGCACCGCGATGCGCAGACCCTCGATGATGTGCAGCCGGTCCTCCGCCTTGCGGAGCAGGAATCGCGTGCGCCGGGTGATCACATCGACCCGATGGTCGCGGTAGCACTCGAGCATCGCCTTCAGCCCCAACGTGCGCGGTTGTCCAGCGACAATCGCGACGTTCATGATGCTGAACTTGTTCTGCAGCGGGGACAGCTTGAACAGCTGGTTGAGCGTGACCAACTCGTCATCGACGCCACGCTTGAGCTCGACGACGATCCGCAGACCGACGCGGTCGTTCGTCTCGTCATTGACGTCCGAGATCGTGTCGATCTGTCCGGTCTTGGCGAGAACGACGATGCGTTCGAGGATCGTGTTGACCTTGACCTGGTACGGGATCTCCGTGAAGACGATCTGCTTGCGCCCGCGAACCTCCTCGATCTTGTGCTTCGATCGGACGATCACCGCACCACGACCGCCGGCGTAGGCCATACGCATGCTCTGCCGACCCATGATCATCCCACCCGTGGGGAAGTCCGGGCCGGACACGCACCCGAGCAGCTCGTCGAGCGTGACGGCGGGCTTCTCGATCAACAACTTGATCGCGCGACAGATCTCGCCAACGTTGTGCGGCGGGAGGCTCGTCGCCATGCCCACGGCGATCCCCGTCGAACCGTTACACAGCAGTTGCGGGAATCGACCGGGCAACACGACCGGCTCGACCTGCGAGCCGTCGTAGTTCGGCACGTAATCGACCGTGTCAGACTCCAGGTCGGCGAGCAGATCGGTCGCCGGATACCCCATCCGGGCCTCCGTGTACCGCATCGCCGCCGGCGGACTGCCGTCGATCGCGCCGAAGTTGCCCTGGCTGTTGACCAGCGGGTAGCGCGTGCTGAACGGCTGCGCCATGCCGACCAGGGTCGGGTAGACGACCGACTCGCCGTGGGGGTGGTAGTTACCCGACGTGTCGCCGCAGATCTTCGCGCACTTCCGGTGCTTCCCCCGCGGCCCGAGATTCAGGTCGTTCATCGCGACCAGGATCCGCCGCTGGGAGGGTTTCAACCCGTCACGAGCGTCTGGCAGAGCGCGACTGAGGATCACGCTCATCGAATAGTTGAGGTAGCTCTCCCGCATCTCCTTTTCGAGAAGGAGGTTGGGATGCTCAAAAGGGGTCGCCGGGGGTGGGGTGTCAGTCATCGCAAGCAGGTCAGGAGCGATCGCCGGAGACTCGGAATCTCGCGTCCAGGATTCACGCTAGGAACGGCTCGGTATCTTCCTGTAAGCTGAGCCGGCTAGTCACTGGGGACCATCATCCGGGATCTCGTCTTGAGTACGAAGAACGTCTTCATCTTTTGTCTGGGTAGGGAGTTGCTCGAGGGATCTGTCCTCGATCGAAACGGCAATTTCATGGCCAAGAGCATCGACAAGCTCGCCTTCCGAGTGCAGGCCGTGCACATCCTCGACGAGGTCGGGCCGGAGATGATTCACGCCTTCCAGACGGCTCTGGCCCAGAAACCCGCCTACATCATCACGACCGGCGGCATGGGCCCCGGCCACGACGACATCACGCGGGAGTGCGTCTCCCGCGCCGCGAAGCTCCCCCTGATGCGGGACGACCGCGCCGTCGAGATGCTGGAGAGGTCCTATAAACGGCTTCTGGCCAAGGGCGTAGTCGACGTCGCCGAGCTCAACGAGGACCGGCTGACCATGGCAGATATCCCGGAGGGTTCGGTCTGCTACGAGAATCCGATGGGCACCGCCCCGGCCGTCCGGCTGAAGGTCGACGAGACTACGTTCTTCCTCCTCCCGGGCGTCCCGGAGGAAATGCAGCGGCTCTTCGCCCTCTACGTGATCCCCGCTCTGGCGGCGGACGGACCCGGCATCGTCAAGAAGGCCCGGCACGTGGAGTGGCCTGGCGGCGACGAATCCGCCCTCAAGCGCATCCTCACCGACATCAACCGCCGGTTCCCTGAGATCCACACCCGGGCGCGGGCGATCGGCGATGAAAAAACCAGCCTGCGCGTGAGCCTGTTCGGCGAGCACGCGGACGAAGACGAGTTGGACAGCCTGCTCAGCCGAGCCGAAGCCGACCTCCGCGCGCGCCTCGGCCTCGAGATCACCCGCGAGACCGGCGACACAACCCAGACCGCGGAATAGGCCCCCCAGACCAGACCGTGCCTGCGAAGGGCTTTTCCCAACGTCTGCTCGGCTGGTTCGACGGCAATCGTCGGGATCTTCCGTGGCGCGGGTCGGCGGACCCCTGGGCAATCTGGGTCAGCGAGATCATGCTCCAGCAGACCCGCGTCGAGGCGGTGCGCAGGATCTTCCCGCGTTTCATGCAGCGGTATCCGAACCCTTCGGACTTCGCGAGGGTCGACGACGACGAGCTCCTCTCGGCGTGGCGCGGGCTCGGCTACTACCGACGCGCGCGGCTGCTGCGCGCCGGCGCACAGGCGGTGGAGGAGAATCACGGTGGCGTCGTGCCCTCCGATCCCGACGCGCTCGCGGCGCTGCCCGGCGTCGGGACCTACACCTGCGGCGCCGTGGCGTCGATCGCGTTCGACCACCCGATGCCGGCGGTCGACGGCAACGTGGAACGCGTCCTCGCGCGCCACCTCGCGATTCGCGACGTGGTGAAGTCCGGGAGCGGCAAGCGCATTCTGCGGGAAGCGGCGGACGCCCTTCTGGATCGCGAGCGACCCGGCGACTTCAACGAAGCGTTGATGGAACTCGGTGCAACCCTCTGCACGCCCCGATCGCCGCGCTGCGGAGAATGCCCGGTGGCTGTAGACTGCAAGGGGCTGGCCGAGGGGCTCGTCGAAAAGCTACCCGTGCTGCCGAAGCGGCGGGCAGCCGTCGACGTCGAGGCTAGCGCAGCGCTCGTGCGGCGAGGATCGGGCGAGGTTGTGGGCTTTCGGGTGCCATCGGACGAGATCAACGCGGGCCAGATCGACCTGCCGGGCCCCGGACCGCTCGTTTTCTGCACGGGCTCCGACCAGCTCGCCGCGGCGCTCTGGGAGCGATTCGGCGTTCGTTGCGAAGTCGGTGCAGAGCTCGGGATCATCCGTCACGGCATCACGCATCACCGCATCCGCTTGATCACCCACGAAGCCACGGTGCGAGGACGGCTCCGCGCCCCTCTCGTATCCGCCCCGACGGACGATCCGTCCATCCCCTGGACCACGATCGCTCGCAAGGTCTTCGCCCTCGCGGGGCTGCAAGTCGCGGAGGGATAGTTTCCTTGTGTACGTCGTCGCCGTCCTTACTTTGGACAGCCCCTTTCTCGAGAAGAACACACGACAGGAGTTCGTCATGGGCCTGATGGAAGGCAAGACCGCGGTCATCTTTGGTGTAGCCAACAAGCGCTCGATCGCCTGGGGAATCACCAGCGCCCTCGTTCGCGAAGGTGCCCGCGTCGCTCTCAACTACCAGAACGAACGCATGGAACCGGGCGTCCGCAGGCTCGCCAAGGATCTGCCGGACAACACGTTCGTCGCCCAGTGCGACGTGACCAAGAAAGACGAGGTCGACAGCTTCTTCGAGAAGCTGAAGGACGAGGTCGACGGCGTCGACGCGCTCGTGCACTGCGTCGCATTCGCGAAGCGTGAAGAACTCGGCGGTCGTTACGTCGACACCTCGCGCGACGGCTACGAGCTGGCCCAGCACGTGTCCGCCTACTCGCTCGTGACTCTGTCGAAAGCAGCCGAACCGCTGATGGAAGGTCGTGACGGTGCGATCGTCGCGCTCACCTACCTGGGTTCGGTCAGGGTCGTCTCCGCCTACAACGTCATGGGCGTGGCGAAGGCCGCACTCGAGGCTTCGGTGCGCTACCTCGCTGCCGACCTCGGCCCGAACGGCACGCGCGTCAACGCGATCTCCGCCGGCCCGATCAAAACCCTGTCGGCGATGGGCGTGTCGGGGTTCAGCGATATCCTCAAGGCGATCGGTGAACGCGCGCCGATGCGTCGCAACGTGACGCAAGAGGACGTCGGCAACACCGCAGCATTCCTGTTGTCGGACTGGGGAAAGGGCGTCACCGGCCAGGTGATCTACGTCGACTCCGGCGTATCGATCATGGGCGCATAACGCGGGAATGGCGGAGCGAGCGGGATTCGAACCCGCAAAGCCGAAGCGAACGGTTTACGACCGCTCCGCGTTGCCAGTTTGCATCCCCTGCCGTACAGCTTGCGTAGTCGCATCGCTCCCGATGACCCGACGCGGAAGCTCGGGGTCGTCGCGAACGCGGCCTGAAACCCGGCGAATGCCTTGAATCAAAAAGCTCAGAACGCACTCCTGAGCCCTCGCAGACCGATTCCTTCAGGAGCTAGGCGATACTGCCTGCCTCTCTCGTGCTGCGCGGATAATAGTCGTGCAGTCGTCGGTGCTGTTCGTGCGCGTTCATCACTTCATCTATGCACAGCAGACCCGTCGTGACCTTGTCGGACGACGTGTTCTTTTTCTGAACGTCTCTCCAGCGACCAATCAAGCGTTGGGGTCGTGGATGTGCATCGTCCCAGGCGTCCAGTGTTCCTTGCTCGGCTGGGGCTTCAGCGCCTGCCCGTCCGCGTCGACGATGTTGTAGCCGAAGTCGTCGAGCGGAAGGTTGTCGTTGAACGCGCGCACGACCCAGTCGCGATGCGGGTAGATCCCGCGCCGGTTGTCGAGGTGCAGTCCATGCGTGTCACCGTAGCGAACGGCATCCAACCAATAGCGAGCCTGGTTCTCACCGAAGCGAGGGTCAGCCATCAACGTGTCGACCAACCGCCCGTACGCGTCGGGTCTTGATCCGCGAGAAATGACGCGAACACACCCGGCTCGGGCGGCAAACCCGTGAGCACGAGCGCCGCTCGACGAGCGAGGGTGCGGCGGTTCGCTTCGGGTGCGAAGGCGAGCCCCTTCTTTCGGAGGCGTGCGGAGATGTGCGCGTCGGTGGCCTCGCCGGCAGCGACGTTGCCAGCCTTCTTGGCCGGGACAAAGGACCTGTGCTTCGCGGACTTCCCACCCTCATTGATCCACCGAGTGATCAGAGCGCGCCCCGCGTCGGTGAGTGTCTTGCCCGATTTCTTCGGCGGCATCGGGTCGGAGAGGTCATGGATGCGTGCGAGGATCTCGCTCTTGCCGAGGTCGTTCGGATCGATGGCTCGGTGACCGCCGAGATCCTTGGTCGCGCCTCGGAACGAATCCAGCCGAACAAGATCCTTCTTCTTCCCATCCGGCCCGTGACAGACGAAGCGGGTGTTCGACAACAACGGGAGGATGTCGCTGGCGAAGTCCACGGGGACGGCGGCACCCTGAGCTGCGAGCGCTCCGCCGAACACAAAGCTCAGGATCAACGAGATAGTGAGGGGTTTCGATCTCTTCACGTGTGTCCGGACTGGCATGGCTCCCAGCATGTTGTGGCCACGCTCATCGTCCGGAACACAGGGGAAGCTCGCACGTGGAACTCCGCTCTAGCCGTCCCACATCGTGGCGACATCGGAGTCGAATGTACGCAGCGCCGTTTCCGTGACCTGATCACACTCGAGCACCTCCAGCGACCGCAAGATCGGCAGTGCGGTGAGCCGTGAACGCTCGAGAAGCGCACCCCACTCCTTCGGGGAGCACGACGCTCCGCGGGGCCGGACTGTCGAGGCCCGTGACACTAGCGCTTCGCCTGGTCGAGATAGAGTTGCAGTCGACGCCGCTCAGAACTCGAGACGCCGAGATCCAACGCGCGCTGGCAGTACACGCGGGCAGCCTTCTTGTCACCCATCGCGTCGAGCAGCTGGGCCATGTTGAGGATCGACGGGAGGAACTTATCGTCCCTGGCGATCGCCGCTTCGTAGGCGTTGCGTGCCTCGGCGTGACGACCGAGATGTTCGAGGATCGCACCGCGGCTGTGCGCCGTTCCGGGAGCCTTCGCATCAACCGTCTCTGCCCGGTCGAGAATCGACAGTGCGCGTCGGATCTCGGTCGCGGACTTCGATGCGCTCGCCACAGGGAGCAACTGCGCCGCGAGGAACAACGCGTGGACTTCGCCGAGGTAGCCATCCACGTCCCGATCCCTCAACGCCTGGTAGTCGCGGAAAGTCTGTGCTGCACCGAGGTAGCTTTTTCGCGCCGCTTCTTTGGGATTCTTGAGGCGCGAAGGGGTGTCGCCACGTGCGACCGCCTCCGCGAGCCGGACGCGACAGTGCGCGAGGCGGAACACGGCTGCTGCGTCTTTCGGGGTCGCTTCGAGCAGACGAATCAGAAGTGGTCGAGCAACACGTTCCTGCCCCAGTTCGAAACGGAGTCGCGATGCGGCGCGGAGCGCGCCCACGTGTCCGGGCCTCGACTCGAGCAACACGTCCAGGACCGTGGCGGCGAGCGTCACCTGCCCATCCAGCTCGAGGAACTCGGAGTGCAACAACTGGATCTCCGGATTCCTGGGGTCGACCTTCAGCGCCAGGAGGATCTCCCCCTCCGCGCGTTCCATGACGGGAAGATCCGAAGGATTGGAACGCGTCGCCCTGGCCGCCAACACGCGACCGCGGATCGCTCGCGCCAGCCCGGCCTTCGGATTCGAGCGGAGGACCTGCTCGGCGCGGTCCAAGGCCTCTTCGAGCTTGCCGTCCCGAAGCGCGCGCAAGGCGACGCTCGTCTCGCGATTCAGACGCTCGCGAACGGTCGGTTGGAGCTCAGGGCCGCCGGTCAGCTGTCGATCCGCGTACTCGGCAGGTGTCGGCCCGGGACCCGAACAGGCGCTACCGAGGACTACCGCCGAGAACACACACACCAACAACCGCATGGAGTGCATTCTGAATCCTGGCCCGGCTTCCTACAATCCATCCATGACTGAAGTGACGGACGATCGCGTTCTGCGCGAGAGGGCGATGCCCCTGGTGCGCAAGGTGGGCATCCTGCGCGAGGAGATCGGCAAGGCGATAATCGGGCAGGATGCGCTGATCGAGAAGCTCGTGCAGGCGCTGCTCGCCGGGGGTCATGTCCTGCTCGAAGGGCTGCCCGGCCTGGGCAAGACGCTCCTGGTCAAGTCGCTGGCCGATTGCTTGGGGCTGCAGTTCTCCAGGATCCAGTTCACTCCGGACCTGATGCCCGCGGACGTCACCGGCACCCGGGTCATTGAGGAGCGGGACGGCGAGCGAGCATTCCGCTTCCAGGAGGGACCCATCTTCACGAACCTGCTCCTCGCGGACGAGATCAACCGGGCGACCCCCAAGACCCAGTCCGCGCTCCTGGAGGCCATGCAGGAGGCCTCGGTGACCGTCGGGAATACTACCCACGCCCTGGGACAACCCTTTTTCGTAATCGCCACCCAAAACCCCATCGAGCTGGAGGGGACTTACCCTCTACCGGAGGCCCAGCTGGATCGGTTCCTGTTCAAGCTGAACGTCGAGATGCCGTCGGCGGACCACCTGGTCGAGGTCTTCGACTCGACGACGGGCGGGACATCGCCGGACCTCGGACGGATCTTGAGCGGTCACGAATTGGTCGAGCTTCAAGGGATCTCCCGACAGATCCTGTGCGGGGAACATCTCCTGCAGTATGTGGCCGGCGTGGTCCTCGCCACCCACCCCCGAGAAGACGCGGACGAGGCCACCAGACGCCTGGTCCGCTTCGGCGCGAGCCCCCGAGCCGGCCAAGCCATCGTGCTCTCAGCGAAGGTCCGGGCATTATTGGATGGCCGTCCGTGCGTCGCGAAAGAGGACCTCGATGCGACCATGCTGGAGAGTCTGCAGCACCGGGTGGTGCTCTCATTCGAGGCGGACGCGGAGGGCGTCGGCATCGAAGAGCTCCTTCAGGCGTGGCGGCGCCGCGCAGCGAAGAGCCGCTGAACGCAGGGCCGTCGGTTCCGTGTCGTTCGAATCGGTTCCTTGACGTCTCCGTGACACTTGTCTGGATCTAGGGCTGGACGCGTCTCACGACCCCAATCTTTTTTGCCTTAATCTAGAAAGTCCCCGGGTCTGAGACGTCTACATGGGTGCATGGGACGAGCGGCCCCAGTCGTGACCAGCTCTTGTAGAGATGGAGCTGGTTGTATCCGAGAGGGCCTGGGGCCATCGAGACCGAGGATCACAAATGATCCTCGGTCCTCTTTTTAACATGAGTGCGTCGCGGGTCCCGTCGTCGGATGATCCACCGAGTCATGATCACCGATCACGAGTTCGGCAAGTGCGCAGACAATTTCATGTCCGAGATCCTCGACGCTCTCGACGCGATCGATCCGGACGACGTGGACACACAGTTGGCGATGGGCGTCCTGACGATGGAGTTCGCCGATGGGACGAAGTGCATCATGAACCGGCAGACAGCCGCGCATCAGATCTGGTTGGCCTACGGCGCGACCGCCTGGCACTTCGAGCCGGGCGAAGCCCCAGGCGACTGGCTTGACACCAAGGGGCGCGGCGAACTCCGGTCGATCCTCGCGACGACTCTGGGCGAGAAGATCGGGAAGCCGGTGACCTTGTAGCCTTCTGTCGTTAGCCAGAGAGCCGCTGCTCGGTTTCGACGGGGAATTCGAGCGAGAACTTCGTGCCGATCCCGACGCGGCTGGCCACGGAGACTTCGCCACCAGACGACATCACGAACCGCTGCACGGCGGCGAGACCGAGGCCGGTGCCTTCGCCCTTCTTCTTCGTGGTGAAGAACGGTTTGAAGACTTCGTCGAGATCGTCATCCGCGATGCCGGAGCCCGTGTCCGCGACTTCCAACCTCGCGACACCGTCCCGGGAATCGAGCCGCAGGTGGATCTCCCCTTCTCCATCGATCGCCTGGCGGGCGTTGATGACAAGGTTCAGCAAAGCGTGTTCGAGGCCCTCGGGGTTCAACGACACCGGGACCGGATGGTCGGGGACTGTGAGGCGAAGCTTCACACTGGCCGGCAAGACCCGGCGATAGCTCTCGCAGACCTGCTGGCAGTGCTCGGCCAGATCGACGCGCTCCACGACGCCCGCCTCGGTGCGCGACATGCCGAGGAGTCCCTCGAGCAGGTCGTTGCTCTGGCCGAGCGTGTCGACGATCGACCGGAAGTGGGCCGCAGTCCGATCATCCGTCGAACGTATGCCTACCGCGGCGTAGCCCAGGATGAGTTGGAACTGGTTGCGCAGTTGGTGCACGACCATGCTCGCCATCTCCCCAACGGTCTCGATGCGCATCGCGTGGCGAAGGAGATTCTCCCTGTGGCGAAGTGCCCGCCGCGCCTCGTCCATGCGCTCGTTCTGGTCTTCCTCCGCGGAGATCGCGAGCGTGAGGGTCCGCTGGAGCAACGAACCCAGGAGCGCCATCGCCACCACGGCGATCCCTGCGACCGCAGCGTGGGTCCAAACGCCTGAGACGCCCACGACGTTGATGGCGGGGGTCACAGACGCGCATACCAGCAGGCCGAAGACCACGACGCTGGCCTGGGCGATGCCCGTGAAGACGCCGAACGTGCAAGTGAGAAGCAGCACGAGGACCGGCAGGAGGTACCAACCCGGCGCGTAGACCCCGCCCGGAATGAGGACGCTCAACCCGAACAACAGCATCCCCCATGCGAGGAACAACCCCGCCGTCCGGTGGCACGCCCGCAGTCCGTTGTGGAACGCGAGCACGAACAGAGGAGCGAGACCGAGGGCAGGGAGGGAACTGGTGATGAAGAAGTCCGCCCGAGCCCAACCATCGATAGCGAACGCTGCTGAGCCACCGGTCACGATGAGGTAACTCGCATGCCCGAGCAACGCCACAGCGCCGACGAGCGCTAGCCACGTGACCACGCGCCCAGACCCGCTGGGTTGTCGAATCTCGCGTTCTTCTGTAGACCGTGTCAAACTCAAGCGCCGCCTCGCTCAGGTGAAACTACCAATACTGTGCCCGGGGCAGGATTGGTAGCTCCTCCGGGACCAGTATCGAGAGTTAGCGCCTCAGTTCGGGTTCGGGCGCCTGGGTGACGACGTGGATCGACTCGCCGGTCATGGGGTGATCGAACCGCAGTTGCTCGGCGTGGAGGAGGGGACGTGGGTGGGAAGGACCACCCCGAACGCGGAATCCATACTTGCGATCGCCGACGATGGGACACGACAGATCGGACATGTGCGCGCGGATCTGATTGCGGCGACCGGTCTGCAGACGGCACTCGACGAGCGTGTAGCGCGACTCGCGGCGCAGCGTCTGGTACTCCGTGATGGCGAGATCGCCCGGTCCAGAGGTCACTGACCGCACGATGCCGTCCTTGCCCTCGCGCAATCGTGACTCGATCCTGCCGGCGACCGGATCTGGGGCGTGGCTGAGCAGAGCCAGATAGATCCGCTGCGCCTCGTGATTCTTGAACAAGGACTCTATCTCGGCCTTGCTCGACTGTTGCCGGGCGAGGACGAGAACTCCCGTTACGTCTTCATCGAGGCGATGCACGGGGTAGACACGAGATCCCAACTGCTGGCCCAGGATGTCGGCGATGGTGCGACCCTTTCGTCCTGGTGCGGAAACAACGAGCAGGCGCGGAGGCTTCGCCACCACGACCAGATGTTCGTCCTTCCAGAGTATCGGAATGTTGGCCACGGAGATTCGATCTATCCGGCGGGATCGAACAGCGCAAGTTATCGTGACGCGCTCGTTCTCGGGCCTGTCGCGAGGAAGAGCGGGGGGGGCGTCCTGCGGTCGTTGTGCTGGAACCGGTAGACGGCTAATTCAGCTTCAACTTGTAGACCTGAATCTTGCGATACAGCGTGGCGCGACCAATCTGCAGCCGCTGCGCGGCGCGGCGCACGTTGCCCTTCGTGGCGCGGAGCGCCCGGGTGAGCAGACGCTTCTCTTCGGTTTCCAGCGGGAGGATGTCCTCCTCCGAGACCAGGCTGTTCGGATTCGGTGCCTTTTCTGGAACGGCATCCTGACCGGCTGCGGGTCGGAAGCACAGGCCCGTCGTCACTCCGTGAAGGTGCCCACGATCCACCGTGACACCTCGCGCGAGCACGTGAGCCCTGAACACGACATCTTGCAACTGCGCGACGTTGCCGGGCCAGCTGTGATTCTCGAGCATCGAGATCGCCGTGTCCGAGAACCCCTGCGAATCCTCGCCCGCGCGTTCCGCGGCGGTACTGAGGAAGTGGGACGCGAGAGAGGTGATGTCATCGTGGCGCTCTCGCAACGATGGAACGTTGATCGGGAACACGTTCAACCGGTAGTAGAGATCTTCGCGGAACTTGCCCCGGGCGACGAGCTCGGGAAGGTGGGCCGATGTCGTCGCGATGATGCGTAGGCCTTGTCGTTCAGCTGGATTCCCGGCGGAACGTTTCTTGATGTAACGCACGACCTTCGATTGCACCGACGCCAACAGGTGCTCGACGTTCTCGAGAAGCAACGTGCCGACGCGACCGTCGGTCAGGAGGTGTTCGATGCGCTCCACTGTAAGCGTGTCGCCGTAGGTGATCTCCAGCCGCTTCGACGACATGCGGCTGCTCGTGTGGATAGTCTGCGCGGCGAGGCTCTTGCCCGCGCCGACTGGTCCTTCGATCAACACTGTGACCGAGCTCTCCGCAGCACGCGCGAGGACGGTCGTCAGGCGGCGCGAAGCGGGACTGACCCCGATGATCCCCTCGCCCGTCTTGAGTTGGTTCATCCTCCGATGCAGCCGATCGTTGTCCTGGGTCAATCGACGAATCGTGGTGACGAGCGACATCGTCGCGACGACCTGATCGAGACTCACCGGGTCGATGAGGAAATCGAGAGCGCCGAGCTCCAGAGCGCGGGCTCCACTCTCGATATTGTCGGGCGACACGACCGCAATGACACCGCTGTCGCAATCCGTGGCGCGGAGCTTCTCCAGGAAGTCCAGACCGGACATCTTCGGCATCTCGTGCGGAATGAGGATCACGTCCGGCGAATCCGAAACGACCGCTCGCAGCGCTTCTTCCGCATTGCGAACCCGGGTCAACTGCCGCGTCAGGCAGTCCAGACCGTTCATGAACACTTCGGAAAAGATGTCCGGGTGATCCACGATCAGAACGTGCCCCGGGACAAGGTTCAGCTGTTCCGCCGCGATTTGTTTCTGTGCCACTCCCATCCCCCTTCTTGATCGGCATTCGAGGGTCTTCCGTAAAGTCGGATCCAGACTCTCGACGTACCTGATCTACTGCGGGGACGTACCTGATCTACTGCGGGTGGGAGTAGGGCTGCTGGTCAGGCGTCTTCTTCGCGGCCATGATATCGGGGGCTCCGATTCCTCCCCTCCGCACGACAATGAACAAGCTACTTCCAGTTTCTCTCGTCTGCTCCCTCCTGGCGCCCCTCTCAGCGCAGGCGATGAAGGGGTTCAAGTTCGAGATCGAGACGTTGGGCGGACAGAAACTCGACCAGTCCGACTTCAAGAACAACGTCCTGATCGTGGACTTCTGGGGGACCTGGTGCGCGCCGTGTAAGCGGGCGATCCCTGGACTCGTGGATCTCTACAAGAAGTACAAGCACCACGGGTTGGAGATCGTGGGCTTGAACTACAAGGAGCGCGGTAGCGCGGAGCAGATGCTCGCGACGGTTCGGGGCTTTGCGAAAACACACGGGATCACCTACACGCTGGCCCTCGGGACAGCAAAGGTCAGGAAGCAGGTTCTCGGATTCAGTGGCTATCCGACGATGCTTTTCTTCAAGAAGGGAATGGTCTTTGACCACCTGGAGGTCGGCTTCTCACCAGAACACCTCGAGACGATGGAGAAGTGGATCCGGTCTGAACTCGGACTCTCAGACGACGCAGAGTCCCCTGACGGTGGCAAGAAGCCGTCGGACAAGGGCGACGAGGACGAGGAAAAGTCTCCCGCGAAAGCGAAGAAGACAAAGGTGCCTGCGGGAGTGATCTATCGCCCCGGCAACCACGACACCGGTTTCGAGTTCGAAGTGAAGGGACTCGACGGCAAGAAGGTCAAGTTCGCAAGCTACCGCGGGAAGAAGGTCGTCCTCGTCCTGACGTCGACGTGGGACCAAGAGGCCAAGAACACCGCTGCACTCCTCAACAAACTACAAGGATCCTACGGCAAGAAGGGCGTCGCGGTGCTCGCTGCCAGCATCGAGATCAAGAAGGGCCGGACCGACCGATTCGCTGCGATTGAGACCTTCGCGAAGAAGCACCAAACCACGTATCAGATCCTCCCGGTCGGGCTGGACTTCCTCAAGAAGATCCACGAACCCAGCGGCGTGCCGATGTATCTCGTGTTCGACAAGAAAGGCAAGCTCGTCCTGCGCAAGGGCAACAAGAGCACCAAGGAACGAATCCTCAAAGCCATCGAACAGGCCCTGGCCTCTTAGCACGACCTGGCCGCCAACGAAAAAAGAGCGATCCCGAGTGCGAACGGGACCGCTCTTTTGGGAGAGAGGGGGGCTTTCGTGTCGTATCAGGAGTCTTCTGACAGCTTCTGGATCAACTCGTCCAGGTTCACCGACCCGAGCTCGTCGTCTTCGATAGGAGGCAAGCTCTTGAACTTCTTGTACTCGTCGATGCTCGAGAGCTCGACGTAGTCGCGGTAGCTCATCCTTCCAGAAGCAGCTTGCTCATGAGGAGCTTCGGCTCGCTTTCGGGCCGGAACACCCATTCCCTTCTCGAGAGTCACCTTGGCTCTCTTGCAGATAGAAAGGGTGTTCTCCAGGTTGCCTCGAACCTTGAGAAGGCGGTCCTCATTCGCGCCAGGAAGCTCCATTCCCTTGGAGATCTTGGCGATCGCTACCTGAAGCACCGCGAGAAGACAGTTGAGTTTGGTCAAGAGCTTCGCGCGATATTCGGCCGAACTCAGACTGGAATGAGGCGATTCATTGGAGCGTTCGTTGTTGCTGCTTTCCATGGGATGTCGATGGACAGTGGTTACCCGTACCTGTGAAGCAGCCCGCGTGCCGTTTGCGGTTTCGCATCTCCATTTTCTCACCGACCGCGATGGCAAGGAGCCAACCCATCCAGAAGGCTCAACGATCACGCGCGCCCATGAGTCTCCGATGTCGCAGAATCTAGACGTCGTGTCGATCCTGCTGGACGGTGTCCATCCTGCTAGATAGTTCCGACGCCAACCGGCAGACCCGATTGCGGCGTTACTTCAGGATGACGACGGCGCGGCTGAATATCTCCGCGCTGATGCGGCGAACAACGCCGCGAACACTGCGACCGACCACGCGGAAGCTCACGCCATGGTGGGAGAAGCCACACTGTGTCAGGCCCTTCTCGTCCAGGATCCAGATGGTGTCCTCGGAGCCGCGTGTCTGCATCTGCACGTTCTGCTGAGTGACGAAGACGCGATCCACGCCGTCGGTGAAGCTCAGCAACGCCACGAGCTCTCCGGTGATCGGATCGGTGTGGACTTCGCTCTTCTCGAGGCGGAAGCCACGGGGAAGTTCAGAGAGTTGAGGAACGACGTACTTCGTGCTCTTGGTCAGGGCCTTCTTCACGGCGGCGTCCGCGCTCGCCATGGACTCGATGACCTTGGTCGGAGCCCACCAATTCTTGTCATTGGCATCCGGGACGCGAACCCCGGTGAGGAAGCTCGTGACGATGAGTTGGGACTGCAGATCGATGGAGTGCGCGTTCAGGGCATATTCGCCCATGTAGATCGGGTACCCGGTAGCCGTATCGAGCTCGAGGATCCAGCCCGTCCGGTCCCAGCGCTTCGGGATGGCTGCCATCCGGTACACCTCGCGGACGCCCTGCTGGGTGCTCCGCTTGTCCCGAGCCACGAAAACGAGGTCGTATTCTTTCGCCGCCCAAGCTGCATCCACGACGTGGAAACCCTTGTTCAGGAAGGTGAATCCGGAACGGTTGGCGAACAGGGCAGCCTTCTTCGCGAACTCGGTGCCGGTGAGCGTGCGTCCTTCGATGCCGCAGAACTCGAGCTTGAACCGGTCCGTGGTCTTCGACTTGGGGTCGGCGGGACGGTAGGTCAGCCGCTCGAGGATGCCCTCGAACTTGGGTCCTGGGACATTGGACTTCTGCTTGACGAGTTCCCGCCGGATCTGCTCGGCGAAGTAGGCACCGGAGTTGCCTTCCAACGCGGCCTGGATGTGCGCGAAGGTGACTTCCCAGGGCTGGGCGAACACACGCGGCGCGGTATTGAGCGTGCCACCGCGAGCCGCGGAACCTTGCCCCACGCTCACGCCGAGCAGCGTCACCACGGCGGCGGCGCCAGCTACCAGAATGCGTGGACCGGCACCCGGCCTGGTCGATCCTGACTTGGTAGTGGAAACCATGAGACGTGTGTGTGAGGTGGGGTGAGCCAGCGAATCGGTCGGCATAACCCCTGATGAGGTAAGTATTATGGATCCGGTTCCGTTCCAAGGGGGCATAGCACGAACGCCTGTTGTCAAGCCAAACTGCCTCCGCTCGGGAAGATCGCCCGTGACGTCATCTGCCGAGCAATCCGTCGTCGAGAGCGAGACCGGGGTCCCGTCTGTAGACAAGATTCAGGTTGGAGACGACCGCGGGGCCGCTCTGTGTTCCATTGAAGTAGAAATCGGAGAGGGGTGGTCCGTACCGAAGTGCGCCAAACAGACCGGCGCCGATCAGGACCGCCGCTGCGGCCCGCCGCATCCAGCTGGAGGCCGTCGTCGTCCGCCGCCTTTCGGCGCGCTGCTGCCAAATATCTTCGCGAATCCGGGTCCAGAGCCAGCCGGGGGCTCCGCTCGGAGCATCCGGGAGGGCTCGGGCGACCTGGTGAGCGATCTCGCCGTCCTCCGACACATCCTGCCAGCAGGCGTCGTCCGGCGCTGCCACAGGCGTCATCGCGACGTCGAGGATCGGTCCGAGGGTTTCGGCCTCGGCTGCGGCAGCGTGCTCGTAGATGCCGGCCAGGAAACCCTCGTCGCGCAGGGCGGCGGGAATCGGCGGCGACTCGAGCCGGTCGAAGAGCTCGGCGGCGAGTGCCTCCTGTTTCAGGAAATCAGGCTTCGGATTGGTCATGCGACTCCCTCCTGGCCGTGATCAGATCCACTCGAATAGTTGCCATCGGTATCGGCCTGGTAGCCAAACGGCTCCAGGGTGCCCGCGAGCTCCCGCTGGAGCGCCACATGGGCGCGAGCCATCCGCGACTTCACCGTGCCCATCGAGAGGCCGAGCGTGGCGCACAACTCGTCGTAATTCTGGTGTTCGAGATGGCGCAACACCAAGACTGCTCGCAACTTGGGACTGAGCTTCTGGATCGAACCGTGGACGTGGTCACCGAGCTCACCGAGTTCGGCAGCGTCTTCAGGTCTCGTGGTCACCTCGTCCGTGGGCTGCTCGGCCCCGGTCAGTTGCGAGAGGCTGGCCGTCCGGCGCCGGAGGCCCGATCGGGCCTGGCGCCGCGAGTCGATCGCGCAGTTCACGACGATGCGGAAGAGCCAGGTGCTGAACAGGGACTCGGCCCTGAATGCCGCGATCTTGCGGAAGAGGAGGCTGAATGTCTCCTGGACCACGTCCATGGCGTCCGCAGACGTGCCGGTGATCCGATAGGCCATCGAGTAGACCCGGTCCCGATACCGGTGGTAGAGCGCCTCGAAGGCTGCCTCGAACTCGTCCGAATCTGGGTTCTGGCACCTCTCTACGAGGCCTTGGTCAGGATCCATCGGGCATTCCACAGTAGGGGGTAGACGAACGGAGATGTACCAATTGTTCCGTAGAACCGGGCCCGGGGGGCCAGAATCTCGGTTTCGCCAGGAGCATCGGGGGTGGTGCCCAGACGAGGCTCCGACCCCAAGGGGGACTCGCGCCTTCTATCGACCGCCCGTGATCGTCCCGAGTCCATCCGGGATCACCACCGTCGTGCCTACCCTTGTCGAGCAAGTCGAGGAACAGCGAAGACCCGCGGCGACCCGGCACTTGGCCCAGTCGACCTCGCAGAGAGTCCCGCGTCGGCTTGTGCCAACGGTGGTCAACCCCATCTCACAAACCCGACCGCCACCTCGGTAGTAGGGGTTCTGGTCCTGGATGTAGACGGCAGTGCTCACCGGTTGAAGGATCAACGCACTCTTGTAGGGCAGCACCGCGGCCATGTCCGTGCCCGTACTCATGAGCAAGCTGCCGGCGTTGACCTTCTTGCCACTGAGCACCGCGCGGGCGCCGATCGTGCAGGGCGTGATCCGCTGTAGTTCAGCCACCGAACTCATGCGAATGCTGAAGAGGTAGGAGACGCCGTCTCGCGCCCGGTGACGCTGCGTGACCCGCACGCTGCCGTATCCGAGCACGGACAACAGCGAGTAGTTCTCGCCCTTCACGTTCACGTAGAAGTCCTCGAACGCGATCTGCGACATCGGCAAGTTGACGAATCGCATCATCAGGTGCAGGTAGACGTCCGTTTGACCACTCGGTCGCGGCGCGCTGGTGACCAGCACTCGCATCGCGTACTCCACCGGTGCGGGCTTCAGCGACCCCTCGTGGCTGGTGAAGGTCAGGATCTCCTCGAAGTCGTCGATCCCGTCCTTGTCGCTGTCCGCGCTCGCCGGGTCGGTCTGCGCCAACATCTCGATGCAGTCCGGCACCATGTCCTTGTCCTCGTCAGCGAACGGATCGCCTCCCTCGGCTTCCGCCACCACGCGATCGCTTGCACAAGAGCCGAAAGGCAGGCCGGTCTGCACGCCGATCGCAGCGATGACTACCGCCACGACGACAGCTGCGGAGCGTCGGACTACGAACATATGCGGGGAGGACACTTCGGTTGGGAGGAGCGCAACCACCTCTAGCCGGTTCCGGGCCAGAGTTGATCCTGAGGGGTCAGATCGCGGAGACACAGTATTAGAGCGGCCCCCAACGGGCCACGCAAGGCCCCAAGCGCAGAGTTCCGTGGCTACCCAGATCCCCGGTGGGATAGTTGTTTTCGCAGGATTCCAGGGTTATGACCCCCTCCGCGCAACGCCTTGGGCGCCCGTAGCTCAGCTGGATAGAGTGTCGGCTTCCGAAGCCGAAGGTCATAGGTTCGAATCCTATCGGGCGTACCATCCCAACATCCTCGTTTCCAGGCACTTGGAGGCGTCGGGGAAAAACCCCAGCCGGGTCCGCGTGCCGGTCGCAGCTCACCTGATCCTGCTCGCAAATCGCCTTGGGCCAACTCTCCTTCACTTTGGACTTGCGGGACCCCTCCAGACGGCGGGTGGGGGTGTCGATGCTCGCCGCGGTGGCGGATCTGGCCCGGGCGGACGAGTCGGACCCGGGAACACCCCGCACCGTCGAGTTCTTCCTCCCGGCCTGGACCCCGGGGAGCTACCTGATCCGGGAGTATGCCAAGCACCTCGGTGACTTCCGGCCCGTGGACACGGGATCGGACAGCGCGCTCCGCTGGCGAAAGAGCGCGAAGAACCGTTTCCGTATCGAACTGCCCGAGGCGTGTGAGCAGCTGCGGATCACCTACACGCTCTACGCGCACGAGCTGTCGGTGCGGACGTCGGACCTCACGGACCGCCACGCGTTCCTTAGCGGTGCGTCGGTGTTCTTGTGGCCCATCGGAATCGGCAACGACGCGGACGTCACCGTGCAGATACGCATACCCGATTCTTGGGACGTGCAGACTTCTCTCGTCGGAGCATCCGGTGCCGCCGGCGAATTCGAACTGCGCGCGGGCGGACTGGACGAGCTCATCGACAGTCCAATCCTCGCCGGCGAGTTCGAGATCCTGTCGTTCGACGCGTTGGGCAAGCCCCACCACTTCATCCTCGACGGCCTCGAGGGATTGGCGCCGCGGGCGTCGCTCGTGGACGACACCATCGCGATCATCGAACACGCGGCGGCGATCTTCGGGGGCTCGGTTCCCTACGAGGAATACAAGTTTCTCTGCATGTTCGCGGACGCCGGTCGCGGCGGACTCGAACACCTCACGAGTTCCGCGCTGCTCGCCCCACGCACAACGTTCGGACCTGCCAAGGAATACCGGGACTTCATGGGCCTCATCGCCCACGAGTTCTTCCACGTGTGGAACATCAAACGCATGCGACCGGTGGAACTCTGGGAATTCGACTACGAGAACGAGAACTACACGGAGCTCTTGTGGGTCGCAGAAGGATTCACGGCGTACTTCGACGATCACCTCTGCCGCCGCTCCGGCGTCTTGAGCGTGTCGCAGTATCTGGAGATCGTCGCGAGTGGAATCACCGAGCTGCACCGAACGCCAGGTCGTCACCGCCAGTCCTTGTGCCAGGCGAGCTTCGACGCTTGGATTCGTCTCTACAGGCCAGACGAGGACACGCGCAACTCCACCCTGAGCTACTACGGTAACGGCGCGTTGGCCGCGATGTGCCTGGACCTGCGCATCCGAACCGAGACTGACGGGGAGCGGAGCCTCGATGATGTCGTCAGCTTGCTCTACCGAGAGACCTACGAGCAGGGGCGGGGCTACACATTCGATGACGTCGAACAGACTCTTCGCTCGGTGTCCGGAGTCGATCTCGGCGACCTGCTGGAATCGCTGGTTCGCAAGCCTCTCGATCCAGACTTCGGCAAGGCATTGGCTCCGTTTGGGGTGGAGCTTCGCGAGAAGCGCACCACTTCCTCGACCTACCTCGGCGTCCATTTCAAAGCGGGCACGACCACTCTCTCTTCCATGCTCGAGGACGGACCCGCCGACCTCGCGGGGCTGATGCCTCAGGACGAACTTCTCGCCCTCGAGGATCTTCGTGTCACTTCGGACACGTGGTCGAAGGTCTTCGACGAGACCGCGGAGGTCGATCGTCCCCTGGAAGTGCTGCTCTGTCGTCGTGGACGCATCCTCACCGCCGACGTCATCCCAACGAACCGACCCGAGGGCAGTCTCACGCTCGTGGTCGCGGACGATTCGACGGAGAGACAAGATCGGCTGCGCCGCGGCTGGCTATTCGATTCGACGTCCGACGCCTAGCGATCCCGCGAAACGCCGTGGGAACCGTCACAGTCCGGCTTGCCGCCGGATCGACGGCAGGCGCACCACACGAACTCCCCATCTCGCTCGGCGATCACCTTGATCGGCGTCACTTCCGTACCGTCGCCGATCTCGCGGTGGCTTCCATCACACAGGGGGAACCGCTGACTGTCCCCGCAGCGGCAGTACGCGTACTTTCTTCCCGCGACGACCGCGAAGCGGTACGGCGCGTCACGACGGCTACCGGGCGGTGCTTCTAATGGACCTCGCGATTCACCAGGGGTTGCTCGAGGCGCAGACTCTTCGGACATGCGCCCAAGAGACTACTTGAACCTTCGGATGACCCCTCGCACGATGCCGCGGATCTCGACCCGCTCGGGATAGATGGGGCTCAGAGATGAGTTCGACGGCTGGAGACGAATCCGGCCTTCCTCACGGTAGAAACGCTTGAGGGTCGCCTCCTCGTCATCGACGATCGCCACGACGATCTCGCCGTTGTGGGCCGTCTGGCGCCGCTCGACCACGACCATGTCGCCGTCGTCGATGTGGTCTTCGACCATCGACTTGCCGCGCACCTTGAGGATGTAGTGATCGTCGCCGTTGGGCACGAGCTCACTGAGCGTGATGTTCTCTTTATCCTCCACGGCCTCGATCGGTCGGCCTGCGGCGATCGTGCCGAGGATCGGGATCGTCACCTCGTCACCGTGGCCGCTGCCGCTGGTGAGCCGCTGTTGATCCGGGTCGTACAACACGGTGACGGAACGTGCCTTCGCCTTGTCCCGATGCACAGCACCCTTCTTGTTCAGCTGGGTCACATGCTCGTGCACGGTGATCTTGCTGACCCCGAGCGCCGAGGCCGCCTCTTCGAGGGTTGGCGAGAGACCGTTCTCCTCACGGTAGTCGCGGAAGAAGCGAAGGACGCGGATCTGCTTCTCAGTCAGGTTGATCTTCATCAGAACCTCCCGATACCTGTTCGTTTAAGGACTGGCCTGCTAGTTGGAGAGACATCTGAATCGTCAGAGGTGAAAGAGCCGCCATCCCCGCTGAGATACCGCCGTAGGCGATACTAGACGAGGATGGCGGCCAAAAGAACCAACGCCATGACGGCGACCGCACCGAGGAGGTCGAGGTAGAAGTTCAGGTTCTCCCTGCGCACCGCCCCGGCGCACAGCCCGCCAGCCGAAGCTGCGACCGAAGCCGCAGCGGGGGCAACAGCGAGGCCGCCTTCGAATCCAGCAAAGTCGAATCCAACGGTGTCTTCTTCTACGGTCGCCTCGCGAACCTGCCATCGAGACCGCCGCGGGCTCTTGCGAAGCTCACGTCGTCTCTCCTGCCCTGGTTGAGCAGCGCCTCGCAACGCCGCTCCCCGCGCAGCATGGTGTCGCACCAGATCGGCCAGGTCCAATTGGTCGAGTTGGACTGGATCCCTCGGGCTTGTGGGAGTGCGGCCATGTCTTCCCGAACCAGATCTTCTCGTACCAAGGTCTCCCGAACCACGGCTGCCCTTTCGGGTGGCGTCAGTAGTGGTCCGGTCCTCGTGGGTCGTCGCCTCGATCTGGCGTGCGGGAAAGGGCAAGAGTGCTGTCAGGTCGTTCTTGCGTGTCATGTGTCAGTGTCGGTTTGGGAGGAAGTTCCGCGCCTGGCCTGCGTGTCTCTGAGAAGGCCTCTGAAGAAGTCGTCGAGAGACGGAGAACTCTTCGGCCAAGCACGATCCATGATGTTAGGTATTTGGAAGGCTAACACAAGCCGAGTTTCGGGATTTGTTCGCTTTCTCCGGCTTCCACAACCGTGAGTCCTTTCGCCACAAGACGTTGAGTCCTTGCCGCGGGACCGGAGATTCGGGTTGGGCTTCCTGCTATCTTGTCGCGGTGGTCCCCAGGCGGTGGGCCCCAGTTCACGCCGTCTTCCCTCTTCCCTCACCAGGATCAGGTCCGGTCAGCATGCTCCTGAAACTCTCCCGTCCCCTCGCCTTCTTCGATCTCGAGACCACCGGTCTCGACGTCATGACCGATCGCGTCATCGAAATCGGCATTGTGAAACTCATGCCCGGCGGGGAGCGGGAGCACCTGTGCGAACGAGTCGATCCCGGCATCGACATCCCGGACGCGGCGGCGAAGATCCACGGCATCCGGACCGAGGACGTGCGCGGGCTGTTTGGCAAGCCCCGCCTGGGCAAGATCGCCGACGGGATCATCGAGTTCCTCGCGGACTGCGACATCGCCGGGTTCAACAGCGTCGCGTACGACGTGCCGCTCTGGGAGGAGGAGTGCCGACGACACGCGTTGAAGTTCTCCATGGAAGACCGCATGCAGGTCGACGCCCAGGTCATCTTCCACGTGAAGGAGACGGGTTGGGACCGGTTTCTGATGGGGCCGCGAAACCTGACCGCTGCGGTGCGTCACTATTGCGGTCGCGATCTCTCGGGTGCGCACGCGGCCCACGTGGACGCTGCGGGGACACTCGACGTATTGCTCGCCCAGCTCAAGCGCTACCCGGACCTGCCGCGGGACGTCTCGGGTCTGCACCAGTTCTGCCGCGAGATGATGACGGCCTAGCTCACCCGCTCACAACGCGTCGAATTCGCGCGGGAAGAACCCGGTCGGCGCACGGCTCGTCACGCCGAACACCTCGGCGACCACGTCTTCACTCAACACTTCCTCGGGTTTCCCAACAGTGTGGATCTCCGACTCGTGCAGCAGCGCGACCCGGTCGCACCGCGGCGCGATCAAGTTGATGTCGTGCGAGGAGAGCAACACCGTGTGACCTTCCCCGGCGAGACCGCGCAACAAGCGCAGGATCGCCACCGCGTGTTCGAGGTCGAGGTTCGCAGTCGGCTCGTCGGCGAGCAGGACGGGCGCCTTCGTCGCGAGAGCGCGGGCGATGTGGATGCGCCGCAATTCACCGCCGGAGAGCGTGCGGACGGAACGGTCGGCAAAGTGCCCGGCGTCGGTGATTGCAAGGGCCTCCTCGACCACCTCGTGATCCGCAGCGACCGGGACACTGAACCGCGAGATGTGCGGGTGCCGACCCATCATCACGATCTCCCGTCCCGTGAACTCGAACGATGTATCCGAGTCCTGGGGGATGAGTGTGATCGTCCGCGCGCGGACCATGCTCTGCATGGCGCCGATCGGTTCGTCGTCGACCAATACGACTCCCTCGACTGGCTTGCGGATGCCCGCCAGCAGACTCAGCAGCGTCGACTTGCCGACGCCGTTGCGACCGGCGAGCAGCGTCATCGTTCCCGGCTCCAGAACGAGGTCGACACCGTTCAGCACCGTGTGCTCTCCGTACGCGAAGAAGACTCGCTCGGCGCGCAGATCGGTCACAGTTGCCGTCCCCGCCGCAGGCGCATCAGAAGGTAGAGAAAGAACGGCGCACCCAGCAAGCTCATCACGACACCGACCCGCAGACCGGTGTCCGGCAGCACGACGCGGCAAATGTAGTCCGAGATCAGTAGCATGAACGCGCCGAGCACCGCCGCGCAGGGAACGAGCGCTCGATGCGTCGGGCCGACCACGAGCCGGGCCATGTGGGGCACGACCAGTCCCACGAACGCGATCCCGCCAACGAAGGCCACGGTGACCGCAGTCAAAGCGCAAGCCACCACCAGCAACACCGAACGGACAAACAGCACGTTCACGCCGAGTGCGCTCGCGCCTTCATCCTTCAGGGTCATCACGTCCATGTCACGCATGAACGGCAGGAGAATCAAGCTGAACGCGCCGAGCCCAATCGCGACAGCGATCACGTCCGGACCGGTCGTCTTCTCGAAGTTCCCCATCAGCCAATAGAGAATCTGGCTGCCCTGATCCCACTTGTCGCCGCTGAGCTTCGAGATCGCGAAAGCGATCAGCGCACCGACAAGGGTGTTCATCGCGATTCCGGCCAGCAACAGACTCGCGACGGAGAAACCGCGCGTTCCGCCGGCGACGAAGTACACGACGACCGTCACGAGAACCGCACCGAGAATCGCGCTCGCGGGCAACACGAGCGACGACGTCGCGGTCCAGCCGAGCGCGATCGCAACGGTCGCGCCGAGCGCGGAGCCCTGCGCCGTGCCGAGAATCTCCGGAGACGCGAGCGGATTGCGGAACACGGCCTGCATGATCGAGCCGGCGATCGACAGCGCGCTGCCGGCGACGAGCGCGATAAGAACTCGAGGTAGTCGGATGACGACGACGATCGCCTGGTGGTGCGGATCCAACGGCTCCGCGAGGTTCAGTTCCGCGGCCAGCGCCTGCACGACCTGCGCGATCGACAGGTCTGCGCGCCCCTGCACGATGGAAATCAGGGCGATGGCGAGCGTCAGCGGGATCCCGATCAGCAGGAACATGCGCGCTGACAACCGCTTCGTCACGGCTTCTCCCAACGATCCAGGGTGGCGGCGATCGATTCGGCGAGACCGGCGACGTGGTGGGACGCGGACATCATCAGCGGATTGGACACGTAGATGATGCGGTCATTCTTGATCGCATCCAGGTTGCGCATGCCGCTGAGTTGCAGCAGGCGATCCTTGGCTTCTTTCTCGCGCCCGGGAAGGACGCCGATCACCACCGCGTCCGGCCACATCGTGAGCAGCTGTTCCTGATCGACCCGTGTCGTCCCCTTGATGCCCGAGACCGCAGCGAGGTTGGCCGCTCCGACGTAGCCGAGCACGTCGTCGAAGATCGTGTCCTTTCCGGCGACGAATCCGCTGTCGAAGCTCAACAACCGCCACTTCGCCCGGCGCACCTTGCCGCAAGCGACGGCATCGAGCCGTGCCTGCATGCTCACGACGAGTTCTTCAGCCGCGACGTCGAGTCCCGCCACGTAACCGACGTTTCGAATGCTCTGCTGCACACCCGCGATGCTCGAGAGTTGGTGCAGCCGGATGACGACGCATCCCTTCTCCGTCACCAGGCTCTCCGAACGCTTGTCACTGAAACTCGCGAGGAACACGAGATCTGGACGGAACATGCGGACGGTCTCCGGGTCCGGCGACACGTGCCGCGGGAATCGACTCGACTCCGCAGCGATCGGACTGAACATCGGCTTCGTGCTGACTTCATGCAGCGCGGCGATGCGGTCTTTCGGACAGATCGCCGAGAGGACGACGTCGGTGAAGAGCGTGGACGACACGATGCGCTGCGGCGGGGCAGGAATCTCGTAGTGCTCGCCCTTCAGGTTCGTGAACGTCCGTGGAAACGGGTCCTTCGCTCGCACGTCGACGGGTTGATTCCATCCTGCATTCGCATCCGATCGCCCTAAAAACCCATCATTCGCGTCGTCGGTACATGCAGCGACGCTCGCGAGCACCGTGAGGAGCAGCGAGCGTCGTGCGTGGGTTTGGAGTTCGTCGAGCATTGTAGCTCAGCGAACTTACCTCAGCGAGAGGTCGTATTTGCCTTACTTCTTGGACTTGCGCTTGCCGACGGTGTAGCCCTTCTGCGCGAGCTCCTTGCCGCCACCAGAGTTCGCTGTGTCGAGTTGGTCGACCTTGTTGCTGTCCCACTTGATCATCGTGGCTGCGTCCGCGACGCCGCTCGCGCCGAGCAAGATCCCGCCACCGCCGTAGATCGATCCGATGAAGTACTGCCAAACGCCTCCCAGGTTCTCGATCTCCATGAACGAGGCGCCGTAGACCACGCCGCACACGTTCGCGGCGCCGTTGATGTCCAGCACGCCTTTGTTGAACACGAGCGCAGGCACATCTTCGTCAGAGCCGTAGTTCTCGAACACGGGTGAGATATCGACGGACAACGGCTTCTTCAGCGGGTCGATGTAGTTGCCCGGGTAGCCCGTCGTGTAGGTCGTCTCATCAGACGGTACTACATTGGTCAGGTCCGCGGCGTTGATCTCGAGCTTGCCGTTGATCTCGAGCTTCTCGAGGGGATCCGTTCCGTCGGCGAAGAGCACGACGAGCGAACCCGTGATGTTGACGTCCACGTCGAGGCTCGGGTTCGTGGTGGACGGGTCGACCTTGATCACGATGATGCCTTCGAGGGGCCTGTCCATCGAGTTGGCGACATCCATGTCGTCGATGAACGCCTGCGTGCCCTCGTAGACCGTTCCCGCGCCAGCGCGAGCTGCCGCTTCCAGACGTTCCAGATCGAACAGCTGCTGGTTGCTACCGATCTTCGTGAAGTCCGGGATCTCGTGGATCGTTCCGGCCAGATCCGTTTCAACCCTTCCGCGGAAGGAGGCCAGGTACGTCGCGATGTTGTCCTTGTTCAGCGCCACCGTGCCGTCCTTGCCGTCCTCGAACAAGACGGAGCCGTTCGCTAGGATGTCGCCGAAAACGTGGAACTCGTCGCGGTCGCCGTCGCCCGAGAAGACGACGTGACCCGCCTGTCCCATCGCGCGACCGGTTCCGCTCGGCGTCGACGTCGGCGTCATGTCGCTCATGATCGCGCCTTCGACGACGAAACCCTCGAACCCATAGGACGCGGTAACCAAACGGGAACCCCGCGTGCTCTTGCCCTCGGAAGTGATGATGACCTCATCGATGCTCTCGACTGGCTTCGTCCGATCCTCGAACACGACCGGCTCGCCACCCTTGCGATACTGGACGGTCAGCTGGTAGCTCTTCTGAGCTGATTCTTCGGTCGCCTTGAGCGTCAGGATGCCGGACTTGAATTCCTGGAGCTCGGCGTTCCAAATGAAGTTCGCCTGGTCCTTGACCACGTAGAATACGTCGACCTCCATTTCGACGTAGTTCAGGTTGAGTCCTGCCTCCGCGACGAACAGCATGCGCGACATCTCGACGCTCGAGACCGACATGTTGTGACTCTGCGAACTTCGCGTGAGCATGATGGAGGCGAGCCCTCCCACCGTGACGAGAATCACGAGCAGGCCGACCATGATCGACCCGCGCTCCTGATTTACGGCGCGTGCCGCTTCGCGACGCTGCTTTTTTGATCCCATGGATTCCTGTAGTGGTTGTATGTCAGTTTCTGGGAGTCACGGATACCGACTGCTTACGCGTCGCGGTCGTGCCGTCCTCGGATGAAATGGTGATGGAGACCTCTACCTTGATGGTCCCCTTATCCTCACTCAGCCTGAACGCGGTCACTCCCTGGGCGAGAGTCGTCACGACGCGTGTCGTGAGCGACGTCATCACCACCTTCTCCAGCGTGTCACCGCTCAGGCGGTACGTGATCGGCAGGGAGAAGCCCGACGAATCTCGGACGTTGAACGTCACCGAGTTGGCCGTGAGTCGCCAATCGTCTTCGAATCTGTTGTTGTCGTTGATGTCCTCGCCGTCGTCGAACACGTTGTTGTAGTTGGTGTCCTCCGCGACGCGACTGGACCAACGTATCTCGTTGGCGAATGACTGCAGCACCTGGTGCACTTTGTCCTCGACGTCGATCTGCTGCATCGTGCTCTTCGAGGCCTTCCGGCCTGTGCTCACCGTACTCAACGCGGTTCCGAGAATCACGCCGACCAGCGCACTGCAAATCATGACCTCGACGAAGGTGAATCCTGATCGGTTCCTGGTCTGTCTCATCGGTAGGTCGCTCCAATTGAGCCGCGAGCGACGACCGTCGTGGTCTCGACCTTGCGCATTCCTGCTCCGCCCCGCCACGAGACGACGATGCACAGAACGCTGGCCTTCATGTCGCGGGGCTGCACGTTGGTGTCGAGGAAGTCTCCGTCTCCGTTCATATCCACGGGCGGGTTCAGCGTGGTCTCGTCGACCAGCAGGTTCATCTTGACCTTGGCGTCCTTGCCAATCCTGCAGACCAGACCGAGATCGACGATTCCGGGCTGAACCACACTCTCGTCGACGAGGGTCGTCGTCGTGATCGACGTCTCGGTGTTGCCTTTGCCGTCAAGGTGTTGGCTCACCGTGCGGGAGATCCCCTCGTTCACGGTCCAGCGGCTAGCGGTCGTCGTTCCGTCCGCCCGAGCGTAGACCGTGGTCTCGGACGTCGCCCCGGTCATGTCCACCGAGGCGGTTACCGTAGTCGCCGAGCCGTCAGCAAGCGTCGTCCTCTTCTCCTGGCTCACGGTACCGTCCGTGGATACGTCGAGCGTCTTGCTTCCGAGCGCCTTCCACCTCGCGATGGCGTCTTGCTTCGTGATCTTCCCGGCGCGGTAGAGACTGACGAGTTTCCTGAACAGGGCCCTGCTCTGACATGTGTCCGTAGTGATCGAGGGGTCCCGGACGCCGATCTTGCTGTCGGTCGCTAGCTCGACCGTTGGTGCCGGTGCCGCGACGCCCGTCGTCGTGTCCGTGGTAGTGGTCGATGCAACGAGCGTGTCGTGCTTCGTCTGCAGTTTTGTCAACTCGGTTGCCGACTCGATCCAGGCGACCTTGGCCGCGTCGGCATCGGCGACGTAGGAATCCGCCGACCTTTGCAAGGTCCGGTCGGATTCGGCAGCCGCCAGCGTACGTGATGCACGAGCAGCCGCTTCATAGTATTCGTCCTGCAGCTTGACCACGACGCCCTCCTTGGCGGCGATGAGGTCATACAGTGTGGCAATGTCGGCCTCGGTGGCTGCTGTCGTGTGCGGGTTCTTCGAGCCGGTCGTTGTGGAGGTCGACGAGTCGACCGGTTCGCCGTTGAGGTCGAGGTCGGTTGTCGTCATGCGGGTCAGTACGTCCACACTGACGACCTCTCCGCCGGGACCAATCTTCGCCTTGCGCTCGTAGGTCGTCTCTCCGGAGTACCTCTCCACCGTGCTGACGAAGTCGTTCATGGCCTCGCGCCTGAACTCTTCCACCGCCGAGACGAGCGCCGCGTTCGCGCGGTTCTGCTCCTTCGTTTGACGGGCCATCATCTGGGACGCGAAGATCGCGCCCATGAAGCCCAGCGAGCCGATAACGAGCAGAACAACTGCGATCATTATCTCGATCAGCATGAAACCCGATGCTAGATCCCGACCCGCATCGAGTCCTCGTGCCTTGAACGTGATCATCTCCCCTCCCGTGTGGTGTCGCGAAATGCCCCAGCAACCCGCCAGCCTGTACAGTTATCGAACAGTTTTGGATTTCACTTAAGCTGCTTCACCATGCTCTCGGTGCTGCCCGCCTGAACCTCTTGGGGGTCACGATCGGGTTCTCCCGGTACCATTGCCGCCATCGATCACTTTCCTTGCCGAGATCAGCCGCGGCAATTTCGACCAAAAGCTGATGTGCTTCGGCCCTGACGTACGAGCGGTGGTTGCGTGACACGGTCTTGGACTCTTTCGTGTCGAGCAAATCGATGAGGACTCTGATCGCCATGCGGTCACCAGCCGCTGCGAGACAGCGTGCACCCTGGAACTGCAGCATGGGGTGCAGTGTCGGCACGACCTCGCGGAGCCTCGCCGCGGACACCGAACGGGTGCGCTCCAATGCCGCAAACCCCTCGACGCGCTCACGCAGTGGTCTCGCTTCGTCTCGGATTACGGCGAGAATCGGCCGGAATCTCTCGATCCTGACCTTCTTGTTGCCCAGCGCCAAAAGCGCTGTCCTTCGCACCATCTTGTCCGGGCTCTCAAGCAGGCCGATCAAGCACGCTTCTGCGCGCTCGGAATAGTAGGGTCGTCCGAGCGCGTGAACCGCCGCCCAGGCCTCGCGGCCCTTCGACTTCTCAGCGATGCGACACAGTTCTTCCAGCGCGGCGCCCGAAGCCAGGGGAGGCATTGCCTCAGCAGCTGTCTTCCTCACGGCGGACTTGGGATGCCGGAGCAGCGCGATGAGTTCCTTTACCGGACGGCGGTAGCGTTGCGTCACGATCTTGATCGTGGCCAACAGGAACTCCGGATCGGTTTCTCTCAGGAACTCCTCCAGGTAGTTGTCTCCCCACGGATCCACGACCTCTTTGGCGGAGATCGCCGCGATGCGTACCGGATTTCGGTCGGAATTGGTGAGGAGCATCAAGCCAAGCGCTGTCGACTTCAGGTCGAGCGCTTCCGCGACAACGATTGCCGGCACGACCAGAGGATCATGTTGGTCGACGAGGATATCGAGGAGGTGCGGCTCGAACTCAGCGGCGCGTTTCCGAATCCGATTCAGGATCAGATCGCGGCGCGCCGGCTGCGAAGTGCGCTGAAGCTGCAGCAGAAACCGGTGGAGATTGATCTGGGAGAACTTCGATTTCTCCTCTGGATCCAGCAACTCGGGCGCCTCTTTCTTCGACGATACCTCGGCCTTCTGTACGGCGGCTTTCTTCGCAGCCTCCTCCGACCGGTGACCTTCGAACGCCGCGAGCTTGCACATCAAGTACACCATGAAGCCCGTGGCCAGGACGCTCGTGCCGCCGAGAACGGCCCACTGTAGACTGATACGCACGCTCTCAGTCCCTCCTCGACTCCGTCAGAGGACGCGCCCCCGGCGACCGTTGCCCGAGCGCGCCCGACGCCGCGTGCCGCACGCGTTTGTCGGGATCGCCGGACGCAAGCCGGCGAAGCAACTCGAGATCCTCGGGGCGACGGAGGGCCCCAAGTGCGTACGTCGCCGCGATGCGGACCTTTGACGGCTTCTCTTTCGCCATCCGGACCAGGTGCGGGCCCACCGTAGTCACGCCTCGCCTTGCGAGTGAATAGGCCGCATCGCTGCGCACCATCCACACGGAATCACTCAACATCCGCACGAGCCGTGCCTCCGACACTCCGTCATCGAGACATCCCATGGTCTCGGCTGCGTTGCGGCGATGGGCCCAGCTTTCGCGGTCCGAGAACTTCAAACACACCTCGAGAGCGGCGCCGGGATCCAGCTGAGCGATGACATCGAGCACTGCCCGACGCTCTTTGAAGTCGATCTTAGATTCCAGATTGGCGAGAAGCAGTGGAACACTTCGACGGTCGCGGAGCCGAGAGACACCGCGCAACGTGGCGAGGCGGACATCCGCAGAGGAATCTCGCAGGCAGATTCGAAGCAGGGGGGCATCCGTCCACCCACCGAGCCGCGACAGCAAGTAGGCGGCGGCGTGCCGCCTGGGCACTTCGTCGCTCTCCAGAAAGTCACGAACGCTGCCGCGCAGGTCCTCCCAGTGACGCTCGCACAGGTCGAACGAGTTTTGTCGTATCTCCGCATTGTGGGAGAGCATGCCCTCGAGAACGAGGTGGACGGCCCGCGGGTGCAGCCCTTTGGCGCGCTCGGTGGCCGGCCCCCGATCCTGCCCGCACCCTGAGCCAGCGCACGCGACTACGAGGCAGAGGAGAGATGTTCGTGATGACCCCAAGCGCATGCTCAGTCTCAATCCTGAGTTTTCGCAACGACCGGCTGTTCGTCCGTGACCACCGAGGGAACGTCGTCGATGCCTGGTTCGCTGGTCGGGCTTTCCTCGGCCTTCCCGGCGGCGACCTCTGCCGCCTCCTCCGCTTCTCGCATCGCCCGCGTGCGGAAACCCTCGGGTACCGTCTCATTGAGCGTGTCGAGGAGCAGGTTCAGCTCGTCGCAGACCTCCGTGAGATGGTCGCCGTCCCGGAGCCTTACCTTGAAGGCGATGTCGCCCTCGCGGATCTGCTCCAGCGACTTGCAGAGCCGGTAGGCCGGTCCAGCGATCTTGTGCGAGATGATCAGGGCGTTCGAGATCATGAAGAACCCTGAAACCAGCACAAAGCCCGAGACGGCGAGGAACAGCGGCATCAAGCTGTCCAGTTGGACATTGAGCTGAGTCGCCTCCTCGTACAGACTGTTGCAGAAGAAACAGATCAACACCATGGTGGCGGAGAGCCCAAGTGAGGGGATCAACGACATGGTCAAGACCAACCGCTTCTGCTGCTTCGGGTTGATCACAAGAGTCTTGCGACGATTCGTGCTCTTCTCGGACATGGATGGAGTCGGATGCGTTGAAGGTTTCAGCACTCGGTATCGGTAAAAACCCGACACCTGTCCGACTGTTTCCGCAATCGGACGTTGCCACGGCGGACTTCGAAACACTTCCCGGCCCGTCGATCCGTACGATCCGGTCGAGAATCGTCCGGGTTTCCCTGTAAGCGATTCCCGCGCCCTGAATCCCTGGAGGTATCCACAAACCTATCTGTAGAAGAGAATGGAGCCCTCCAGATGAAAAATCGCATCCTCACGCCACCGGCGTGCTTCCTCGCACTTCTGTCGACCCTCTGCGCCACGGTCGTGGCGCAAGACGGAAGGTCGACCGCTGGCCACGCCGCGGCGAAACGATACGCCAATCTCGGCGTCCTCCCCGCCCCCGAGTTCATTGTCATCGAGGACATCGTCAACTACCACCGGCACAGCATTCCGCTGCCCAAGGCCGGGACGAGCGTGTCGCTCGATCTCCGCTGGGACACCCCACTGCCAGCGCACGGGAGGGAGTCGGTGCTCCAGATCGGCTTCGCCACGCAACGGTTGCACGATACGAAGAGCATGCGACCGCTGAACCTCGCGCTGGTAATCGACCAGAGCGGATCGATGCGGGCGGGGGACAAGATGAACCGCGTGAAACAGGGGCTGTGCCAATTCGTGCGAAAACTGCGCCCGACGGATTCGATCGCGATCATCGGCTACTCCACGGACGCCGAGGTCTTGCTGCCGGCGCAGCGAGTCGGCGATCGGCGGAAGGTGCTGGAGACGGTCCGCCGCCTCACGGCTTCTGGAAACACGAACCTGCACGCCGGCCTGATGCTCGGGTACAAGGAAGTCGTGAAGGGTTGCGAAGAGCTCGCCGACCACCGCGTGATCCTGCTCACCGACGGGCTCGCAAACAAGGGTGTGACGGACGCCGAACAGATCACGAGTGATTCGAAGAAGTACAATGAACGCGGAATCGACCTGTCGACGATCGGAGTCGGTCGGGACTTCAACCGGGACCTTCTCGCTGGTCTGGCTACGGCCGGGCGCGGGCTGTTTCACTTCGTCGCGGACGACGCGGACATCCAGAAGGTGTTCGTGCAGGAGGCGCAGAGTCTGGTCGGGATCGTGGCGCGTGAGATGGAAGTCGTGCTGAAGCACGGCCCAGGGATCGAGGTCACGCGGGTCTACGGGTACCACCCGCAGATGAACGAGAGGGGCTTCTCCGCACAACTCGAGAACTCCAACTACGGAATGACCGGCGTTATGCTGGTGAAGTTCCGGTGCAGGAACTTCAAAGAGCGGGCGACGGTCGCGAGCAAGGTGCGCGTGCAGCTGCGCTACAAGGACGCCGCTACCGGGCGGCGGGTGACGCTGGACGAGCGGACGCGCTTCCTCGACCCGCAACGGACGGACAACACGACGGACCACGAGGTGCGGAAGAACTTCACAATCGCCGTCATGGGCCGAGCGATGCGCGGCATGGCCGAATCCGCGAAGTCGTCACGCTATGGCGAAGCGGAGCGCAAGGTGGCACGGGCGCTCGAGTTCTTCGAGCAAAACTACGCGGGCACCGACGACGAAGATCTGCTACAGAACTCACGGATGCTGAAGAAGTACCGAAAGATCCTGTCGGCCCGCATCGAGCGGTTCCGCCGCCTGTGATGCAGTGCGCCGTCTGTGAACGGGAACTCGAAGCGTTCACGGGCGACGTCTGCCCGCACTGCCAACACTTTGCGCATCCGACCCGGCTGGGGATCTACGACGGGTTGGAGTTGATCAAGCGCGGCGGAATGGGCTCGGTGTATCGGGCGCGACATCCCGAACTCGGAACGGTGGTCGCGATCAAGACGGTGCACACGCACACCGGGCCTGAGACCCTGGCGGAGCGCTTC
>PVBE012066355.1_pt1 | contig 53512 bp, 45 predicted proteins | sample 1631181 | NCBI WGS metagenome assembly PVBE01 (sample SAMN08397723, study PRJNA350692) | Marine metagenome, whole genome shotgun sequencing project. | isolation source: water | place: Pacific Ocean | collected 2012-04
GGCGGCGGGTTGAATTCGCTGTCGTGGTCATGGCTGCGAATGATATGGCGATCCTGCCACATTCGAAGCGAGGGCATGGAGTTGTGCATCTGCGGTCATTGGATATTGCGAGTTCACTCGGAGTCCATCGTTCCTGTGCCCTCCTGGCACCTGAGAGGGAGTAGGCCTGAAACTTCTCCCCTGATTGCATGGACCGCCGGGGTGTCCGCTGCGGGCGCATGCACGGCTTTGGATCGGCTACGCCAACACCCCCCCCCACAAAAACAAACGCGGCCCCTTCCAAAGAAGGGGCCGCGATGAATGAGGATTAAAGTGACTTAGGTCAGCAACTGGTGCCAAAGTTCTCGAGCACTTCGAGAATCGTGTTCACATCGTAAAGATCACCAAAGCCTGAGACAGCCTCAAGGATGTCATCAACGTTGACTACATTGTCGCCATTGAGGTCGCCATCACATGGTTCGGTCGTCCCGCCGCTATCCACAGCTTTGATCACAACATCATCGATGTTCCATCCTGAATACGCATAGGCGTAATCACTTACAGAATGGCCCCAGCGGAGATACACCGAATCCTGAGCGTCAGCGACAGCTGAGATGTCGAACTCGTGTGTTGACCAAGACGAATCGGCCGTCTCGCTACTCGAGGAGTTCTCCCAAAGACGAGTCCAATTGGAACCATCATTGGAGACTTCTACATACTCCACCACGTAGGGTTGATAGTCACAATTCAACCAGCGCTCGTAGGACATGCTGGTGTCTGTAAAGTCGGAACAATCGATGGCGGTGCTGGTCAGGTGATACGGGCCACCCACAGTCAAACTGTAGTCGCCACTGAGGTTCACCCCAATGACACTGTCTCCTGTCGAACCGCTGTTCGGGTCAGCATTGCCGTGACTAGTCCCGCCGGCACCCGATGGAACACCGTGCTCCCACTGGCCGTCCATACTCCAACCTGGATGCTCGTCCATGTCCCAATCAATAACAGGAGCGGCAACTCCCACGTTGATGGTGGCGCCCTTGCTGGCATCACCAATGTGATTGGTGTTGTTCGTAAAGTCCACTGACATTGAATGAAGACCATTGGCCAAACCGTTGGCGTGTTCAGTCAGAGTTGCCTCGACGACCACTTGGCCGCCAACTGGGATAGTTGTATTTGTTGGGTAGACAGTGAGCCAATTGCCACCTTGGACGCCAATTGAGACATGAATGCTCGTGCTTTCATGGTTGACGATGGTGAACTGCGTGCTCTCTGGATTGAATGGCCCACCATTAGGGCCCTCCGAGTGAAAACCACTTCCTACGATACCCATGCCAGTGGGCGGCGCAGCTGTTCCAACCACGACTGTAGAAGGTTCTCCAAAGTGCGTCCACGTATCAAACATGTCTACGCCACCACTGCCGTATTCGTCCATCATCTGGCACGATCCTGCGTAGAACAGAACACCAAGCGTGGTGTACGTTTCAGCGACGAAACAGTCGAAGACTTCATCCTCAGCGCACATGGGCGGAGCCCATGATTGATTAATAGTTGACGCGTAATGGCCAATTGATCCCGACGGCATCCCGTTATGGGTGGCACGCATCCAAGATTCTGCAAAGCAGGTCCCAGCGTTGAACTCCCCACATAGGCAGGCCACTGACACAATCCAAGGCAACATTTCAGTGTTCGTCAAGCCATTGACATCCGCGTTGGTCAACGGTGCGCCACTGGCCCAGCCTGTTGTATGTCCGTGGCCACAGAACGCAATCGCGCCCAAGCCATCGTTGATTTCTGCAACACCTTGCGCAACAGTGCCGCCATCATCGCTTATGACATTGGTGTGCGTGAATCCGTATGCCTCCAAGTCATCCATGATGTAGCCGACATGCTCGTCGTCGTATTCCCCCTCATCGCCTGGTCCCTGAGTCGAACTGACTCCAAGCCCACGCCAATAGTCAGAACGCTGTGTCCATGCGTCATTCTCATATGAGATCACACGTTCAACCTGTGTATCTACATCCGCCGCGGACTCCGCACTGATGCGTGCGACAAAGATGTCTGGGTAATCATCTGCTGTTTGTTTGGAATAGACCGCATCCGCAAGGCCGTTGTCTGCAGCCGTATAGGATGAGATGTGAGCCGCATCGCCCACCAGAAGCACGTAACAGAGATCCCCACTGGCATATCGCGAATTGATGAAACTGGAAATTGCTGAGGGCGAATTTCCAATGTCTGAAATTCGAACAACCTCGGTGCTGATGCCGATGCTGTTCTTGTGGTCAGCAAGGGGCTGAATATTTGACATCCACGCATCATTGCAAATGATCAACATATCGCCGGTATTATCCAGCGGGTCATACATGCGATGTGGTGGATAGTTGACGTAGCGGCGTCCATACATCGTTTCCCACGCAGCATTGTCACTGTGTGTGGCAAGTGCCTGTTCGGTCAGTACATTTTCTGTCGTGGTGCCCACAGTCCGCACGGAAACCTTGACGTTGCTCCAAACGCGAAGCGTCTCGGTAGCGGGGTTCCACTGCAGAGCATTGACGGCCACTACCGCACCGCGGGTATTTCGCATGATGTAGGGCGTGCCGATCTCTACGACGTCGCGGGGCCAAAAGCCCTCACTGTCATAAACCTTGCCAAAGGTATAGGGCACGTCCGACGGGTTGATGGTCCGCGAGATGATGCCTTTGTGAGGAGCAATCTTAATACCCTCATAGTCTTGATAGGTACCGCCAGCGAAGCTTGCTTCGACGACCGCATGAGCCCCAATCATGACGGAACGACGAACATCAGGAAGCGCCGGTGCGCCAGCCGCCCTGGGGATGCTTTCGTTACCAAGTGAGACCGTTGACCAAGGGGCACCATCAATTCGAATTTCCCCGAAGACGGGTGGTTCAATTTGAAAGTCAATGACCGAATCATCGATATTGGTCTCAAGCATGGAGGTCTGAACAAAGGCTTCGTCTTTGGCCAGTGATGGGCTGGTGAAACCAGCCACGGCCGCCAAACTAACCAGGGTTCCGGCGATACAGCGATCTCTCACGATGGGCTCTCCTTCAGGGCGGGAATCAGGCAATCGGGCTAGTAAAGCCCGTTATTGAGCTTCGAACACAGCAGGCACAGCAGGCTTCAACCTGTTCTCTTCACTGTACATCCCTTCGGCCCACCGGCAAGGTCGGTTTCGGCCAACATTGGCTAATTTGAGGTCCAGTTGTCCCCATAAGGCCGTGGAATCACTTGCTCTGGCCCCCATCCATGGGTGATACTGGTTTGAAGTGGACACCCCCCCCACGGAGACCCCGCATTGCCTCATAATTTGACTGCTTTGGCCACTGGCCTGATGATGACGACAGCAGCCCTGGGGGCCGATATCGGTGTCCCAGTAGACGCTCCAAGCATTCAGGCGGCCATCAATATGGCCGTCGACGGTGACCGTGTCCTCGTTGGCCCGGGCGTGTGGAATGAGTGGCTCAACTATCGTGGACGAACGATCACCGTAGAAAGCACCCACGGGCCCTCCGCAACCACCATTGACGCCAAGGGCTTTCCCTGTGCCATCCAGATTGCCACTGGCGAGGGCAATGCCACGACGCTGCGAGGTTTTACCATCACTGGCGGCAATGGCGGCCTTGAAATCGAAGGAGTCAATTGTGGCGGCGGCTTGTTCATCAGGCAAACCAACCCCACAATCGACAACTGCATCATCACCAACAACACCGCGCAAATCGGCGGCGGAGTCAGCATCTTTGAAGCTGATCCCACTTTCTCTTCTGTAGTCGTAATGGGCAATACCGCGGAACTCGATGGCGGCGGATTTCGCATCCATCGCTACAGTCACCCCACAATGACCGGATGCACCATTACCGATAATCATTGCGGGGTCTATGGCGGCGGAATTGCGTATGGGAACGATAGCAATGGCTACAACTACAACTGCGAAATCTCCGCTAACACAGCAGGGATCCGCGGCGGTGGTATTGCCAAAGCGTGCGACTGTTCCAATTCGTCCCTGCAAGGATCTGACATGTGCAACAATGTTCCTGACCACATCTTGGGCACATGGAACGATCTTGGTGGCAATGACCTGTGCCCCGTATGCTCAAGCGATGTCACTGCAGATGGCCAGGTCAATGTCGATGACATCTTGGCGATTGTCGCTGCATGGGGCGGATGTGTCTGCATTGAAGACATCAACGGCGATTCAACCGTTGGAACCGACGACCTCTTGCTCGTATTGGCCGATTGGGGCCAGTGCGAAGTAGACGGGTAAAATCAGCGGCTTCGGATTCTAATGTTGCGAAGGGCAACGGGGCCATGATCGCCCTGGAATCGAATCGGCCCTTGCGGCACTTCGCCAACCCAACCGCCACGCGTTGGCCCCGTGAGTTCTACATCTTCGTGCACCAACTGACCGTTATGCACAACCCGATCAAACCTAGCGTTGGCGGTCTTGTTTCCATTCTTCCCAAAGCGAGGAGCGGTGAAGCGTATGTCAAATGTCTGCCAAGTCCCCGGGGCGGTTGAAGCGTTGACCGATGGCGGGTGCCCTGACCACCCCTTGGGAGATCTCGACTCATCCCATCGCTGGTAGATCCCACCGCAGTCTCCTGAGCCCGGCTCCTCAATGCCAAAACTGTCGAGGATCTGCACCTCGTACCGCCCTTGCACATACACACCTGAGTTGCTTCCTTCGGGCACCATAAATTCAATGTGAATGTCGCAATCTCCAAACTCCCGTGCGGTCACCAACTCCCCCGCATGACCATCGGCGCCGTTGACCAGCACACCCGTGCCTGGTGCAGCGTGCAGCACCGAGCCTTGCGACTGAATGGTTTTGGCATCAATCCAGCCATCATATTGGGACCAGTCAGTTCCACTGCTTAATGAGGTTGTAGACACCCACCCATCATCAGCCGCCCAGTCAATCGCTCCGGCAATGTGCTCGATAAACGCCGGCTCATCCCAACTTTCATTGGTGTGCCCCAAGCCTGTGTAGAACGCGGCCCCTTGTTCTGGCAAGGTCGTCCAGACGATTGGGTGGTCATCCTGCATGGAGCCGCCGGTGTAGGAGTCCTCGCTCAGTGAGGCGATGACATGCACCTTGCCGCGGGGCGATTGACGGTAGTTGTACCACTCATCGGTTCGCGTCCAAGTAACTGGAAGGTCCGGTGTCGGGGGGTGCCCGGGCTTGGCGGCCGTCAAATGCTTGGTAGATGGGTGCGTGGGGTCTTCGATCACAATGGTGGCTGGTTGAATGTGCGGATGGCTCGCAAACCAAGCACCTCCCAGCATCGTTCCATAGAAGGGCCAGCCATACTCAGTGTCTGCCGCGGCGTGAATGCCTACCCAGCCGCCACCGCCCTCAATCCACTCCTGCAATGCCGCCTGCTGTGACTCATCGAGTACGTCCATCGTGGTGTTGAGAAAAACAACGACTTCTATCGGCTCAAGGCCGGCAACCGTGAACACTTCCGCGTCCTCTGTGGCCACCAAACGCCAGCGATCACGCTCACGAGCCATCTCCCCAAGCACCTCAACGCCCCGCTCGATGGAATCATGACGAAATCCCATTGTCCGAGTAAACACCAACACATCGGAAGGCTCCGAAACGGCCTCTTCTCCAAGCACTTCATGGGGACCTCCAAGGGAACCACCAAGCACCACGCACAACAGCATCGCATTCATACAAAGCCCTCCAGCACAGAACCCATCACGAAAGACGTCTTTGAAACCACGCCCCGAGAACGTGATGTCCACGCCATCCCCACTCACTCTCCATAGGCGTCTTCAAAACCACGCCCCGGCGGCGTGATGTCCACACCGCGAACATACTCACAGCTCTCCATCGCCCCCTGACACCGATCCATACCACTGTCTTCCCACTCCACCGACAACGGGCCCTCATACCCCGCGCGATTCAACGATCGCACAATCGCGTCGAAATCCACATCTCCACGGCCCACACTGACAAAGTCCCACCCGCGCCGGGCATCTCCGAATTGAAGATGCGAGCCCAAAATGCCACCATCGCCATCCAGATGCACCTTCACGTCCTTCATATGACAGTGAAAGATGCGGTCCGGGAACCGATCGATGAACCGAGCTGGGTCGACTCCCTGCCACACAAGATGGCTCGGGTCGAAGTTAAACCCAAAGGCCGGATGATGCCCCACTGCTTCAAGCGCGACTCCCGCAGTCACCGTGTCGTACGCAATCTCGGAGGGGTGTACTTCCAGCGCAAATTTCACGCCGACTTCTTCAAACACATCGAGAATGGGCCCCCAGCGATTGGCAAAGTCGTCGTACCCCCGCTTGACGTGTTCGGGTGATGTCGGCGGAAAGAAGTACAAGTCGGGCCAGATTGACGAACCAGTAAAGCCATTGACCACCGGCACGCCAAGGGCCGCCGCAGCCCGCGCCGTCTGCTTCATTTCTTCGGCCGCCCGCTCCCGCACACCCTCGGCATCACCATGTCCCCACACATGATCTGGAAGTACCTGGTGATGCCGCGAATCGATTCGATCGCACACTGCCTGCCCGACGAGATGGTTTGAAATCGCCCAGCACTTCAGGCCGCTGGCGGCAAGCACGTCATGACGGCCCTGACAATAGTCCGGCTCGGCCAGCGCGGCGCTCACATCAAAGTGGTCGCCCCAGCAGGGAAGTTCCAGCCCGTCAAATCCAAATGTTGCGGCCAATTCAACCACTTTGGTGAATGGCAGATCGGCCCACTGGCCGGAGAACAATGTCACTGGACGCGTCATATCGCGGTACTCCTGAAGGGTTGAGGCGCGATGGTATCAACCGACGCAACACCTCAGAGAATTGGCTCACACTGAGTCTCGACGATCTCCCGAAATGCCTCCTGTAAACGCGCCGTGACTGTGCTAGGCGTTCCACACCCAATGGTTCGGCCGTCGATGGATGTCACCGATGCCAATTCTCCCATCGTCCCGGTGCAGAAACACTCATCGGCGGCGTAGGCCTCGGCCTGGGAGATGTCCCGAACCTCACATGCCACGCCTAATGAGTGGCACAACCCAATCACCACGCCCCGCGTCACACCCTCTGGGCAGGCCAGCACGCGGCTGGTCGACACCACATCGCCCTGCACAAAGAACAAGTGCGTTGCATTGGTCTCCGCGATGAAGCCCCGGTCGTCAAGCATCATGGCGTCATCTGCCCCAGCGGCGTTGGCTTCGACTTTGGCAAGAATTGACTGAAGCAGATTATTGTGATGAATGCGCGGATCGAGCATGTCGGGTCGAAATCGCCGAAGACTACTTGTCGCCAGCGACAATCCGCTCCGCTCATACACAGGGGCTTTGTATTCAGCCAGCACAATGAGCGTCGGCCCCGATTGATTCAGCCTGGGATCCATACCACTGGTCACCTTCACGCCGCGAGAAAGCGTCAGCCGAATGTGCACGCCATCGGACATACCGTTGGCCGCAAGCGTGCGGGCAATTTCGCGGGTGATATGCTCATGACTTGGGATCACATCAAATGCCAGAGCAATCGCCGACCGACGAAGTCGATCCAAGTGCGTCGCGAGCTTGAAGATGCCGCCCTTGTACAACCGCAACCCCTCCCACACGCCATCACCTCCTTGCACGAGCGAGTCAAATGGCGAGATACCCGCGTCATCGCGATGAATCAACGCACCGTTGATATTGACCTTGATGTCAGCATTTCGGGAATCAAATGTCTGGAGCATGCGCAGAGTCCTTCAGGGTCGAAGTCGAAATTCACACAGTTGATCGTAGAGCAGTTGACACTCACGCAACATCGGTTGTTGCGCAGCGGGAACCTCCGGCAGTTCAGTACTGGGAGATTCAAAGCCCGTCGACTCGTTGACACGGTCGTACCACCACGGTGACCACGCCCCATCACTATCGCGTCCACCAGTTGGCCACGTGGTCATCCCCACATCTCTGGGTACCTGCAGGGCCTCACACAACAGACCGAGCATCACCTCGGGCGCAGCCAGAACATCGTCGGCATCAATGACTGGAGGGGCCGGAAGGCCAAGGGCATCAAAGCGATCAAGCAGCAACATTTGCTGGGGGAGACCAGTGTCATTCAAAGTCGCATTTGGATACCGCTTGGCCAATGAGGCCAACACGCGGTCGGGTCGACGCACCAAAAATGCGTGCCGAGCATGCGCCAACCAATCACCAGACACCTCATCGGACAGGTGATGCGACATGTGCTTTTGATAGAAAATGGAAGCGCCATCCGGCGAGGACTTCAGCCGTGCCATCAAGTCTGCGGGATCCAGATCGCCCCGATGAGCCTCCAGCACTGTGTCGCGCCCAGGATGCGCTGCTCCTGTGCGATTCAGCCAAAATGGATACAGCGGCTCGTCCCACACCATCGTGTCGGATCGCTGATCCCATGCTCGCATCATCGCCGTAGATATGTTCCGAGGCCCTGACCACATCGCAATACGGATACACGTCATGGATTAGTCTGATCGCTTCCAAGCGGCAAGCGTCTCGCCAGCGCCGGGCATGCCAGGCTTCCCTTTCCATTTGGGATTGCGGAACTGATACAAGATCAGCGGCGTGCCAACCAGCACGACAAAGGTAATGACCAAGGGGATGGTGAACCACATGGCATCCATCGCCATATCCTTGGTCGTCGGTGGCCAGAACATGATGAAGATGCCACCAATGGCCGCTAGGCTTGCTACGCCCGCGACGGACCACAGACCGACCCATCCGCCAGGAATCACAAAGGCTCGCTCCACATCGGGCTTGCGATAGCGAAGCACAATGACCGCAATAAACATGAGCAGATACATCACCAGATAGACCTGCGCCGAGGCAATGGTCAGGAAGTAGAAGATCTTGTTGAGATCAACGACTAGCATCAACAGGCAGATCAGTGTCACAATGGCCGCTTGCAGCAGCATGACGTTGCGAGGTGCGCCACCCTTGGTCGTCTTCTGAAACATCGGCGGAATGAGCCCATCATCGGCCGCCACACGAAGCGATTCGGTCGGTCCAATGACCCAAACCATGATGTGGCCGAGCATGCCCGCCAGTGCCATGACGGCCAGAATCGGAACCAGCCAGCCAACTCCCATCTGGCCAAGCACCTTCGAGAACACTTGCAGTGTTCCCGCAGCCAGATCGATTTCCTCCACCGGAACAAGCACCGCCACACTCAACGCACCGAGTACCGAAATACCCAGCACGAGAAGTCCACTGAACAGCAGCGCAATAGGAATGGATCGTTGTGGATTGCGGACATGCCCGAAGTGAACGGCGTTGACTTCCAAGCCAGACAAGAAGGAGAAGATAGCGCAGATGGCAACAATCTCACCAATGGAGCCGATGCGTGGCACCATGGCAGACCACGACAATTCAATCGCCGACTCCTGCCCATCGCTCAGCCACCAAATGGCCAGCACGATGGCAAGCCCCACTGGCAGCAACGTCCCGATATAGAGCATGGCTGTGGTCATCCGCCCACTGGCGTGCAATCCTCTGAAATTCAGTAGCGTTGAAGCCCAAAAAACTGCCAAACTCACGCCCACCATAAAAAGACCAATATCGTGGAGTTGCGGGTCGATGGCATAGGCAAGTGACACAGAGCACACCGCCAAGACCGTCGGATACCAAATCAGGATCTGCATCCACTGACACCAAACCCCCAAGAAAGCCCATCGTTCGCCCATCGCCTCGCGAATCCATCGATAGACGCCCCCATCGTGTGGCCAGCCAACCCCCAACTCCGCCGCGACAAGCCCCACTGGCAGGAAGAAAATAAGGGTAAAGAAGGCGTAATAGATGATGAGCGGCAAACCGAAGGACCCAACCACGGGCAAGCCCTCGAGACCGACTACCACGGCGGTACTCATCATCGCCAGAATGAAGGAAGAAATTACTCGCCGTTTCCCGTTTCCAGTGCCGTGCATGCGACACACGGTAGCCGAAAGCGTGCCGCCGCCCGGAGTCAGTTGTTGGCCAGTTCCGCCGCTCGACTACGGACCTGCTGCACCATTCCGTGCAGGCCATTACTTCGGGTCGGGCTGAGATGCTCGTGCAATTGCAACTCACCAAACAACCCGCCAAAGTCAAAGTGGACGATTTGGTCAACACTGCAGCCGTGCAGCGCGATGACCACCACCGCAGCGAGTCCCTTGACGAGTTTGCTGTCGCTATCAGCAGCAATGTCGACCGCATCACCTTGACGCTCCATAGCGAGCCACACGGTGCTTTGGCACCCGTGCACAAGATTGGCTTCGCGGCGATCCGCGTCCTGCAACACAGGCAGCCGCTCGCCTAAATCCATGATGTAACGATAGCGGTCTTCCCAATCTTCAAGAAAGTCGAATGCTTCCTTGACCTCGGCGAGTGGTGGCAGGGCAGTGGACATCGACGCCATGGTAGTGAGAGTTACGCGTTCTGCGGTCGATGCGAAATGCAGACCTCTGGATTAGTTTCCAACCGAGGACCTTCGAGCAACTCGATGCACCACGGCACTGCCGGAAACACCGCCGCAAGACAATCTGCCACAGCAGCTGGATTGCCAGGAAGATTGATGATGAGCGAACGCCCTCGCGTACCGGCAATTTGCCGGGACAAAATGGCAGTCGGCACGACCTTGAGTGAAGCCGCTCGCATCAATTCGCCAAAGCCAGCGAGGATGCGATGGCACACCTGCGCAGTGGCTTCGGGGGTAACGTCCCGCCGAGATGGCCCGGTTCCTCCAGTGGTCAATACCAGCACGCATCGTTCTTCATCACACAAGCACCGAATCGCCGAGTCGATTCGCTCGACTTCATCAGGCACCAGCACACTGACAGGCTCCCACTCGCTTTGGATCGACTCCGAAAGCCAATCCACAACCGCCGGCCCCCCACGGTCCTCGTACTCGCCACGGAACGCTCGGTCCGACACGGTGACAATGCCAATTCGAATAGTCATGTATCGCACCGTATCAAAAGATAAAGGGCCTGCGATCAACAGATCGCAGGCCCTTTGAAAAATTACACAGGATGGGAAGATTAGCAGTCGGCGTCGAAGTTCTTCAGAATGGTCAGAATGTCATTGACGTCGTAGTCGGTGCCGAATCCCGCCACCGCTTCGAGAATGTCATTGACATCAACCACACCGTCTCCGTTGACATCACCAGGGCAGGGCAACTCATCGCAGTACTTGCCCGAGATGCTCACAGCATCCACAGCAGCCTCGACCACTGAGGCATCGTTGAGGTCCGAGGCCGTGAAGCGAAGTCGAAGCATATCGGTTGGGTCAATGCCCGGAATGCTGTCAACTTCCCATTCCTTGACATACCAGCCGCCATTGACTTCATCGCCACCGGGACCAACCGTTTCAAGGTTCATCCAAGTCATGCCACCGTCATCGCTGATCTCGACGACGAAGACATCATTCATTGGATCTGCGCCTCCGCAACTGTCGCCATTGCTATACCAACGGGCATAACTGAGCGTGCCCCCGTCGGTCGCATCCATGTCCGGACTTGTCAAGACCGTGGAGCCGTCGTCGATGTCCTCATCGGTGCCATTGCCCGAGACAAAGCACATGCCCGAACCGTCCTGATCTGAGGCATTGTCACACCGGGTACCGTTGCTGCCCGCAGGCGTCGCGCGGACCCAGTTGCCCGTTCCAGCACCTGCAACAACCGCCCAGCCTTGATCAGTATTGAAGTCGTCTTCGAAGGAGATGGCCTCACCACTCCAAGCTTCAGCCATATAGGTTTCGCTCGGAGCGCTGTAGGGGCTTGTGATGTAATCACCTTCGACGCTCACGACTGATACCCAGTAGTTAACGACCGCGCCACACTCAAACGAGGGCATGTGGCCGCGATACACATCAAGTACCGGCACCATGGTGACTTCATCGTCAACACCACCGACTGACCAGTGCAACGTGACCGTGGCGGGATCTTCATCGACGTTGCCACCAAAGGCGACCTCGATGATCGTTCCGCCAAGTGGGTCAACCCACTCGGGACGCCCACTCGGGAAGGAAATGGTCAAGCTGACCGTCTCCAAAGCCGCCTCGACACAAGCCACCGCGTTGATGTGCCCGTAGCCGTAGTCGTTGTCTTTGCCGCTAGCACCCATGTCCGTAGCGGTGTCGTAAATGATCGTCTTGACCTGCTCGCTGGTCAGGTCCGGGTTGGCCGAGAGCATCAGGGCCATCACGCCATTGACATGAGGAGAAGCCATCGACGTGCCGTCATAAGAGGAATACCCTCCTGGAACACTCGACCGCGTCGACACGCCAGGCGCGGCGATATCGGGCTTGATGGCTGAACTGCCGTTGGACGTACAGTTGGTTGGACCACGCGAGGAGAAACTGGCGATGTTGTTCCCGTTGTAGGGATCAGTCGCAGCGACAGCCATGTTGCGGAAGTCATCGAGCGCTCGATCGCCTGGACGACGCAGGCCTGATGAGCCCTCGTTGCCCGCGGAGAAGAGCACGATGACTCCAGCGGCCTCGCAGTTATCGATGAATGACCAGAACGTTTGATCGCACTCGGGGTAGCCGTGTGCAGTGACTAAACCCCAAGAGTTGGAGTTGGTATTGGGCACATCGAAACTCGTCAGCGGGTTGCCGTCAGGATCCGTAAACCACTGGAACGACAAGATGGCATCGGCCACGGTCTGCGCAATGCCAGAACGATCGATCGGACATGCGGCGATCCACTCGGCTCCAGGTGCCACGCCGATTTGATCACCAGGCGCGCCACCACATATGGTTCCCATCGTGTGGGTGCCATGCGATCCACTGTCAAAGGGGAAGTTGTGGTTGTTCGTATAGGGGTCATAAAAAGCCCAATGCGGATTCCCGCTGTAGAGCGGATTGAGACCACGCCAGCGACTGGCCAGCGCCTCATGCGATCCATGCACGCCCGTGTCCATATTCGACACGACGACGTTCTGGCCGGTGTAGCCCATGGCCCACACGTCGGGGGCGCCAATGGCAGTCAGTCCCTGCTCGGGACCGCCCAGAAGCGTGGAGTTGTCATCGGGGGCACCATCGCCACCAACTGGAGCAGTCAGTTCGATGGGATAGTCAAAGGCAACCAGTGCCACATCATCCCGCTGAGCGATCAGCTCAAGCACATCGGCGGTAGCGTCGATGCCCACAATGCTGGAAATCCAGTACGGCTGGACATGCTGCACCTTCTTGGTTGGCAGCGTATCAATCCACTCAAGCAGGTCGTGCTGACCGAAGTTCGCGGCATCGTGCAGGGCCGTCACGATGGCCGTGTGCCGATCGTGCCGGGTGGCGCGGTCAGCGGTCAACTGTCCGCCCAACGCGTCGATGTCTGCTTGATGATTCAGATAGATCAAGGCGCCGATTCGTTCGCCCGTTGCCGCGCGATCCATTTGCTCGGCGAGATTCGCATCGAGCTCTCCGGCCCCAACTACTGAGGCCAACGCCACAGTGGCCACTGCCGTGGTCCTGATGATGTACATGGTGATCCTCTCTGACCCACTCCTGGGTCTCAAATACTGACTCGTCCCCAAATCCTGCACGCTAGCTTCAAGGTACCCTCTCGTCAGCGTAGGCCAAGCCACTAGGGGGTTATTCTCGGATCATTGTTCGCTCCGAGGCTCTTTCTGATCCCTTAAACACCTTTTTGAGACGAATCTTCACATGGGCATCCGTGTCACCTTGCTCAGTGCGGTCGACCAAGTGACCGGAGCCTGCACCCTGATTGAAGCCGGCCGCAGCCGGGTACTCGTTGATCTAGGGCTCGTGCACGGCGACGATCCGCCGCCTGACAACACTGTGCTGCCTATCGAGCGGCCAGACTGGCTTGATGCCGTGGTGCTGACCCATGCGCACGTGGACCACTGCGGCCGAATGCCCATGCTGGGCCGGCATGGTTTCGCTGGTCCAGTCTTCATGTCACACCCCACGGCCGATCTGCTACCCATCGTGCTTCACGCCTCGGCCCGTGTACAGCGGCGGCTTCACCACGCCCCGGTACGACGTGGGGAAACCCCCCCACCCATTCTCTATGACACCCAAGAAGTAGACGTCTTTCTGTCCAAGATCAACGGCGTCCAATGGAATCAGACCACACCAATCACCGCCGACATCGACCTTACGCTCGTGCCCTCGGGCCATGTGCTCGGCGCCGCATCGGTGGTACTGACCTGTCGATGTGACGGACGCACACGCCGAATTCTTGTATCCGGTGACCTTGGCCCAAACACAAGCAGCCCGATCCCCCCACCGGCAACGCCACCCGAAGCGGATTTGGTGGTTATGGAGTGCACGCGAGGCGATGTTGAAGATGGGGCTCAGGTCTCAGCGCTCGACGAACTCCGCACCACGCTCCGCCATGCCCGCGCAAGCGAGCAAATCATCATCGCGCCAGTCTTTGCCCTAGGGCGAACACAATCTCTGTTGCACCGCCTGGCACAATGCGATCAGATCGACGAACTCAACATGCCCGTTGTCCTTGACTCGGCCGCCGGCGTCCGCCTGACCAATGTGCACGATCACCACAGTGACCAGCTCAATGAGGTAGCCAAAGGCATGCAGCGCGATGGACTGGATCCACTTCGACCACGATCGCTTCACGTGGCGCGTAGCAAGAAAGAAGCTGCCTTCATTCGAGACATGTCAGGCCCAGCGGTCATTCTGGCCGGGCACGGCTTTGCAGAAGGCGGCGCCGTCCTAGCCCACCTCAAGCGGTGGCTCCCCAGTTCCCGGGCTCGCCTTGCCCTGATTGGCTACATGGCGCCCAATACGCTGGGCGGCCGATTGTCTGAGGATCCGCCGCGTGTCAAAATCGAAGGCAAGTGGTTCGACGTCCAGGCACCCATTGATCGACTAGATGGATTCTCTGGCCACGCCGACGCACCCGAACTGCAGTCATGGCTAAGTTCCATACCCGGGCCGCGGCCGGTGGTCCTCCTTCACCACGGCGACGCGACTCCACGCAAGGTGTTGGCTGATCTCCTTACCACCAACGGATGGAAGACGCTTCGACCAGAAATCGGTCAAGCGATCGACGTATAGTTCACCATCTCATGGACAAGCCACTCAATATCATCACCGTTCCTCCTAAACAGCAATCGCCGGTTGTTCGCCCATTGGTCCTTCTGCACGGATACGGCGCCAACGCACAGGACTTACTGGGACTGCGGGATGCCGTGGCGCCCGACCGCACGGCCATTGCCATCGAAGCACCAATCGACCTGGGACCAATGGGAATGCCCGGAGGCTTCGCCTGGTTTCACATCATGCCTGGTGAGTCGGGCGAACTGCAGTACGACCCTGCTAGCGCCATCGAGGCTGCAGCGATGCTCCAAGACGCTATCTCCACCTCGGTACAAGCATGCGGCGGACGAATCGAAGACACCGTCGTCATGGGGTTTAGCCAAGGTGCGATGCTCGGGCACGCGATGCTCTTGAATGCCAAAATCCCAATGCAAGGTCTTGCCGCGTGCAGCGGTCGCATGGTGCCCGAACTCTTTGGAAGTGATTCACCACCCCCGGTGGGCACACCGGTGTTTCTATCCCACGGCACGCTTGACGAACTCATCCCGTTTTCGTCAGGACAGGCCATTGCCACGTTCTATAACGAGCACACCGAGACCAACGTTACCTGGTGCGAGGAAACTGTCGGGCACGGCATTGGGCCGGTCACAGTCTCAAGCCTCGCCTCTTGGTTCATAGACCTCTCGACAGCATCGACCTGACTGGCTCGCCCGCGGCTGATCAGCCTCCAGTTAGGACAAGAAATGCCGTCAACAGCCCGAAGAACAACAAGATGGCCACAAAGCTGATCGCCCAGCAGCCAAATCCGCCTCCCTCGCCATTCTGATCATCGCGGGTTGTGGTGTCATCGGTCATGTTGCCTAGCATCTCCTAGTCATGTTGCCCGATGATCGGGGCAAGAAGCCGCAGAGTCAAGCCCACGGATGAAATCGCTATCCTCCCCAAAGATTTAATCATTCGATCTTACCCCTAGGAGGAGTTTGCACCATGAGTTTCACCCTGCCGGATCTCCCATACGCATTTGACGCACTTGAGCCTCACGTCGATGCTCGGACCATGCAGATCCACCACGACAAACACCACGCCGGGTATGTCACCAAACTCAATGCAGCATTGGAGGGGCACGAAAGCCTCGCAAGCATGACAATCGAAGCATTGTGCAGCGATCTGGCATCAGTCCCCGAAGACATTCGAGGCGGCGTTCGAAACAATGGTGGCGGCCACTACAACCACTCCCTCTTCTGGACGATCATGTCGCCCAATGGCGGAGGTGCCCCGGATGGTGATCTCGCCACGGCGATTGACTCCAACTTCGGTGACTTCGAGTCATTCAAGCAGAAGTTCGCTGCCGAAGCGGCCGGGCGATTCGGATCTGGCTGGGCATGGCTGTGCGCCTGCGAAGATGGGCTATGCATCTGTTCGACGGCCAATCAAGACAACCCAGTGATGTGCAGCGAAAGTTGCTGCACACCACTTCTGGGGCTGGATGTGTGGGAACACGCCTACTACCTGAACTATCAGAACCGCCGGCCAGACTACGTAGAGGCATTCTGGAACGTCGTCGATTGGGCTGCCGTAGGAGCTCGATACGCCGCAACAACACAATCGTGCGGCTGTTGCAGCTGATACCAACCCGGTCGCCATGACGGTGGAACTGCTTGGTTTGGTGCTGCTTGGTGGTGCGATCGGGGCGATGAGTCGCCTGGCGATCACCACTGCGCAAACTCGGTGGACTTGCTGGCCTGCGTGGACCGGCACACTGGGCGCCAACCTCTTGGGCTGCCTGCTCGTTGGCCTGGTCGCTGGCTTGTCCAGTGACACCCACTGGATTCATGCCCTGGCGGTCACCGGTTTTTGTGGTGCGCTGACAACCTTTAGTTCCTTTGCTCTGGACATGGTCATGATGGTGCTTGTCCGGGCTTGGGCACAGTTGACAGCGTGCATCCTGCTGTCCGTTGCTGGAGGCGTGCCGTTGGTGTGGGTTGGCATGCAGTTGACCGCGTCGACGGGAGTCGCCCCGTGACCACGGCGCTGACCATTCTGGCTGTGGCTATTGGAGGGGGGCTGGGCGCGCTGTGTCGACACTTGGCAGAAGTAGCGGGCTCATTCTTGGAACTACCCAGTTGGATCGTCGTACTCGCGATCAACGTGGTGGGCAGTCTGGGTATTGGTGTCTTGCTGGTCTGGCTGGAAGTACGCTTACGACGCGACGGGCAGAGTCGCCTGACCTGTCACCCGATGCGGCACCATCTTCTTGGTCATGATGGCGTCATCGATATTGATCCGTCGCTCCCCCCAACAGAACTGGCCAGATTTCAAAGTCGGCTTCGCATCGAAGCAGGCCTCTTCATGACCGGCCTGATGGGCGGGCTGACCACCATGAGCACCTTTGCCCTAGACACCGTGGAACTGATTAGCGACGGTCAATTCACCCAGGCCGCCGCAAGCATCGGCCTATCACTGATCCTGACCGTCCTGGCAGTGCTGGCCGGCCTTGATTGTGGGCGACGACTCTTTGTATTGCGACGATAAGTTCACATACGACACGACCCCGCCGATCTGGCGGGGTCGCGTTTGAACATGCAGGGAGCATGCCGTTATATGGACCAGTTCGTTGTGATCAGGGACACACACCCCAGTCAGCGATGACTTCCAGGAGGTCATCAACGCCAACTTCGCCGTTGCCGTCAATATCCGCTGGACAGTCATCACCAACCACCACAGTGTCGCCGTCAAGCGTTGCAGAGCGACCAAAGATGTCCGCGACATCGCCATCACTGGCACGGAGCATGGCCAGTTCGGTCCACTCATCACCGTTGAGCTGCCAGACCCACGCTTCACCCTTGTCATCGTTGCCGTACCAACTACTGATTACGACGGTATTGCCTTGAATTTCACACTGCTTGCCGCATTGGTCCTGAGTCTGCCCATCCGATGGCAACAACTTGGCAGTTTGGACCCAATTCCCATCCGCGAGATCCCAAACATAGCCGCAGCCTGCTTGGCTGCCATTGTCATCGTTGTAGATGCTTGTGCCAACAATACGGTCGCCATCTTCATCAAGATCGCAATCCCACCCGAAGTAGTCCTCGTAGGTGAGGTCATCGGGGATGATCAGATCGCTTTGAGTCCACGTCTCGCCGTCGCGCTCAAAGACAAAGACGCCACCGCACCGATTGTTGTTGCCACATGTGTTGACAAATGGAGCCCCAACAACAGCACGATCACCTTCAATGGCGCAACTAAAGCCAAATTGATCGCCCGCATCAATAATGTCGCCCATGAGCGTAGCTTGCACGACCCATTGGCCAACATCGTCTCGAACATACACCCACGCAGCGCCGGTTTCGAGATCTGCCACTCTCGCCCCGATGATGATCGAATCACCATCTGTGTCCAAGGACCATGAGAACAGAGATCCCTGCTGTGGCACAGGCGCGGTAATGATGGCGGTTTCAACCCACTCGCCGTCTATGTCTTCAAAGACATAGGCCGCGCCAGCATCAACCTGACCGTCCACGATTTTGGCCCTAGATCCAATCACCATCAGATCTTCGCTGACCGCTGCGGAGTATCCGAATCGCTCAAACCATCCGCCGTCGCTGCTGATGAGCACCTGCTGCTCAGCAAAAACGCCATTCCAACATCGCCTAAAGACCCAGCAAATGCCCGCGTCCATGCCAAAGAAGTCATTCCCTTCGGCGCAGACGACCAATGTATCGCCGCTGAGGGATACCTCTGATCCAAAGCCGCCATATTGGGCTTCATCAGATGCAATCAGTTCTTGGACTTCATAAAGCACCGTCGAGGCCATCGCACCTGTGGTCATAGACAAGGCGCAAAGAGAAAGAGTCAGTGTGTGCATTGTGTTGCGATCCAGATTCTTGATATTCATCGCGATCAACCTCTTCGACGACGTCGCGTCGCCAACCCACCCAGTGCCAGCAAGGCCAAGACAGATGGCGCTGGAACAAAGTTGATTTCAAACTCATGCCCGGAAACCGACCATGACTCGCCGCTTGCATCAACACTGTTGAAGTTGGCGTTTCCCAAGATGGATACCGAAAGGTTGCCCCAAACGGTCAATTGCGCAACCAGCACACGGCCACCTTGCTCGGCACCTTGCCCGCTCTCTTGCGAAACCGACCAGCCACCATCCACAACATAGAGCGCGCTACCAGTGTTGAAACTGCTCCACGACACGTTGTCGACTTGCAGTGAATTGTCATGCATGCTGTCGGCCCCAATAGTGAACCAACTGTCATACGGCAGATCTGGATGATCTGGAAACGTCGCTGGATCAATACTCAGTGAGGTCGGCCCGCCAAAGTAGTTGGTTATAGAACTGGGTTTGCGCGGCCCAATACATGGGGTCGGAGGCGGAACCGGTGACACCAAGCAATTGATCGCCACTATCGAGTTCCGCGTACACGCGGCAGGTCCAAGTCTCGGGTGGTTCCACATCGCCTACCACGCCATTGACGGCTGTCAATTCCGCAGAAATACCGTTGAATCCGGCCAACGCTGCAGTGCTAAGAAGCAGTGCCCCAACGCCGGCACCCAAGGTTCTTGCTGTATTCATTTGAATCATGTCTCCATAACTGACTACGGGTGCGAGCGTGTTACGCACGACCCAATGTCACCCGATCACCAAATCCTGTCATAGGCCCGCTGGGCCGATGCCCAAATGGTTTTTTATGGATCAGCACCCAGTTCCTCTCAAGGTATTATCGGAAAGCAGGTTGCAGGGCAGTCTCCGGACTACCTGATCTTCCCCAAATACACCCCCTGACCACCACATCCCATCTGCAGTCGCTGGGCTGAGCCCATTGACCATGAATCGTCCTGCCCCACATTCCAGGCCCCAAAAGTGCTATCCTGCGGTGCTCACGGGCCATTGGCGCAGTTGGCTAGCGCGCTTGTATGACACACAAGAGGTCACTGGTTCAAGTCCAGTATGGCCCATTGACAAGGCCGGCACCGCCGGCCTTGTCAATAATAATGCAGACAATGAGTTCAATAGGCTGACAAACTCATTGCCTGTGGTCTCCCGATCGCCTGCTCGTTCCCATGCTCACCCTCACCTCAGCACACTGCCCCCCCACCAACCATGCAAAACCCAACCCTCACCCAATTCCAATCCTTCATCCGCGACCGGTACCACGAAACGGACTCCGCGCGAGGCCCGGCCAAGACCTTCCTTTGGTTCATGGAAGAAATCGGCGAACTGGCTGAGGCCATCGCCAACCTCGAACGAGGAAAGTCCGACCAAGGCAATCTTGAAGAAGAGTTTGCCGACGTTCTGGCGTGGCTTGCGACCCTTGCCAATATCACTGGCGTCGATCTGGCCCAGGCCATCCACGAGAAATATGTCGTCGATGGCGGACCAGCTGGCACCAAATAAGACCCGGCCCGGCCCCGCACGAGGGTACCCTGCCTGCGATGTCACGGATCGACGCCACCTTTAAAATGATTCGCCACGAGAAGCGGGCCGCGCTGATGCCCTACGTGGCTGGTGGCTTTCCCTCGTTGGCCGCAACCGAATCTGTCTTGGCCGCCCTGCCAACTGCTGGCGCCGACATTGTTGAAGTCGGCATCCCCTACTCAGACCCAATCGCCGATGGCCCGGTGATCGCTGGTGCCATGTACGAAGCCTTGCAGGCTGGTGTCACGGTCGATGCCGTATGCGGCGTTGTGCAGCGCGTTCGAGCCCACACGGAACTACCGATGGTGGCGATGGTCAGCCACTCAATCGTGCATCGACGAGGCGGCACCTCATTCATCGAACAACTCGCCGACACCGGCTTCGATGGAGTCATCATTCCTGATGCGGACCTTGGTGCGATTGACACCATGCTGCCCACCATTGATCGGCTTGACTTGGCCTGCGCGCTGCTCATCGCACCAACGACCACGCCCGATCGCATGCGTGCATTAACCGACCGGTGCAGAGGGTTCGTCTACCTGCTGGCGAGGACAGGGCTGACTGGGGCCCGCAGTGAGTTGCCCGACTTGACCAACGCCGTAGCAGCCGTGCGGTCCTGCACAAATCTACCCATTGCTGCAGGCTTTGGCATTTCCACGGCCCAGCAGGTTGCTCAGGCGACTGCATCCTGCGATGCGGCCATTGTGGGCTCGGCGCTGGTCGACCACATGCGAGCGGCAGATGATCCCGTCGCTGCAGCAGTCACGATGGTCGAGTCACTTGCAACAGGCCTTGCAAAGGCCTAAAAACCGCCGTTATTGGTGACGTCAAGGAGGTCATCTGCTACCCTGCCGGGTCGCGCCCGATTCGGGCGTTAACGCCAAGGAAGCCCCAACGCTATGTCCGAAACAACTGCCTCCGTAGAGGGCTTTGAGTTCCGCCTCGAAGATGCCGGCCCGGCCCGCAAACGCATGCACATCTGCATCAGCACCGATGCCATCGAGTCAAAGCTGACCGATGCCATGCAGGCGATCGAGACACAATCAACGCTCCCAGGATTCCGAAAGGGGCGCGCCCCCAAACACCTTCTCAAACGAAAGTTTGGCGACGCGATCAGAGAGGACACCTGCAATGAGCTCTTGCAGGAAGCATGTCGCCGGGGCCTAGATGAGTTCTCCTTGCAACCCCTTGGTGGCCTAGAGCCCACGGACCCGGATGCCACGCACAAAATCATCGACGGCCAACCACTTGAGTTTGGCATTGAGTTTGAAGTTGTCCCGAGTTTTGAACTGCCCGAACTGTCCACGATTGAGATCGACCGGCCCACACTGGCCGTCGATGATTCCCACATCGATGAAGAACTAGAACGCCAGTGCATGCGGCACGGTGAAGTCGAAACGCTCACAGAAGACTTTGAACCACGCGACCGCTTCCTTGGCCATGCGTCGTTGTATATCGATGGGGCCGAAGAGGCCGCGTTTGAGAACGATCAGGTCCTTGTCGTGCTTCCCGAAACTGGAGAGTTTGGCCTGATGCTTGGGCTCAAGATTGACGCGCTAGGCGGGCACTTTGACGGAACAAAAGTTGGCGATGTCGTCACAGTAGAGACCACCGGACCAGAGTCCCACGAGCGTGAGGATATTCAAGGCCAACCCCTTCGCATTGACTTCACCATCAATGTGGCCGAACGAGTCGCCGCATGCACGCCCGAGGATCTGATCGAACAGTTCAACCTCGCATCCCTTGATGTCCTGCGTGAACAGGTACGGCTCGCTCTTGAGCAGCAACGCAATGAAGAACAAGGCAATGTGCTTCGCGAACAGGCAATGCGGTCGCTGGGCGATGCCATCGACATGGACCTGCCCGAACATATGTCCAGCCAGCAGATCGCCAGCGACCTGCAACGGATCGAAATGGACATGATGCAAAAGGGAATGGCCCAAGAGGAAATCGAGGCTAAGTTGGCCGAACTCCGCGAACGTTCAGAGAACAACTCGCGGGAAAACCTCAAGCGATGGTTCATTCTGCAGCACATTGCCCAAGCGCAGGAAGTTGAAGTCAGCGAGCAAGAGATCAACGGCCGCATCGCCACGATGGCCATGCGGCAAGGCGTGCGTCCAGAACTGCTCCGCGCCGAACTGGTCAAGCAGGACCGCGTCAATAGCATTGCCGCTTCAATTCGCGAGCGAAAGGCTGCCGACTGGGTCGTGTCCCAAGCCACCGTCTCGGACGTCACAATGGACCAATGGGAAACTCGCATGGAAGCTGAAAAGGCAGCCGCATCGGCCTGATGCCCGCCATCTCCTCAGCACTGGCAACGCATACCCAAGGCGAATCGCTGCTGACCGACCTAGCGCCCTACTTACTCATACTCACGGGCATTGTGGTCGTTGGCATTGTGGCCACAGGGATCCTCCGCCGGAAGTTGCTGCGACGCCAGCACGACGAATCCGGCACGCCATTCACCTTGGATGACCTTCGCCAACTTCACCAGGACGGGCAGCTCTCAGATGAGGAGTTCTCGCAAGCCTCCGCCCAAATGATCGAGACGCTCACCGCGGGGCACAAACCGCCTCTTGAGGACCCTAACTCAAAGAAATAGACCTTATTGTGCTGACAACGGCCCCTTTCGATGTCACGATTGACAGCATGTGTGAAGGCCGCTTGTGGCGGTACACTGCCCGAAACCGGTGTCTATTCGCCGCCGAGATGAGAGGAGCACGCCTTGAAGCGTCGCGATCTAGAATCTATGGACTCGATCACTCCACCGGACATTCTCTCGGCACTGGAAGGTGGCGGACTCCCCCCCACAGATGATGACGGCGAAACGCAGGCCCCCCGCCCTGGTGGCGGAGGTGGCGGCGGCGGAGATGATGGCGGCTTTCGCGGACGCCGGGTGACCACCTGCTCCTTCTGCGGCAAGACCTCACGCGAAGTGGGCCCCATGGTCGAAGGTCCGAGCGATATTTACATTTGCTCGAACTGCACCGACCTCTGTCAGAACATCTTTCGTCAGGAAAAACGACGACTGACGGCCTCGCAGCCGCTCTTTACGTCCATCCCAGCGCCACGACAAATCAATGAGTTCCTCGACCAATACGTCATTGGGCAAACCCACGCCAAGCGAACGCTGTCTGTGGCGGTGCACAACCACTACAAGCGGCTGTCCCATCTGGAAAATGAAGACCGCGAAATCGAACTGGATAAGTCCAATGTGCTGTTGATCGGACCGACCGGCACTGGCAAGACACTGCTCGCTCGCACGCTTGCACGTATTCTCAATGTCCCCTTTGCCATTGGTGATGCCACCACACTGACTGAAGCTGGCTATGTCGGCGAGGATGTCGAAAACCTGCTCCTGAAACTGCTCCAGACGGCCGATTACGACCTCGACTCCGCCCAGCGAGGCATCATCTACATCGATGAGATTGACAAAATTGGTAAGACCTCCAATAACGTCTCGATCACGCGAGACGTCAGTGGTGAAGGTGTGCAGCAATCGCTCTTGAAAATGCTCGAGGGCGTCGTCGCCAATGTCCCCCCCCAGGGCGGGCGAAAGCACCCCGAGCAGCAGTACATCCAAATGGACACCAGCCACATCCTGTTCATCTGCGGCGGGTCATTTGAAGGCATGGACGAATTGATCAGCCGGCGGCTTGGACAACGGCAAATTGGCTTTGGGCCTGACACAACCAACGAGGACATGCAGGACGCCGTGCCAACCTTGGCCGATGTCACGCCCCACGACGTACTCCAGTTTGGCCTCATTCCCGAACTGATTGGCCGGCTGCCCATCATCGCTCCACTGCTTCCCCTTGAGGAAGAACAGATGATCCGGGTCCTTCTTGAACCCAAAAACGCCATCATCAAGCAGTACCAGCACCTGTTTGCCATCGAGGGCGCCACGCTGGAATTCACCGATGCCGCCCTGCATGAATTGGCCAAACGAGCCATGGAACGCGGCACCGGGGCCAGGGCCCTACGAGCGGTCATCGATGAACTCATGCTTGATCTCATGTACGACCTGCCTGAAAGTGATCGAGCCGGCCACACCTATGTGGTCGACCAGGACACGCTGACTGGCAAACACCAGTTGAACGACCTCCTGAGACCAGTCGAAGCCCGCGAATCTGCCTAATGTGGCATTGAGCCAGAGAGGCCCCTCAGGGGCCCTTTTTGAGGGTTGACGGCAGCGAGGCACTGGAATACACTCCTCGATTCTCCGCTAATTCTTCAGGGAGGCTGTTATGCCGCGCGTCTGCAAGTTCACCGGTGCCCGAACGACCACCGGTCGCAAGATCCACTATCGAGGACGCCCCAAGTACCAAGGCGGCATTGGCCTCAAGCCCAGTGGCATCGCCCAGCGGAAAATAAAGCCTAATATTCAGACGGTTCGGGCGATTATTGATGGCAAGCCTGCCAGGATCAAAGCAACAGCCAAATCCATTCGTAACGGACTCGTAGTCAAGCCTTTGCGACGCAAGTACGGGTACACCCGACTGCAGAAAGCCCAGCAATTGGCCTAAATTGAACTCCTTCGAGGGACCGAAAATATCCCTCGTATTTGTATTTCTAGTGGACTTTTCCCCCCAGTGGGGTATTGATTCATACGGTTCAGAGCGCCTATTTCAATTCGGGGTGCATCTTCGCCTTCACGGCAAGACTCCCGCCACAACACGCTTCACGCTCGACGCACCGCACATTTTGACTTTCTTTGAGTCGGAACTCCCGTTTGCCGGTATTGCTACGCAGTACCCATGAATTGGAATCCGCTTCCTGCTGTGGTTGGTGATGTGGCCTGAGAGATGGTGCCTCCGTTTGCCCGGTCAACTTGATCGGTACGGCGAAGGATGATGAGGTGAGCTGCGTGGCAACACGTGACGAAATTGAACTGGTCCGAGATCGCACCGATCTCGTAGATCTCATTGGAACCTACGTGGCATTGCAGCCCCGTGGGCGTGAGCATGTTGGTCTATGCCCCTTCCATGACGACTCTAGGCCCTCATTTGCTGTCGTCACGCACAAGGGAGCTGGTTTTTACAAGTGCCACGCCTGTGGTGCCGCAGGCGACTGCTTCCGCTTCGTGAAGGATCACCTTGGCAAGGAATTTGTCGATGCATTGGAATGGCTTGCCCAGCGGGCCGGGGTAGAACTCACCCAGCAGGGTCATAGCGACGAGGAGGCCCACCGACGCCGATCTCGGCGTGAGTGGCTTCGCAAAGCCTTCGATGGCGCCCAGGCCCGATTCATCGCTGTGTTGGAGGATCAGACCCTTGGCCACGATGCCAGAAACGTCATTGACGAGCGGGGCTATACGCCCGACATTGTGGCCACCTTTGGCATCGGAGCGGCCGCGGACGGTTGGCAAGACCTCGCTGATCACTTCTCAAGCCTCGACATGCCAGACAAGGTGCTCATCGCAGCAGGACTGCTCAAGCAGCGTGAAGGCAAAGATCACACCTACGACGCCTTTCGGCATCGCTTGATGTTCCCCATCTTCGATGACACTGGCCAGCCCATTGCATTTGGCGGACGCGTCTTGGGCCATGACGAAGAACCCAAGTACCTCAACTCATGCGAGCATGATCTTTTTAACAAGAGCCGAACGCTATATGGCATGCACCTAGCACGTCGGGAGATCATGAACACCCGTCGCGCCATCGTCGCCGAGGGGTACACAGACGTCATCACGCTTCATCAATACGGCTTCACCAATGCCGTTGGCACACTGGGCACCGCGCTGACCGACGACCATGCGAGACTGCTCTCACGCGTCTGCGATGAAGTCATTCTGCTCTTCGACGGCGATGAGGCCGGACGCCGCGCCGCGGATCGAGCCATCCCGATTATTGCACGCCACAAGATTGACCTGCGCATCTGCGTACTGGATCAGGGGCAAGATCCAGACGACCTACTTCGCAGCGACGGCGGGCCCGAACGCTTCACGGCCGCAATGAGCACCGCACGCGAGGCCTTTGATTACTTGCTTATGCGGCTCGAAGATGATCTCTCAGAAGCAACGGGCGTATCTGGGCGACAACGACGAATCGAAACCTTCATCGCTGGGCTGGTCAACAGCGGGCTTGACCGCGCCGACACCCTCCGTCGTGCCATGCTGACAACCCGACTTGGAGAAATCGCAGGCGTCGCACCGTCCATCATTGAATCACTACTCCAACGCGGGCGAACAACCACTGGCAACAACGAGCCCCCCGCGGCCGAAACATTTGAAGCCTTCGATGCCCACGCCGATCAGAGCACCGCCTCGCGACGGGCCGAACACGAACTACTGGGCACGATCATCCACTCTGGCCAAGCACGCCACCTCACCGATGCAATGATCGAACTGATGCAAGACCCTCCCGCACGCCGCATCGCGATGGCCATTCGAACAGCCGGATCCAAAAGAGACGAACTAAGTGTCCCGCATGTGCTTGACGAGATCGAAGAGTGTGACCGCAGTTTTGTGTCAGAACTCTACTTCGCCGGCGGGAATCTGCTTATCGCATCTGGGCACGACGCCGACGAAGCTGTCACCCAAGCATTCGCGGCACTAAACCGATGCCACCGAACCGACGACACCACCAGACGCCTCGATGCTTGGAATGCCGCTTCATCGCGGGATCCCCAAGACGCGGCTGCACTAATTGAACACCTGAAACAAGCCGGGCCTCGCGTCACAGCCGTGCCGCGAGCCACCGGACAGTGAGACGCTCGTGTTGGCGAGCCCAAGAACAAGAGGATTGAAACCGTGATCGCAACGACCACATTGGCCATGCACCCGACCATTTCCGACCTCATTCGATTCAGTATGAATCGTGGATGGATATCCTATGAAGAACTCAATACGGCACTGCCCGACGAATTTATTCGGCCGGACAAGATGGACGAGTTAATGATCGTCATTGGCCAGCACGACCTAGAGTTGACCAATTACCTTGACCTTCGCTCGCACCGCGGGCCGCACTTCTTTGGTCCGCTGCAAACCAATCTCCGGTTCAAACGCGACAATCCACGACGGACCTTCAAGTTGGCCACCGAAGAGGAAATCCTCGAACAGGAAGCCGCCGAGAAGGCCGAGGAAATGCGACAGCAAGGCCAAGAGATGCCCCCGGATGCAAATCTCGATGATGCCGACGCTGCGCCGGTTGAAGGCGTCGTCGATGAACCTGGGTCCAAGAAGATCGACGACCCCATCCGTATGTACCTCACCCAGATGGGCACGCTTCCCCTATTGACTCGGGAAGAAGAAATCCGCTTGGCCAAGAAGATCGAAACGACCCGCATGATCTTCCGCCGCATGGTGCTTGAATCTGACTTTGCAGCCCATCAAGCCTGCGCCGTGCTGCAACAAGTCCACCACGGAGAGCTGCCATTTGACCGCACGATGCGAATTTCAACGGCCGAGGACAATGCCAAGGAAAAAGTCGCCTCACGTATCCCCGTCATCATGGCCGCGGTACGTCGCATGCTCGAAGTCAACTCGGCGGACTGGGAGAAAATTCAAGGCGGTATCGCAACACGAACCGCAGACAATCTGCGACTGGGCATGAACCGACGACGACGCAAGGTCGCCACCCTGATCGAAGAGTGTTGTCTGCGTACCGCTCGCATCCAACCACTGCTCCGCAAGATTGAATCGGTCAGTCTCAAGATCAAGGACATCCAGTCCGAAATTGTCCATGCTGAGAAGTACCCGGACAGCATTGATGCTGATGACCTGGTGGTGATGAAGGAAGAACTCTCAGGCCTCATCGGCTTGGCATTGGAGTCGCCCAAAGATCTCACCGCACGCGTAAAACGCATCGGCGATGTCTTCGAAGAATACGAACAGGCCAAACGAGACCTCAGTGGCGGCAACCTTCGCTTGGTCGTATCAATCGCCAAGAAGTACCGAAACCGTGGCTTGCCATTCCTAGACATCATTCAGGAAGGCAATACAGGCCTCATGCGAGCCGTTGATAAGTATGAGTACATGCGGGGTTACAAGTTCTCGACCTACGCTACGTGGTGGATCCGTCAGGCCATCACGCGGGCCATCGCCGATCATGCCAGAACCATCCGCGTGCCGGTACACATGATCGAAACCATGTCCAAATTGCGAACCATTCAGAAGCGAATGCTTCAGGAACTCGGTCGCGAACCAACCATCGAAGAGCTTGCCGAACAGGCCGACATGACCGTCGACGAAACTCGCCGTGTCATGAAGATTTCTCGCCATCCCATCAGCCTTGATCGCCCAGTGGGCGAGTCAGAAGACTCACAATTCGGCGACTTTATCGAAGACGAACGGCAAACGGCTCCGGCCGAATCGGCCGCTGGCGAGATGATTCGAAGCCGAATCAACGACGTCCTTAAGACGCTCACCTATCGAGAAAGGGAAATCATCAAACTTCGATACGGCGTGGGCGATGGATACACCTACACATTGGAAGAAGTGGGTCGAATCTTCAAGGTCACTCGTGAACGCGTGCGTCAGGTTGAGTCAAAGGCCATCAGAAAACTCCAGCATCCGGTCCGCCGGCGTCGGCTCGAGAGTTTCATGGAAGGCATCAAGACGTCCGAGGAGGATTGACCGACGTCATTGCGGCGTCGAGCGCCTTAAGGAGATCGCTCGGCTCGGGCATGCGACCACACCCATCTGTTCGGCAGGCCTGCCAGCCTGTGTCGGGTGTCAGCATGGTGAACCCATCGGCTTGGAGCGTCTCTATGTTTCGCTGCGTCGCAGGCTGATGCCACATGGCATCGTTCATCGATGGCGACAGCACGACGGGCGTTGTGGTTCGATCAATGGCCGCCACCAACAGTGACACCATGTCCGTCGCGCCCCCACAGGCAAACTTGGCAAGTGAGTTCATGCTGCACGGCGCGATGATCATGGCGTTGATCGTCCGCGACAATGCCACGTGCTGACTGGCGTAGTCATCAACAACGTCCCATGGGTTACTTAACACGGCGCGTCCCGATAAGGCCGCAAAGGTATCCGCCCCGACAAATTTAGTTGCCGAAGCGGTCATGGCCACGGTCACCACATCACCCCGCTTGACGAGGCGACTGACTAGGTCCGCTGTCTTATATGCAGCAATGCCGCCAGTCACACCGACCAGCACATGCAGGCTCGATGGGGCGCTCACGCCTGTTCAATCGGCCAGCCAGCGCCAGTCGGATTCGTCTCATCCGTGGCGTCAACCCAGCGAGGCTCGATCTTGTCCTGCATGATCTCTTCGATGACCAGTTCCAAGTCCGTTCGGCCACCACGCTCGACCAGTGGCCTGGCGCCTTCAATGACCAGTTCCTTAAGCCGACGTTGAATGAGGGCACACAACTTGAACCGACCACCAACTTTATTGACGATTTCATCGCTTCGTAGGGCATCAAGCATGGTCACCGACTCCAATTTCTATTTGGTCCAACGTGGGATGTCGCCCACCTATCAGGGGGGCGTTACCGGCTGAATCGTGCCATCATACCAATACCACGGTGAACTTGCCCGATGCATGGCATCTGACCAGCCCCCTGCTCCTGGGATTCAGCAGGCTTCTGAGCACAGCCACCAGTACACTGCCCGCCCTACACGCGTACTGGCGTGCCCTGCTGCAGGCGATTTCGCTCCATGCCCATCAACACCCGCAAATTCCGCCGATTCAGTCGCAGACTGGGCCTGAAATCCGAGTGGTACCTCTTCCTTGTGGCAGCCCTCATTGGGCTAACTATGGCCATGGTGGCTACGGCGTTCTTATGGCCGCTGGAGTGGATTTCCAATCGCGAAACGAATCTGGACCCGGCGGTTCTCTGGTTGGCCGTGCTCCTTGGACCGTGCATTGGCGGCCTGCTTGTCGGGCTGGTCCGAACCGGAATCAACGCCCCCTACATTGGCCCAGGCGTCACCACCGCCATCTACGCTGTACTGCGGCAACGAGGCCGTTTGTCAGCTCGCGTAGGAATTCAGAAATGGATCTGCAGCACGCTGACCATCGGCTCGGGTGGATCAGCTGGAGCCGAAGGCCCAATCGTCACCATCGGGGGCGCCATTGGTTCTGCAGTAGGACGCGGCTTACACCTGAGTTCGCAGAACACAACGACGCTCCTTGGATGCGGCGCGGCTGCTGGTATTGCGGCAGTCTTCAACGCCCCCATCGCCGGCGTGCTGTTCGTCATGGAGATTCTGCTTCGAGACTTTTCGCTGCGAACCTTTACGCCCATCGTCATTGCCGCAGTTGTTGCCTCAGCAGGAACGCAGGGCATTCTGCACGACGAAGCCATCTTCGCCCTTGGCCCAGAGTTTATGCTGCACGAGGGCGAATTCCGCTTGAGCCACACGCCAGCCTGGCTTGCCTTAGGACTGCTGTGCGGACTTGCTGGTGTCGTATTTATCCGCGGCCTGGCACTGTCAGCCAAGCTCTTTAATCGCCTGCCCGGACCTGTATGGATTCGCCCGGCCAGCGGAGGGCTGTGCCTAGCTGTACTGGGGCTCATCTATCTGTTGACCGCAGGCACTTCCCTGCCATTCTTCTATGGCAATGGGTACCCCGAAATTGAATCGCTTCTCTCCCCAGCGGGGTACATCACTGGCGAGGAATCCGGCACGATGGGCTTGCTCATGCTGGCGCTGTGTGCCATGCTCGCGCTCAAACTGGTCGGCACATGCTTGACCATCGGATCTGGCGGCGCTGGGGGCATGTTTGCGCCATCACTCATGATGGGCGCGATCATCGGCGGATGCCTCGGCCTCTCACTGGAGTGGGTCGGTTTACTCGAACACGGCACGCCAGCGCGATTTGCACTGGTGGGCATGGCCGCCATGGTGGCCTCTGTCACCCATGCGCCACTGACTGGCATTCTCATCGTCTACGAACTCACGAGGCAGTATGAAGTTGTTCTGCCTTTGATGCTCGCAGCAGTCGTGGCAACAGTCGTCGCGCGGTGGCTCTGCCCCGATAGCATCTATTCAGCCCAACTGCGAGCCGCGGGCATTCGCTTCGGCGGCGGCGGGGAAATGTCAGCCTTATGCAGACTCACCGTGCAAGACCTCCTGCTTAACGAGGCCGTCAAAATTCCATCCACGTCGCCTGCTACCGACCTTGTTGATCTCGCTGAGTCAACCGGTGCCGCCGACTTTGTGGCCGTCGACTCGCATGGCCACTATCTGGGGATGGTGACATCCCAAGATCTCAAAGCGGCGCTGGTCTTCCGCGAAGCGTTGCCGCTGCTACAAGTCAGTGAACTCATCCGCAGTGATCTTGGAATCATCACACCCGACGACACACTCGACACGGTGCTGGAGAAATTCGCTGCCAATGATGTCGATGCCCTGCCGGTGTTGGTCGATGGCGACCTTGGCCGCATCAGTGGCCTCGTGACCCGCAGACGACTCATGAAGCGATACCAATCCGCTTTGGATGAAAACGCATGAGTATCCCGGCCGCGAGTGCTCGCTTCCCTGCCTCCATGCGGATCAAGCGACCCGCCGATATCCGAGACGCGATGCGACGCGGGCGCCGCGTCGATCGTGGCCCCCTCCGCGTGCATATTCACGACCGAGCCGGCACACACCATCGACTCGGACTGGCAGTCTCTCGCCGGGTCGGCAATGCCATCGTGCGAAACCGCATCAAGCGGATGCTTCGTGAGGCCTTCCGCCATGACAACTCGCAGTGGACACCACCGAGTGATGTCCTCATCATCGTCCATCCACATGACGCACTGGACCTCGCAGCCTATCGTGCGCACCTCAACGATGCCATGCAAGCAGCACCATGAACAGTCGTCGGCTCAACCCACTCACTTGGTGCTGCATTGCCGCCATTCGACTGTACCAATGGACACTCAGCCCGCTGGTTGGCCGACACTGTCGCTTCCAACCAACCTGTTCGGGCTATGCCGAGGAGGCGTTTCGACGCTTTGGACTGATCAAGGGCGCCAGACTGACCATCATTCGGCTCTCCCGCTGCCATCCGTGGGGGGGGGCTGGCTGGGATCCGGTCCCAATGGATGCGCAGCGACTTGAGGAGGATCAGGCATGAAGATGCCACCAGCCATTGTGTGCATTGGACGCAACTACGCCCGCCATGCCCATGAGATGAACGCAACACTCCCTGACCGACCGACGGTCTTCATGAAAAACCCCGCCTCCATGATCGGCAGCGGCCAAGACATTTGCATTCCGACGATCTGCAACGAGCACGGTCCACAGGTGGACTTCGAGGGCGAATTAGCCGTCATCATCGGATCCGACTGTCGTGATGCCACCGAGTCTGATGCAATGCAATTCGTGTCAGGCTATGCGGTCGCCAATGATGTCTCTGCACGATGGTGGCAAAAAGAAGGCGCTGGCGGCCAATGGATCCGTGGCAAGAGCTTCGATACCTTCTGTCCGATGACCGACCCGATACCTGCTCAGGGTATTGACCCACAGACGCTGACACTGGAAACCACCGTGTCGGGAGAACTCATGCAGTCAGCTACAACCGCTGACATGATCTTTCCAGTCTCAACACTCATCGCCGAATTGTCCCGTGGCACCACGCTCCTTGCCGGGACCGTGTTACTCACCGGAACACCCTCTGGCGTGGGTGCTGCCAGAACCCCCCCACGATTTCTCAAACACGGCGATATCGTCGCCGTCACCATCCAAGGTGTGGGCGCCCTACGCAATCCCGTCGTATGTGAGCAATCAATTCGATAGCGTCATTGGCGTTCGACGTTGGTTCCCTGGCGATCATCGGCACTGTCGATTTTCTGCTGGGCTTCAATGGCAAGCCGCTCTCGCCACGCCTCGATGCCTGGTGGCGATGGAAGCAACTCATCTACGGTCAAGCGATCGCCAACTGGAAGGTACGTCAGTTCCTGGGCAAGCAGCGGCCGAATACGGTCATAGGTCCGCAACCGCATTTGTGGCTCCAACTCATCGGCCTGTGCCCAAATAGTGACACGCTCTTCAAGGGGCACACTCGGATCGACCATGATCTGCAAGAACGCTGTCTCAGCTGATTGGTCCAAAGCACCCATGATGTCAGCCATTCGACCAGTACCCATCTTGGTCACATAGTCGGCGTATTCATTGGTCTTAAAGAAGTCGATCACGGAGTCGGCAAAGGCGATCGCCTCGCGATAGACCTCGGGGCGTCGCTGCCCGATGCCCACCCGGAATCCATATCGAAGGGAAGCCACCGCGTCACTGACCGCCAGGTGAGGCTGCCGGTCATACTCGCCCTGCATGGAGTTCTTCACGAAAACATCCAAGTCCTCGTTGTACTTGTGATTGGGCGGATAGGCGCCGGTTCCAAACAAACCATCGAGCCGATCCATGATCTTTCGAGCACGCTCGTGTTCACCTTCTCGATAGGCTTCGCGAACGGCCGACGACATGAAGTTCTCCATGAAACTCATGAAGGTCTCACCGCCGGCACCCTTGGCATCGATGTACTTGATGTAGAACTCTTCAAACAGACGATCGACCGTATCGATAAAGGTGGGTTCAGGAAAACGACCCGGAATGCCCGGCGAGAACTGGTCGTACGTGATGCGCCCCGAACGCGCCAGCGCCTGGAGCGAGTGTAATTGCTGCCGATCCGTATTGAGGGCGTGATGCTCATTGGCGACTGTCACGCGATGGGCGCTGGTCTGTGAACCAAGCCTCGCCCAGTAGAGCGAGTGGGCCTGCGGGTGCCGCCAGTCAAGCGGCCCCAGATCCCGCGTGTACTCGTACATTTTACCTGCGTCCATGTTGTACTGATCACGCAGGATCTTCTTGCGAAGATGACTCAGCAGCGTGTCCCACGCCTCAGCCATGGCCTCGTCAGAAAGCAACTCATCAAGCACGGCCAGCATGGGATCGTTCATTTCTTCGACCATTCCCTGCGCGTGCAACTTGGTGGCAATCCAAGACTGACTTTGAATGGCATTCCACCATGCAATTTGACTGAGCAACTTCTCGTCCAGTTCAAACTCGATTTCGGGCGCATACTCGGCCATGGCCGCAGTCAACTGATCGACTAGATCCTGTACCTTGGGTGTCCGATTGATGGCCGCTGCGAGCGTGTCAGGCGCGTCTGCGATTTTCTTGATCCAAACTTCTCGCTGCTCCTGCCCCATCGGCGGAACGCCCAGCAGGTTGTTCCACTCGTGCGCAAATTCTCGCTTGTAGTGCAGATGAGCGTCATCGCTCACGCCATCTACCTTATGGCCGAGCCACCATGCAAGGTCCTTGTACAGCAGAATGTCGTTTGGGTTGTACCGAAGGCCTTCATCCCGAACCAAACTGATGCCCTTGTTGACCCACTCCCAACGTTCACTTGGGGTGTTCATCAACACCGAAATGTTGTAGGCCATGTTGTGGCCGTGAAAGAGCCAAACCTGTCCAAAGTGCGGCTGCAACTTGGTGATCAGGCGAGCATCTTCGAGAATGTCATAGTATTGGCCTTCCTCCTGCATGAGGTTGGCCTTGATCCAAAGGTAGTCGACCACCAACCCACGCAACGCACCAATGGCCGTTCCCAACGCCACAATTGGCGGCGCGTTGTCCACTGCCACATTGGTGTACCGGAGACTCTTGCGGTTGGCCGAATCAACCAGCCCAGGTAGCATCGATCCACCGACCGACACACCAGCGATAACCACGGCCAAGGCACCAATTTGAATGAGTCTGTCTCGTCTCATTGTGCGCTACTGCCCACCACTGTAAATGGCCACCTGACGTTGCCGGAATATGAGCCAGCCAAGCACCATGGAGATGCCGCCCCAGACAAGGCCCAGTTGCACCATGCTGGCACCCACGATGTTCCACGACACCCGTCGCCCTTGCACAAGGTCATCAGTGGGTTGGAATTCGCCATAGGCACCTAATACATACACCATGCTCTCGGCAATGGTTCGCACGAATGACTCCATGCCCCATTGCAGAACCTGGCCAATATTTGCCCAATCCACCGCCGAAACCGGCATGGGAATGGTCATCCCCATCGCCCTTGTGAGCCACGGAGCAATGGACGCACCTGCCAAGAGCGTGAAAGCAGCCAAACAGGCCACTGGGAAACTCAGGAAGGTCGCCAACGCACACCCAATCAATGCCAACACCGTGAGCTTGACCCACAGCACGATGAGCGCCCGAGCCAGATTCGAGTCGAATCCACCCGATGGGTACACGATCTCGAAGTCCTCCTCAAGCCACAACAGCGAGAATGGTTTCTGAGGACCAGGCGACTGCGAGGCCGTGACAAGATCGGCCGGACCACGCCAGCCTGAACCAGGCGGAACTGCATGCTGGGTAAGGTTTGCGATGGTTACTTGAAGCGTGCCGTTGGAATTGATGGCATCGGTTGGGATATCTAGGTACTGCTTGACAGTTGGAATGAAAGCGCCAACAACACCGGGCGTCGACTCATTGCCGACTGTAAATCCCACCAATCTGCGGTCATGCTCATCGGCTATGCCGCCATAGAGCCTGAATCGCAATCGCACAATGCCCCCGGCATCACGCGCCGCGCCAAGGCCGTCAAACTGAACGGTTGTCCACGGTTCGGCCGTTGGATCAGCTGGTGAGGCAACGCGACGGAGCGTCCACTCATAGTCTTCCATCACCTTCTTGCGGAGTCGACGTCGAACCGACAATGGCACATCTGTGTCGACAAACTTTGCGTAGGCTGGATCGTTTTCCAAGATTTGATCAACGGTCGCTCGCACGTCTTTTTCGTCCATGTCGCCGTACACCGGTCGGACGATATCACGAGCAACAAGCACTTCTTCTTCTATGGCCAATTGGTCCGCGGCGCCTGCCAATGTGGGAGGAACAGGAAGATGACGCATGTACTGCACATAGCCATATACCCATCCACCCGCGATGATCAGAACAACCGCATTGAGTACCGCTACACCAGCGAACTTTCCCACGAGGTAACTCAGCCGGTCAAGTGGCTTGGTGACCAAGTGCCAGATGTACCGGTCCCGCACGTCAAATGCAACGGTACTGCACGCGAGCGTCACCGTCATAATGGCCGCAAGCAGGAACGTAAAGCCAATGCTTCGGCCAAGGTAGGCCTGGATGGCATGCCGCAACGGACCATCGAGATTAATCGTCAGGGGAAGCAGCGGCAGCACCACAAGCAGCAAAATCACAAACCCCAATGACAATCTGGTTCGGGCAGCCTCCTTGAGCAAAGTGTGTGCCACCGCACACCAACCAATCGGTCGGGCTAGCAACCAAGACGCCAAGTTGGTCAGGATCAAGAACACCATGAAGAGACCAGCCATTGCCAAGAGCGGCAGGATCCATAACTCCGCCCCGATCAGCCACGCCAATCCTGCCAGAACACCCCCCACCACCCCCGTCATGACAATGGGCACCAAGAGTCCCAGCCACACCGCCAGCACGCCGACAGTGATGGTGGCGATCAGCAGCGTCCACGCTGTGGTTTGTTCAACCAACAACCACGATGGCATCCACGTTGGCACATGGTCCCGTAGCAACAGAAAGACGAGTCGAACCGGGTCGGAGATCTCATCCTCAGGGGAAATCAGCAGTTCCAGCGGGGCCGCGGGGGCCGAATACACTTCCCCATCAATTTCAACTTCGCCAGTTTCTCGAAGCAAGCGCGCATATTGCGAGGCATCCTCGCCGGTGACGGCGATGTCGATGGTCCGCGCGCGGCCATCAAAGGCTGCGCGAACATAGAGCGCCGTGCCAAAGAACCACCCGGCGGTAGCCACGATCACCAACGTCGTGATAATTCGAATCGTCAGACGCCGCTGCAACGCATCGGCTGTTTGACGCAGATGAGAAATCCTACTCACTCGCCGCCGTCCTGATCTCGCTGGTCAAGCAGGTCTTTGATAACTGCGGAGTCGACATCGGGCTTGGTGGTCTGCTGTTTCTTTCTCGCCGCCTTGGCAGGTCCTTGGGACTTGGTGGCCCCTTTGGCGAGCGATTCAAGCATCTCTTCTGCAGGGCCTTGCGAATCTAAGGGCTTCGCGTCGTCTTGCCGCACAGCACCACGGGAGGGCGCCTCTACAGCACGCTGCAAAGCCTCCACAAGATCTTTCCCTTGCTCCGCACCAAGCAGGAACTCTGCTGTCGGGCCGCCTTCGGTCGCGCCGGAGGTTTCGGCATGTTCTCGGCGGGCCTCATCGACAATCTGCATAAAGAGATCTTCGAGTCGTTGGCGCGGAGCCTCGACTGATTCGATGGCCGCCCCTGACTGCTGGAGCACCCGCTCAATTTTCTCGATGACCTCTGCTGACAACCGTGGCATGCGAAGGATGGTGTGTTGACTGTCATCGAGCAGATCTTCGACCGTACCTTCTGCGCGAATCTTGCCCCCGTACAACATGACCATTCGGTCGCACACATCTTGTACATCGCCGAGCAAGTGAGAACTGAGCAGAATCGTTTTGCCACGACCGCGAAGATCTTGCAGCAATTGTTTTACCTGACGAGTGCCAATCGGATCGAGACCCGATGTCGGCTCATCGAGGATCAGGAGGTCTGGGTCATTGACCAAGGCTTGCGCCAGTCCGATGCGACGCATCATGCCTTTTGAAAATTCCCCAACTGGTCGATGTCCCACTCCTGCCAACCCAACCATCTCAAGCAGTTCTTCGCTCCGACGACGCCGCTCACTGCGACTAATTCCAAAGAGTCGGCCGTAGTAGTCAAGTGTTTCCAGTGGCGTGAGGTACCCGTAGAGATATGACTCCTCGGGCAAGAAGCCAATGTACTTCTTGACCATCACGTCCGATGGAGGACGACCAAAAACGGTCAACAAGCCGCTCGTGGGGCGAAGCAGACCAAGGATCATCTTGATCGTCGTACTCTTGCCGGATCCGTTGGGGCCAAGAAGCCCGAAGATCTCACCCCGCGCAATCTCAAAGTCAATGCGATCAACCGCCTTGGCACGTGTACGCATCCAGAAGTCTCGAAAAGTCCGCGTCAGTCCTTTGGCCGACACGACTGGTCCACCACCTCCAACATCACGATGACGAACCATTAGTTGTTCTCCCGCATTCCACGCAGGCGACCAGAGTCATCTATTCGCAACTGTCGTGCAGCAGCATCACCCTTGAGTTCTTCAACACGTTTGAATAAATCCATGTCCGATCCTGGACGATTCCGCCATGTGTCCTGCTCACGCTGCGTCATGTCTGCACGACGACGAATGTCCCGGACGTGCTGCAATCCTGAGATATTGAGTGTCATCGATCCAAGCCCGAATGGAACTTGGATGGTCTCTGCATCATCCGCTCCGTAGAGCGAACCTCGCACATCAAGCAACACCTGCGCCTTGACCAGTTCAGGCGTGTCACGCCAAGCCGGAAGCAGTCCTTCGAATCGTCTGGCAAGTCCGCCAACGGAGTTCTCAACCTGCGTTTCGTATCGGCCCGCCGAACTGATTGCCCGGAATGCGTCTCCACTGATGCGTCCGCCCCCAAGCAGTGCATCCATTTTGGTCATCGTGTCGGCCATGGCCGCCTCGTCGTTGACATCCCACTGCGTTTCGTAGGTTGCAAGCATGGCGGCCAGTTCTGCATAGTGCTCGCCAGCGGCAGCGATCTTGACTTCTTGCCCCGCTTGGCGCGCCGCCTCGACGTCGGCCTCGACCTGCTGCCGAACTCGTGAGTATTCCTCGAACGACTGCTGAATAAACAGCGGTGGGTTTGGGTCGCTCAGAAGGGACACATCGACCAGATGAATGCCCGAGTCAATGCCATCAAGAAAGCTCTGGCACGACTGTCGAATCAGTTCCCGGAGGTCATCCCCAGACATCTGATCACTAATTTCGGCCAACGTGTGCCGAGCACCGACATCGACCACTGCACGCTGCAGAGACAGTCGCACAATCTCTTGTGCTTCGTCACTGGACATCGACTCCAGAAACGAAACGGCATCCACTATGTCGTATCTGGCGCTGACCGAAATATGAGCGATTTCACCCGCGGCAGTAATAAAGGAGCCATCGCGACCGGGCTTGATCCGATCGGTCGCCGAAGCTCTAGCTACTTGTACATCCTGCTGGGCGATGCTGTTGGGGTCAGGCATGAATCGACTGCCATCATCCACTGTGCGGCCCTCAGCCTGAAACACGATGAAGTCACCGACCGGTGGTGGCCAGTTCATCTGCAGTCCAGGCTCAAGGCCGGAGGAGTCTTCGATATGCCCCCACAAAGTCGCCACGCCAGCCTGATCGCCTTCAATGGTCCGGAAGCCGGAGAAAAGGAACAACACAAAGAGCACAATGATGGCCAACTGCAGAACTCGGAAACTCAGTTGGAGCGCATCGGTCAGCGAGCGATTGGCTGGATCCATGGCCTCGCGAAGCATGGCTTCTGAGCCGACGTCATCGCGCACATCCAATTGGACCGATGCATCTCGACCGCGAGGAGTCGGATCGCCATCTTCGGGCATCTGTTCTTCGCCGGGCAGTTCAGCCACCGTTGGCCTCCTTGGCAGGGGCAGACGCATCCGTACCATTACCACCGATACCACCCTTGAGTAGGTGCCACGGTTCGGTCAACGTATCAATGACGTAGGTCGTGTTGCGCGAGAGCGATCGCTCCAATGCATCGGTCCAGAGCAGGAAGATCGCCAATTCTTCGTCTTCGCTTATCTCCTTGAGATAACTCGCCGCTCGCTCTTCGCCCCGCGTTCGAATTTCCTGCGCACGCTGGCTAGCGAAGGCCAAAATCCGCTCGGACACGGCCCTTGCGTCAGCCTTGATTCGCTGCGCTTCGGCAGTGCCGCGAGCACGTTCGTTCTCGGCCAGCGTGTCACGCCTAGCCTGCATACGCCGCACGACTTCCGAACTAGTCGGACCCTTGAATACAATTCTGCTGATACCTGCAGCGACTGGCTCTACGCCCTTGGCCGACACCTCTCGCATGCGCGCCAATAGGGACTTCTCAGCCTTCTCCAACTGTGAGTCGACCCCAAGGAGATCATCGAATCGATACTCAGACAACACAGTAAGGCCATCACGTAGTTGCGGGTGCAGCATGGCACGCGCCGCGTCGGTGTCCTCGAATGACTTGTAGAAGTCAAGTGGACCAGCGCCAGCACGCTGCACACGCCAGAACAAGAAGCCCTTGACAACGATCTGCTGGCCATCGGCCGTCAACACATTCTCCAAGGACGTTTCGACAATCTGAAGACGGGTGTCGTACAGATTGACCGAGTCGGCGAAGAACGGGAGCCGAAAGTGGAGGCCTGACTCACGCACAATGCTCGAATCATCGACCTTGCCGAATCGACTCTTGATGGCGACTTGATTGAACGCAACCGAGTAGGTCATGCTGAAAATGGCCAGCACAATCAGAACGATCAGGCCCACCACGATGGCGGCTGTCTTCTTCACGGTCAGGGCTCCACCTGTTTGGATTGCTCGTCACTCAACATGTCAGAAAAGACCATGTTGGGAGCGGCGAGTTCGCGTACTTCGTATGAGAGGTCCAGTTGCTCAGGAGTGATCCCGAGGACAAATTTTCGCATTGATGGAAGATTGGCCGAATAGATATTCATGATCGCTCGCTGACGGAAGATTTCCGGAGACACCTTCCACGCGGCTTGCTGGCCACGCACACGACTGACTTGACTTCCTCGATCCATCAAATCAATCCAGCGTGACACATCAGCGGCACTGATGACCTGATAGGCCGCGCCCCCACCCTCGCGGAGCAGCGACTCGGCTTTGGCAACCGCATCGGTCCATTTCTGGGCGAGTGATGCCTTGTCTGCATCCGAAGCGTTTACCATGGCCCCCCGGGCCTTATCAACGTCATCGATTGCAGCAATGACTGGATCAACTAGGGAGGATTCGCCTACCAACGACGTATATTGCTTGGCCATGTTACGCTCGGCCAACGCCACAGTGCTGTCAGACTGCTGAATAGCAACGGGAAGGTCTTCAAAGCTTCGCACCGCCTTTTGGGGTGGTGAGACTGCAGGCAAGTCAATTGCAATGAGTTCAACGCCCGAGTCCAATTGATCAAGACGTTTCTGAACACGAAGACGAAGCGTATGGCCCAACTCGGCCCGGTCTCCTGAAAGCGTGTCATCGAGCGTCAGTTCGCCCAAGTACCGCGTAGCCTCAGACAGAGTGATCGCTCGAATCATCCGCTCGCGATCCGAATACAACGTACGCCTTCGAGCGCGGTCACTGCCAAAGTTTAGATACGAAAGCAATTGCGAAGGTTCGCCGTTGCCGCCACCCTTGGGCCGCCACTGCAGCGAAATCATCGCTGTAATCAGGGCGTGAGCAGACTCTTTGGCAGTGGCATCATCATCGCCCTGAACGACATCGGTTGCCCGAGGGTCCATGAGCACCGATGGCCGCACGATGAAGCCTACCGGCGCTGCCTTGTTGACCAAGTCGACTGGGTTGGCCCAATCGTTGTAAGCAGCGACCCGCGACTGGGGCGGCGTGACGTCCATGCGACGAACGCTCGTAACGTCATAACTGACCGACTGCTCAAGCGGCCAGGGCAACTTGACAAAGAGGCCTGACGTCTGCACTTGTTCACCCGGCTGACCAACGATCCGCCCCCACTGCATTCGCAAGCCTTCCTCGCGACCGCCGATGATGACCACCGCGCTCATGATGAGCAGGGCCGCCACAGCCAGACCGCCAAGCCAGACGCTGCTCCGAAGGAGTAACTGGTAACCCCACGAACTAGTGATGTCGAAGCCGAACTGATAATTGACCGCCTCATTGATCGATTGGACAAAGGAGTCCGGACGAGTCAACAGGCTTAGAGTGCTTGAATCATGGGCCGCCCGCGGAAAATCGCCCGCGCTGCGTGGCCGATAGACATTGAGAATAAGACCAAGCACAACTTCAACGGCCACAGCGACCATAAAGATGGCAATTCCCCACACCACACCTTCCAGAATGCGATCAACTTCAAAGAAGCGGAACACTTCACCAATGGCGGCTGCCACAAGCACCAAGGCATTGCCCACCATGACACCAGCACCAGCACGAAGATGTCGCCACGCATCCTGCTCTGCCATCCCGGCCAGAAATCGAGACATGATGAAGGACACAACGGCGAAGGCCAGATAGATGGCCACCATCCAGCCAAGATGTTCCGTCATCGCAAAGTCGGCAAGGGAGGAATCGCTCTCAAGCGAAGTCATCCAACTGATCACGAGCCAGCCAGCAACAGCCAAGGCCCCGGCGTAGCAAATGCTCACCGCGGGCATGACCCATCGATACATAGAACGAAGCCGCCGAGCCGCGGGCAGGCCGCCCTCGGACGAATCATCGAAGATGGCTGACTCATCGCCAGCAAGGTCTTCCTGCTCAAGTGCCTCCAGGCGTTCGAGGCGATGCTGATTGAACACAATCAACAGTCCCAACCAGACCGCCAACCCAATCAAGCACCAGAGTGAGGCCACAATGCAAGACGTATCGTCCAGTGACAAACCCAAAACAAGCAGCACCGCACCAACACCAGCCTGCAACAGGAACCCAAATCCAGCGATGTTCACAGCCCGCTGGAAGGCTAGGTGGTCTATTCTCATCCCGCTCACGCGTACTCCTGCTCAGATCTGATGAAGCCGATTGATCAACATACGGAGGTCAGGGCATCGGGCCCCCATTGGTGAGGACCCTCCCACTACGGCCTCGGCCATGGGCGCGGTTCATATGGGCTTGGCAAAATATCAGGTTGTGATGAACCTTGCCCGGGTTCACCCCGTTTCAACTGGAGTCGGTTGTGGATCCCCCGCCGCCGGTACGATATCCCCCGCCATGTATCTCCAGCAGATTCTCGCCGTCACAAGAAATACCTTCTTTGAGAGCGTCCGCCAGCCGATCACGCTCGTGGTCATCATTGCGGGCACTCTATTGCTGATTCTGAGCAACCCCCTGTCAGCCTTCACGATGGACGACGACCAGCGGATGCTCATCGACATCGGTCTGGCGACCGTCTTCCTCGCTGGAGCCGTCTTGGCGGCCTTCATCGCCACATCGGTTCTCGGACGAGAGATCAGCAATCGAACAGCTTTGACGGTGGTGTCCAAGCCCATCGGACGCCCAACCTTTCTTCTTGGAAAATTTATCGGTGCCACCATCGCCCTCCTGCTGGCCATCGTGATTCTGGCCTTGGTGTTCATGCTTGTGGAGATGCACACCGTCTTGCAGACTGTCCGCGACCCGATGCACGTCCCAGTCATCATCTTTAGTGGATCAGCAGCCATCATTGCTGTCTTGGTTGCCGTCTGGTGCAACTACTTCTATGGAACGGTCTTCACAAGCATGGTCATCTTCACCGGTGCCCCCCTACTGCTGGTGGCCTATCTGCTGACCCTCAACTTCAGCGCCGACTTCTCGGCCCAAGACATGGCCATCTCCTTCAAACCCAATTTGTGGCTTGCAATGATCGCCATCCTTACCTCGGTCATGATGCTCTCGGCGATTGCCGTGGCCGTCTCAACACGGCTTGGGCAGGTCATGACACTGCTTGTCACCACCGGACTATTCGTTTTGGGGTTGCTCTCGGATTGGATCTTTGGTCGGCCCCTGCACGCCATCGAGGCCGATTGGGGTGCCCGCGCCGCCGAGGCTGGGAAGGTTGAGCAAGTAGAAGTCGCCACCGTGGTCGAGCGAATGTCTGGCGAAACCCAAACCTTGACCGACACCATCGATGTCGCCATCGTCCCCTTGGCCGACTTTGCCACTGGCAGCGAACTGGCTACCTGGTGGCTCCTCAAGGCGGGCTATTCCATCCTGCCAAACTTTCAGGTGCTGTGGCTCTCCGATGCCGTCACGCAGGACATCGCCATTCCCACAAGCTATCTGCTCCAAAGCACTATCTATGGCGTGATCTACACCGCCGCAGCCTTGGCCGCCGGTGTGCTGCTCTTTCAACGCCGCGACTTGGGCTGAACCCCGCCATCCACTAGGAGCGATCCGTGGCCGCCCGCACCAAGAAACCACGCACTGGCACGCCTCCATCATCAGCGATTGTCATCGTTGGCGCTCGTGAGCACAATCTCAAGGAAGTGGACGTTGTCATTCCCCGCGATCAACTGGTCGTCGTGACGGGCGTTTCGGGATCGGGCAAGTCATCTCTTGCATTCGACACGGTCTTCGCCGAAGGCCAACGAAAGTACATGGAGTCATTGACGGCTTACGCCCGGCAGTTCTTGCAGCAAATGCGAAAGCCTGACGTCGAGTCCATCGCTGGTCTCCCTCCAACTATTGCTATCCAACAACGTCGTGGTGGCCACACCCCACGATCGACCGTCGCCACCACTACCGAGATCTACGACTATCTCCGGCTGCTCTATGCACGCTGCGGGCAACCGACATGCTGGGCCAAGGTAGGACGCAAGACATGCGGGAAGCCCATCGTCCGCAGCAGCGCGTCAGCCATCATTGAGCATCTCTCATCGCTTTCCAATGGCACGCGAATCATGCTGTGCGCACCGATCATCAGTGGACGAAAGGGGCACCACAAGGAAGTACTCGAAGACCTGCAAGCCGCTGGCTTCGTCCGCGCTCGAATCGACGGACAGATCATTGACATTCGCGACACGCTGGCCCGCGGCGGAGAAAACCCAGCGGACCTCGCCCGCCATGTGCGGCACGACATCGAGGCCGTTGTCGATCGTCTTGTCATTCGCGGTCGTGACACCCGCGCCCGCTTGGCCGATTCGGTCGATACGGCGATTCGAGCTGGGCAAGGCGTCCTGCTGGTGCTCCAACAAGACGGTGATGATTGGACCTCAGCCATTTGGAGCGAGCGAATGGCCTGCAGCACGCACCCAGAGTGCGGGTTGGCCGAGTTAGAACCACGCATCTTTTCATTCAATTCGCCCCACGGCGCCTGCCCGACCTGCGATGGGCTGGGCACTCGGCGGACATTCGACACGTCACTGGTGATTCCCGACCCCGACCTGGGCTTGGGCGACGGCGCCATCAAACCGTGGACCCGAAACGGACGCCGACTCAACACGTGGTACGCCAGACAATACCGGCGATTCTGTGACCACACTGGGCATACCCGAAAGACCCCGGTGTCTGACTTGCCACAGGACGATCTGCACCTCTTGATGCACGGCGCACCCGCATCGAACATCAAAGGGCTTCGGTTCGAGGGTGTACTGCCAAACTTGCAACGCCGGTATCAAGAGACCGAAAGTGAACTCGTCCGAACCCGACTGCACGGGTACATGTCACAACGATCTTGCGATGCCTGCGGCGGCGCCAAACTCCGCCCGCCGAGTTTGCATGTCCTACTCACCTCAGGATCCACGACGCTCAACATCGCGCAACTCTGCAGTCTCACCATTGACCAAGCGGCAGACTTTCTCGAGTCGATGGACCTTAGTGCAGAAGCAGCCACCATTGCCCAACCCATCTGTCGTGAACTCACCGCGAGATTGGGCTTTCTACACAGTGTCGGACTCAACTACCTCACGCTCGATCGTGGCACATCTACGTTGTCTGGCGGCGAAGCCCAGCGAATTCGACTGGCCACACAGGTTGGTTCAGGCCTTGTGGGCGTGTGCTATGTGCTAGACGAACCGACCATCGGCCTGCACCATCGCGACAACGCCCGCCTGATCACGACGCTGGAACACCTCACCACCATTGGCAATACGGTGCTTGTGGTCGAACACGATGACGAGATGATCCGGGCCGCCGATCACGTGCTTGACATCGGCCCAGGCGCCGGACGACATGGCGGGCGAATTGTCGCGCAGGGCAAAGTGCAGGACATCATTGATACTCCCGACTCACTCACGGGCGACTTCCTAGCCGGACGACAAACGGTCGGCGGCGAGGCCGCACCACCTCGCACACTGAGCAAGCGGCGGCTGGGCATCCGAGGCGCCCGGGCCAACAACCTCCAATCTCTCGATGTGGACATCCCGCTGGGAGGCTTGGTCTGCATCACTGGAGTATCGGGCTCAGGCAAGTCCACGCTGACCAACGAGATTCTGCTCAAAGCGACTCGCCGGCACATCAATGGAAGTGGCGACCTCCCGGGTCGACACCGCCGCATCACCGGCCTGAAACACATCGACCGCGTCATTGAAGTTGACCAATCTCCCATTGGACGAACGCCACGCTCGAATCCAGCAACTTATACGGGCATTTTTGATGACATCCGCGCCCTCTTTGCCCGAACAGCCGAAGCGCGCATCCGCGGATGGAAACCGGGCCGATTCAGTTTCAATGTCAAAGGAGGCCGATGCGAGGAGTGTCAAGGCCAAGGCATGCGACGCATTGAAATGCACTTCTTGCCCGATGTGTTTGTGACGTGCGATACATGTGGTGGCAGTCGGTACAACCCGGAAACGCTTCAGGTGAAGTGGCGAGGCAAGACCATCTCCGACGTACTGTCCATGACCATCGAGGAGGCCGTGTCATTCTTCCAAGCACACCCAGCGGTCGGCCGCATGTTGCAGTGCCTAGATGATGTAGGTCTTGGCTACCTCGAACTTGGACAAAAAGCCCCCCACCTCTCAGGAGGTGAAGCGCAGCGTGTCAAACTTGCCAAGGAACTTGGCGTTCGAGCGCAGGGGCATGTGCTCTACGTACTTGACGAACCAACCACTGGTCTGCACTTTGCTGACATCGACCTGCTGCTACGAGTCCTGCAACGGCTCGCCGATCGCGGACATACGCTAGTGGTCATCGAACACAACCTTGACATTATTCGCCGCGCAGATTGGATCATCGACCTTGGCCCTGAGGGCGGCGCTGGAGGCGGCACACTTGTGGCCGAGGGACCGCCAGAACTCATCGCGGCCAATGAACACAGCCACACCGGCGCGGCCCTGCGCAGCGTCGGGCTTGGGTTGTCCTGTCAAATCTCAATCTGATGCATTGCGGCGAAAGACAATCGCCCGCGCAACAAACCAGTTGAACAAGACGCCCGCAACCGATCCAACCAAGGCCCCAATGGCCCCAGCCGCTGGTGCCACCATATGGTCGCCCACCAGCCAGATCGTCACCAAGAAGTTGATCACCACCGGCACCGAGCACACGCCCAGAAAACCAACGAATTGTCGCCAGATCGTGTCACCCCTGGCGTACCAGAACGCCAGCCACCGATCGAATGTGAAGTTCCAGCCGATCGTAAGCAGGATGGCCAGAATGATCTGGATGTCATCGGACAGAATGTCTTGAAGGATCACTCCAAAGATGGCAAGCAAGGCTGCGTACACACCGATGCCCGAAATGCCTACCAGCGCAAATGGGACAAAGCTCGACCACCCTGGGTACTTCCAACGCAGAAGTCTCAGTACATGATCGAGGTACTCCAACTGCACCTTGAGGGTGAGTTTGCTTTGGCCATACTGTCGCGTTGAAAAATGAATGGGCACTTCGACAACGTTGGTGCACCGACACTTGACGATGAGTTCCAAGCCGATCTTGTAGCCCACCGGATCAAGGTCTTGAGCGTTCAGCCATGTATCGCGACGAAATCCTATGAAGCCACTCATGCAATCCTTCACCGATGTAAACGGACGGGCCATAATCGTGGCCACCTTGGAGTTCACCCAGCGAAGCACGCCCCAACCATCTTCGGTCCCACCCCCAGCCACATACCGAGATCCGACCACGAAGTCCGCGCCGCTCTGCAGGGCGGCCAGCATGTCAGGAATGGACTCGGGCGGGTGCGACAAATCTGCATCCATGACAATGAGTACATCACCGCTAGCGGCGCGAAGGCCAGCGAGCACTGCGGAACTCAGGCCACGTTCGCCCCGACGAGTGATGAGTCGAACCCACGGAAGCGACAGATCCCGCACAACCTCCTCGGTGCCATCGCGAGAATCATCATCAACGATGAGTGCCTCGAGTTCGAGCCCCCCCTCCCGAACGCGTGATAGTCGATCGAGCAGCGCCCCGAGGCTGTCGGCCTCCTGATAGGTAGGCACGATGACGCTCACGCGGGAAGGATTGGGCGAATTGGGTGGCGGCATCTCGGTCATCACGGGGTCCACAGAGGGGGAGTTCCACTGCTATCGGCCACATTCCGCCTCACCATCGCGGAAAGTCCGGCTCGCATGGAGTTGTCAGGGTCGCGCCCCAACCATCGGCGACAATATGGCCGCCGCCAGATCCAAATCCTCCGGGCGGGTGATTTTGATATTCCTTGAGTCGCCAGGCACCACGTGCACATCCACCCCGAGTTGAGCTACGGCCGAGGCATCGTCCGTAACGCCCGTCATTGCTCCGGATGAGGCAGCCTTGGCCAGCAAGTCCGCTCGGAATACCTGCGGTGTCTGCGCCAAGATCAGCGAGTGACGGGGTACCGTCCGCATCACGGGCATGGCCTCAATGGTGCTTGCCGTTTCTTCGCCCAAAATGGCGTCGGCCAGCGCGTCGCTTGTGGCTACATCGCGGGCGCGATCGCGGTCCACTTCCTTGACCGTGCTACTGATTTCAACGCCAGGCATCACGGCATCGAGCCGCGTTGCGGCCTCGAACACACGATCGAGCAAGTCCTGAGACACACATGGCCGGGCCGCATCATGAACGGCCACGTGCGTTGCATCCGGACTGACCGATTCAAGTGCCAGCGTGACAGATTCCCATCGATCCGTGCGGCCACCTTTCACCAGCACCACCCCATGGAACCCAAGCACGGCTCCAAAGCGATCGACAAATGCATCGAAGTCATCGGGCGGTCCTGCCACAATGATCTGCGTCACTTCATCGCGGCGTGTAAAGGCTTCAATGGTCCGCACCAAGACTGGACGACCTCGCAAGTCACGGGATAATTTGTCGCCGCCAAATCGACTGCCCCCACCTGCTGCTGGAATGATGACGGAAACTTTCATCGCGCTGCCCGGCCAGTGGTCGCGATAATCCGAAGCGGGGCCGAGAACTGCTTGCCCTCCACAATAAGATCGCCCTCGATAGCGCCACGAGTCCCTGGCGAAGGCGTGATGGCAATTTCAGCAAGGAGGTCGCGACCCTCTGGTTTGATTGATCGAAGCTTTGCGCTGAATTGCTCACTGTCACTTCGCACACCTTCAATGATGTCTTTGCTTGCGTTGAGTCCACTGAGACCCTTGATCGGCAACGTGAAGATCGCACTGCCATCAGGTCCAACCCCGCCGGCGTTGACATACAACTCGGTAAAGAACCAAGGGCGATCGCCGCGTGGCTCAATGGCATTGGCTCGATGTGACACGCGGAGTTCCATCACCGGAGTGTCCGGGTGGTCTGTCTCGATCAACCAGAACCGAGGCACGGATTGGCCCAGCGGATCCAGACCACTCGTGGCGTCGAACGCCGTGACATCCCACGGGATGACATGCTGGAGTGAAGGCTCGGTGGACTGTGGTTCTCCGTTGATTGCCAGAATCCGAAAGGGCACACCCTCGGGCGCGTCCAGAGTCACCGCGCCTCGCGGTCGATAGATACCCTCGGCCCCGCGGTAGCTGTAGGTCGAAATGTCACGCGGCCGGGCGCGGACTCCACGAATGATTTCGCCCTTCATCGGAAGGATGATCGGAGGCCGGCCCACCACTTCCAACTTCACCGTGGAATCCTTGGTGGTGGGAGTCAGTCCCGCCGTCAACGTTGCAGCCACTTCGCGGGACTCTCCGGGCTCAAGCAAACCCGCCTGCACATCGAGCGTCGTGCAAGTGCACCCACGCCAGGTGCCCTTGAGACGGATGGGCATTGTCTCACGATTGGTCACCGTCAGCGTCCGCGTACGCGACTCACTGGGCCGGAGGAACCCGAATTCATAGGTCGGCGGATCCAGCGTAGCCGACACGGGGGAGTCGTCCTCCGCGGCAGGTACCGGTGACGGAGCGGGCACCGGTGGCGGAGCGGGCACTGGTGCTTGTGTCGATGCGATTGGCGGAGGGGGCGTGATTGCCCGTACCGGGCGCGGCGATGGCGATTGGTCAAAATAGCCGCCGGCCAAAGCCACCAAAGCGATCACGATCACTGCAGCAGCCACCACCTGCAAGATCACGCGAGGGGAAAGCCTCTCTGGACTTTCTTCTTGTGTTGGTGTCTTCATGATCTCGCTAGTGTACGTGACCACAGCGTCGCCGCCTTCATGCGTCCAAACTTCAGAGTCCGCCGCCAAATGGTTTGCGTATTGCGCTGCCTGCGGCGATCATGTCCTCTCGCTGTTCAAAGCCGGAGTGGCGGAATTGGCATACGCGGCGGATTCAAAATCCGCTTCTCGAAAGGGATTGAGGGTTCGAGTCCCTCCTCCGGTATTGGCCGCGGCTTCGCCGCAAGACCAGGTGGGACAGAATAGTGCTGCCAAACGCGTATCCAACCGCGGCCCGCACCACCATGACCCCAAAAACTTGTGCGGTTTCCCAACTGCTTAGGAACTTCCTTGGCGGAAACTAGTATCAATGAACACCCCGGTAATGCGTGTGTGAACCCCTTCCCCGCCCCAGCGTGCCTATTGACATCTCAACAAGCTTGAGACCGCATCTAAACCGCTGGCAGTAGAGATTGGCGCCAGTTTATGAACAACCGACCACCTTCTTCGAATCCAACTGTTAGCCGCGCAGTCAATTCCCAAACACCGCTAGACCGACCAGATACCCGAAACGCCCTTGATCCGGCCGTCGCGCTGTCCCTCTTGGCTGGGTCCGTCAGAATGCAACTACTCCGATTACTGGCCAGTGGACCACAGTGCGTGGGCGATGCTGCACAGGCCATTGGGGTCGGGCTGAGCCTAGCCAGCCACAACCTCAGACTGCTAGAACGAGCCGGACTAGTGGTAGCAACTCGGCACCGGCGAAAGCGTGTCTACAGCCTCGATGGGGTTTACGCGTCCGTTGGATCCAATGGACTCCAACTCAACCTGCCAGTGCCCCATGGATGGACCATTGTTGTGCAGTGCCCCATCCCAGCATCCAATTGGGCCCCAGTCAGCCTTGATCGGCAGACTATTCGGGCAATACTAGACCACGCCCCCCAGCGATCCCCCTAGCGAACATTGAAAACAATGGGATCAAATTGAACAAGTCCCCCCTTGGATTCAGCGAATTCTCGGGTAGCATTGGGGGACCTTGGGTGTTTTGCACCTCGGGAGCAGTGACGTCCGAGAATCCACGCGACTACATCTGAAGAGGAGAGATAGAGTCAGATGTCAACCCACCCACTATTCGTTGTGTGTGCCCTTAGCAGCATCACCGGCCTGACGGCCATAGCTGGGGCGCAAGTCGTGCCCTGCGCAAGTGATGGAACACTTCAAACAGAAAACCTCGATCCAGACACTATTCTGCTTGGAGGATCGACCGCCTGCAGCGGTTCTGGAACAGCCCCCCACGCCTATGGGCGATCACACGACCTTGCCGCAAGCGGCCTGTCAGGAGATGTGGAAATCACCTGCGCCCACTGGGGTGTCGAATTCAGTGATGAGGCTTTGGCCGCAACGGTCAACATCTACCGTGATATCGATGGCGACCGCGCCCCTGGCAGTTCAACTGGCGACCTGATCTTTCTTGGATCGGCCCCACTGAGCGTTCCTGCCACCACGACCCCGGTCTTCCTGACCGCTACCTTTGCTTCCCCGGTCGCCGCCATGGCGACCGATCTGATTTTTGTCGAACTGCACATGCCTGAAACATTCGGGGGAACACACGTTGGCGGCAATACCGCTGGTGAGACAAGCGATAGTTACATCCGAACCATCGATGGTGACTGTGGCATCGCTACGTGGACAACCACTGGTGGCATCGGTTTCCCCAACATTGCTTGGGTTGAGACCGTCGAAATGCAATCTGGCGCGCCGACTGACCCTTGTGACGACGCACTGCTCTCGTGCCCGGCCGATGTGAGTGGCCCAAAGAATCAACCAGATGGGACAATCGATGTCGACGATATCCTTGCAGTGATTGCCAACTTTGGAGTCACAGGCGACGGCACATTCCGCCCCACTGGCGACTGTACACCGCCCCCAAACGGCAACTGCTTGTGCAATGTCGATGACCTCCTGTTTGTCATCGCCAACTTTGGCCAAGACTGTGCACCGGATCCAACCGGCGCCTGCTGCGCCATCGCCGACAACTGCGAGATCCATACGCAGGCCGATTGCGAAGCCCTCGCCGGTGAATACATGGGTGATGGCACCGACTGTACTTCCTGTGACTGGCAAGGCGATGTGGTGCTCAACGAAGCACGTCTGAACCAACCCGGCGACGATGATGACGAATACGTCGAATTCATCGGCACGCCAGGCCACTCACTCGATGGTTTGGCCTTTATCGTGATCGGCGATGGCAGCGGTTCAGGCTTTGGCGTCATCGAAGAAGCCATCATGCTGGACGGCTTCTCCATTAATGCCGCTGGCTTCTTCCTGATCGGCGAGCCAACCCTCACGATTGGGGTACCGGATTACGCCTATGAGTTGAACTTCGAGAGTGGTGATCAAACTACGCACATGTTGGTTACGGGCTTCACTGGCCTGCTCAACGATGACCTTGACACCGACGATGACGGCACGCTCGATCTCGAGCCATGGACGAACATCGTTGACTGCGTGGCCTTTGTCGGACCTGATCCTGCTGCTGGTGATCCCGTGTACTGCGATACGCATGTCGGCCCAGACGGCGACTACACCCCTGGCCACGCCTATCGCTGCGACGCCACTTGGTACGTGGGTACCTTTGAGTTGTCGGTCTTGGATACCCCAGGAACCGACAACCAATGCGACACCACCGACTCCGATGGTGACGGCGTCTTCGACTCGGTCGACAACTGCCCTGATCTGGCCAACCCGGATCAGGCCGACTGCGACGGCGACGGCATGGGCGATGCCTGCGCCATCGCGGATGGTCTCTCAGAAGACTGCAATACCAACGGTGTGCCCGATGAATGCGAAGACGACTGCAATGGCAACGGCAGCCCCGACGACTGCGATGTCGCCGATGGCAGCAGCGATGATTGTGACGGCAACGGCATCCCGGACGAATGTGATCCCGACTGCAATGTCAACGGTATTCCCGACACCTGCGACATCGCCGACGGCACCAGCCAAGATAGCAACGGCAACGGTGTGCCTGATGAGTGTGAAGGTTCGGTCTTCGTGATCAACGAGATCAATGCCGACCCCGACTCCACGCTCGGTGATGCCAACGGTGACGGCGAAGCCCATTACA
>PVBE010086032.1_pt1 | contig 53495 bp, 45 predicted proteins | sample 1631181 | NCBI WGS metagenome assembly PVBE01 (sample SAMN08397723, study PRJNA350692) | Marine metagenome, whole genome shotgun sequencing project. | isolation source: water | place: Pacific Ocean | collected 2012-04
CGGTGCGAACGGAGGTTAACGCATGGACTGAGGCGCGGAACCAAGCTTGTGCTACAGTTAACTGGCGTTTTGCGACCGAGGATGCACGAATAAAACTGAAATCACTGTATCCGTCAATATAAAATTGAAAGACTACTAGTATGCCGTCCCGCAATTAACTGGCCTTATTCAGTGGCCTATTTCGTCCCTGGACATCGACTGGGCGTCCCCGTTGTTCGTCGTTGTCGGGCGCCCGGCTAGGGGCGCCCGGCGAGGGTGCCCAACCCGAGGCGTCCTCGCGCCTCGCCAGGAACAAAATATGCCAACCGACTAATGACCACTTAATTGCGGGACAGCATACTAGAACCTGTAAAGCCTGGCCCGACCTTTGGGCTGAATATTGAATCTCTTGTCCGCCCAGCGGTACTGGGCAGTATTGGCCTCGATGCAGTGCTGAAGATTGAGATTCACAGAGCGAAGTATTTCACCTTCCCCAGCGGAGTCCGTGGCGCAGTCGATTTCCGTGAATCGCAATCGAAAACCAGCTCCCCCTGGTAGACGTTCCGTGTACGCGCAGATCAGGCGAGCATTCGACTGCCGCAGAAGCTGGGGCAGGACGGTGGTGGTCAGCGCATCGACACCAAAAAACGGTACGAACAGCCCGCCCCTCAGGCGGGGTTGCTGATCCGGGCACAGCGTCACCACTTCGCCGTCGTGCAATTTAGCCAGCATCAATTCAACACTCCGATTGGTGTGGGGAAGCAATGCGATTCCCATCCGGCCTCGCATTTTCCGGATCAGTTGGTCGAGGGCTGTGTTCTTCTGCGGATGGTAATACTCGGTGACTTTATAACGAGTGCCCAGGTGGCGGACCGTTACCTCCCGATTACCCTGAGGGGGAATCAGCACGATCAGCCCCTGCTTGTTGGCCACTGCAACCAGATCCTCACCGCCATTCTCGTCGTAGAGTTGCTGGAACCGGCTGTCACTGGATAGCCAGATTCGCCCGGTTTCCAGGAGGGTCCTGCCCAGCTCGGCCATACTATCTCTGCACAACGCCTTGCGCCCGGATTCGGTGAGCGTGTTGAAACAGAGATCGACATTGATCCGCGTAACTCGCGCCGCTCGGGTCTTCAGGTGCCATCCGAGTACGCCCAACCATGCGCCGATTCTTTGTGCCAGCACAAGGGTTGCCTGAGCAGAGATCCACAGCAGCAAGTTCAGGATGGCCTTTTGCAGGAATACGGACAGCGGATGGCCCTCAAGCTGATAGTATTCAGGTTCTCCAGCGGGCCGGGTTCGAAACCTCTTGTATGACCACAGGTATTGCTCCGGCAGGTCGGCAACTGCCTTTTCTATTGCGTTGTTGAGCGATTGAGTATCGATTGGCCGGTCACCAGGGCATTGATTAGCAGCACCTTCCTGCCTATCCTCCATACGGTCGCTGGCTTCACCACCGGGTTCCACCGGTCGAAATACGATCTTGAATCCCGCGCCGCGCGGCAGTCTCTGCGCATAGGCGATCATCACGCGAGCCCCGGTGCGCTGACACAAGCCGGGCAAAAGATTGCTGGTGATCGCGGCGTGCCCAAAGAAATCGGCAAATTCTCCGCTATGCTGTGCCGGTTCCTGATCCGGCATGGCACCGATACTGTCGCCGGCTCTTAGCGTCGTGTATTGCGACTTGATGCCGGCCATCGATACGGCAACGAACCGAGTGCCTGATCTCTGCCTCCAGTTCAGTATGGCCCGCGCAAGCTCCGGCGCGTCACTTGGCTGATACATGTGGGTGAGCGGATAGTTTGTCCCCAGATAGAGATTGAGCATCTCCCAATTACCCAGATGAGGAATTACAAATATCAGTCCGCGTTTGTCGCTCACTGCTTGTTGTACAAAGGGTTCACCTTCCACAGCAACGAACTCTGACTGACAATTCTGCAGGGGCGCCATCCAGGCGTGAGCTGTCTCGAGTATGTTCTTACCAGTCTCTACCAGACTTCGCCGTGCTAATCCGTGTTGCTGTTTGCTGGACAGATGCCCAAAACAGAGCTGGATATTTGCCTGGGTTATCTTGGCCATTCTGGAAGAGGAGTACCACAACAGATTTCCGAACAGGGCTCCCAACTGTTGGATGGCGATCAGTGGCAGGAAACTGACCAAGCGCAGCAGGACAGACAGAAGCAGAACTCTCAATTTGGCCATCGGTAAAGATCAACTAGCCGTCGGTTATGATCGATAGGTACATTTCTGCAAGCATACCTGCGAGCCAGGAATTTTCAATGCGTGCACCGAGCTACATTCAGCCGACGGCGAGTGTTAGACTGTAGATGCACAACGCGAAGGAGGCATGCTATGGCGATCGTGGCAATCGTTGCGGTGTTAGCGATAATCGAATACTTGGTATTTGCGATGCTGGTGGGGCGGGCGCGAGGACTGTATGGTGTGCAGGCTCCTGCGACCAGCGGGCACGAGATGTTTGATCGATACTACCGGGTGCAGCAGAACACGGTGGAACAGTTGATCGCATTTTTACCCGGCTTGTGGATATTTGCGAATTACGTCTCTCCTCTCTGGGCTGCCTTGGTCGGGGTCATCTTCATCGTCGGTAGAGTCGTCTATCTGATAGGGTACACGAAGGACCCGGAGTCGCGCGGCGCGGGCTTTGTCCTCAGTTTCATCCCCACCGTGATACTCGTGGTCGGGGGACTGATCGGTCTAATCGTCGACCTGCTCAGCTAATTGAGTCATCAGCTTTAAGTAGCTGCTCCGCTCGCGCTGCGATCTGGTCATCCAACAGACAAGATATTGCGTCGGTAAACGAAACCGGAGCTGACTCGCGTTTCAGCTCATGGATCCAGGAACGGAGCATCGCGTGTCGGTTGAACTCATCCTGTCTGAGAATCGTCAGCAGTCTGGACGCGATGGTGGCATCCTCTCTGGCTACAACCATAAGGCTTAGGAAACGATCGGTTCGCTTGTGTTCGCGCCACTTACGCAGTAATAAAAACATCTTGGGTCGCATCGGGCTGGCTTTGTCCTTGACGATTGTAGGGATACTGGCTGCGCAAGTTCAACATAGGGTTGGCACAGCCCATCAACGCATCAATGATGGTGCGTAAGTTGCGCTGGCATGATATATATAGCATTTTATTGGTCGGGGATCATCATCCACGATGGTGCATGCCCTGATAAGTAACCGATCGGGAGGAGAGATGGTTCGCATCGAATATAAAGCGCCTCAGACCCTGGATGAGGCGGTCCAGCTATTGAGTAGCTGCACTGACAAGGCTGCCAAGGTTCTGGCTGGAGGTACGGATTTGATCATCCAGTTACGTCAACAGGTCAACAATCCTCATTTGATTGTCGATCTCAAAAAAATTCCGGAGATGATGCAAGCGAGTCTTACCGATGACGGTTTGTCGATTGGTCCGGCCCTCTGCTGTGCGGAGTTGACTGCCCGGGAAGACATCAAAGCGGTCTTTCCGGGACTGGTGGAAGCTGCCTATCTGATTGGCTCCACCCAGATCCAGGGAAGAGCCAGCATCGGTGGAAATCTGTGTAATTCTTCTCCTGCGGCGGACGCCATTCCCGCCCTCATAGCACTGCAAGCTGAATGTGTCATTCTTGGACCCGGCGGACGCCGCCGAGTGGCTGCCGAGGATTTTGTCACAGGTGTGCAGACTAACGTTCTGGCAAAGGATGAAGTGCTGGTTGAGATAGTGGTCCCAAGACCTGCAGCGATGAGCGCGGATGCCTATCTTCGCTTTATACCGAGAACTGAAATGGATATCGCCGTTGCCGGTGCCGGGGTGAATGTCAGCCTGGATGGCGATGGCGTCTGCACCGCTGCCAGGGTAGCGATCGGTGCTGTCGCACCTACCGCACTGCTGGTTCGTGAGGCGGCGGCAGCGTTGATCGGGACTAAGCTGGAAGAGCCAGCGTTGCAGGCTGCGGGAGAGGCGGCCAGTGCCGCTTCAAAGCCGATAACCGATCGGCGCGGTACCATCGAGTTCCGTAAACACATAGTGGGCGTGTTGACCCGAAGGGCGGCGAGCACTGCTGCCAAGCGAGCGAAGGAGAAGTAAGAATGGCCAAGATGCATGTAAGCACTACCATCAACGGGGCGCCGGTCGAGTTTCTTTGCGAACCCCAGGACACCTTGCTGGATGCGCTGCGCAATGAGTTGCAGTTGATCGGCACCAAAGAGGGTTGCTCTTCGGGCGACTGCGGCGCCTGCTCCGTGACCATCGATGGCCGTTTGGTGAACGCCTGCCTGGTGCTGGCTGTAGAAGTGGAGGGGCAACAAGTTGAAACGATCGAGGGCGTTGCAGAGCGAGATCAATTGCACGTGATCCAGCAGAAGTTTCTTGAACATGCGGCCCTGCAGTGCGGAATCTGCACGCCCGGATTGATCGTGGCGACCAAGGCGTTGCTGGCGGAAAACAACAGTCCAACTGAGCAGGAAGCGCGCTACTGGTTGGCGGGGAACCTCTGCCGCTGCACCGGTTATGACAAAGTGATCAGGGCGGTACTGGACGCTGCTGCAGAGATGAGAGGTGAAGCCTGATGAGTGAAGCACGAGAATACAAGCAGATCGGCAAGAGGCCCATCAGACACGATGGGTTCGATAAGGTCACGGGTCGTGCCAGCTATGGTGCGGATCTGTCTCTGCCGGGCATGCTGTGGGCCAAGGTACTGCGCAGTCCCCATGCACATGCGGCTATCAACAGTATCGACACGTCCAAAGCGGAAGCCTTGGACGGGGTGATGGCGGTAGCCACCAGTGAGGATCTACCGGCCATCTCCTCGGAAATGATGGCTGCCGGTGAAGGCGCCGCTGATGTGAGGGATGTAGCCCGGAACTGCCTGGCCCAGGGCAAGGCACTCTATCATGGCCATGCCGTGGCCGCTGTAGCGGCGATCAGCCAGACCATCGTCGACGAGGCACTGCAACTGATTGAAGTAGACTATACGGAGCTGCCACCAGTCATGGACGGCCAGTTCGCCATGGGAGAGAACGTGGCGGTGCTCCACGATGATCTATTTACTCAGGGACTGGAGGAGCAGCCCGCTGAGCCCTCCAACGTGGCAGTCAAGTTTGTGCTGCAGAAGGGAGATGTGGAGAAGGGCTTTGCCGAAGCCGATGAAATAGTGGAGCGGGAATACTACACCCCTACCGTACACCAGGGGTATATAGAACCCCATGCCTGTACCGTGCGCTACGATGAGCAGGGCCAATCGATGATCTGGTGCAGCACCCAGGGACACTTCGACGTGCGTGCGACCACGGCGAAGATCATGAAAATGGAACTCACCAAGATAAAGGTGATTGCCAGCGAGGTGGGAGGCGCCTTTGGCGCCAAGACCACGGTCTACCAGGAACCCGTCGCCCTGGTGCTTTCCAAGAAATCGGGACGGCCTGTCAAGATGGTGATGACTCGTGAAGAGGTGTTTATTGGCAGCGGGCCTGGCTCCGGCACTCGCAATACGGTCAAGATCGGCGCCAAGAAAGACGGCACCATCACCGCCATGCGCGCCCATTTGATCTACGAAGCCGGTGCCTTCAAGGGATCGCCGATGTCGCCTGGCGCTATGTGCATGTTCGCACCCTATGACGTAGATAACATGTACGTAGAGGGGTATGACGTGGTGGTTAACAAGCCCAAGGTTGCCGCCTACAGGGCCCCGGGAGCACCGCAGTCAGCATTTGCCGCAGAGAGTGCAGTGAACGAGATCGCAGAAAAACTGGGATTGGACCCCATAGAAATTCGGCTCAAGAACGCCGCCAAGGAGGGAACCCAGGCGATATATGGCGCCAAATTCAACGCCGTCGGTCTGGTGGAAGCGCTACAGGCTGCAAAAGGCTCCGCCCACTATAAGTCCAAACTGGCTGAGAATCAGGGCAGGGGGGTAGCGTGCGGTTTTTGGTTTAATGCGGGCATGCAGTCCAGCGTGGTAATCAACATGAACCCCGATGGTTCAGCCACCGTGGTTGAAGGATCGCCAGACCTTTCAGGAACTCGAATATCTCTCGCCATGATGGCTGCGGAGGAGTTGGGTATTCCCGTCGGTAAAGTCAGTGCCATCGTGGCAGATACCGACGGCATTGGCGTCAATTCCGGCAGCGGCGGCAGCAGAACCACATTCGCCACCGGCATGACGGTGATCGAAGCAGCGCAGGCAGCAGTCAAGGTGATGAAGGAACGCGCCGCCTCGGTGTGGAACGTGACTGTCGAGCAGGTAGATTGGGTCGATGGCGTTGCCATCAATACTGCCGGGGAGGGTAAGCTGACCGCGGCGGAGATCTGCGCCACTGCTCCCCGAACCGGTGGACCGATTTCGGGTAGCGCCTCGATGAATGCCCGCGGTGCTGGCCCGGGCTTCGTTGTGCACGTCTGTGACGTGGATGTGGACAGGGAGACAGGCAGGGTTCAGATCGCGCGCTATACCGCTGTTCAGGACGCTGGTAAGGCGATCCACCCAAGTTATGTAGAGGGACAGTTCCAGGGCGGTGCGATACAGGGCGCCGGCTGGGCCCTGAACGAGGAGTACGTTTACAGCGACAGCGGCCGTATGGAAAACCCGGGATTTCTGGACTATCGGATTCCATTGGCCTCCGACCTTCCCATGATCGAGACCATTATCGTCGAGGTGCCCAACCCTTATCACCCGTACGGAGTTCGCGGGGTGGGGGAGTCGGGCATTATTCCACCTCTGGCGACGGTAGCCAGCGCCGTAAGCGATGCCATCGGTATTCGTATCAGCAAATTACCCTGTTCACCACCGAACGTGCTAAAGGCGATTAAGGAGGGATCCAGCTAGGATGGCAAGCGTTATGTTCTCATCTGACTTACAGCGCTATACACACGAAGAAAAGGCGACGGTCAGGGCAGCGACTTACCGGGAACTGATCGCGGAACTCGGTAGTCGCTACCCGGACATGGATGAAGAAGTTCTGCTCAAGATGGCAGTTTCCATAGACGGCCAGATCAGCCATGACCCGCTTCTGGAGGAGATTGAATCCGACAGCGAAGTGATTTTTCTCTACCGAATCTCCGGTGGCTGATCGCTACCTGCAAACGTGACCATAGAGACCAGCGGCTTCGGCAAGACGCGTGACGGTCATCCGGTATCATGCTTTGAATTGTCGAATGGCAATCGGATGGTTGTGACGGTCATCGACTATGGCGCCACCGTCACCTCCATACGCATACCAGACAAGCAAGGGAAACCGATCGGGGTCGTATTGGGATACGATACCATCGAGGAGTATGAGTCGGGTAGGGCCTGCTTCGGTGCAACGGTAGGCCGATATGGTAACAGAATTGCAAGGGGGACGTTCGTGCTGCACGGGCAGCAGATTCAGCTCAGCTGTAACGAAGGCGACAACCACCTGCATGGCGGATTCCGGGGTTTCAACAGCTTGATGTGGAATGCCGAAGTCAGCGAGGATCAGGTGAGTTTGATCCACGTTAACGCGAACGGTACGGAAGGGTTCCCCGGCAACCTGAAGATGCGGGTGAGTTATCGCCTCACTGAGGATAATGAACTGTCGATCGAATATGAAGCACAAACCGATCTCGCCACCGTACTGAATCCAACCCATCACTCCTACTTCAATCTATCGGGTGTCGACGGCGCCACGATGCTGGATCACCGTCTGCAAATCTTTGCAGATGCTTTTACACCGGTAGAGAAGGACCTGATTCCCACTGGCGAGATCGTGCCGATTGCAGGGACGCCCTTCGATTTCAGAGATCCCAGGCGGATCGGCGACGGCATCAATGCTCCCCATCAGCAATTGCGATTCGGCAAGGGTTACGATCACAATTGGGTTCTCGGCAATGGGTCCAACGAGTTTGTCAAGTCGGCTGAATTGAGCCACGCTGCCGCAGGACTGATCATGACGGTCTATACCACTGAACCAGGGCTGCAGTTTTACTCCGGCAATCATCTTCCATTGCCACATCGGGCGCTCTGCCTGGAGACACAACACTATCCCGATAGCCCCAACAATCCACACTTTCCAACGACCGTTCTGGAACCGGGAAGTACGTTTCGCAGCAGGACCAGCTATCGGTTCGAGACGACCTAGAAGGGAGTTAGCAGAGATGGCGAAAATCGTTATTATCGGTGCCGGGAGTCTGGTTTTTTCCAGCCGTCTAACCGCTGACCTGCTGACCTACGCCAGCATGATCAATGCGCACTTCGCCCTCGTGGATGTAGACCCTGAACGACTGCAATATGCCGGTCGAATCGTTGCCCGCATTCTGCAGGAGGGTGACTACTCCGCCGCATCCTACTCACTGCATGAGGATCGCAGGACTGCCCTCGAAGACGCTGACCACGTGATCAGCAGTATCCTGGTGGGAGGGTACCCGGCCATCGAGCAGGAGATCGATATAGCCAAGCGCTATGGCGTGGATCAGGCGATCGGCGATACCCTTTCTCCGGGTGGAATCATGCGCTGTCTGCGCACCTTGCCAACTCAGATCGGTATCGCCCGGGATGTCATGGAGATCTGTCCCGATGCTGCCCTGCTCAATTACACCAACCCCATGTCGATGTTGTGTTGGGGAATGTATCGGGCGGAACCGGATATCAGGCTGGTGGGACTGTGCCACTCCGTTCAGGGAGCAACCCGGCAGTGGGCGGCAAGACTGGGGCTCGATATCGACGAGATCAACTTCGAATTCGCCGGAATCAATCACCAGGCCTGGATCACGCGTTTCGAAAAGGACGGTGAAGATCTACTGCCGAAAATTCGGAACCTGGCTTTGGATTCGTCGATCTGGCAGCGGGACTCTTCCCGCATGGAGTATGTCAAGCACTTCGGATTCCCGGTTACCGAGTCGAGCGGACACAATTCGGAATACAGTCCCTGGTTCCGCAAAAATGATGCCATGGTGGAACGGTATTGCCCGGGTGGAAGCTGGAACGGGGCTCCGGGTTTTATCAAAACCCTCTACGATCGACCTGACTGGCGTGAGACGATGGAAAGGATGGCCAACTGGGAGCAACCGGTGAATCTGGCGCGCAGCCTCGAGTACGGGTCGCAGATCATCAATGCCCTCGCCGGCGGCGACAGTGCACTCATCCACGGTAACGTCAGAAATGATGGCCTGATCGATAATCTGCCTGATGGGTGCTGTGTAGAGGTGCCCTGCCTGGTTGACAAGAACGGCATTCAGCCGCTTAAAGTAGGTCCTTTACCGGAACACCTGGCGGCCATCAATCGTAGTCAGATCAACACCCAGCAACTTGCCGTTGAGGCCAGCGTTAATGCGGATCCCGAACGAGTATTTCAGGCCATGGCGATGGATCCACTCACTGCTGCCGTCTGTACCCTGGATGAGATTCGGGCTATGACCATAGAATTGCTGGATGCGCACAGGCGGTACCTGCCAGCGGAACTTGCCGAAAAGCGGTTGGCGTCGAAACCGCTAATGTACGTAAAGTAGACGTATCAGAAGCAGATGCTCGAGAGTCAGATAGACAATTTTCACCGTCTGGAGGGTGTGTTCCACGAGATCTACGGGCTACCCTCGTCAAACTGGGTATTCGCGCCCGGTCGAATCAACCTGATCGGCGAGCATATAGATTACTGCGGCGGCTGGGTGTTGCCCGCTACCATACACCTCGGCACCTACTGTCTGGTGTCAGTCAACGACTCAGACAGAATAAGACTGGCTTCAACCCTGTTCGATGACAAAATCGTCCTTAATCTGGGCAGACCGTTTGAGCAATCCGCTGACGGGTGGTCAAACTATCCAAAAGGGGTGCTGGCAGCGTACCGGGCGAGAGGCGCCCATGTGCACGGGATGGATGTTCTGTACGGCAGCACGATTCCAGGGGGAGGATTGTCCAGTTCTGCCTCGTTCTGTGTGGCTACGGCTCTGCTGATTGAGTCTGTTACGGGTTTTAGACTCCATGGTCACGATCATATCGACAGGCAGCAGATGGCACTGCTGTGTCAGCGCGTTGAGAACGAATATGTCGGGGTGAATTGTGGCATCATGGATCAGGCAGCCATTGCATTGGGTCAAGCTGATACGGCAATCAAACTCGACTGCGAGTCCCTGCAGTATGAACTCATTGACTGCACACCCTCGCCGCTGCAGTTTGTCATCATGAATACCTGCAAGGAGAGAAGGCTGATAGATTCTAAATACAACGAACGGGTCACAGAAATGGAGACCATCGTTTCTCGGTTGGGGGATGGGCGAAAGATCTCACAGTTGTGCGAGCTACAGATGCCGGATCTGGACTGGGTTGAAACCATCGTTGACGATGAGTTGCTGTTCAAGAGAGCACGTCACGTGATCGGTGAGAATCAGCGCGTGCTGACGGCCTGCAGCATGCTGCAGGAAAAGAACTGGAAGCGTCTGGGCGAGCTGATGAACGAAAGCCACAGATCGCTAAGTAAAGACTATGAAGTGTCCGGAGAAGAACTGGATACTCTGGTATCGCTCAGTTTGGAACAGGAGGGGGTACTTGGGGCTCGCATGACCGGCGCTGGCTTTGGCGGATGTGCCATCACCTTGATCCATCAAGATGCTGCAGAAGAACACAGTGCAAGGGTAGGGGAGTCCTATCGCCAACGAATAGGTTATGCGGCGGAGTTCTATCCTGTGGCGATTGGTCCTGGTGCCAGTGAATGCACCTCGTACAAATAGCTGCAGGACACCTCGCGCCAGACGCGCGCGCCGATTGTACGTGTTATCTACATGCAGAGTTTGTCCGTATCTGTGTCCTGACTAATCCAGGTATTTTCCGAGAGTCTTGCAGCGGCCCTTAAGGGGTTTGGCGGAGTCGCAGTCTACGCGGAACATCCTTGTTCTGGAGCCATCCTGGCGGACAAGCTGACCTGACTCAGAAACTCGCACCCGGTCATGTTTCCTGAACTGCCGATATGGGTTTCGTTCGTTCTCTGCCCAAATCTGGCCGTTGTCCAACACGATCAGTTCAGTGCCCCTTAGTTCCGTTCGAATGTACACGACTTCGGTCCAGTCTGGATCATCGTCGGCCTTTTTCCTGAATAACTTCGTCAGACTGAAGCGGCTCCTGCTGTCCGCGTCTGTTGCGCTAGGTTCAGACAGAACGACCTTCCTCACTACCGGCTCATCCTCGGGTACTAATGCCGGCCTCTGAACTGCGTTGACGGTTGCTGGTGATTCTGCCGTTGATTCTATTGTTGATTCTGTTCTTGGTTCGGGCGTTGATTCCGTTGCTGATTCTGCTACTGATTCGACCGTTGATACCCATTCTGCTGTTGATTCTGCTGTTGATTCTGCTGTTGATTCTGCTGTTGATTCTGCTGTTGATTCTGGTGTTGATTCTGCTGTTGCTGGCTCGATCGACTCGTTGGCGACATCCGGTATCTCCTTCCCTGAGAGCGCCGTGGTAATCATCCGGTAACAGGCAATACGTTCTGCTTCGCTGGATGGATTAGGACAAATCTCCCTCTGCAGACAGGTGAGCTGTTCATGAACGCTGCCGGATTCACATGCCGCTGACGCTGCCGATGCGCCAGCGACACAAACACATGCGATGAAAAGCCTGGTTAGCTTGTTCAATGCTTTGTCTCGCCTAACTCTTTGCTATCTAACACGTTTACGTCGGTTCCTTCGCCCCGCTTTAGTAGCACCGTGTCAGCAGCCTTGAAGTCGCCGAACATCTCCAGCGCGCCACCTGGCCAACGAACGGTAACATTGCCAGCCTGGGGTTCATCGCCGAGTCCAAAATGAACACGTGGGTCGTGCGAGGCGAGATAGCTGCCAGCGGGCTGTACGTCCCGATAGATACGTGTTGAGCCGATGTCCGCCGAGACTGTGGCTGCGTGGGCATCCCGTCCTGCCCGGGTAAGGACGCGGAAACGGGTCCAATTGCCGCGTCTGGTGACCCGGTTCATCAGCAGGTTCACCGGAGCATCCCGATTTATGATCAGGAGATCGAGTCCGCCGTCGTTATCGATATCGCCGATCGCCAACCCACGGCTGGTGTAGATCAGTGGTCGCTGCGTACCACCGCGCGGCTTGACCTCCTCGAATCGGCCACTCGATAGCCCGCGCAGGAGCAGATTCGGCTCGGCGTAGACATCAGTCGCGATGCTCTCTCTGGTCGTGCTGATGGCACCATTGGCCTCATACAAGTCGAGGCGCGAATCATTGTCAAAATCTGCCATAACCACACCAAAGCGCGTAAAACGCATGGAGGCCGTTGCCAGACCGACGGACACAGTCGCATCCACAAAATAGGTACCCTCGTTACGAAAGAATGAGTCTGATTCAGTGGCTAAATTCACCACCAGCAGATCCGTATCACCGTCATTGTCCTGATCGGCAGCAGTCACTCCCATACCAGCCTTGGCGAAGCCATTCGCATCCATCGCGCAACCGGCGATCAGGGCTTCATCCTCGAAGCGCAGATCGCCCCGATTTAGCCACAACTGATCCAAATTCTCGTCGTTGGCGACGAAGATGTCAGTGAGTTCATCCCCATTGGCATCCAGGCCCACCACACCTAATCCGTTACCAAAAGCTGCACCCAGACCAGCCGCATCGGACACTTCGGTGAAGGTGCCATCTCCGTCGTTGCGATAGAGACGATCGCGCGTGGGGGCATCATAAACATGTGGCGGACAATAGTCGGGCAGGGACGAGCCGGCCATGGAATTCAAGCATTCCCGTTCGCTCGATACATTCCAATTCACATAGTTGACCACGAACAGGTCGAGATCACCGTCCACATCCAGATCCAGAAATGCAGCTGCTGTACTCCAGGCTGCATCGTCAACGCCCGCGACCACGGAAACATCGTCAAACTGACCATTGCCCCTGTTCCGCAGCAACACGTTCCTGCCAAAGTTGGTGACATAGAGATCCACATCACCATCATTATCATAGTCACCTGCAGCCACACCCATACCGTAACCGGTATCTCCCGCGCCTCCGGCGTCTGCGACTTGTACAAAATGTCCATCACCACGATTGAGGAAGAGCTGGTTTCCCGGTCGATCGTCTGAAAGCAGCGGTCCTCCCTGGACCAGGTAGGCATCGAGGTCGCCGTCATTGTCGACATCGGCTAGTGCTGCTCCGCCGCCCAGCATTTCAGGAAGTAGATAGCGGTCTGCGTGCCCAGACTGATATTGAAAGTTGAGTCCGCGACGCACTGCCTGGTCCTCGAACCAGGGGTGCAAAGGCGCCTCAATTCTATCGTTGGTGGAGACCTCGTTGTCAGCACACCCAAGTGCGAAGAGGAAGAGACCGGGGGTGATTGCCGGTAAAGCTAGGCGCATTACCTTGCCTCTTCTTCCAATCTGGTCAGCTGACGAAGCACTGCTTGAACATCGCTTTCGTGCGTACCCAGTTCCTCGACCGTCTTAAGTGCTACGCGCGCCTCCGCAAACCGGTTTGCCTGCCCCAGCGTCAGAGCCAGATTCAAGTGACCCGGAGTGAAAGACGGGTCAATGCGTACCGATTGTTCAAACCGCTCAATCGCCTCGGGCCAGCGTTTTAGTGCTGCTTGAACGTCACCTACATGGAAAAGTAGGCGGGGGTCCCGCTCATTATGATGCAGCGCTGATTCGAAGGCGGCCAGGGCGCCTTCATGCTTTCTCTGCTGCTGTAGCAGTAGCCCCTTCCTGATGTAGGGTTCGGGAGCCACCGGATTGAGTTCAATCGCTCGATTGAGATGCTCCAGCGCTCTGTCCTGGTTACCCTCGGATTCGTAAAATCCGGCAACGCTGAGGTGAACCGTGTCGTATTCAGGATATTTCTGGAGCGCTCTAAGCAAAACCATGAATCCGCTCTGAGTCTGGCCTACCATAGCGTAGGCGACGCTCAACGTTGTGATGAGCAGCTCGTTGGCAGGTTGCTCCTGAATGAGCGGCTCAAGTATGTTGAGCGCTTCGTGTGTCCGGTCACGTCGCATCAGGCGCTGGGCATGCAGGAAGCGGGCCCCGAATGCAACTTCATACGCCTGCTTTTTCTCCTGCCAGTCATCTGACCATTCTATCCGTTGCGCAGATTTTCCCCGGGCCAACGCAATGCGTGCATCAGCGAGTCGACCCGTATCACGATAGGCTTGTCCGAGTAGCAGAAAGACACCTGGAGTTGGCGAGGCCCGTGAAAGTGGTTCGAGTATGGCCACCGCTTCCTCTGGTCGATCCAGCCGCAGGCGCACCCGGGCCTGATTCGCCCTTGCTTCCCAACCAATGCCGAGGGATTCGGCGCGCGTGAATGCTTCCCCGGCCCGGTTGGCCAAGCCGATGGCCAGCGACCAGGTGCCGCGCCACATCCAGGCAGGTGCATAGGTTGCATCGATGCCGATTACACGGTCCAGGACTTGCAGGGCTTCCTCTAGCTCACCCCGATCAGCCAGGATCAGCGCGCGATAATAAGGCCACCTGGCTTCGCTCTGCTCGAGCTGTTCGGCTTGCTGATAGCTGGTAAACGCGGCATCGGGATAGCCATTGACTTCATAGGCCATCCCCAGTTCCCCGCGTCGAACACCACTGTCTGGTTCAGCACTTGCCTTGCCAAGCAGATCTCTGAGAAGTTCCGATACCTCCTTCGGAACGGATTCTTCGAAACTGACCGCAAGGGGCGCCGCAACAACGGTGTCTGCGCCTCGAATTGACACTTCATTCAGTCGCTGTTCCTGTGTTTCTGTACCCATTGAACAGGATAGGGTTACAGCAAGCGGCAGCGACAAAAGAATGATTCCGGCAAGCTTCAGCATTGGGTTGCTCGAGGCCATTTTTGCAGTGGATGATAGCATATCCCGCTGATATCCCCGCCGAAACAAAAAGGGCACCTGGCGGTGCCCTTTTCGTCCAACTCTCTAATTATCCGAATAGACCGGATAGTCTTGCTGACTATCCGGCCAGGATGACGCTTAGAACGCGTGTCTCGCACGCATGAAGAGCATGCGTCCACGGGGATCATGAATCGCAAGCTCGATTGCGCCGCCAATCGCGGAAATGTGCGGGTCGGGGTACGTGTCGAGGAGATTGCGTGCACCCATTTCAAGTATGGTGCTGCCTTCGCCGAACAAACCGTCCGCCCTATAGGTATAGGTCAGGTCATAATAGGTCAGCGACTCGACCTCCCTGGCAGTCCAGGTGGCGGCAACCTCACCATTCCAGCGAGCTCGCAGCATCGCATTGTGATTGCCGTAATTCCAGTTGGCCGAGCCAATCGCCATCCACTCAGGAAGGACCGGAATCACATCGATGTCGAGGTTCAGTTGACCTACCGCGTCACCAGTGGACCCACCACCTAGGTCATAGTCGAACTTCTTGATCTGAGTAGCCTGCACGCCGAACTTTAGGCTGCCGATTACGTCGGTGTCCCATGTATAGTTCGCGTAGTAGTCTAAGGATGTATGCTCCATTGAAAGAGCGTTGATGTAAAATCCCCCGATTTCGACAATGGTATACGACGGGGCAGCACCACGAGTGATGCTCGGATTTTGCATCCCCGATACCCAGGCGATCGAATCGGCGCGGTCTGGATTTTGTTCATCAGTTTGCGGGAACGCCTCCAGGAAGGCCTTGAAATCGTCTTCCACCACTCTCGGCCCTCTGATCAGCGAGATTCGATCCGTAAAGTCGTAGTTGGCGTAGTCCACTCCCAAGTTCAGAGCGCCATCCAACAGTGAAAGTGAGAAGCCGACGTTGAATATCTCCGCTTCTTCCGGTTTCAGATTCGGGTTCCCCTGGTAAACATTGGTTCTATAGGTGGCCTCGTAGTCGCCAAACACCAGGTCGTTGGTGGACTGCAAAAACGAACTTTCCGGAACGAACCGTGACCATATGCTGGGTGTCTGAAACGCCGTCGAATAAGAGGCGCGTAAGGCGAGCCAGTCTCGTGGTTGCCAGAGAGCGGCTATTTTCGGGTCGAATGTCGTGCCGATGTCCGTGTAATCGGTGTACCGGCCGGCAAGCTGCACTCCGGCGTTCCCCCACTGGCCGCTGTCTATGACCGGTATGGACAACTCAAAGAACGCCGCCCAGTTTTCGTCCTGGCCCGTGAACTTCTTATCACATCGTTCGTACCACAGGTTGCATCGGTGCTGATCGTCCCTGGGGATATGGTGAAACTTCAACTCCACGGCCTCCAGACCAAACGCACCAGCGATGGTGCCAGCCCAACCTTCCAGCAAATCGCCGGTGGCAATAAGACTGTATTGCTGCATCTTCAACCGGTTGATTGCATAGGCGTTGACATCCATGGCATCCGCCACATATTGGTTGTTGGTATAGTCGCCAAGATTCGGGTTATTTGCCACGCCGTTATCGACACAGATTCTATTCACACAGTTGAGTGCGTTGCTCGAAAACGGATTGTAATAGTTATAGGCTAGATCCAGATCCTCGACCCCGGGTGTCGGTCCGAGCAGTCCCTGCAACCCCAGCAACACTGCATTGAAGCTATTGTTCTTGTTCCTGTTTATATCCGTTTGCTCCTCATAGCCGTAGGAGGCGGTGATCTCCCAGCCATTATCGAGGGTCAGGATCAAGTCGTGATACGTCCGGAAGACGGTTACATCGTAAGTGGCGTATCCGAGGTTGGCCCCGGTGCTATCCAGATTCGACGGCAGCGTGCCCATTTTCCCAAAGAGGCGTAACGCAGCGATGGTCACGTCTTCATTGAAGGGAATTGTGCTGCCCACTATCTTTTGGAATGGATCTGCCGGAAGCAGCACGGCACCGTTTATCTCAGTACCCACCGGGTCAGCCCGGTCCGGCACGCCATCACCATTGGCATCCAGAGCGTATAGCAGTTCCGTGCCGTCGTCGTCGATTACTCCATTGCCATTGGCATCGTAGAAGGCTCGCCATGGATTGCCGGGGTGATCTCCCACAATCCCACCCAGAATGCGATTGACGTCGCGAATGCTGCCGCCGGGGTTGGTCGGTGATCCACGGCTGGTAGTCTTCATGTGCGAAAAGCCCATACTTGATTCATAGACGAGGTCATCGGTGAACTGGTACTCGTAATTCAGGTATGCGTTGAGCACGTTGTTGGGCGTTACGAAATTGAAGAACTCACCGAACTCGAACAGGCAGGTAGAGCCACTGCTATTCAGGCGGCCGCTGATGTTGTTGCGGTAGTTTCCCGTCATAGGCTGGCCGTTACCGCCCGGGCTCGTGGCGACGCCACAGCCCGGATCAGCCAACTGCTGTGCGCCACTGATGGCACCGGTGGCGTCACGAATGGGGACGTTGTACGAACCGGGATTGCCGGTGCCCGAACTGCCGAAGCTGTTGGCCAAAAGCTCTGGACGCTCGGTCTGCATAAGCACGGTCCGCTCACGACCTTCCATGGCAAAAGTGAAATACCCGTTATCCGTGGAGTTGCCGATGAGGAAGTTGACCACGTATTCATTGTGATCGCCTTCGCTGTCCATCTGGTATTGCGCGCTTACCTCCACGCCGTCGAAGTTCTTAACCGGAATAATGTTGATCACCCCGGCAACGGCATCCGTTCCATACACGGCGGACGCACCGTCTTTGAGGATATCGATACGGTCGATGGCGATCTGCGGAATGATATTGTTCAGGTTTTCATCATACAAATCCTTGCCATCCAACAGGGTCAGCGTCGCGCCAGCCCCGAGGCCGCGGAAGTTCGCACTCGTTCTGTTCCCCTCCGGGTTGGTTATCGAGTAGTGGGAAGCAAAGGAGTCGCCCCCGTAGTTGAACGTCTGGTTGTTGATTATTTCACCGAGAGACGGCGTGGCTTCCGCCACGATGTCTTGCGAATCCAGAATCTGCAATGGTGACGCTGAGTCGAAGTTATCTCTCTTGATCAAGGATCCTGTGACCACTACTTCTTCGATCTGACCCTCATCATCCGCCGCCCGGACCTGTAAAGACCAGGCCATGGCAGCTAATACAAACCCAGTCAGCCCATGCTGCAGGACACGACTAGGTAGAGTACGGCGTTGCGCTTGTGTGGTGTGCATTTCCCCTCCTGTTAGATTAGGGCAGATTACCCCGCTCTAGACTCGTTACATCTCTTGTTATCTTGCCAATTCCGACACAGTGCGTATTACCTCACTGATCGCCGTGGCCAGTCACCATACCGCCGTGACTTGCGCGGGCTTATTTCAACAATAGGTTCGTGCGACCGTCTTGGTATTCCTCTTTCCGAAGTTGTCGCTTCTCATTATTGAAATGAGGATTGGATCTCTGATCTCGATCATCAGGCGTTGTCGAGATCTGGATACATATGAGCATGCGATTGCGTGTGTGTCAAGATAGAATGCACCGAGTTTTTGGTGACAATCTTGGCATTTCGTGGTGAGGCCGGCCAGGTCTGGCTTCTTCTGAGTGGGAGCCAACAACCCAGATCTGTCACCACTGGCGCACTTCCGGGCTAGCTAAATCCGTGTGGATTCTGTTGCTGCCAGCGCCAGGCATCGCGACAGATGTCTTCTATGCTCAGCTCGGCCTGCCAGTGCAGTTCTTTTCTTGCCAGAGAGGTATCGGTGTAGCTGGTGGGCAGGTCGCCGCTGCGGCGACTACCTACTTGCAGTGGAATCGTCACGCCATTGACCTTTTCGAAAGCCTTTACCAGCTCGAGCACAGATACGCCCCTGCCTGCACCGAGATTGTAGGTGACGACCCCCGGATCTGAAGTGAGTTTATCGATTGCAGCGAGATGCCCCTTCGCTAGGTCCATCACGTGAATATAGTCACGCAGAGGGGTACCGTCAGGGGTGGGGTAGTCGTCGCCAAAAACCGTGAGTTTGTCGAGCTTGCCAATCACTACCTGGGTGATATAGGGCATCAGATTGATGGGAATGCCGTTCGGATCTTCACCGATCAGACCACTGTCATGGGCGCCGACGGGGTTAAAATACCGCAGTAGTGCGATGTTCCATTCGGGGTCTGCACTGTGCTGGTCTTTGAGGATCTCTTCGATCATCACCTTGCTTCTACCGTATGGATTGATCGGGTTGCTGCTGGAAACCGGCAGGGATTCGTGCAATGGAATTTCAGCAGCGTCGCCATACACGGTTGCCGATGAACTGAATACCAGATTCTTCACATCGTGGTGACTCATCACCTGACACAGGTTGAGGGTGCCGGTCAGGTTATTCTGGTAATAGGCGAGGGGTTTGGAGACTGACTCACCGGGCGCCTTGAGACCGGCGAAGTGGATGACGGAATCGAACGATTCATTGCTGAAGATCCGATCCAGTGCCTCTCTGTCCAGGAGATCGGTTTTGTGAAACTGGATGGATTTGCCGCTGATTTTCTCGACCTGTCGAAGAGCCGTCTCCTTGCTGTTGCAGAGGTTGTCGACTACCACGACCTGGTGGCCCCGCTCGAGCAGCTCGACGCATGTGTGGCTGCCTATGAATCCGGCACCCCCGGTCACCAGAATATTCATACCGGATCTCCTTTCAAGTGAGTTTCATGCAGAGAACCGACTCCAGTTCCGCCAGAGTGGCATCAACATCCATTACCTTGATGGTGGTCATGCCCAGTTTTCGGGCAGGTTTCAGGTTGATGCCGAGATCGTCCAGAAAAACCGCTTCGCTGGGTTCGATATCCAGCTTTTCACATGCCAGCCGGTAGAATTTGGGATTGGGTTTGCGGAATCCCACCACGCTGGATTCTATGATCACGTCGAAAATGGCCATCACACCGGCGGTGTGCTCCGCTCGTTCCGAGCTGCGCTGCATGGAGGGTCCTTCACCGGTCTTCATGTTGTTGGTGAGACAGGCGGTCTTGTATTTCTTGCTGATCCTGGTAAGCGCCTCTACCATCGCCGGGCGTAGATCTCCGGCCAGCAGCTCCAGTACCTTGCTGCCCGCTATTTCGTGCCCCCTGGCCCTCGTTTCCTCAGCGAAAACCGTGTCGAACTCAAGCACCGATATCTGACTGCTTTCAAACTGTGCCCAGGCATTTGTGTCCGGATTGGTTGCATTGGTAGTGCGGATAAAGTCAATTGGTATGTCGTTGGCCCGTTCATAACGATTGAATGCTTCGAAGGGGCTGCTGGTAACGACGCCACCAAAGTCCCACAAGACTGCCTTGATCATCTGGTCTGCTCTTTTCTTGGTTGATTTTGTGCTGCTGCTCGCGAATGACATTCTACTATGCGGGCAGTACAAGAAGTATGGGAGCAGTGCACAGATGCTCCTGTCAAAGGGGATCTGTTAACCGACGTTGATTTCGAATGTATCTGACTCAGGCCTTGCCAATCCTCTTTGTGAGGAGTTGATGGCTTCTATCATCAGTCGGACATTCTCTGAAGCTGGATACTCCTCCAACACCTGTTCCACAGCCTGCTCAAGCCGTAGTTGCCGCATGAAGAGAATTCTGAAGGCTTTACGAACTTCGGCAATGTCCTTTGCGCAGTATCCGGCGCGTTCCATGCCGACCTTGTTAATGACGCGCATGTGGGCTGGAAATCCTTCCGCAATGGTAAATGGCAGAACATCCTGGATCACCCTTGACATGCCGCCGACCAGCGCAGCCCGTCCCACTCGGCAGAATTGGTGGACCGCCGACAAACCACTTATATTGGCGTAATCCCCGATGATTGCGTGTCCCCCAAGGGTTGCACTGTGACTCATGATCACGTGATTGCCCACGGTGCAATTGTGGGCGACATGTGACTGGGCCAAAAGTGCACAGTCATCGCCCACACTGGTTCTGGTGTTGGGCTCTGTAGCGCTGTGTATGCAGACAAATTCGCGGATGATTGTGCGGTCGCCGATATCAGTGTAGGTGACATCGCCATGCACGTATTTCTGATCCTGGGACTGAATCCCCAAGGTAGTGAAGGGAAAAATATCACAGTCGGAGCCGATGGTCGTGCGGCCCTCGACGACGACATGGGACCTCAAGGCCGTGTTCTTACCGATGACTACATCAGGTCCAATGGTGCAAAAAGGCCCGATCTTGCAGCCATCTTCTATCTGTGCTTTTGCATGTACTACTGCGAGCTTATCTACTTCTGTGCCCATTGTTCCCCCGACGTCCATGAAGTGTAGATGAGCAATTATAACGCCCAAAATGCTGTCTTGTTTATTGGAGTGTATGACATGGGATCGTTGGGTGAGTTCCCGTAAGGGGAGAAAGTCACAAGTCGATTCATCGCTGCGCCCTGCATCAGGGGCAGCCTGATCTCAGCGCTTGCTGTAATCGACCGTGTACCATCTTTGCGGCGTAATGGAGACGATGATGCTGCCTGACTCCTCGCCGGGGTTTGCAGCCGCGTACTGTTTGCCTACCTCTTCACCAAGATAACGCGTCGCCATCGCCAATAGCTGCCCACGCAGATCCTCAGGTTCGCGCACCACACTAGGTCCTTCCACGCTGACATATTGATAGGGTGGGGATTCATTCTGAACACAGAGGCTGATCCTGTCAGCCTGATTCAAGAGCCTGCCCTTTACGGAGTTCCGGCCAGTCATCATCCACACATCCTGGCCCGGTTCATAGATGTACCATATTGGAACTGTTAGCGGCCCCCTTTTTGGTTCTGGTATGCTCACGATTCCAACATGCAGATCTGCCAGAAACTTTTCTCTTTCACCTTTTGTCATTGCGAATGGCATGATTGATTCCCATTGTGATACTAACGAAATTGATATGTTGCAGAGACCGACCAAACGTGTTGGTCCCAGAGTTATCGACATGGCACCTGTTTCCACGTGACGTACGACTGCATTTTCTGATGACGAATGCAGAACGCATAGCGTTACATATTGTGGAGAATTATCCACTATTTACTATTGACGATCTTGTTTTCTTTTGACTTCTCGATGATATAATACAGCTCCTCTCAAAGCTGTGAAGTGAACGTGCATTGGGCAGGTGCACTTTCGCTGGCCTATTAACGGGTTCGATCTAGTCTATGCTGAAAAAAGAGTTACAGAACCCTCCGTTAGACAGGTCCCTAATTCATAAGCACTCCTTCAGCAAGAAAGATCTGCAGGACTGTGGGACCGGGAAATTATTCGGACCTGGCAGAGCACAGTTGCCGATAAACAAAATGCTCATGGTCGACAGAATTCTCGACATCACTGAAGATGGCGGCAAGTATGGTAAAGGGAAGATTCTAGCCGAACTTGATATCGATCCGTCACTGTGGTTTTTCAAATGTCACTTTATCTCCGATCCGGTCATGCCTGGTTGTCTGGGTCTGGATGCGCTTTGGCAACTGGTCGGGTTCTTCCTTGCCTGGAAGGGAAACTGGGGCGCGGGGCGCGCATTGGGATGCAGAAAAGTTGACTTCAGAGGGCAGGTCTTACCCAGCGCGAAAAAACTACTGTTTGATATTGATCTGAAGAGGGTCAGAGAGGGCAAAACGGTGCTGGGGGTTGCCAATGCTACGGTAGCGGTCGATGGCACTACGATCTACACTGCCGAAGGCGTCAAGGTAGGCTTGTTTACTTCCATAGATGACTTAGGACTAGCGCGATGAAAAGGGCTGTCATTTCAGGACTCGGGGTTGTATCACCGCTGGGAAACGATGCGGGGCAGGTAGGTGAGTCCATGCAGATGGGGAGATCCGGTATCAAGTTCCAGGAGTCGTATCAACAGATGGGATTGCGCAGCCAGGTTGCCGGCAGTATCGATGTGGCGGTGGACGAACTGATCGATCGGAAAGTGCGTCGCTTTATGGGAGATGCCGCAGCGTTTGCCTTTATCTCTCTGCAGCAAGCAATCATTGATGCGAATCTGACAGAAGATCAGGTATCCAACGTGCGTACCGGCCTCGTCGCCGGCTCCGGAGGCGCGTCCTCTTCCAATCTCACCGAAGCGGCCGATGTGCTGCGAGACAAGGGATTGAAGAGAATCGGTCCGTATCGCGTGACGCGCACTATGAGCAGCACCGTATCCGCCTGTCTGGCAACGCCTTTCAAGATCAAAGGGGTCAATTATTCCATCACATCCGCCTGTGCCACCAGTGCGCACTGTATAGGTCACGGAGCGGAATTGATTCAACTGGGTAAACAGGACATAGTCTTTGCCGGGGGAGGCGAGGAGGAGCATTGGTCCATGACCTCCCTGTTCGACGCCATGAATGCATTATCGCGCAATTACAACGATACGCCTGACAGGGCCTCCAGGGCCTACGATGCAGACAGAGACGGATTTGTAATTGCCGGGGGAGGCGGCTTCCTGGTAATCGAGGAACTCGAACATGCCCTGGCGCGCGGCGCCAAGATCTATGCCGAACTGGTCGGCTACGGCGCTTCGTCTGATGGCTACGATATGGTGGCACCTTCAGGCGAGGGCGGACAAAGGGCAATGGATATGGCGCTGCAAGGCGTCGATGGCGATATAGACTACATCAATACCCACGGCACCAGCACGCCTGTAGGAGATGCCAGCGAGCTGAGTGCCATCAAGGAAGTCTTTGGCGACAGGATTCCCCCCATAAGCTCCACCAAGTCCCTCACTGGACACTCACTGGGAGCAGCCGGAGTACACGAAGCCATCTATACCCTTCTCATGTTGAACGACGACTTTATCTGTGCGTCAGCCAACGTGGAGACGTTAGATCCTGACTTCGAGGACTATCCCATCGTCACCGAACGGATCGATCGGGCCGGGTTGCACACGGTCATGTCGAACAGTTTTGGATTCGGCGGTACCAACGCGGTGCTGGTGTTTCAAAAGTACTCCTGATCGCCGGGTCACGGAGCGGCGGACTTCGAGCGCCTGAATCGTTTGATGGTAGCCAGAGAATGGGAATAGTGATAGGTCATCTGCTGTTCCGTATAGCGATGCTCGTCTAGCGGACACGCAAGCCTGGCGATACACTTCGATGCACAGTTGGACTCATCCTCCAGTCGATAGGCAACGCACTTGTTCACGTCGAAACGATCGTGGCTGAGTGCTTCTGTAGGACACGCTGTGATGCAGGGGCTCGCCTCACAAGACCGGCAGGGGGACGGGTCAGTCAAAGCAATCGTGGGGCTGAACGCGGTATCTAACAGGACTACACCTCGATAGGCAAACCATAGACCGTAGGTGGGGTGAATACCCAAGCCAAGCGGTGAGTCATGGTGCCATCCTGACAACCTGCCCAAGTCCTGCAGGGGTACGGTTGATATGCCCGGGTAGAGAATCTTGTGATCGGACCCCTTGGCGAATTTTCCCAGCCACGCCGCGATGACGTGCACGCTTCTCTCATCGACTGGGTTACTGCTCTCGATTTCCAGTTCACTCAGGCGCTGCCAGAAGCGCGTACCACCGTGGCCGAATAGCAGCAATTGTGAATACGAGTCCAGTTGCGGGCAGCCGGCTGCCAACTTTGCCTTGAGGTCGGCTGTCAAGCCAGCGAGATCGATGATCGAAAACAGATTGATACCTTCGTTATCAAGGTACTCAACCATCTCGTTCGGCATCGCTTGGATTCCTGTCGTTCATAATCTACCGGTTCACACGTGGACACAGCCATATACAAGCTGATGCAGTATAGCAGGATTGGCTAGTGGGCCATAAGAGGCCGGCATGCACTCGGCACGTGGAGCTTGCGGCAGTCACCAGTCGGAACGCGCTGGCGACATCCCTGTTCTAGCGATCGGTCCAGCTGGTGAAGCCGGACTTGCCATCGCTGAGGATTTCACGTGCCGCATTGTGACCGGGTATGCCGCTGACGCCACCACCCGGATGGGTACCGGCACCGCACATGTAGAGAGAATTTATCGGGCTTCGGTAGCTGCCCATGCCCAGCATGGGACGGGCTGAAAAGAGTTGATCCAGGCTCAACCGTCCGTGGGATATGTCGCCGCCTGGCAGACTGAATTGCCGTTCAAGGTCCAGAGGTGAGAGCACCATCCTGCCGAGCACCCGGTCCCTAAAATTGGGTGCGTACTCGTTAACAGTGTCGATGATGAGGTCTGCAACCTGCTCTTTACAATTGTCCCAGTTGTCAGACATATAAGGATCAAAGTGTTGGCAGAACAGGCTCGCTACGTGTTGCCCCGCAGGTGCTAACGAATCATCAATGGTGCTCGGAATCAGCATTTCGATGATGGGTCGTTCAGACCAACCATTTTGCTTCGCGGACATATGAGCTTCGTCCATATAGCGTAGGGAAGGAGCAAGAATGATCCCGGTTTGTAAGTGCTCAGAATCTCGGGTGGCGTGGTTGTCTCTGAACCTGGGTAACTCCGCAAGAGCTACGTTCATGCGAAAGGAAGCTGAACAGTTCTGGTAACGATTGAAGTGAGTCAACACTGTCGGATCCAGCTGATCCGCTTCGATCAACTGCAAGAACAGAATCTGGGGATTGACGCTGGAGACGACGATATCGGCAGCGATCTCGGTGCCATCTTCCAGTACCACGCCCTGCACCCGCCCATGGTCGATCTTTATTCTGGTCACACTACTGTTGGTTCTGACATCAACGGCAAGCTCCTCCGCCTCCCTCAGCATGGCTTGTGTGATCGATCCCATGCCGCCCACGGCATGTCTCCAGGAGCCCTTCCTGCCATTGGTTTCTCCCAACAGATGGTGCAGGAGAACATAGGCAGATCCGGGGGTGTAGGGACTGGCGAAGTTGCCCACGATGGAATCAAATCCCAACGCTGCCTTGATGGGGTCGGACTCGAAAAAACCGTCGAGTATTTCGCCGGCGCTCTTTGTGAACAGGTTGAGCAGAGACTGTCTCTCAGGGAGAGATCGTTTTCTCAGTTGAAGAGCTAATTTGAGTGTACCGAGAATGTCGCCAACGCCCGCGTTGGCCAGAGCGGGCGGGGTTTGCAGCATTATTCCACGCATCAGCTCGACCACGGAATCGAGCATTTTAGAATAGACGGGTAGTTGGCTTGCATCCTTCTTGGAGAAACGTGCCAGCTCGTGTTGGGCTTTTGCGGGATCAGGATGGAGCAGGAAGCCATCGCCGTCAGCCAGGGGCAGATAGTTGCTGATGGGTCGGGTGATGATCCGCAGGCCGTGGTCGGACAGGTGCAGATCGCGGATGACTTTGGGATGTAGCAGGCTCACCGTGTAACTGGCAACGGAATTGCGGAAGCCAGGGTGGAATTCATCGGTAATTGCCGATCCGCCTGCCAGGTGACACCTCTCCAGCAGGGTGACTGCCATCCCGGCGCGAGCCAGGTAGCAACCACAAACCAGGCCATTGTGACCTGCACTGATGATGACTGCCTTTTGCATGCTGACGATCCCGCTGGATACTGTAGACTAGCAGCACGCAATGGTGCAGACAACTTCAGCAAGCAGGCCTGCGGGCGAAGCTGCTTTCACTTCTCTGTAGGCCAGAGGTTAAGACGACCACTTCACTGCAGGCCAGAGGTTAAGACGACCACTTCGTTGTAGGCCAGAGGTTAAGACGACCACTTCACTGTAGGCCAAAGGTCAAGACGACCACTTCATCGTAGGCCAGAGGTTAAGACGACCACTTCACTGTAGGCCAGAGGTCAAGACGACCACTTCACGGTAAGCCAGAGGTTAAGACGACGTGGAACCCGGCCACTCGGTCGAGTTGGGGAGATCCGAGGTCCGGTCTGGGAACGCAATACCGCCGGCAATCTGGCGAATACAAGGTGCTGGCAAAAAAAGTCGATCCCAAGTAGTATTTTGGCCGTTTGGCGTCTCGATTGGATATGTGAGTAGGTCGATAACCTGGAGTAGACAGGATGGAGCGTTCAAAAACACTGCCGTCACTGCTGTTTGTTGCCGTGCTTTTGAGTGCCTGTACAGCAACACCCTTGAAGATTCAGGAACGCATCGTAGGAACCTGGCACGCCGATCTAGCAGGATTTCAGGTTGCATTTGAATATACGACCACCACCGTCGCTATAGCACCCCATGCACCTGTGCCCTACAGCCTCGAAGGAGACCTGATCATCTTCCAATATCAGGATCCTGAGACACGACGAGTCGAGTTCTTATCCAGCGATGTGATGGTGCAGACAGACGAGATGACCGGCATCAAACAAACCTTCAAACGGAAGATGTAAAACACTTGGCCGTTTGACTGGCTATCTTTTCTCTAGTCTCAGAACATAACTAGATCGTTGGTAAGCAACTTCTCAACCAGATGCTGAACTCGTGGTATCCGTTCGGATCGGGCTGTGGTGAAGCGGCATCTTCTTGCGGTCATGTCGTGCAACTGTACATATTTACAGTACCATGATACAGTGTTTCCCATGACGCTCGCCAAACGCTCCCCCAGCACAGGCGGTTAAGCTGTGCCCGTACCTGTAGATCTGCCGGTTGGCTACTACCGCGACAATTTCCTTGCACTGTTGGATTTTGTGCGTGAGCAATACGCGGATATCCTGACGGCTGAAGAAACTGCGTATGCCGACAGGTTCATCGACCTCACGCTGGATGCACAACGTCTCTACGTTCGTCTGGTTTCCCGTCGCGGACCACTGTTTCGAAGTGACAAGTTGCACTATGCCGAAATACTGGATCTCCCGTCAGCAGCTCGAGAGTTGCTGGCAGGGAATTTTGTCGACCATGGGAAGGACGAAGACGACAGTGTAATTCTGGCACTGTTGACCAAAGCCGATCTAGTAGCGTTGATAGGCGACAAGACAACAGCCATTGGTACTTTGCCGCGTTCTGATCTGTTGGATCGCGTTAATACGGCCGCTGTGGATATACGGCCGCAACTGCACTTTGAGATCTATCGACCGTTGATGATGGAGTATCTGCGACTCTATCGGTTGTTGTTTTTCGGTAATCTGAGCCAGGACTTGACCCAATTCGTACTCACGGATCTAGGCCTGCTGAACTATGAAAAGTATGTAATTTCAGCGGACGCACGCCTGTTCAAACTTCGCGAAGTGGTAGACAAAACCCTGCTGTTGCATGAACTGAACGAAAGCAGCCATGCAGCAGTGGAGCAGAATGACCGGGAAGCGCTTCTTGAGATCGTTGCGCTGCTGCCGGATTCGGAACAGGAAACCACCCTGATCCGCCGCAAGAACCGCATCTTGAACCGAATTGGCAGGCAACTTGAACGCCAGCAGGATTACCCGAATGCACTGCTTGTCTATGCGCAATCCTCCGCACCGCCGGCCCGGGAGCGAAGTGCGAGGATTCTCCGCAAGCTGGCGCTGTTGCCACAGTCCTACGCACTATGCCAAAGCATACAGGGCGATCCTGCAGACGAAGCGGAACTGGAATTTGCCACACGCTTTATGCCCGGCCTACAGAAAAAGATCGGACTCGAGGTGAGCGAGGGATTGTCACCGGTACTGTTGGATGACAACAACAGCTTACTGGTTAGCCTGCCACATGACGAAGCAGTGCGGGTGGAAGAGAGTGTGCGTACCTACTATGACAACCACGCCAGTCGCTGCTATTACGTTGAAAACCATCTGTTTCTGGGGCTGTTCGGTCTGGCATTCTGGGACATCATCTTTATGTCCGTGAAAGGGGCCTTCTTTAATCGTTACCAGAGCAGTCCCACCGATCTTTATACTCCTGCATTTCAATCCGCGCGGCAGACGGCGATCACGGATCGCCTCGCGGAGATGAAAAACTCTGACCGCTGGCTGGACGTTCTACACGAAACCTACGCAGAAAAGCTTGGAGTGGCCAACCGTTTCGTGCACTGGCGGGTCTTAAGCGAGGAGATTCTGCAGTTATCACTGCAGCGAATTCCAGCAAGCCATCTCGCCCATGTGTTCGAGCGCCTGTTGTGGGATCTTCGCAACAACCGATCCGGGTTTCCGGATCTGGTGTTGTTTCCTGACTGCGGGTCCTATCAGCTCCTGGAAGTCAAGGGTCCCGGTGATCGACTGCAGGACAACCAGAAACGGTGGATCCGTGCCTTCGAACGGTTCGGCATACCGTATCGCGTAGTGAACGTGGCATGGTCATGAACGGTCAGGTCGACGATATTGCGGGAAAGGTGACCTACAAGGTTTCGGTCGGGAACCTGATCCAGCAGGTCTTAAGAAGTGGCGATCTAAATTTTCGATTCAGCCGAAGAGGAAGTGCCCTCGAGGGGATGGCTGGACATCGGCGCATCCAGAGAAGCCGACCGCCAGGCTATGAGTCTGAAGTAACCATCAAGGGGGTGTCTGAAACTGAGGACTTCAGGCTGGAGATTGGTGGCCGCATCGATGGCCTCTTCACCAATTCGCAACCTGTAATGATCGAGGAGATCAAGACCTTGCGGATTCCACTCTCAGAACTTGCCGATGTGAATCGGCTATTGCATTGGGGACAGGTGAAGATCTATGCGTATCTGTACGCTGCTCAACATGATCTTGCAGCGATGGTAGTGCAGCTGTGCTATCTCAATCTGGATGACGGCGAAATCACCGAACTGCAGCAGTGCTATTCGTTACCTGAGCTTGAGGAATTCTATCAGCATGTGGTGGAAGCCTATCTGGAGTGGCTGCAAACACAGTTTCGATGGAAAGTATGTCGCAATGCCTCCATTGCGGCATTGACGTTTCCCTATGGGGAGTACCGAGAAGGTCAACGAGAACTGGCTGTCAGTGCCTACCGCGCCATGCTGAGCGGGTCGCAACTTTATGCACAAGCTCCCACCGGCATCGGCAAAACCATGGCAACTCTCTTTCCGGCCATAAAGGCTTTGGGAGAGGGACTTCACGACCAGGTGTTCTATCTCACCGCCAAAACCGTCGGCCGAACGGTGGTGGAAAAAGCGTTGACTGAGCTGAACGGGAAGGGTCTACGGTTCAAAGCCATCACCCTCACTGCGAAAGAAAAGATTTGCTTTACTCCGGGTGCCCCCTGTGACGCTGAACACTGTATCTATGCGCGGGGCTATTATGACCGGAACAAACCTGCCGTGCAGGATACACTGGCTGGCTACGATCTCGTTACGAGGACGGTTATCGAAGCGCGAGCTGAACACCATCAGATCTGTCCGTTTGAGCTTTCATTGGATCTTTCACTTTGGATGGATTGTATTATCTGTGACTACAATTACGTGTTCGACCCAACAGTTTATCTCAGGCGATTTTTCGATGAAGACGGCGGCAATTATGCTTTTCTGATCGATGAAGCACACAATCTGGTCGACCGGGGCCGGGAGATGTTCTCCGCGGTGCTGGAGAAAGACAGCCTGATGACACTGAAGAGAGCCATTGCCGGTTCACTGCCACTGGTGGCAAAGAAACTGGAGAAAGTAAACAGGGCCTTTCTGGCAATCCTCAAGGACGGGCGTGAAGCCCTGCAGGAAGTTGGCCATTTGGTCTCTGAGAAGCCGCCTGACAATCTCATCAGAGCCTTAACAGATTTCTGCAAGCTTGCAGAGGGGTGGCTGGCAGAAAACGAAACTACGGCATTTCACGATGACTTACTGGAATTCTACTTTGACAGTTTGAGGTTCATCAGAACGGCCGAACTCTTTGATGACCACTTCGTGTCCCTGCTGCAGCCAGTCGGCTACAAAAGGAGGGTCTCGGTCAAGATCACGCTCTACTGCATCAATCCGGCCAGATTGCTGCGAGAGGGTCTTGAGCGCGGCAAGTCTACGATTCTCTTCTCCGCCACGCTGACCCCTGACGATTACTATCGGACGCTGCTGGGTACAGCTGAGGATGCTCAATCGATCCGGTTGCCTTCGCCGTTCCCCAGTGAAAACCTGGGTGTATATGTTGTCCGTCGAATATCAACCACCTATCGACATAGACAATCCAGCTATGCACAAGTGGTGGATATGATCGCAGAGGTCACAACCAGCACTAAGGGGAATTTTCTGGTGTACTTTCCCTCCTATCGCTATCTGCAAGAGGTGGCGATTCGTTTCACAGAACGGTTTCCCGGTGTCGAGGTCCTGATGCAGACACCACAAATGGGTGAAGGGGCTCGAGAGGAGTTCCTCCACCAGTTGCAGCCTGATCGCACTGCAACCCTGGTGGGTTTTGCTGTGATGGGGGGAATATTCGGCGAGGGGATTGATCTGGAAGGTCAGCGTCTGATCGGCGTGGTGGTCGTCAGCGTTGGATTACCACAATTGGGGATCGAAAATGACCTGATCATGGAGCACTTTGCCGATTCCGGCTGTGGATTCGAGTTTGCATACCAGTATCCGGGAATGAATCGCGTACTGCAGACAGCGGGCAGGGTGATCCGCAGCAAGGAGGACAGGGGCGTCATCTGTCTGATTGACGAGCGCTTTGCCCATTATCGATACCGAAAACTATACCCTGATGAGTGGACAGCCAACTTCGTGGACAGCCGTGATGAATTGGCGGGCGCATTGAGCCAGTTCTGGCATGCAGGATAGTACAATTGCGATAGCGATCGCTCTTCAGGCTGCTTTGCGGCATGCAGGCTGAGTTCGGGCCGATGTCAGCAACGTAGTCAATCTGAAGAGTGCCTTCCCTATGGTGGAGTCTGCTTGTCTATGGAAGCGGCTACACTAATATGACCCCGAAGCGATGCTGCATATGAATTGTTGGCAATTCTAGAGAGTGTGGCAGCTATCCATTGGAACGTGCGCCTTTATATGGATGTTTTAGGGCAGTTTCCGTAGAACTTGACAGTCTTTGTAGCTGGATACGCGACTGCGTTCTCCCGATGCGCCCCCGCGAAAAACAAAAAAGTGATGCTCGTTACCATACAAACTCTGCCGAAATCGGCTGTTTTTCTTGCTGGCATCAACGGCGATGCGGATGCCGGTTGCGACTCGAAACGCTGCTGCGAGCACGGTTGGCGGGATACTGTTCTAAAACTACTGGATCTAGCCGTTCATGGGCGATTTAATTGGCGCCAATCAACATTTTCCTTGTTGTTTTATAGCCATTGATAACTTGAATGTAGTAAGATTCGCCCAACCTTCGAGGGAGGTTAGCTTTTAGTACAGCCAATTCAGGTTGGCAACATGAGGAATTAGGATTTATGTCAGGTGAAACAGTTTCCGGCACCGTCAAGTGGTTCGACGATGCAAAGGGGTTTGGGTTTATAGAACGTGAAGGCGAGAAGGATGTGTTTGTACATCACACTGCCATAAACGGTGAAGGCCGCAGATCACTATATGAAGGTCAGAAAGTCACGATGGAAGTGACCCAAGGCCAGAAGGGTCCGCAGGCAGAAAACGTAACGCCCGCTTAATCAATTCATCGAACGGGTTTGGAAAGGCGCCCTGTTTTTGTTGCTGAGTCCATCAACCCGGTATCGATGATCCCAACATTACTCGATTGATTCTACCATTTCGAGTCATTGAAGGATTGAACTGGAAATCTTCCGGTCCAGTCGCGCAATTGCACGTCCCGTGATCACGCAAATTGCTCCGGCTTGCTATCCCAGCAAGCCGTGATCTGCCAGTATCAAACTGTTAGGGCGCGTCCTGGTGGTCATGCATACTGATATGATCGGCTCGGCTGTCGAAGCGGGGGTTGGGGATCATCGGCGTGGCTGATGATCGCGGTAGCGTGCGTGCTATTTCCTGCGCTCAGACCCTCGTTACACCCCCACTAAGGAGGCGAACAGATGAGCAGTGACGTCATCTACAACTATAAGAAGGTGGATGAACTGGTCACGACGGCAGGTCAGCCTACCGAAGATCAGTTGAAGGCCGCCTATGCAGAGGGTCTGGGAGCTGTCGTCAATCTCGCAACCATCGACCCGAGATACTCACTGCCGGATGAAAGGGCCTTCGTCAAGGCGCAAGGGATTGACTATTATCATCTGCCGGTGGACTTTACCCAGCCAACCAGAGCAGACTTCCAAGCGTTCTGTAAGCTGATGGATGGACTGCAAGGAAAGAAGGTTTTGATTCACTGTGCCGCCAACTACCGAGTGACAGCTTTCTATTCCCTGTATGCGATGGCAGAACTAAACTGGACTGCGGCTGTTGCTGACGACTTTATCGCTTCAATCTGGGAGCCATCGGAGTTCGAGGCCTGGGCTAACTTCATCCGTGATATCAGAGTTGACATCGGCGCCAAGAGCTGACTGTTAGACTACCTGTATCACGATCGTTGTCAGAACGCTGGCGTGTGGGTGCAGACGATGAAGAAACTACCAAACGAAGCAAAGCTGCTGAAAGAGGCAATTCGAGTGGGCACTACCTACGCGGAGAAAAGGGGCGTGGTGCAGTTCGAACCCACCGATTCCTCCAAGAAGAGGATCGAGTATATCTATCGACTGTTGGTTCACGATCAACTGGTGCAACCGCTGGCCAAAGATCAGGAAGACGAACCCAATATGAAGCACAAATTGGTACTGTGGATCTCACGTACCTTGCCAGATGACCATCCGTTGACTAAGACCAGGTAGAAAGCTCGGCCGCAGGTCTGACGTCACCGATTGCATCCAAGCCCGGTCGCATCAGTGGCGATATCGCCTGCCATATACACCATGTCTTGAGTGGTGCCGGTGATTTGCCTGCAGGACCAAGGGGGTAGCGATGGCTAGTCCAAGCAGAAGATTGTGCACTTGGTCGTCATGCCCATGGTGGTGATGGCTGCCTCGATGTCGGCTGGCATGATCTGAGTATTCGCTTACATAGACAGGATACTGGTTCCTTCGGTGTCGGCTTACGCGACTTGGGTACCTTACGTAGCGAGTGTCACCGTCGCGATGGTGGACCACCCGAGTCCTGATGACCACCCTTGCGTGAGCATCGTGGCGATCGTCGTTGTGGCTACGGATCCGATAGGTTCCATGGCGATGGCGGTCATGGCCGCCGTCTCGACCGTCGGCGTAGAGCTGCTCGACCGGGACGATCAGCAATAGAATTGCCATCAGACTGAACGCTGTCTCTTTCATCGTTTGCGCTCCGTTTTAGGATGCATCTTAATGTAGCCCAATTCAACTGAATGAGACCTGAATGGAAACGCTGCATCACCGGAAGGGGTGTCGGCCGATGAGTACTAACATCTGATCAGGGGGGAGTGGAAGTCCGAGCTAATTGCGGACACGAAGGGTTTTGATCTCAAAAGGAGAGAACGTCAATTTCACCTGATTGTTCCGAAGCGGTAGTGACCTGCCGTTATCCTCCAGGATATCCACTTCATCCACTTCGCGTATCGAGAAACTGAAATTGATCTTTGTGGTGCAGTCGATGCCATGAGCTTCATAACATCGCAGGATCATATCTCTGCCGTCTTCCGATTTCTTGACCGTGTCGATAAAGACATTGCTCGCATCCACAGTCATCAAGCTGTAGCTGGCTGGCGTCGGGCCGCGCTGAGGCAGTGTCTTTACCGCTCTTGCCGGGACGTTGAATTCATACGCCCGCTGCGGGACTTGTGCGGCAATGTGATCACGCGGATGGGGCATTAGTGCGTAGCGGAACTCATGCACGTGCATATCGGCGTCCGGATCCGGGCTTTTAGGGCTGCGCAACAGGTTTAGGCTGATCAGATTGTCGTGAATTCGATGTCCGTATTTACAGTCATTGATGATTGCGACGCCGTAGTTAGGTTGGGAGATATCCGCCCACTTGTGCGCCACTACTTCAAATCGCGCCATATCCCAACTGGTGTTCATATGTGTCGGCCGGGCCAGATGACCAAACTGGATTTCGTAGTGGGCCTCGGTCGCCCTGATGTTGACGGGGAACTCCACGCGTAGCATGTGAGCGGCCTCACGCCAGTCGACGCGGGTATCGAATTCGATCAGTCGGCTGTTGCGCGACAACGAAATCTTCTGCTCTATCCGGTACCGATCCGCTTCCCACACCTGCAACAGGGTCGAACGCAGCGGTCCCTGTTGCACCACCGTCGAAGCAACCAGCGCCGGGTGGCTGGGTTTCATTTCCATATAGAAGGCATCGATATCCCAGGCTTCGAAGGCGAGCGGCTGGTCTTCAAATAAACAGAACCGGTTGCCCCTTTTTCCCGCAGCCAACACTTCACGCCTTACCGATTTATCGTAGATCCTGTCGAGGCTGCCGTCCCGGGCGAAACGCAGGCGTAACAGATCGTTTTCCATTTGACGGGCTGAAACCTCGATATCTGGGGGCGTTGGTGCGCTCGGAGCCGATCTGGTATTTTCGACCAGGATATGGCCCATGGCCGGAACAACCGCCTGGACCAACATACCCCCTTTTGTGGGTTGGCTCAGCAACTGGACGCCTTCACTATCCCGCCACCTTCTGCTGCGGGACTTTGGAATGTAGACAACCGTCTGTCGATCCCAAGACAGGGAATTTCGAACCAGCCATGGATTCTGGAAGGCTCTGCTATCCACCGATCTGATCCAGGCTGCATCAGCCTTCACAAGGAGGGCATTGAGGGTCTGCTCAATCTGCTCATATTGAAGGTGGGCTTCTGCATACGCCCTGCCAATCGAGGATCCCGGAATAATGTCGTGAAACTGATTGAGCAGAATAGTCTTCCAGACCTTATCCAGTAACCTGGCGGGATATCGACGCAATGGCAGGTGACTCCAGGCCAGCTCCGTTTCCCGTGCCAGCAATTCCATCCTACGATTCATCTTTTTGCACAGGGCCTGGCTCGTGTAGGTTCCCCTGTGGTACTCGAAATAGAGTTCACCGTCCCAGCTGAGCAGGTCCCTGGCTGAGGCCTGCGCCTTGGCAAAGAACTCCCTGGCGAATTCCATCGTTACCTTGGGTAGATCCTCCAGATCCGCAGCGAGTTGGGCCCACTCGATATGGGTGCGACCAGGTCCGCCGCCGCCGTCGCCGATGCCGAACAGACACAGAGCGTGATCAGATCTGTCCGGATCACGATTCTCGGCTTCAAAATTGATGAAGTCGTGGGGTGTACAGGAGACGTTGTAGCCATTCCCGGCCAGGAAGTGTGCGAAGATTTCGGTTCCATCCAGTCCTCGCCACTGCATGGTGTGGTGGGGAAAGCGGTTGAATTGGTTCCAGTTGAGTTTATGGGTCGTGAAGTAGTCTATCCTACTCTTCTTCAGAATCTGCGGCAGTGCAGCGCTGTAGCCGAAAACATCCGGCAGCCAGAGATGATCCACTTCTATGCCAAATTCCTGCATGAAGAATCTCTTGCCGTGAAGTATCTGCCGAACTAACGATTCACCTGATGGGATGTTACAGTCGCTCTCCACCCACATGCCGCCCTGAACTTCCCAGCGACCTGCAGCGACAGCGCTTTTTATCTGACGGTACAGCTTGGGGTAGTGGGTCTTAACGAACTGATACAGCTGTGGCTGGCTGGCGCCAAATCTGTAATGGGGATATTCCTCCATCATCCGCAACGCCGTTGCAAAGGTGCGGGCGCATTTGCGAACGGTTTCTCTGAGGGGCCACAACCAGGCAACGTCGATATGGGCGTGCCCGATGGCGGACACATGCAGGGCAGAATCCCTGGCGGGCCGCTTCAGTTCATCCTGCAGGCGCCGTCTCGCCTGGTTCATTTGCCCTGCCGAATATTTACCCAGCATATTACATACATCGTTTAGACAGCGCAGGATTAGCTGCCTGTGCCTGGACGTTGTATGCAATTCCAGCATGGTCAATTCAAGGAATCGATATTCATGATACAGGTGCCAGGCGGTTTCGTTGAATTCCACCACTTCCGCCTGTCGTAAGTGACAGGCCCGGTTACCGCCCAGTAGTTGATTGGCACCGGCATCGATGAAGATCGATATGTCCTCGCCACCGCGACATGGCCGGTACAGTTTGATCTCTTTCTTTGGCCCCAGCAGACCACTTTGGCGGTCGTCGTGCCTTGCTGTTAAGCCCTGCCAGGGATTGCCGCCTTGGTCGAATACACAGCCTTCCCCCTGCAGATCCACCAGTGCCACGACTGACTGGCCGCGCATGCTGAGCGGAACCTGGCCCGACAGGTGGAACCAGGCACAGCTGAAGTTACTGCCCCATTCCTGCTCCATGGCGATGGGCTGAAATCGTCTTCCCTGCGCCTCCTTAAAGGTGAGTGGCTCCTCCGAAGGGTGGTAGCTGGCGGACAGGGGGTGCGGGCTGCGGTAAATCGTATCGCGTATGCGACGCCCGGCCTGGGCTATGCGACTCTCGGTGAGTTGTTGATGCTTCAGCATGTGGCAAGGTCCGAAGGCATGGAAGCTGAATCAGAACACCAGGCAGGTCAGGCACTGCAGATAAAGACCGTGAGGATCGTTCATCCTGGCGAGTTGTCTGATATCGTCCAACATCGGAATCGATACCGCTGAACCGGTCCGTTCGCCGATGATATTCAAACTGCTCTGTAGCATTTGAGAAATAATCTGCTCTCTGGCAGTCAGCGGCTTCTGCAGATAGATCACTTCGAATTCATCCAGTCCTGCCAGTTCAGCGGAAACCTGGATGGCCTCCTTAAGATCGCCGATCTGATCGACCAGTCCCAATTCGAGCGCCGTCTTGCCGGACCAGACCCGTCCCTGGGCAATCGCGTCGACTGCGTCGGGCGTCATGTTGCGCCCGTCCGCGACGATATTGATGAATTTGCGGTAACCGTATTCGATGGATTGCTGCATGGTTCTCTGCAGCATAGGATGCAGCGGCCGGAAGGGATCCATGGCACCGCTAAAGGCGGTGGTGCCGACGCCATCCGAGTGAATACCGAGTTCGTCCAGACTCTGTTCGAAGGTTGGCAGCAGGCCGAAGATGCCGATCGATCCGGTTATGGTTGTGTTGGCTGCCAGGATGCGATCTGCCCCTGCCGATATCCAGTAGCCACCGGATGCGGCGACACCGCCCATGGAGACCACCACCGGTTTGCCCGCCTGCTGGGTCGTTGCCAGTTCATAACGGATCATCTCCGCCGCGAAGGCACTGCCGCCGCCAGTGTCGACTCTCATGACGACAGCCTTCACGGTATCGTCATTTCTTGCCTGCCTGATGAGCTTGGCGGTCGACTCACCCCCGATTGTCCCTTGCGGCTGATCACCATCCAGGATTATACCCTTGGCGACGATGACGGCGACCTTGTCGCTGGCTGGATTTGGTAGGAGCAGCGGCGGTCGGACATCGGCGAGGTAGCTTCTAAAGCCGATGCTGCTGAAACCGGAGCCCTGCTTGCCGACGAGTTCGGTCAGTTCATCGATCCACTCCTGTCGGGATTTCAATTCATCCACTAAGCCCTGGGTCAGCACCAATTGAGTTACGTCGTTGGCAGCTTCCCTGAGCAGCAGATCATACTGATTGTTGTAGCGATCGAAACTTTCCGCCGTGATACTTCGCAGCCCGGTTACGTCGTCGCGGTACTCGTCCCAGAGGATGCCCAACAGTTCACTGTTTGCTTGCTTTGCCTCATCCGACATGCTGTCACGGGTAAATGGTTCGACGAATGATTTGTAGGTGCCCACTTTGAATGTGTGGATCTGAATCTTCAGCTTGTCGAGTGCACTCTTGTAGAAGGTGGGATAGCTGCCGAATCCCTGCAACAGTACACCGAAAGCACCGAAGCTGAGTCTGCTGAGATAGAGATGATCAGCGTGAGCGGCCAGATAATACTGGCTTTGATCGTAACTGGCAGCGAAGGTATAGATTTCCTTGCCTGATTCCTTGAAGGCAGTAAGCGCTTTCCCGATCTCCTGAAGATTACTGAGAGCAGCGCCTTGTAGACTCTGAAGATCGAGGACCATCAGCTTGATTCGGGCGTCCTCCTTGCCCTGTTCAATGGCGTCCAGAACGTCTTTCACCAACGTTTCGTTCTCTTGGTTGCTGTAGCCGGACAGGAGTTGATTGATGGGATCGATCGCCGTCTTCTGTTCGACCAGTATCCCACTCGGGTTCAGGATTAGGGCCGCACTGTCGGGAACGCCTTCGTCCTTGCCAGTCAACGCCACTATCAGTAGCACCACGACAAGCGTGAGGAAAAGAAGATTTCCGACGATCTGCTTGGCAACTGTGATGCTCTGCCAGATAACTTTCAGAATTTTTCCCATAGTGGCCACCCCTTTGCAGAAGTGAATCCTATCATAGTTGCCCTGCGCTGGATCGCGTCGACAGGAGATGGATCTCCGGCAGCACCGACCACTTCACGGGAATATTCCCTCGGCCTGCAGATGCGTCTTTACGCCGTCGCAGGCGATGGTCTTCAGTGCCCTCAATCCAGCTGCTCGCGCGCCATCAACATTCAGTTGGTTGTCATCGAAGAAAAGGATTTTGGAGGGATCGATGGCCAATTCCGTGGTTACATGCTCGAAGACCGTCCGGTCTGGTTTCAGCATTCCGGTTAGATGGGATGGGAAGCTGTGATGAAACTGCTGCATCAGGTCCGACTCCTCGCAGAAACGATTCCAGTGTAATTCGTTGGTATTGGACAGACACGCCACGGTGTAGGAGCTCCGCAACATGCTGAGCAACTCCACGGCGCCGCTAAAGGGTAGCTTAGGCCAATGGGTGAACGCCTGGATAAATTCTTCTGCAGTGACCGGCAGACTGAACTCGCCCACCATGCCGAGGGCGAACTCCATTGGACTGCACTCACCTGCTTCAAATCTCCGCACGGTGGCAGAAGACAACCATCGCTGCCAAATAGCCTCCTCAGAAGACTCGCCCGCCCAGTCAAGCATGGTCGGCACGCCGCTGAGTTCAATCAATACACCACCGAGGTCGAACAGCAGGACTTCGATCTTGTTCATTCCCGTCTACCGGTCCAAATGCAGATGGCATCATACCAGACTGCCGTAGCAACGTTCGGCTCCAGGGGGTACCTTCAAGGAAACTGCCGTGAGAGTGATTCATGGATCGTAAAATGGTACCGTTACGTTGCTGCTATGCCGGGCGTCGGTACCGATTCGGGACCGGTTCGGGACCTGGTGGTTCGCTGATCGCTGTGCCTCGCATTCGGTGCCCCGCAATCGGTGCTCCGCATTCCGGATATCACTTGCACAAACTGAATCAAACAGAGGAAAGCATGAATTCTGCCAATATCTACAATACAAATCTGGACAGGAATCGAGCCAACTACGAACCCCTGTCTCCCCTCAGCTTTATCAAGAGGTCGGCCACCCTCTACCCCGACTTTCCCGCCATCATTCATGGCGACATGCAACGTTCCTGGTCTGAGATGTACGTTCGCTGCGTCCGCCTGGCATCAGCTTTGAGGGGTTGTGGAGTGGCGGACAGCGATACGGTCGCTGTAATGCTGCCCAATATACCGGCCATGTTTGAAGTGCATTTCGGAGTAGCCATGGCTGGGGCCGTGCTCAACGCCATCAATACTCGTCTTGATGCAGCGACAGTGGCATTCATCCTGGACCATGCGGAAGCCAAGGTGTTGCTGACCGATCGCGAATTCAGCGGAGTGGTCAAGGAGGCGCTGGCGCGACTCGAACGGGAGATCCTGGTGATCGACGTGGCCGATCCCCTCTTTGACGAGGGTGAATTCCTGGGCGAGATAGAGTATGAGGATTTCCTGGCCCAGGGGGAGGAGCAGGAGCCTTGGCAAATGCCAGCAGATGAGTGGGACGCCATCTCACTCAATTACACGTCCGGGACCACCGGCAATCCCAAAGGCGTGATCTACCACCATAGGGGAGCCTATCTGAATGCGATCAACATGGCGTTCACCTGGGATATGGGGCACCACCCAGTCTATCTGTGGACGCTGCCCATGTTTCACTGCAATGGTTGGTGTTTTCCCTGGTCGGTGGCGGCTACGGTCGGCACCACTGTGTGCCTGCGTCATGTGCGTGCCGACGCGATCTTCGAGTCCATCAAGAAGAACCGGGTAACCCATTTCTGTGGCGCTCCCATCGTCCTCAATACCCTCAACAATGCCGCGGATGAATTGAAAGCCGGAATTGACCACAAAGTGAATGTAATGACGGCTGGCGCAGCACCACCGGCAGCAGTCATCGAAGGGATGGAGCAACTGGGGTTCGAAGTGACCCATGTCTATGGTCTGACTGAAACGTACGGTCCGATGGTGGTTTCCGCCTGGCAGAGCCAGTGGGATACGCTGCCCCTTGAGGAGAGATGTACTCTCAAGGCACGCCAGGGAGTTCCGTGTGAGCTATCGGAAGACATGATGGTGGCAGATGCCCTTAGTCTGCAGCCGGTGCCCTGGGATGGCGAGAGCCTGGGAGAGATTTTTTTGCGCGGTAACGTCGTCATGAAGGGGTATCTGAAGAATCCGAAGGCTACCGAGGAAGCGTTCAAAGGAGGCTGGTTCCATTCAGGAGATATCGCGGTACGGCATCCGGATGGTTACGTCCAGATCAAGGATCGTTCCAAAGATGTTATTATCAGTGGCGGCGAAAATATCTCCAGTATCGAGGTGGAGGATGTTCTCTATCGACATCCCGCGATACTGGAAGCGGCGGTGGTCGCGAAGTCCGACCCGAAGTGGGGTGAGCATCCTTGTGCATTCGTCACCGTCAAGGAGGGGCGCGATCTGTCCGTGGATGAGGTGATCGAATTCTGCCGCGAGAATCTGGCCCGTTTTAAGATCCCCAGAACAGTCATCTTCGGGCCGTTGGTAAAGACCTCTACAGGCAAGGTGCAGAAGTTTATTCTGAGAGAACGAGCTGAGGCATATGAAGGTTAGCAAACCATTGGAGTGACACACCATGAACTTTGAATTTTCCAGTGAACAGAATCTACTGCGGGACCAGGCCAAGAGCTTCCTGGCAGATAAGTCCCCGTTGCGGGTGGCCAGGCAGGTTTTGGAGGGAGAGAGCTCACATGACGCTGAACTGTGGCGCAGCATCGCCGCCATGGGCTGGACAGCTACAACCATCCCGGAGAAATATCACGGCCTCGGATTGGGTCAGCTGGAACTCTGCGTGATCGCAGAGGAACTGGGTCGTGCCCTCTCCCCTGTGCCCTTCTCCTCGTCGGTCTATATGGCCACGGAAGCACTGCTACTGGGTGGCTCCGAAGCACAGAAGGAGGCCTTGCTCGGAAAACTGGCACAGGGCGAAGCGATCGGTTGCATGGCCCTGGCTGAACAGGCGGGGTCACTGAGTCCAAACAGTATCCAGTCTACCGTGTCGACAGGAAAGCTCACCGGAACCAAGTTGATGGTCGCCGATGGTGATTTGGCCGACTTTGCAGTGGTGCTGGCAAAGTCCGGGGATGACTGCTCTCTCTACCTAGTGGACCTTAACGGAGACGGCGTTGAGCGTGAGACCGTCGCAACCATGGATCCAAGCCGCTCCCATGCGCGGATAAGTTTTACCGCTGCCGAAGCGGACCTGTTAGGCACGGCCGGAGATGGATTCCAACTACTTGCCGGGGTTCTCGATCATGCCGCCGTTTTGTACGCCTTCGAGCAGGTGGCAGGCGCCGAAGCCTGTCTGGATATGGCTAAGGAATACGCACTGCAAAGGTATGCATTTGGACGTCCAATCGCCAGTTACCAGGCACTCAAACACAGAATGGCACAGATGTATGTCGCTTGCGTACTGGCTAGATCCAACTGCTATTACGGTGCCTGGGCTTTGAGCACTCGCGCCGCTGAGTTGCCCGTCGCGGCCGCAACCGCACGAGTGAGTGCCACTCAGGCATTCAAGATGTGTGCTGAGGAGAATATTCAAATACATGGTGGCATGGGGTTCACCTGGGAGTTCGACTGCCATCTCTATTACCGGCGTCACAAGCTGCTGGCGGTGAACATTGGCAGTGAATCCTTCTGGAAAGATCGGTTGATCACTCGTATAGAGGCGCAAAAGGCGGCTGCATAGCTGCCCGTCCCCAACAGAATCAGAAAGGAGCAAGTCATGGACTTTAACGATACTCAACAAGAAGCGGATTTTCGACAGGAAGCGCGACGGTGGCTGGAGGAAAACGCCCCGAAGATGGCAGATGTAAAGGCCACTGATCCGATTGAAAGGGCGCAGGCGTGGCAGATGATGAAGTACCAGGCAGGCTGGGCGTGTCTGCGTTGGCCGAAGGAATACGGGGGAAGGGGTGCGAGTGCGGTGGAATCGTCCATATTTTCTGAGGAGGAGGGGCGCGTTAGCGTTCCTGTCGGGGCTTTCACCATAGGTCAGGGAATGGCGGCACCCACTATGATGCAATACGCATCGGAGGAGCAGAAGAAGCAATACCTGCCTCGGCTGGCGAGTGGCGAGGATATCTGGTGCCAGTTATTCAGCGAACCGGCAGGCGGGTCGGACCTGGCAGCCCTGACAACCCGATCCGTAAGGGACGGCGATGACTGGGTGATCAACGGCCAGAAGATCTGGACCTCAGGTGCTCACTACAGTGACTACGGCATCATGGTTACCCGCAGCGATCCCACCGTACCCAAGCACAAAGGGCTCACCTATTTCTTCCTGGATATGAAATCGGCGGGCATCGAGATCAAGCCTATCAAGCAGATCAGTGGCGATTCCAATTTCAACGAAGTGTACTTCACCGATGTACGGATCCCGGACTCCCAACGACTGGGTAAAGTGGGAGAGGGCTGGGCCGTCTCCATGACCACGTTGATGAATGAAAGGGCAGCCATTGCCGGCGGCGGCCCTGGTCTGCTTTCCTTCGAGGGTGCCTACGCGTTGGCTTCGGAGCTGCAGATCGACGACGCGCCCGCCACACAAGACCGCGCCGTGCGCAATCAACTGGCGGACTGGTATTGCAAGGAGAGCGGCCTGAAATACACGTTTGCCAGAACCCAATCGGCTCTCTCCAGAGGCGACACCCCCGGACCGGAAAACTCCATTGGCAAGTTGGTGAGCGCAAAGAAATCCCAGGAGATAGCATCTTTTTGCATCGATCTGATGGAGATGGTGGGCGCTTCCCTGAGTCCCGAGGCGGGTCCGTATGGCGGCCAATTCCAAAACGCATATATGGGTTCCCCCGGCGGTAGGATTGCCGGTGGCAGCGATGAAATCATGATGAATATAATCGCTGAGCGGGTGCTGGGGCTGCCACAGGATATCAGAGTGGATAAGGAAGTTCCGTTCAACGAGATCCCAACGGGAAACAAATAGATAGCGGCCCTCAGGGGCAGCCCATCCAGGTTTGCCAAATGAATCAGGTAATTGAATTGCGGCTGGCCCGTTTTTCGGATGTGCGCACCATTGCGCGCATGTCTCGGGATCTGGTGGAGCAGGGATTGGGTTGGAGTTGGCGCGCCGGACGGATAGCAGCCATGATCAATCATCCAGAGGCAGTTGTCCTGGTGGCCAGGAGCCACATTGAAACAGTCGGGTTTGGCATCATGGAATATCATGAGCATCACGCCCATCTCAATCTGCTGGCGGTTAAACCCAACCAGCGTCGTTCCGGCACGGGACGGGTGCTGCTGGAGTGGCTGGAGAAAACGGCTCGATATGCGGGTATTGCCAAGATCTATCTTGAGGTGAGGGCGCGCAATAGGGGCGCGCGTGCTTTCTACGAGAGGCTTGGATGGGAAAATGTCACGTATGTGTCCGGGTATTACCAGGGTCGTGAAAGTGCCATGCGCATGGTTCGGGAATTGATTCCTTCCGATCAACAGCGGAGTATCTAGGCATCTAGCGTGTTCTTTGACTGGACTGGTGAGTTTTATGTAGTTGGGTTCATTCTGGGAGTCGGTTGGTCTGGGAGGGGTTTCCTCTTCCGGGACACGCGACGGGTACATCCCTGTAAGCTCAGTGGCCGCGTCCCTGCGGCCAATGGTCCCGGAAGAGGAAACCCCTCCCAGACCCGGTATCGTAGCTTGGTAGTGGGCCAAACTGAGTTGCGGCTGCGGAGTTGGTTAAGAACCATGAGGCAGTGCCGTGTGGGCATGAAAGAAGGCCTTGCGGCTGTATAATTCCCTTTATGAATTACATGGTGTTCTGATGAGCTTGTGGACTTGGCAGGAACTCAATGTGGCATTGGGGCTGGCGGTGGGCGATGCTGGGCCGGATATCAGTGGGGTTAGTATCGATAGTCGTACACTGCAGGCAGGCGATCTGTTTGTTGCGCTGTCCGGTGATCCCGGTCCCAGGTTCCACTCGTCCTTTCAAGGGGCTCGGGATGGACATGATTTTCTGGCCGGTGCGATTGCTGCCGGAGCTGCTGCTGTGTTGGTGGACCGGGAAGTTGACAGCGCGGTTCCTCAATTGCGCATGGGGGATACGCTGGATGGGTTATGGGACTTGGCACGATTTGCCAGAAAGCGAATCAGTGGCCGGGTCGTGGCGATTACCGGGAGCAGCGGCAAGACAACGGCACGTGTCTATATCGAGCATGTGCTCGGGGAACAGGGGGTCGTGCACGGGTCTGAGGGCAGCCTGAACAACCATTGGGGGGTACCCCTTTCCCTTGCGCGCATGCCGCGGGATGCGGGGTTCGCCGTTTTCGAGATCGGTATGAATCACGTGGGCGAGATTGCGCCCCTGGCTGAATTGGTATCGCCGGATGTAGCGCTGGTGCTTAATGTGCTGCCGGCTCATCTGGGTTTTTTCGACAGTATCGATACCATCAGGAGAGAGAAGCTCTCCATCGCGAGGGGGTTGGGCAGCGCCGGAATTCTGGTCGTACCGGACGATCTGGATCTGTCCGATTCAAAGCACGGCGAGGTGATCACGTTCGGTTTTTCACAAGTTGGCGATGTCAGGTGCGTTGGGATTGAGGAAGGGGATGATTGGGCGGTAAGGGCTGACAGTTCCGGGGATGCATTGCAGTTTCGGCTTGCGGAGGGCGGCCGGCATCGGGTCTTGACCGGTTTGGCCACCCTGGCGGCGGTGCGGGCCCTTTCTGCTGACTTGCACGGCGCAGCAGAGAGCCTTTGTCAGGTGCAACTGCCCCCCGGCAGAGGGAACAGGCATCGGGTCGATGGCATGGTCCTGGTGGATGACAGCTATAACGCCAATCCTGCCAGTGTCGGCTACGCTCTCGATTTGCTCGGTCGTTCATCGGCAAAGAGAAAGATTGCCATACTCGGTGATATGCTTGAATTGGGAGACAGTGGTGCCGAGTTGCATGCTGATCTCGCCGCCGATTGTGGTGGTATAGATAAGGTGATCACGGTCGGTTCTCTGATGAAAAACCTCCAGGATCGGTTGCCGCCGGACAAGCGCTGGCAGCACGTCGAATCCTGCCGGGATTTGGATGTGGTGGAGCTGTCCGGTCATTTTCGGGCCGGCGATGAGGTGCTGGTGAAGGGATCGAAGAAGATATTCTGGGCAGAGAACTTTGTTGCCAGGTTATTGCAGCAGTTGCTCGCAGCGCAAAGGGAAGATTAGTAAGGTTCCGGCAAGTCGCGACCAATAGAATTAGCTGTTAAGCCGTTTCTATTCAGGAAGGAGGGCCCGATACGTCTGAACCGGTGGGTTCCGACTGGTCGGATGGCTGGTCTAACGGTTCTTGCGGGGGGGCGGACGGGTCCGGGGAATCTAGTGCTTCGTCCTGCTCTGCAGCGGTGTCCTGCACTTCATCCGCAGTTTCGCCGGTCTGCTCTTGGCCGTTCTGGTTCGCTTCCTCTTCGCTACCGAGTACCGCTTGCTCTATCGCTTCATCTACCTCCTCCCGGGAGGGCTGATCGGAGGGATCCACATAGATATCCATCTCCTCTCCGGTCAAGTCTCCTTTGCCGTGCCAGGGCAGCAGTCGATAGTCAACGTGATAGTTGAAGTCCAGAAAGGGATATTTGATGATCTCGAAATAGGGAGAGTAATCGAAATCGCTTGGCGTACAGAGTCTGGGATTGCGCCTGAACAGCTGCACACCTGCGTCCCCTGCATCCCCCGAATGTTTCACCAGGGGCAGAATGGGAAACTGAACGTAACCGAACGCTTCCGCGATCATGGTTGAACAGACGGTGCGGGTCGATCCTCCGGGACGGCGTCTGAACAGACTCGAGCGCCACCTGCGTGGAAGCATAAACCAGGGAAACAGAAACCTGGCCAGGTCGAAGATCTGGCGGACGTCATAATCCGAACCGAGTCGACTGATGGCATATCTGATGACCTGTTGCGAGTCTTTGTAGGACAGGCCGGACGGTCGGCTGATGCGCGTGTGATCGTTGCAGTAGGCTTCCAGGGAGCGAATGATGGTGCCTTTACCCAAGTGGCTCTCCACAACCAGCTGATCCTCGGGTGTACCGCTATAGTGGTGTGTCACTATTTTTCTTAGGTCAGGGTCCTCTATGTCGTGTAGTCGACCGATATAGAGCGAAGCGTGGCTCCATGGGCTCTGTGTAATCAGCCGAATCACGTCACTGACACGGGTGCGGCCCTCCACCAGCAATACATCGCACTGCTTCAATTCGTAGCGGATTCTCTCGTAGTCGCTGAGGGGAAATGGTCGTACGGTGCTCTCATGGTTGAGCCAACTGATAATCGGCCTAGCTAAGAAATTCATCACACCCATGTCTTCGTTCCACTCAACATCGCAGTAAACGGTTGAATCTTCGCCAATCTTAGCTTTTTCTCAATGAGACCCTAACGCAGAACGGCTGGATCTTTGCCAATGTGCTTAGCTTAGTCTTAATGATGCCCTATAATCCACATTCGTGAACGGATTTCAGTAGAACCAGCGCCAATCTGTAGTAAGCTTGGCATCTTGGATTATCGATCGAATCAGATCGAGCTGGTTTTCACCATTACAGAGACCCATCAGTACCGTGATAGTCGATAAGCAGGGAAGACGCTTCCGTAGTCTTCGAGTTAGTCTCACTGCAGCGTGCAACTACGCCTGCAACTACTGTGTCGCCAACGGCCAGCGATTGTTGAAGGCGAGCAATGAGTTGTCGGCAGATCAGTTGATTGCGGCGGTAGGCTATCTGATCGAAGCCGCCGGCATTGACAAGGTGAGGATCACAGGCGGCGAGCCGCTGATTACCGATAAATTCGACCCGTTTCTGGCTGCTGTGATGAAGCTGCCGTTGCAGGATGTCAGTCTCACCACCAATGGCCAGTTTCTGAAGGAAAAGAGAGACGTGATCGTCGATGCAGGCATTCAACGCATCAATATAAGTCTGGATTCCCTAAACCCACTGCGGTTTCGCCAGATTGCATCAGGTGGCGACCTGGCCAGCGTGCTTGAGGGGATCGATCTGATGCTGGAAGCTGGTCTCAGGGTGAAACTGAACATGGTGCCTCTGCGATCCCAGAACAGTGGCGATATCGTTCCGCTGCTGCAATACAGTCTGGAGCGAGGCATAGAATTGCGCTACATCGAGCTGATGCGAATGGGTCATCTGGTAAACAATGCCGCTTTTCAGGCGGACTTTTTCCCCAGAGAATCAATACTGGATATGATCCGCGAACACTATGAATTCGAGCGCACCGACGCACCGTTTGACTCTACCTCCGTGAGATACGAGATTCCCGGCAAGGGATTCTTTGGCATTATCGCCAATGAGAGCGCGCCGTTTTGCTCCTCCTGTACCCGCCTGAGACTTTCGTCTGACGGCTATCTCTATGGCTGCATCAGCAATAACAATAGGCACTTCATCGGTGATCTGCTGGATCTACCCAGACATCGAGGTCTGCCCGCGCTGCAAGATATGCTGGTGAATGCGCTGGGTGATAAACAGGACGCCTTTAAGGGAGAGGTGACTGTGATGAAGCTTATTGGGGGCTAGCCGGGGGCGCCTAGCCGGGGGCGCGTAGCCGGGGGTGCCCGGTGCGATCCGACACAACCCTTCGTCCTCTACACTTCTCGTGACCTTACTCTTCCCGTGACCAAACCGCTGTAGAAAACCGATCCGTGAGGTCCGGTCGGCGGGGTGCGCAATTTCTGCTGGCGGGACCATTCTCCAGGAAAGTGATGTCCTGTATGATCCTGGTTGATCGAGAGGAAACGCTCGCATGTCTGATAACGGCACCATCCCTTATTCACTGCTGGGGGAACTGGAGTCCATCCAGGATATGGATCTGCCACCCGTGCATCTGTGGGACCCACCCCTATCCGGCGACATCGATATCAGAATCAGTCGCAGTGGGACCTGGTTCCACGAAGGTACAGCCATCACCCGGCAGCGCTTAGTGCGATTGTTTTCCAGCATACTCAGGCGAGAGAGTGACGGCTGCTATTACCTGGTAACGCCCGTGGAGAAGTGGCGGCTACAGGTTGACGACGTACCTTTTCACTGCGTTCTAGTGGACAACGAGGGAAGCGGCGAGGAGCAGGTGCTTACCTTTACCACCAATGTGGCGGACAAAGTCGTGCTGGATGCAGAGCATCCGTTGCGATTCGAAATAGATGCCGATACGCAGCAGCCGTCACCCTACCTGTTGGTTCGTGATCGTCTGGAAGCTCTGCTGGCGCGGAGCGTTTACTACCAGGTCATGGAACTTGCCGTTGCCAGGGAGGTAGATGCTGAAACCTGGCTGGGTATCTGGAGCAGCGGCTTGTTCTTCAAGATTACCCATTGCGACTGAACGGTCTGGGTTAAGATAGAGCGGATACCATTATTGGGGATTGGAAAGTCAATTAAGGGAAAGGGAGTTGATATGATTGGGATTACTGCATATGGGGGATACATACCCAAACTGAGGCTGACCAGGGCAGCGATTGCGGGCGCACACAGCTGGGCGGATCCAGGTGCGGCTGGCAAGGCGAAGGGAGCCAGATCCATGTGCAACTGGGATGAAGATGCCATCACCATGGGCGTCGAAGCAGTGCGCGATTGTCTCAATTCAAATGACCTGGGCGCACATCCCGATGTCGTCTACTTTGCGTCCAACACGCTGCCATTCAAAGATCGACAGAACGCTGGCGTGATAACCACTGCACTGAGTCTGGACGAGGACGTCGCCGTTCTGGATGTCACCGCGTCGCAACGGGTAGCAACGTCTGCGCTGTTGCAGGCTTTGGCAGCCGTCAACGGCGAGTCGTATGCAGATGCGATGGTGATCGCTTCGGATCATCGCCGCAGCAAGGCGGCCAGTCCGCAGGAATCTAACAATGGTGATGGTTCTGCTGCGATCCGCATCGGTCAGGAGAATCTGCTGCTGGAGTTCATGGGCGGGCACTCACGCACGGTCGATTTTGTCGATCACTTTCGCGGCGAACACGAGGAGTTCGACTATAACTGGGAAGAGCGATGGATTCGTGACGAGGGCTACCAGACGATCGTGCCCCCCGTCATTGCCAAGGCACTTCAGAAGAGCGATTTGGCTGCCGCCGATATCGACCACTTCGTGATGCCCAGCACGATTGGCAGGGCAGTACAGAACATCGCTAAGAGCGCCGGTATCAGCGCAGATGCGATCCGCAATAACCTGCATATGGAGTGTGGGGAAACCGGCGCAGCGCATCCGCTGGTCATGCTGCTGCACCTGTTGGAAGGTGACGTTTCCCCCGGGGAGAGGATCATGCTGGTGGGTTTTGGGCAGGGCTGTGATGTGCTGCTGTTCAAGGCTACCGACAAACTCGCCGATTTCAAGGTACGCAAGGGCGTTCGCGGCTGCCTTGAGGACAAGCGGGATGAGGATAACTATCAGAAGTTTCTCAGTTTCAACGAGCTGTTGGTTCAGGAGAAGGGCATGCGTGCGGAACGGGACAACAAGACGGCACTGACCGTCCTGTACCGCAAGCGGGATATGATTCTTGGCCTGGTGGGTGGTAAGTGCGAGCAGTGCGGTACGGCGCAGTTTCCACGTCAGGATATCTGTGTGAACCCCCAGTGCCATGCCAGCCATTCCCAGCAGCCGTACAGCTTTGTGGAGGAGACTGCCCGCATACAGAGTTGGTCCGCTGATTATCTCACCTATACCAAGGATCCACCCTCCCATTACGGCATGATCGTATTCGACAATGGCGGACGGTTGATGACCAATTTTACCGATGTGTCGGTGGGTGAAGTCGAGGTCGGCATGCCGGTGCGCATGGTCTTTCGCATCAAGGAGTTCGATCAACGCAGGGGTTTCATCCGTTATTTCTGGAAGGCGATACCGGTTGTGAATTGAGCGCGGAACCATCCTTGAGACCGGGATCCATCGTTGGATCGGTCCACAAGCATTCTGGGAAACTGATTGTAAAATCAATCTATAAGGGTAAAGATTAAATCGTACTTGCAGCAGGAGATCATTATGGCAACTGGAATCAAAGACAAGGTGGCAATCCTCGGCATGGGTTGTTCCAAGTTCGGTGAACGCTGGGACGCGGGGGCGGAGGAGTTAATGGTGGAGGCCTATGAAGAGGCGATGCAGGATGCCAGCATCGACACCAGCCAAATCGATGCTGCCTGGCTTTCCACGCATATTGAGGACATCAACGTTGGTAAAGGGGGTCTGCCCCTGTCCACCACGTTGCGACTGCCCAATATCGCTGTCACCCGGGTCGAAAACTTCTGCGCCAGCGGCTCGGAAGCGTTCCGGGGTGCAGTCTACGCCGTGGCTTCCGGTGCCTGTGACATCGCCTTGGCACTGGGGGTGGAAAAACTAAAGGACACCGGATACGGCGGGCTGCCTGCATCGGGGCAGGGCAGTCTGGCACCTCTGTGGGCGGCCAATGGGTCTGCCCCTGGGAATTTTGCTCAACTCGCCAGTGCCTACCGTGCCAAGCACGGCGTCGACAAGGATGATCTGAAGCAGGCCATCACCCACATTTCGGTGAAGAGTCACGCCAACGGCGTCAAGAATCCCAAAGCCCATTTGCGCAGGGCAATCACCGTGGAGCAGGCCATGAATGCCCCGATGATTGCCGAACCCCTGGGTCTGTTCGACTGCTGTGGTGTCAGTGACGGCGCAGCTGCTGCAATCGTGACTACACCTGAAATCGCCCGGTCGATGGGTAAGGAAAATCTGGTCACGGTAAAAGCGCTGCAGTTGTCGCTATCCAACGGATCTGAAGCGCAGCACAACTCATGGGATGGCAGCTATTTTCACACGACCCGAATCGCTGCCCAAAAGGCCTACAAGGAAGCGGGGATCGACAAGCCAAGGGATCAGGTCAGCATGTTCGAATGCCATGACTGCTTCTCCATCACCGAGATGGTGACCATGGAAGATCTGTACCTGTCACCTGAGGGTGGCGTGATCAAGGATGTTATGGATGGGTTCTTCGATGCTGATGGGGCCATACCCTGCCAGATAGACGGCGGCCTAAAGTGTTTCGGTCACCCGATCGGCGCATCCGGAATCCGCATGCTGTACGAGATGTACCTGCAACTGACCGACAGGGCAGGGGAGCGCCAGCTGGCTGATCCCAGCATCGGCATGACGCACAACCTGGGTGGATCTCCCATGAGCAATGTGGCTGCCGTTTGTATCATAGGTGCGGCATAGCTGCAGCAGGCCCCCTAGGCGGGCCCCCTAGGCGGGCCCCCCTTACTCCACCGTTGTGGCCCAGTGTGCGATCGAATTGGCATAATACTCAAGAACCGCAAGGCTTAGGGGATCTGCCTCAAAGAGATCGTTATCCTCCTGCAGGATGCCTCTTGCCTTAAGTAGTTCGAGGCCCTCCATGCGCGTGCGGTTGCGGGGTTTTTCGCTGCTCTTCATGGCTGCTCCGCGCGCGATCATCTGATCGATCAACCGGTCTACACGACCAAGAATGTCCAGTGACTTCAGCGTTTTGCTGTCAGCCTGCAGGAAAACAGTGCAGATCAGTGGTATGGGTAGGATCGGCATGACGTGTCGAATCGCAGCCATCAGCTCGTCTGCCAACCGCTGCACCTGCACAAATCTGTCAGCTTTAGCCAGCTTATTGAAGTGGACACGATGTTGTGTGCAGTAGTCTCTTGCGGATACCGGAATTCCGAAGTTAACGCTGGCATAGCCGAACTTGCGCCAGCGACGTCGGACGCCGATGAAGAGGTTGTCTCTGCAGAAGCGCAGAAAGTTGGCTGTGTGAAACCAGCCGCCCTGTCTATCACCTTCGCTCCTGTCCAGCAGGTTAAGATCTTCAAGCACGTGATCATAGTTGATGGCGATCGGCACAAAGACGATGTCCTGCCCCTCAGTGTCGTTGAAATGACGGAGCATATAGTCGAGGAAGCCCAACTTCGGCACATCCAGCCTGCCATCGCGACTCAGACCACCTTCCAGATAGACTGCCTGAGAGACGCCTTCCCGAGTGGCCATGTCCACATACCGTTCCAGCACCTTACGGTAGAGCGCGTCGTCTGACTTTCTTCTGACGAAAAATGCTCCCATCGCTTTGAGCAAAGGCTGTAACGGGAAGACGCGCGCCCACTCCCCAACGGCATAAGAGAGGGTTACCTAGTCAGCGACAAGATATGAAACCAGTAGATAGTCAATGTTGCTGCGGTGATTCATTACAAACACGACGGTTGCGTTGGAGTCCACATCGATAAGCTTAGCCGGGTCCGCCGCACTTACACGCACGCGGTAGAGGAATCGGGAGATACGCTTCGCTATCCAGTAGCCGATGCGGAAGTAGACGTACGCGTTGAAGGCCGGAGCGATCTCCTTGGCATAGTTATAGACACGGGCCTGGACAGATTCTCTGCTCACGCCGGCTGAGGTCGCGACGCTCTCGATTTGTTCGATGACTTCGCTGTCGTAGGCGAGCCGGTCGATCAGTACCTGACGTTTGGTTCGTTGAAAGGGTCTTATCTGAATCTGTAGGCGCGTATTGAGCATGGCGACGGTACGGTTTAGACGTCGCCTAACAAACCAGCGCACACCGGGCACGAGAAGGCTGACGAGCAGGGCATAGCCGGTCGCCAATATCAGCACAAGCAGTACCCAGAAGGGCACTTCTACATAGAGTCTGCTCATAAAGTTGTTAAGAAGGTTAAGACCCCATCGCGCAGCCAGCCAACCCGGAAGCTGGGTTCTTCCTGCA
>PVBE010341299.1_pt1 | contig 53481 bp, 46 predicted proteins | sample 1631181 | NCBI WGS metagenome assembly PVBE01 (sample SAMN08397723, study PRJNA350692) | Marine metagenome, whole genome shotgun sequencing project. | isolation source: water | place: Pacific Ocean | collected 2012-04
AACCACACCATCGCGAACAGATACCTCGTCGATGCCTTCTACCAGGCCTGTCTCGACCTCCTGGCCGATGGCCAGCACTACCGTGTCTGCCTCGAGCGACTCCAACCGACCTGTGGGCTGGAGCTTACCCTGTTCATCCAGGGCCATTTCTTCCAAAGCCAATGCCCCTTTCTCCATCTGAACTATAGTGCGCAAGCCACGCAGGCAGGCGCCTTCCTCGAGCGCCTCCTTAACCTCGAAATCATGCGCCGGCATCTGCTCCTGTGAGCGCCGATAAACGATGGTCGTGTCAACCCCGAGGCGAACGGCAGACCGGGCCACATCCATGGCTGTATTACCCCCGCCATAAACTGCAACTCGCCTGCCAAGATCAAGGCTTGTGGGATCCTCCTCTACCTGGCGCAACATCTTCAGCGCCAACGGGGCCTTTACCGACTCGTCACCCGGCAGGACCGCCTCTCGCGATAACTGCGCCCCGATGGCCACAAACAGGGCGTCATAGCCGCCTTCTTCCTTGGCCTTAAGCATATCTTCAATGTAGGTGTTCATCTGGAAGTTGACACCCATCTTCTCGATCCGCCTGATATCCCCATCCAGGGCTTCGCTGGGCAGGCGGTACCGGGGAATTCCGTAGCGCATCATGCCGCCTGCCTTTTCTGAGGCATCTGTAACGGTGACGGCATGACCCATGCGGGTCAGGTGATAGGCACATGACAGGCCTGCGGGGCCTGCACCAATGACCAAGACCTTCTTACCACTGGACTTGGTCTCGTATTTAGGCATCTAGTCCTGCTTGTTTGGCTCGTCACCGAGAAAGCGTTCTACCGCATGAATACCCACGGCTTCATCAACTGCGCCGCGATTACAGGCAACCTCACAAGTGTGATAACAGGCCCGGCCCATAACAGCAGGCAGGGGATTATTTTTGAGGATCTCCTGCCAGGCGCCTTCGTAATCACCCTCTTCTGCAAGGTATAACCAGGCTTGGATATTTTCACCCGCGGGGCAGGTGTTATTGCAAGGCGGTAGGCGATCGAGGTAGACCGGTCGACGCGTACGCCACGATCCGGTCTCGTTGGTCAGGCTAGTGCCAACATCGAGGGTGATAGCAAAGGGCGTAGCTGAGTCTGTCATAAATCATCGCCGGGCTCATGGAGCAGGTTATATTCCCGAATATTGGCGTCAGCAATAGCCTGGAGCCGCGCGATTCGCTCCTCATCGACTGCACCCTTTTTGAATAAGTGGGCAAAGCGGCGCTGAGGCTTGAGATAAACTTCTACCGGTACCTGTTTTCGAATGGGAACCGATGCGGTCACCACACCGTGCTCAGCCTGGAACAACGGAAACAGACCGCATTCATGAGCCAGACGGGCGATATTGATCGTCTGATCCGCCGGCAAGCCCCAGCCCAGTGGGCAAGGCACAAAGACATGCAGGTAACGAGAACCTCGAAATGACATGGCTTTTTCGACCTTAGCTTCAAGGTCGTGCAGATTTGACACACTGGCTGTGGCTACATAAGGAATATTGTGCGCCATGGCGAGACGGGGCATGAACTTACCGGTGCCAAATACGTTACCCGGCTCTTCACCAATAGGCATGGTCGTCGCAGTACGGGCGGTGGGCGGTGTTGCACTGGAGCGTTGGACGCCCGTATTCATGTAGGCCTCGTTGTCATAACAGATGTAAAGCACATCATCGTTGCGCTCGAACATGCCCGACAGGCAACCAAAACCGATATCGGTTGTACCGCCATCACCGCCCTGGGCGATAACGCGTACCTCTTCGCGGCCCTTCACCCGCATGGCTGCTGCAACCCCGGTGGCGACCGCCGGTGCGTTACCAAATAAAGAGTGCAGCCAGGGAATCTGCCAGGATGTCTCCGGGTATGGGGTTGTAAAAACCTCAAGACAGCCTGTCGCATTGCACGCAATGAGTTGCGAATTAGCAACTCGCATGGCAGTGTCCAATGCGTAGCGTGCACCCAGCGCCTCGCCACAACCCTGACAGGCTCGATGACCACTGGTAATGGCATTGGAGCGATCCATACTGGCCTGTACCGAACGCCGCTCTGAGTCGACCAATCGGTTACCGACAGTAAACGTTCCCTTCTGGTAGAACCTAACCCTTTGCTCCTGATTCGAATTAGCCATGGCGATTCTCCTTAAACGGCTTTGGCGACGCCGGGACCCAGATCCCGAAGAATGTTCTCGGCCGTAGGGCCAGATGTGGCGGATTCTCGGGCTCGATCAAGCTCACGATTCACCACCTCCCAGTCTAGATCCAGAAAATGGACGTCTTCGAGTTCGTCACGACCCACTTTCTCGAATAGGGTCGTCAGGGAGGCCCGAGTAATCTGCCGCCCACCCAAGCCAGCAACAGCCGTGTAAACATGCACGCCGGTTCCTTGCATAGACATCATCACGTTGTTGGCAACGATACCGCCAAAACCCAGGGCAAAACTCTTCTCCAGCACCACTACCCGTTTGGCCTGCTCCAGCACATTACGAATCAGATCCTTGGGAAACGGTCGAAAAGAACAGATCGAGACCACACCAATCTTGCTGCCGTTCTCGCGCATCAGATCTACGGTATCCTTAACCGTGCCCGCCACTGAACCCAAAGTCACTACGATAGTTTCTGCATCCTCAGTACGATAAGTGTGAAACAGACCGCCGGAATCACGACCAAACAACGCTTTGAATTCGTCGGCGATTCTGGGAATAACGTCTAGAGCGCAAAGCTGTCGATCATGGGCCAGGTAACGGACCTCGGTAAAAGCCTCAGGACCCACCATAGCGCCAATAGAGTAAGGATCACTCGGATCGAGAACCTGGCGAGGCTTAAAAGGGGGCAGGTAGTCGTCGACCATTGCCTGTTCGGGAATATCGACTCTTTCATACGCATGAGTCAGGATAAAGCCGTCCATACAGACCATCACGGGCACGCTTAATTCCTCAGCCAACTTAAAGGCCTGAATATGCAGATCCGCGGCTTCCTGATTGGTTTCGGCAAATAACTGGATCCAACCGGCATCGCGCATGGACATGCTGTCGGTGTGGTCATTCCAGATATTGATAGGCGCACCGATGGCACGGTTACCGATGGTCATGACGATCGGCAGACCGAGCCCAGCAACGTTGTAGACTGCCTCGGCCATAAACAACAAGCCCTGGCTGGCAGTTGCGGTATAGGTGCGGGCACCTGCCGCCGAGGACCCAATTGCAACACTCAGAGCGGCAAATTCGGATTCCACGTTGATGAACTCACAATTTTGCAGCTCACCGCTTCTGACCATATCACCCACCCCTTCGACGATATGGGTCTGAGGCGAAATCGGGTAGGCGCAAATCACTTCAGGTCGGCACAAGGCGACGCTCTCAGCGACCGCATGTGACCCTTCAATCTGCTTTAGCATAATGACATCTCCTTAGGCGGTCTGAGCGGCTTCAAAAGCCGCGAGTGCAGCGGCGACGTTGCCGTCACCAATTCTGCCGCCGAATTTTTTTCGAATAGCAGCATCAACTGACTTGAATTGGAGGCGTCCGGTAATCGCAGCAAATCCTCCGAGCAAGGCCGCATTTGGGACCGGGCGACCTACGTGCTGGATAGCCAACTCAGTCGCGCCCACTGCGCAAACATGGTCCTTGGGCAGGGTATCTAGAAACTGAGTGATTCCCAGTTCTTCAAAAGATCGGGTTGAATTGATCAAAACAAATCCGCCCGGGGCCAAACCCTGAAATACATCTAGGGCTTGAAACAGCGTGGGATCCTGGATAATGACCGCGTCGGGATCGAGGATCGGCTCACGCAGGCGGATCTCCTTATCATCAATACGGCAGTAAGAGACCACGGGCGCGCCGGTTCGCTCAGAACCAAAGCTTGGAAAGGCCTGCGCGTGCATCCCCTCAAGAAAGGCGGCAGTTGACATCATCTCGGCCGCCGAAACTACACCCTGGCCACCACGGCCGTGAATACGGACCTGAAACATCATTTTCTCCCTAAGCTAACTCTAAGACGGAAGCGAATCGGCCTGACATTTTCTTATACCCCTTTCGAACCCGCGCCAGCGCGACCCACAGCATCGATACCTGCCTCAAGCCATGCACCATAGAGGTCGGCCAGGCTAAGTACCAGGCTTTTGGTATAGTGGTCTTACCACCATATACTGAAACCCTGCCCCAAACATCAGGAGCATGGGTCACACAAAGCCGCCCGGGCCTAAGGCAAGAATCAGGCGCTGTCTTCAACGACGACCAGGTGTACCCGGCGCGGGCCATGGGCGCCGTATTGGATCGTCTGCTCGATGTCCCCGGTCTTGGATGGACCGGTGATGAGTTGGATGGCGCGCGGCCCGCGGCCCGGCAGGCCCCGGACCCAAGTCCAGGCATCTTCCTGCAGGCCCACGATGCGAGCGCGATCAATGACAATGATGTGATCGTCGGGCAGAAAATTGTGGGAACTGGGTCGGTCTGCGCCAGATAGCATGACCAAGGTCCCGGTCTCGGCAATGCCTGCGAAGGCTTCGCTGACCGCAACACGATCCTCCTTTTGAGCCTGGCGACGCACAATGACAACGTCCTGGGGCCATTGCACCTGATCCAGAATCACCCCGCCACCCAGAAGTAGCACCGGTGGAATATCGAGGCCCTTAAGATGACGTAGGACCGCGGCTGCCACTTCCGATCGCTCGACCCGTTCATAAGTGCCGTGCACAGCCACGTGCTTCCCGCAAAACTGCGATAGCAGGTCATCGTCTAACTGTGGTTGCACGTGCGGCACAGATTGCTTAATCCGAGCCTTAAGTTCCTTCAGATGAGCGGCAGTGCGCGGCTCACCGGATTCGAGTGCGGACCGGACCGCCCCGAGAATCTCTGTTCGAGCGTCGCTCATAATCGCTTTCGGGTAGCGCGCCATTGCGCCAGGAAAGATTGGCTTGCCGGCACCGGGAAATCCCGACTGGCAGTCCACCCGCCAACGAAAGGCAACTTGCGCAACACGCCGGCTTTGCGCCCCATTCGGTGCATGACCCACAACGGCAACGCCAGCACCCCGTGGTACAGCCGTGATCGACGGGCCAACCACGTCCAGGATCGGATAAGTAATCGTCCAACAGGCGAGGTTAATCCCCGGCGATGCTGTTCGACGCGATGCTCGAGTAACAGATCTGATAAAGGAATCCGTACCGGGCAGACAGCCTTACAACGACCATTGAGGGTGCAGGCATTGGGCAAATCCACAGCCCCTTCAAAACCGTTCAGCAACGGTGTCAGTACCGACCCCATTGGACCAGGATAAACCCATCCGTAGGCATGACCCCCAATCGATGAATATACCGGGCAATGATTCATACACGCGCCACAGCGGATGCAACGCAACATCGGCCGGTAAACACCGCCCAGCATCGCAGAGCGTCCGTTGTCCAACAGCACTACATGGTACTCGACCGGTCCCTCAGTGTCGTCGCTCCTGCGTGGGCCCGCATACATGGTTGTATAGGCCGACATCTCCTGCCCGGTTGCGCTACGCGCCAGCACACGCAAAAACGTTGACAGGTCATCTAGCGAAGGAATAACCCTTTCGATTCCCGCAACCGCAATCTGTACCCGTGGTAGGCAACTGGTCAGATCCCCGTTACCCTCATTGGTTACGATTACGTTAGCGCCAGTTTCAGCGATCAGGTAATTGGCGCCCGTGATGCCGACATCAGCATCGATGAACACATCACGCAAAACACTGCGGGCCTCGTTGACGATGTCAGCACGTTGGGTGACCCGTTCATTAAAACCCAGTTTGGCGTGATGATCATGAAAGAGTTCGGTAATCTGCTCACGGGTTTTATGCACGGCTGGCGCGATGATATGGCTGGGCGTTTCGCCGGCCAGTTGCACGATGTACTCGCCAAGGTCGGTCTCGACCACCCTCATTCCAGCGTCCTCCAGCGCCCCCGTCAGGCCCATTTCCTCCGCTACCATTGATTTGCCTTTGGCGACCAGCTCTGCCTCGGATTCGCGGCAGATTGCAGTAATGATCTGGCAAGCTTCCTCGGCCGTACGTGCCCAGTGGACCTGGCCCCCATTCTCCTGTACTTTCTGCTCGTACAGTTCCAGGTAACTGTCGAGGTTCGACAGTACATGGTCCTTGATATCCCTCGCGGCATCACGGACATCATCAAATTCGGGTAAGCACTCTGCAGCTTCGCGACGTTTGTCAACAAAACCGCCCCCGGCCTTGTTCATCGCACGCTGCAAAGTCTCATCATGTAGTGCGCGTCGGGCACGATGCTTGAAGGGGATGGTCACGTTTACCCCGGGTGTACTCAAGATTCAGCCTCCGGCTCACCGATAGCTGGGCCGTCTGTCATGTCCGCCAGCACCTCAGCCACATGCAAGACCTTGACGGACGAGCCCTCCCGACTAAGGCGTCCAGCGATGTTGAGTAGGCAACCAAGATCGCCACCGAGCAGCGTATCGGCATCAGTGTTTCCGACATTTGTGCACTTATCCGACACCATACGTCCGGATATGTCCGGGTACTTGACACTAAACAGCCCACCAAAGCCACAACAAACATTGGCATCACTCATTTCTTTCAGTTTCAGACCTTTAACGCTGGATAACAGTTGGCGGGGCTGACTATGAATGCCCAGGCCACGCAACCCGGAACACGAATCATGGTACGTGCAGGTTCCGCTATACGAAGCATTCACTCGCTCGACCTTCATAACCTCAACCAGAAATCTCGTGAGCTCGTAAGTCTTTTCAGACAGTGCCCGCGCCTGACCAGCCCACTCAAGATCGTGACGAAACAGTTCAGGATACTTCTGGCTCAGGGTATCAGCACACGAGCCCGAGGGCGCCACAACGTAATCACAGTCTTGGAATGCCCGGATAACACCTTGTGCGATCTTTCGCGTGCTGGCCTGGTCACCGCTGTTCAATGCGGGCTGGCCACAACAAGTCTGGGCCTGCGGCACCGTTACAGTACAACCCGCCTGTTCCAGCAGATGCACCGCGGCAAAGGCCACCTTGGGGCGGATCAGGTCGGCCAGGCAAGTGACAAAAAGGCCAACGCGCGTTAGTGTGTTTTTTTGCTCAGTCATCAGCGTTTAACAACAGTGGGGCGACGGGAAATGTATCATCCACGCTGTCCTTTAACCATAATGGGGTGCTCGGCAACACCGCTGCCTCTATCCTCCAGTCCTCACCAGCGGTCTTTCTGCTGGACAGACCAATAAATCCGTGAACCTGAAAAAGTATCGAAACCGTCCCGACATCCTGTTGCTGCTGATGGCCGGCGCCGTGCCGCTCAGCTTCGCCACCTGGCAGGCGCTGCTGAATAACTTTGCTATTGAGCAGGCGGCCTTCACCGGCGCTGAGATTGGCATCCTGCAGAGTCTGCGCGAAGTTCCCGGCTTTCTCGCTTTTGCTGTGGTCTTCCTGTTGTTCGTACTGCGTGAGCAGACCATCGCATTGATCTCGCTGGCACTGCTTGGGGTTGGAACGGCGCTTACGGGGTTTTTCCCGAACGTGATTGGGCTTTACGCCACCACAGTGCTCATGTCTGTGGGCTATCACTACTATGAAACCATCCAGACCTCACTGTCCCTGCAGTGGCTGGATAAGGAAAAAGCCCCTGAAGTGCTCGGCCAGATCATTGCCGTAGGTTCGTTCACCTCAATCGTGACTTTCGCCGTGATCTGGCTCGCCTTTGATATTGCCGGGCTGGGCTTCAAAGCCGTCTACATCCTCGGCGGCGGCGTCACCGTGGGAATCGCCCTAGTCTGCTGGCGGCTCTTCCCGATTTTCCCGGCCAAGGTCCGACAACATCGGCAACTGGTTCTTCGAAAACGATACTGGCTTTACTATGCGCTTACTTTTCTGTCCGGAGCACGGCGCCAGATTTTTGTTGTTTTTGCCGGCTTCCTGATGGTTGAAAAATTTGGCTATAGCGTCGCGGCTATCTCAGTTTTATTCCTGATCAATGCCATACTGAGCACGTTGTTTGCCTCAAGGATCGGCCGCTTGATCGGCGTCGTGGGTGAACGAACCGCCCTGGTGTTTGAGTACGCCGGCCTGGTCATCGTCTTTATTGCATACGCTTTCGTCAACAACGCTCAGATCGCCGCGGGGTTGTACATCGTCGATCACTTCTTTTTTGCCCTGGCCATTGCCATCAAGACCTATTTCCAGAAAATTGCCGACCCGGCGGATATCGCCTCCAGCGCTGGGGTCGCTTTTACGATCAATCACATCGCCGCGGTGATTCTGCCCGCCATTTTGGGCGTGCTCTGGCTGAATTCACCGTCAGGCGTATTCCTGGTCGGTGCGGTTCTCGCCGGGCTGTCACTGATTCTGTCACTCAACATTCCCCTGAACCCCGCCCACGGTAATGAGGTGATCTTGGGTCAGCGGAGGATAACCCGACCGGTATCCCGCCTATGAGTGGGGGGCCTGCGCTGTTAAAAAACGGCGCCCGGCACTCATTCCGGGAACTGACTTATTCATAATCTTTTACTTATGTTTAATATTATTTAATTTGACTTTTATTTATGTTTTTCTCACTTTATCGTTCACCCACTAGAGACCATCAACTCAGCCGCTTCAGATTCTTTAATGAGCTGGTCAGACCCGCTTAGATCAGGGCGGCACAATCCCGGGAGCTAAGGCAGTGGCTTTAAATCAATCCAGTCGTTACGCAGACCTCAGTCTTGACGAGCAGACCCTGATGAGCGAGGGCCAGCACATACTTTGTGCCTACCGAATGAAGCCCAGGCCCGGTACGGGCTACCTTGAGGGCGCCGCTCATTTTGCCGCTGAATCCTCCACCGGCACCAACGTGGAGGTCTCCACCACCGATGACTTTACCAAGGGCGTTGATGCCCTGGTCTATTACATCGACGAAGTCAGCGAAGACATGCGTATCGCCTACCCGTTGGAGCTGTTCGATCGGAATATCACCGACGGTCGAATGATGATTGCCTCATTTTTGACCCTGACGATTGGTAACAACCAGGGCATGGGCGATATTGAGCACGCCAAAATGTACGACTTCTATATGCCACCCAGAGCTGTACAGTTGTTTGATGGCCCCGCTAAGGATATATCCGATCTGTGGCGGATTCTCGGACGCCCTGTCGTAGACGGTGGCTACATCGCCGGCACAATCATCAAACCGAAACTTGGGTTAAGACCAAAACCTTTCGCACAAGCCGCCTACCAGTTTTGGCTGGGTGGTGATTTCATCAAAAACGATGAACCGCAGGGCAACCAGACCTTTGCGCCCATGAAAGAGGTGATTCCGCTAGTGGTAGATGCCATGGCTCGAGCGCAGGATGATACCGGCCAAGCCAAACTATTCTCTGCCAACATTACGGCCGACTGTCACAATGAGATGGTCGCGCGGGGCGAGTATATCCTTTCAGAATTCGGGGAGTTCGCTGACCACTGCGCTTTTCTGGTCGACGGCTATGTCGGTGGGCCAGGAATGGTTACCACGGCCCGACGCTGGTTCCCGAACCAGTATCTGCACTACCACCGGGCAGGACATGGTGCAGTAACCTCGCCATCAGCAAAACGCGGATATACCGCGTATGTGCTAGCGAAGATGTCGCGCTTACAGGGTGCCTCAGGCATCCATGTCGGCACCATGGGCTACGGCAAGATGGAGGGGGAACGCGATGACCGCGCTATTGCTTACATTATTGAACGGGACAGTTACACCGGCCCGGCTTATCATCAGGAGTGGCTGGGAATGAAGCCGACAACCCCGATTGTTTCCGGGGGCATGAATGCCCTCCGCCTGCCTGGATTCTTCGAAAACCTTGGCCACGGCAACCTGATCAACACGGCTGGGGGTGGTAGTTACGGACACATCGACAGCCCAGCTGCGGGTGCGACTTCGCTACGCCAGGCTTACGAGTGCTGGCTGGCCGGTGCTGACCCTGTCGAGTGGGCCAAGGATCACAGGGAATTTGCCCGCGCCTTCGAATCCTTCCCGCAGGATGCCGATGCGCTCTATCCCGGCTGGCAAGAGAAACTGGGAATTGCAGTAGCTTGATCTATCAGGCTCTGGCCAGATTCAACGATCTATGTCTGATGCTCTAGCGACACTTGGTAGCCACCAAACTTTCGGATATTCAGCACGCCGCTATCCAATATCAGGTATTGACCTTTGATACCCCACAGGCGTCCCTCAATACGGGGTGTCTTGTCGAGGTTGTGGGCACGGATTTTATCGGGGTAGCGGTGTACCGGATACGTAATCTCACAGACCGGTATCACCGGTGCCGCAACCACTTCTCCATCCTGATGTACCTTTGCAACCTCCCCGATCGCCGTGCTCGCCTGGGCCAGTAGGCGATCACGTTCGCCGATCATATCAAGCTTGTCGGGACTCCCCTTAAGCATACGGCGCCAATCAGTACGATCAGAAACCACCTGTCGCATAGCCACCTCCAGCAATCCTGAAATGCGCCGTTCACTGACGTTAAAGATCGGCAGAGCCTGAGTCGCCCCCTGGTCGATCCAGCGGGTGGGTACCTGGGTCGCCCGGGTGATCCCGACCTTGAGCCCGGAGGAATTCGCGAGGTAAACCACATGGGGCTGCAGACAGTGTCTTTGACCCCAGTCAGGCTCACGGCAGGTGCCTTCATGAAGATGACATAACTCTGGCTTGATAATGCATTGATCGCAGGAGGCCAGACGCTTAAAGCACGGATAACAATGCCCTTGGTTGAAACTTTTTGTGATTTTTCGCCCACAGGCAAGGCAGTTGATCACGCCGGCAAACGTAATCTGCAACTCGTGGCCGATCAGAGTATTGAGCTCAATCAGGCTCTCCCCTATCGGCAACTGGTATGTCACCGGTGGTCCAAGTCCGGTGCGCATTTTCTGAATCACTCCGACCGTCATAGGTGCCCCTTTGATGTGCCCTTGCATTCTCGCTCAAAACGCGGGATATGCTATCGGGAATACCCGCCCGCCCAGCACTCACACCGATCATCGCAAACGGTCATCTGCCTATTCATCGCTTGATTCGTGCTCAGTAGTCTGCCGGCAATTTGCGCTGGATAACCCACCGCCCGGCTTCAAGGCGAATATACCCACCCTTGCCGAGATCACTCATGATTCGGCTGACCATCTCCCGCGAACAGCCAATCATGTCGGCAAGCAACTGGTGGGTCAGTCTTTCCGGTATCACTTGTAATCCATTCTCCTCGACCACACGCTCCTGGAGTCGTGCCACCAGACGTCGATAAACGCTATCTAACGCTAGTCCCTGAGTGGCATCAGTGAGTTTACGAATCAATCCTGCCAACGACCCGATTACAGATCGGGCGAGCCTTGTATTGCTTTCCAGCAGATCAAGAAAATCTGCTGCGCCGATTTTGAGAAGCTCAGTACACTCCATTGCGGCAACAGATGCGGAACGAACCGAACCATCGAGGATAGCAATCTCGCCGAAGATCGCATACGGGCCTTCGAGACCCAGCACCATCTCCCTGCCCTCCTCATCCGCCACGTAGACTCGAACTCGGCCACTGACCACAATGTAGAGCGCATCCCCGGCCGATCCCTGGCTGATGATGATCTCCCCGCGTTGCGCGGTGACGGGGCGAGCCAAAACTGCTACAGCCTGCAAATCCTCTGGCTCCAGGGCAGAAAACAGGGGTACTTTCTCAATCACATCCATTATCAAAACGCCCACCTCCCGAGACACTGATGTATACCCCAAGGGTAAACATCTCGCCCCCTTCAAACAAGGCGACCTGCTTTACCTTTTTCGCCGCCGGCTACCTGCGGGGCGAGATGCAGGTGCGGCAGGAGGCATCGGCAGTGCCACCGTCTCGGCCAGGCACTTAAATGGAGCACTCTTATGGGGAATCGCCATCGCTTCAATAAAATGCTCCTGGAAACGAGGCTCTACGGCGGTCTCGACTTTTTCGATACGACGGATTTCCCGCTCGATCTCAGCTCGAGCATTCTTATCTACCAGGGCAATATGGGCGCCACTCCCTGCCGCGTTACCCGCCGATGTCACGCGATCGAGTTTGCAGTCGGGAATCAAACCCAGCACCATGGCGTACTTGACATCGATGTGCGAGCCAAAAGCTCCGGCCAACCGGATGCGATCAACAGTCTCGATGCCAAGCTTGTCCATCAGCAGTCGCACCCCGGCATAAAGCGCCGCCTTAGCGAGTTGAATTGCACGCACATCTTTTTGAGTCACCGCTACACCCACCTCGCCTCGATGCAGAACAAATCCAAATGTTTTACCCTGCGCAATTATCCGGTCAGATCGTTCGGCCAAACTGCCGTCAATCACGCCATCAGGGCTGACGATACCGGCAAGATACATCTCACCCAACACCTCGATAATGCCAGAGCCGCAGATCCCGGTGATTCCCACCGCTGCGACCGCCTGCTCAAAACCAGGATCGTCCGACCATAACTCACACCCAATCACCCGAAAGCGTGGTTCCAGCGTATCCCGATCAATACGTACCCGTTCAATGGCGCCGGGGGCAGCGCGCTGGCCACCACTGATCTGAGCCCCTTCAAAAGCCGGGCCCGTGGGGCTGCTGGCAGCCAGCAGGCGATCCCGGTTACCCAGTACAATCTCTGCATTGGTGCCGACATCGACCAGCAGCGTCATTTCCTCTCGAAGATATGGCGCCTCAGACAGTACGACCGCAGCGCAGTCCGCACCGACATGGCCTGCCATACAGGGCAATACATAACAGCGTGCCCCCGGATTCACTCCCAGATCAAGCTCTTGTGCTGGCAACGTGACTGCGCTATCGGTTGCCAGCGCAAACGGAGCCCCTCCCAGTTCAACCGGGGAAATCCCAAGCAGCAAATGGTGCATGATAGGGTTGCCCACGAAGGTGCAATCAAGGATATTGTCGGCGCACTGGCTGGCTTCCTGGCACACCTGGGTCACTAACTCGGCCAGGGTCTGACGCACCACACGTGACATTTCCACCTCACTGCCCGGATGCATCATGATGTAGGAAACGCGACTCATCAGGTCTTCGCCGAACCGAATCTGAGGATTCATTTGCCCGGAAGAAGCAAGGGCTTTTCCACTGGTCAGATCGATCAGATGGGCCGCGATGGTCGTAGAACCCACATCAACAGCCAGCCCCAGTACGGTCTCGTGGTAACCCGGCCAGATTGCAATAATCTCGTGCTCCCGGTATACCGCAACGGTCACCTGCCGTTGGCCTTCGCGCAGCGCCAGTTGCAATCTGGCCAACACATATGGGTCACAACGCAGTTCCGTAAGACCCCATTCGAATTCCAACTCTTCTTCCAGACGGCGAAGATCCGACACGGCTTGATGCAGGCTGGCCGCGGGTACCTCTACCACGTGCAGGTGCACCAGGGGGTTAACGGACAGGTCGTGTACCTCGGTCCGCTTACGTACCACCTGCCGGTGGACCTGACTCTCAGGCGGGATATCGATTACTGCATCACCCAGGAGTCGGGCGGAACATCCGAGTCGGCGGCCTTGGGCCAGTCCGCCAGCCACATCGTACGCTATCTCGTTTTCGCCCAGTTCAGAGAGGTGCTGGGGGATCGACTCAATACCATGTTTGGGAAACGACCCTTCACTGAGGGTCACCTGGCAGCGACCACAGATTGCCCTGCCGCCGCAGACTGAATCCAGATCGACGCCCAGTTCACGAGCAGCCTGCAGTACCGTGATGCCTCGCTCGACCCGGCCACGCCGACCCGAGGGAGTGAAAACCACGCGCACCGCCTCCCCAGTAAAAGTCTCAGTTTTGTGGGCGTTCATCAGTATGCACTGCCCTCGAACGTGGCTTCATCTGGGTGCACCCGGTAGTAGTCCGACGCATCTGTGAAAAAGATATGGGCCTGAGTATGTAGTCCCGTGGGCCCATCTAAGGCGCCGGCTGCAATAGCGAGGGTATCCTGCGCTGTATGCCGCCAGAACAGGCTGGACCCGCAGTACCGGCAGAACCCTCTCTGAGCGTGTACCGATGACTGAAACCATTTTAGAGCGCCATCATGCTCAATATTCACATTAGCCCAAGGCGCTGAAGTGGCCGCCCAGTAGTGACCGCTAGTCTTACGACACTGCGAACAATGGCAGACCAACACCGGCCGCAGTGGCGCGCAGACCGTAAAGCGGACTGCCCCACATAGGCAACTGCCGGCAATGAATTTCTCAGGCACCGGCTGACTGACGGCGCCCGCGACGGCGCCTTTCACGGGCGCTAACTTGACCCTCTGCCAATGGTTCGCGGAATCGGGAGATCCAACGCAAACAATCCGGATCGTGCCCCATCATCACATCCGCCCCCATCACGGCCTGCATTACTTCCGTGTGTAATGGACTGGTAATTGCCGAAGTCATCCCGGCACCAATTGCCATCGTCAGGAAAGCGGCATTCAGGCCATTGCGATTGGGCAGCCCAAAACTGACATTGGACGCACCACAGGTACTGTTGACCTTGAGTTCATCGCGCAGCCGCTGCAGGATGTGCATCACCTGTTGACCCGCATTATTCAAAGCGCCGACAGGCATCACCAACGGATCGACGACCACGTCCTGTGCCGGAATACCGTGATCCGCTGCCCGCTCGATGATCTTGCGCGCCACGGCAAAACGCTCGTCAGGATTCTCGGAGATGCCCGTTTCATCGTTGGAAATCGCGACCACGGCTGCATTATATTTTTTCACCAGTGGCAATACCTGTTCCAGCCGCTCCTCCTCTCCGGTAACCGAGTTAACCAGTGCCTTGCCCTGGTACACGGACAGACCCGACTCCAGCGCCGCAACGATCGAAGAATCGATTGACAGCGGCACATCGGTCAGCGACTGCACTAGCTTTACACACTCAGCCAATATGGCTGGCTCGTCGGCCAACGGAATACCCGCATTGACATCCAGCATATGAGCCCCAGCCGCTACCTGTGCGAGCGCATCGGACTCGACACGACTGTAGTCACCGGCTTTCATTTCGGCGGCCAGCACCTTCCGTCCGGTCGGGTTGATTCGCTCACCGATTACACAAAATGGTTGATCAAAACCGATTTTCACTTCCTTGGTTGCTGAACTGACAACAGTTACTGTCACTTGCTCTACCTCTTAATCAATTGAACGTTGTGTTAAACCCGGATGCCAGGGCATTCTTCCCTCCAGCACACCAGACTCCCTAACTATGTCACTTACCCGCTCTTCCTGCCGATAAGCCATAATGTGCACGCCGTGCACTCCTTCAATCTCGCGAATCGCCTGGATCATCTCCACGCAGATTCGGATACCCTCTTCACGCTGGTTCTCAGACCCGAGCAATCGACGGATAACAGGGTCGGGAATGTGTACCCCTGGCACATTATCGCGTATCCATGCCGCCGTACGGGCAGAAGCCAGAGGCCCGACCCCCACCAGGATATAGCACTGCTCGGTCAGGCCCATGTCTCGCACCTGGACCATATAAGACTTGAGCTGTTCCAGATCAAAGCAGTATTGCGTCTGAACAAACTGTGCGCCGGCATCGATTTTTTTCTTCAACCGTAAAGGCCGATAATCCAGTGGCGGGGCAAAAGGATTGGCCGCGGCACCGATAAAAACCCGGGGTGGGTTATTGAGTTTACGACCACTGAGAAATTCACCCTGATCCCGCATGACTGTAACCGTCTCCAGCAGACTCATGCAGTCAAAATCGAATACCGGCTTGGCATGGGGCTGATCGCCAGCCTGTACCCCGTCTCCCGTAAGGCAGAGAATACTCGTCACACCCATTGCTGCTGCACCGAGCACATCACCCTGGATCGCAATCCGGTTTCGATCCCGACAAGAGACCTGCATGACCGTCGCATAACCTCTACGCGTGAGCAGGGCACACACTCCGACACTGGACATATGGCAGTTAGCGCCAGATCCGTCGGTCGCATTGATGGCATCAACCGAGCCATCGAATACACTTGCCCTTTCAAAAACCGCTTGGGCATCCGCTGTATCAGGTGGTGCAATTTCGGTGGTAACTGCAAACCGCCCCGCTCGCAGTACCCGCTCCAGCCGGCCCGCTGATGCGTGTCCTTCCAGAATCGGCAGGGGCATGCCGGGCATCGGTTCATCGCCGTGAATCAAATTAATCTCCGCTGCCAAAAAATCGGCGATCACGTTTCTCGCGAACTTCGCGTAACCACGAAGACCGGCCTCGGTGACCCTGGGCCAGTGGGGGCTGGACACGCCCAATTCCAGAACCGTCACGCATACGCGCGGAGCCCTCCCAAGCATCTACCCAGACACAGCGCATCTGTGGTTGAATTTCACAGAAGGTGTCTTCCCGCACACCGCCGCAGGGGCCGTTGCGTAATTCCTTCGGGCAGTTCATCGGGCAGGACATGCCGGTCTGACTCAACACACAACGTCCACACATCCGACAATCAAACAGAGTTGCCTTGATTCGACGTTCCAAGCCGCGGATGGGTCCCTCAATGCGGTTGTAGCCCATCCACAGCCAGAGAGGATGCAACGCAACCATTACACCTTCGAAATTCTCATAAAGCCACTCCAGTACCTGGGCGTTACGGATGGACCATTGTCTTAGGGCATACATTAAGCTCAATCCGCTTGTGCTGCGCCAGGGCTGGCACAGCCGTGGGCTCGGATCAACATAAGCAGATCCTCATCAGCATACATTCCCTCCAGACGCTCAGCGGCATCGCGGACAATCTGGTCCAGATTTTCATCACTACAGGGCTCGGTGTCACGGCGCCATTCACTCAAGTACGCATCTGATGAACCCTTGCCCGCGCGCATCGCCGCACGATCGATCGCATCCTGAAAGCGCTGCCCGAGCATAGCCTTTAGTGTCTGGCGCCCTTTACGCACCATGACCTGGGACGGAATATCCCGCCAGAAAACCGTAATTAATTTCGCCATTGTCTCTCCTGGAACGACTTCACTTCCCCGCGCGTGATGGCGAGGCCAGCCTATAAGCTTTGTGGCTCATGCGTGCTGGCCCCGGAAATCTGGCTAGCTCCTGATCTATCAAATACATGATATGAAATAAAATTTTGGCATAGCAGCTATGCTTGATTGTCATTGATTACGCCATCAATCAGGCAGTCACAATCCTGATGGAATGAGAATTGATGTGTTTCTTCGTGACAACTCTAAGCACTTACATTCCTATTTCATCATACCCTCAGATGCCCGGCTGAATTCAGCGAGCCCTACCTCCAGTGCGCCATAGCCAGTGCGGATAACCTCAAACTCTAAACCCAGCACCTGCGCGGCAGAGCGGGCTAGTGACAGGGTTTGTGGCGACTCAGTCTGCGCCAGATAAACCAACGTGGAATACGCCGAAAAATAAGTCTCCAGCAGTTGCGGATGACGGTTTATGCCGAGTTCGTCCATTACCAATCGATCAAAATGGCGTGCCAGAAAATCGGTCAGGTAAAAAACGCCCGGTTCCCGTTCATGCCGTTCCAGAAAGGCATGGGATCCCCAAAAGAATTCGTAACAATGTGCTCCAGGCAACCTTTCCAGCTTTTCTTCTGCCAGAACCTTATCCAACTGGCCGCCAGTGCCACAATCCGCGTAAGCGACAAAAATTGCCTTGAACTGACCCCGACATTGGTGCACCTTTTCACGCACCGCTGGGGCAATCAGTCGTGGCTGATTATGCAGGCTTGCGGGCAAGCATTGAATCTCCAGATGATTCCAACCGTTGAGTCGCAGCAGCGCCGTGATTTCATGCGCCAGTGCGCCACAGGCGATAACCAGGCTTTTCTCCAATGCTGGGACTTTGGCCATAACCTCGTGCTCATGGGGCCGAAAATAGCCTGAGTGGGTAAACCGCGGCGTTCGGCAAGACGTTAAACCTGCCGCGGCCTAGTGACCACAGTTACTCAGGCTGTCTGTCGGTGCGTTCTTTTTTCAGCAACAAGTTGTTTGGCAGTCTCAACCGCGACAGCGGCATCACGGCAATAAGCATCGGCTCCAATTGCCTCACCGAACTCATTATTAAGTGGGGCGCCTCCCACCATCACGATGTAGTCATCCCGCAATCCCTGCTCCACCAGGGTATCAATGACCACCTTCATGTAGGGCATGGTCGTGGTCAACAGAGCAGACAGGCCGATTATATCGGGCTTATGCTCCTCGATTGCCTCGAGATAGTTCTCAACGGGGTTATTAATGCCCAGATCGAAAACCTCAAAACCGGCGCCTTCCAACATCATACCGACGAGGTTTTTGCCAATATCGTGTATATCACCCTTAACAGTGCCAATCACCACGCGACCCACCGTTTCAGCGCCCGTCTCGGCGAGCAGGGGCCGCAGTATCGCCATACCGCCTTTCATCGCGTTGGCCGCCATCAGGACTTCCGGTACAAAGAGAATCCCATCGCGAAAATCAATGCCCACGATACGCATGCCCTCAACCAGGGCATTGGCCAGCACTTTATCGGGACCCCAACCTCGCTGAAGCAGGATGTTGGTGCCCTCCTCAATCTCTTCTTTGAGGCCATCATAGAGATCGTCATGCATCTGTTCGACCAGTTCTTCGTCAGACAGAGTGCTCAGGTCCAGATCGTCAGGTTGTTCGTCACTCATCAGGATGGATCCTTTCTGGAATATGACTAGCCGCTACAAACTCGGATTGTAGGCTTCAAACCGCTCCAGGTTGTTTTCGTCGCGACACGGCACCATCGCAACGCGACACAGCAGATTCTCGAATCATTATAGCGGCAGGCCGAGTAACACCGCAGCACCACGGCTACCGCAGTTGCAATACCAGTTTCTTTTTGTCAGGCTCAATTCGAACCAAGCCTCAGGCGTCGGGCACAGAGCCGCTACAGGCGACCTCTTCAAAATCGCGGTCGCGCATGCCAATCAGGTAGAGAATTGCGTCCAGGCCAGTGGATCTAAGATGGTAATCAGCCTTTTGACGCACGATCGGCTTTGCCCGGAACGCGATACCCAGACCCGCCCGACTAAGCATAGGCAGATCATTGGCGCCATCACCTACGGCAATCACCTGCTCCAGACGGATGCCCTCAGCCTTGGCAATCCTCTCAAGCAGTATGGCTTTGGCCTGTTCATCGACGATTGGACCCGTAACTCGGCCAGTAACCCGACCATCCACAATTTCGAGCTCGTTGGCATGGATGATATCCACCCCAAGTCGTTGCTGCAGGTAACGAGCGAAAAAGGTAAACCCACCTGACAGAATCGCCGTGCGAAAACGAAAGTGGCGCAATATGGCCAACAGCCGCTCAGTTCCTCCCGTCACAACCAACGAATCGGCAACCCCCGCCAAGGCGCTTTCTTCAAGGCCGGCCAGAAGGGCAACCCGCGCACGGAAACTCTCCCCGAAGTCAATCTCGCCGCGCATGGCGGATGCCGTAATTGACTGGACCTGTTCAGCAACACCATGGACTTTAGCCAATTCATCGATTACCTCGTTGCGGATCAGTGTCGAGTCCATATCAAAACAGACGAGCCGGCGGTTGCGGCGAAATGCATCGTCACTCTGGATGGCAACGTCTACATCCATAACCTGCGAAAGATGCAGAAAAGTCGCCCGCATTACCGACATGTCCGTTACGGTGCCGCGCACAGAAAACTCGATGGCAGCCTGGCGCTGGTATTCCGGGGTGCTGAGCAGGGCACGACCGGAGAGCCGCACGATCTTATCGATATTCAACCGGTTGACCGTAATCAACTCGGCTACCCGGCTCAGATGCTCGGCCTTGATCTGTCGGCCGAGTACCGTAATGACGTGCCGGGCTTGTCCCTGTTCGCCCACCCAGTTGGAATAATCCGACTCAGATACGGGGGTGATGCGCACATCCAGATCAAGCTCATGCGCCGTAAAAAGCAATTCCTTAAAAACAGGCGTACTCGCCGGCCCTGGAGGGATTTCCACCAGCATGCCCCAGGACAACTCATTGTGGATCACGGCCTGCCCGATGTCGAGCACATTGACGCCAAAGCGACCAAGCACCGTGGTTAACTGGGCGGTGATGCCCGGCCGATCATGGCCTGACACCTTAATGAGTACAATCTCTTTCATTGAACGCAGCGCGCACTATAACAGCAATAGTTTTCGTAAAGCTGATCTTATACCGCGTTATCAGGACATGCGTATGAAAATTCCGGATCTAGGTTTAGGATCGAAACAGGTCGACTTGGGTGGCATTACCTCTCCAGCATCAGCCACCGCCATCAATTCGGAAAGTGACGTGGGGAAACAGGCAAACCCCAGTTGCCAGCCCTCACTGCAACGCTGCACCAGCCCAGGAATACCACTGTCGCCTGTCACATAATCCAGCCGGGGATCCTCGCGCGCATCATGAATACCCAGCAGTGGCGCGAGAACCCGATTCTGTAGGATCGAGACATCCAGATTATTCACTGGGGACGCATCATGCACGGGCTGGCGTAGGCTGAGCCGTGTCGCCTGGCCATCAAGTAACATCACGAACTGACCCCGTTTCTCCGGCGATGTGATCTTTTGATCTTGCGCAACCGGCTCGATAACGAAATCCTCCGCCAATGCAGCCAGCAGTTCGGCCGGCATCATGTCACCCAGATCACGCACACAACGATTAAAGGGAAGCACGCGCAACTGGTCTGCCGGAAACAGTACGACTAACAGGTAATCCCAGGGGCCCTCGCCCTTCCCGGCGGCGCGCCGGCTCGCAGCATGATGCAATGTTGAAGCGGCACGATGGTGCCCATCGGTCAGATAGGTGGCCTCGACTGGGAGAAATGCGGTTCGCAGAGCTTGGAGCTGGGCTGAATCAGTCACTTGCCATAACCGCTGGCGTACACCATCTGGCAGCAAGAAATCCAGTACAGGATCCTGCCCGGCGGCCACGTTGACTATCGTGTCGATCTCCGTCGATCCCTCATAGGCCAGGCAGATTGGACTCGAGCTCGCACCGACGGTATCGAGGTACTGACTGAGCCGCACCTCGTGCTCCTTACGGGTCCCTTCGTGTTTTCGGACTAATCCACTCTCATACTCAGCAATGGGAATCTCAGCCACGATGCCCGTCTGGGTATGGCCCTCAACACCAATTTCATAAACGAAAATCCCCTCCTCGACACAGCGATGGTAGGCGCCGTCCGTCAGAAACTGCTGCAGCTGGGCAATATTTTCCTTGAGTACCTGCTCCTCTGAGGGGCGCTGGCCAGAGGGAAAATCATCCGTTGCCCGCATAGCATTGATGTAGTTGTGCGGGTGCGCCTCACGAAAAGCAAGGCGCTGTGCCGGACTCAACGAGTCATAGGCCGGGCTGACGGTATCCGTGGCGTGCTCGGCCGAAACCACGTAGGGTCTGAAAGTGCGTATCTGCGTCACCTATCCCCCTGGGTACACGCAACTGGCCTCAGCCACGGTTCGAGGAACGAAAAGTTGCCATAAAATCTGCCAGCGCTTGCACACCTGCACGCGGCATGGCGTTATAAATGCTGGCACGGCAACCACCGACACTACGGTGACCCTTGAGGTTAAGCAGTTTTGCCTTGTCCGCCTCCGCGAGAAATGCTTTCTCAAGCTCTTCCGTGGGCAGGCGGAATACGACGTTCATCACCGACCTTGAGCCGGCGTCCACCGGGCAGCGGTAGTACCCATCACTGTTATCTATCGCCTGGTAGAGGATTCCCGCCTTTTCTTCGGCCTGACTTTCCATGGCCTCAACCCCGCCCTGCTCCTGCATCCATTTCAGTACTTTGCCCAGCACGTAAATCGGAAAGACCGGTGGGGTATTGAACATGGAATCCTTGTCCGCATGAATGTCGTAGCGCAGATACCGAGCGATGTCACGGTTATTATCCCGTGCCACGTTCTTACGAACGATCACCAGTGCCATACCCGCAGGCCCAAGGTTCTTCTGCGCTCCGCCATAAACCAGGTCGAAGCGATCCCAAGGAATGGGTCGCGCCATATAGTCTGATGACATATCGGCGATCAAGGGCACGTCAACCTGGGGCCACTCGCAAAACCGGATTCCACCGATGGTCTCGTTGGAAGTGATATGCAGGTATCGGGTATCGCTCTGCATCACCAACTCCGCCGATTGCGGCATCCGACTGTAACCACAGTCGGCTCCATCCCAGGCGGTATAAATCTCACCATAGGGTTTCGCATCGGCAATAGCCCCTTTGGCCCAAGTACCTGAATTGACGTAGCCCCCCTTACGCCCGTCACCCAGCAGATTCATCGGTACCATCGCAAACTGCAACGTAGCGCCGCCCTGTAAAAACAGGACATCAAAGTCTTGGGGGACGCCGAATACACTACGCACCAGGGCAATGGCCTCTTCGTAGACCGCAACAAAATGTTTACCCCGGTGGCTCATCTCGATCAGGGCCATGCCCGCACCCTGATAATCCACGAATTCCGCCTGAGCCTCTTCAAGCGCAGATAACGGCAAGGTGCACGGGCCCGCACTGAAATTGTGCACTCGTTCGGTCATAATCATTCTCCAGAAAAAAGGGCGATCTTACACCTGGCCATTGACGCAGTGGAGGATTTGACCCTTGCCAAATGCTTCTACAATCTGCAAAACCCCTTGGGCAACGGCATCCTGGGCCTGTTTGGTCGAGGCACCAATATGGTGGGTCCCGCAGGTATTGGGATGACAGGCCAGGGCTGACATGAAAGATGCCTCACCTGTCACGGGCTCATCAACATACACGTCGAGGCCAGCACGCACGCCTTTCTCCTCCATGGCGCTGAGCAAGGCCGCTTCGTCAATCACATCGCCCCGTGACGCGTTCAGGATGATGGTGCCGGGCTGTACCGAGGCCAGAAATGCCCTGTCCACCATGCCTTTGGTCTGGGCAACCGCCGGTACGTGCAGACTGATGATGTCGCAACGAGCCACTAAAGCCGCTAAATCCGGCACCACGACAAGCTCCAGCGCATCGACTGCCTCGCGCATTTCGGGACTGCGGCCCGGCTTGTCAACGACATACACGTGAATACCGAAAGCCCGGGCCCGTTGCGCCACGGCCAGGCCAATCGCTCCCAACCCCACGATTCCCATATGCCTGCCGTATAAACCCCGAGCGACGGAGTACTTCTTCTTGTTCCATTGACCGGCACGCAAGTCGGCTACGTTATCTGGAATGTTGCGGTCAATAGCAATCAGCAACCCGATAACCAGCTCGGCAACGGCGATGGCGTTTTTCCCGGGTACATTGCAGACCGGAATCTGCCGCGCCGCAGCGGCCTCCTTGTCAATGGCGTTGGTGCCCGCACCAGCCCGAATCACCAGGCGTAGGGCCGATGCCCCCGCCAGCGTCTCCCCCGTTACCCTCGTGCCCCTAACTACCAGTACCTCAGCATCCCCGATCGCACCGGCAAGCGTCTCCCCGTCCAGATCCGGCTGAAGCCGGCATTCGTGGCCCTGGTCGCGTAACCATGCCATTTTGGCATCAGGAAAATTATCCGCAAAAAGGATTTTCAAATGACCCCCAGGCGCAATGATTTATCGTCGCACAATACTCCCGGCGCTATTCTACGTTTGCCCCCGGGGGATTGAATACTCCTGTAACAGACTGTTTCGTAGGCAAGCCGGTAAATGTCGCGATAGGGCAAGGCCGGATTTGCATCCAAAAATTTGCTTATGATCTGCCCAGCGACACACTTATAAGTGCACGGAATTGGGATTGTTGGCAGATGGACGCTGGCTCACCCACCCTGGCCTCTTTGGCTACAGCGCGGGTGACCCGGTATGGTGGTACTACTGAGCCCGTGAGGAAATGAACAGAAATTAACCGCCTAGGAATAATTCGCCGACTTTCGGATTTTCAAGCAATTCGCTACCTTTACCCGCGATGGCGATCTGTCCCGAGACCATGACATAACCAATATCGGCAAATTCCAGCCCTTTCTTAGCGTTCTGCTCGACCATGATAATAGTCTTGCCCTCGTTATGCTGCAGGTCATGCAGGATTTCAAAGACCATATCGATAAACCGCGGCTCCAGTCCAATGGATGGCTCATCCACCAGTAATACATCGGGATTCATCACCAGGGCCCGGGAAATCTCAAGCAGGCGCCGCTCACCACCCGATAGCACCTTAGCCTGATGTCGGCGCCGGGCGGCCAGCTGGGGATATTTATCGAAGATCATCTCGGCCGCCTTTTTGGCTTGCGCAGTCTGATCCTTGAGAAAACCACCCATCCAGAGATTTTCCTCTACGGTCATGCCAGGAAATATGGACTTATCCTGCAGAATATAGGCAACACCCGCTTTGGAAAGTTTCTGACTGGGGGATAAAGTGGTGATGTCAAATTGATCATCACCCTGCCCCACCAGAATCTGCCCAGAGAAGATATTGTTAAAGCCGAAAATCGCATGCAGCACGGTTGATTTGCCGGCACCGTTTGGCCCAATCAGGCATAACGACTGCTTGCGGCCAACTCTCAGGTTGATGCCGTGCAGAATACGCATCTGCCCGTAACCTGCAACCAGATCTTGCAGCGACACGTACGGCGCTCCATTAGCCAAGCTATCGAGTTGCTCAATGCTGATATCTTCTGCAATGGCGGCGGTCTGCCTGACCACCTCGTCAACGGAGATGACAGAGTCAACACTGCCAGCCCCATAACCACGTGTCTTTTCTTCTTGATCCCGGCTCATCAATGCGCCCCAAGATAAGCGTCGATAACACGCTGATCTTTCTGTATATCATCTGGGGAGCCCTGGGCCAGCAACTCACCATGGGCAAGACAGTAAATCTGATCAGCCATATTCATGATGACACGCATGTTATGTTCAATCACGAAAAGTGTGATTCCAAACTCTGCATTCGCGCGCTGCAGGCGGTCAATCAGGCCGTTGATGAGGGTCGGGTTGATCCCAGCTGTGGGCTCATCTAACAGCAGACCGGTCGGCTCATTCATCAAGGCCATGGCAAATTCCAGCAACTTCTGCTGACCAAAAGAAAGTGATCCTGCGCGCAGGAAACGCTTTTCATAAAGGCCCACAAATTCAAGCAACGCCTCGGCGCGCTCATACTCGGCTGCCCCATTACGGCCAAACGCATCCGAAAAGCGCATCTTCCGGTGTGGTAATGAGATCAGCATATTGTCCAGGCCATGCATCTGCGCATAGATTCGAGTTTGCTGAAACGTTCGGAGTAACCCGAGTCTTGCAATCTCCTGCACCGGTAGTTTCGAAATCTCCTGCCCTTCAAACTGAATCTTGCCTGCGTCGATTGGGTGATAGCCGACAATCGAATTAAAGAGGGTAGTCTTGCCAGATCCATTGGGGCCGATCAGGCCGGTAATCGCACCCTTCTTAACGGACAGTGAGATATTGCGGTTGGCGGTGACACCGCCAAAGGATTTGCTGACATTCTGAACGTCAATGATCGTGCTCACGGACGCTCCTCCGACACGGTCTCTGATGATTTGCCCTGGACATGAAACCATTGTGGTTTTTTGCTGATCAGCCACCCGACAACGCCCCCTTCAAAATAGACCACAGTGGCGACGATGAGCGCACCCAACGCGACCCACTGCCAACCCAGGAGGTAATTCCAGGTCACTTCCTTAAACACATGAAACAAAATGGCCCCAACCACAGGACCCCATAGCGTGCCCTTGCCACCGAGCAAAACACAAACGACCATAAAAATTCCCAGATTGATAGTCTGGTAGGCCGTTTCCAGAGGCTCAAAATGAATCAACTGAAAGGCAGAAATAGCGCCGGCAACCCCTACGAAAAAAGCGGCCATCGCCCAGGTAGCCAGCTTGTACTGCAGGGTATGAACACCCATGGCCTCTGCTTTTTCTTCATCATCGCGGATCGCATTGATCGCTCCACCAAAACGGGTGGCATACAACCACTTCAGAAAAACAAACAGCAATACGCCCGTGCCAGCATAAAGAAAATAGAACAGCAGTTTGCCCGTATCCAGATCCCCGGGATAGACGGGCAAGGCGATACCCTGGCCACCGCCAACCCACTCCCAGTTAGATACCAACTCCCCCGTGGCAATGGCCACACCGAGGGTTCCAATTGCAAAGTAAGGTCCGCGTAAACCGAAAGTGATATAGCCGATCAGAACTGCCATGATCGCACAGAACAGGCCCGCTCCCAGCATGCCCAGAAACATCCCGGAGAAATACTGCGCCTCGCTGAATGCATGAATACCGCCGCCGGCGGCACCGGTATAGTCGCCCACGTCATAGACCAGTCCGATAGTAATCACCGCGGCAACATACATCCCCGTTCCGTAGAACGTAATATTGCCCAGCGAGTTATAACCCATCTGGCCACCGGTCATATCCCAGGTCAACGCTACAATGATCATCAACCAGAGAGTAGCCAATTGCGTTCTGAAGTCCGGGAACACGAAAGGCGCCGCTACCATAGCCACCAGCAGAATCAGGTAGAAAAAGGCTTTATGTTTCATGACGGGCCCTGGCTATTGCAGGTTCTGGCGGACTCGCCGTTGCTGAATGAGACGTACGATCAACACAATCAGCAATAGCAACACCGCAATGGCCTGCTGATAGCCAATACCGAAGATGTGCGCACCGTACTGCTCCAGGGCGCCAATACCCAGGCCGGCCGCAATGACGCCCGGGAGGTTACCCAAACCTGCCGCGGTCACAATGACAAATGCCCTTATGGAATGGGTAATGCCGTAGAACGGCTGGATAACCCACACCATCACGATAATGGCGCCGGCAGCCCCACAGATAGCTGCATTCAGTGAAAAAGTAAACGCGTAGACTTTGTCGGTATCTATCCCGAGCACCCGGGCCGCCCGGGCATCCTGCGCCGTCGCCCGGATTGCCTGACCCATACGGCTGTATTTCATGAACACGATCACACCGGCCGCTAGTGTCCCCGCCATCAGCACCCCGATCAGTTTGGCGATCGGCACATCGATAAAGCCATCCATGAAATAAAGCGTATCGAACCCCAGACTAACGCTCTGCGTATCCGATCCGAAAAGTAGGTTCAGGATTTGCGCCATCATGATGGCCAGTCCGAATGTAGCAAGTAACGTCGTAAACAGATCACGATCAATCACTCGGCAGATAATAACCCGGTAAATAATCCAACCTATTGCTGCCATCACGATAAACGCGGCCGGCACTCCCAGTAACGCCGGGATACCTTGCTGACTAAGCCACCAGCAGACATAACCGCCGGCGATAACGAAATCTCCCTGGGCCAGATTCTTGACGTTCATGACGCCCCAGACCAAGGCCAGGCCATAAGCCGCGAGTGCGAACAAAGCGCCGATCATGACCCCATCGAGGACTATTTTCAGATTGACGACAGGAAACTGAAACAGCAAAGAGATATTGGCTGCAAACTGGTCCATTAACTTAGCGTTCTGGTCGTCATTACTGAAGGGGCTTGATTCTCACTTCGATCAGTATACGTCTCAGCATCTATCGCAGATGATCTGATCATGACAGTCGCTGTGTCGAAATAAGTCTGAAAATTACTGAAACCTGTCGAGTTGTTACTGGCCGGTCGCTCGCATCGACAGAACAAACTGTGTCTTTTCGGCATAAGTCGGCTTTTGAAGCACCAGGATTCCAACGACGAACAGCCTAGCGATTCATCTTCGAGAATACCAGCCCCAGACCGCCCCCGAGCAGGCGCGATGTCCTGCTCGGGGGCGGCAACTGCGGACCTGATTTCAGACCTCAGCCGTGGACGGGTAACCTAACCGCGTGGCCAGTTCAGCTTATGAGATGCAAATGCGGATGGCGCCACCACGTTGTATTTGCCGTCTTGAATCTGGCGCAGCACCATGGGCTTAGCAATATTGTTACCGGCTTCGGAGAATTTGATCTGCCCGTAAAAGGTCTGCAGATCCGTTGCCGCGATTGCATCGCGTACCGCTTCCTTATCCAAAGAACCCGCACGCTCAAAGGCATCCTTGAAGACGTATACAGCGGCAGAAGCCTGAGCAGCCTGGTACGGAACCTTCTTATTCTGATAATCCGTGAACGCCGCCTTGAACTCCGTATTGAAATTGGCAGCCGTGCCAAACAGCGGATCTTCATAGGAGAGTGTTTCTGCCCACTGAGTCGAGCACAATACATCGTTAGCAGCAGCGCCGAACTTTCCGGTGACATCGGCCGCTTCGCAGTGTGTGATTGCCAGCATCGGCACCTTCACGTTCTGCTCGCTGATCTGGCGTACCGCAGTAGCTGCACCCTTGGAATGGCCACTGACGATCAGCACATCGGGCTTGAGCAGTTTAACCTTGGTCAGGATTGCGCTCATATCGGAAAGATCCCGTGGCAGTTTCTCATCCACAACTGCCTTCATGCCAAATTTCGCTGCATCTTCCAGCACTCCCGCGCGGATATCCAACGAGAAGGGGTCGTTCTCAACAGCAACGGCCACCGTGACGGATGAGGGGTCTTTGCCGGATTCGGTGGCTTTCTCTGCTGCAAGGGCAATCGCCGATGCCAGGTATTGCTCTGAGGTCGACAATACCGCAAAGAGGTACTTGTATCCTTTATTAAAAAGGGATCGTGAGGCACCTTCGGCCTCCACCATCGGAATCTGATACTTCTCAGTAACGGGTGCGATGGCCTTGGTCATTCCTGAAGAGTAGGGGCCAAGCATGTATTGCACTTTATCCTGATTGATCAGGCGCTCTGCCAGGGTCGCTCCACGGTCACCCTTGGATTCATCATCGTAATAGATAACATTGAAGTTATAACACTTGCCACCGAACTGGACGCCACCGGCATCTTTAATTTTCTGGATGGCAAACTCATAACCGTTTTTAGCATGCATGCCGTTGGTTGCATATTTACCCGTCAGCGAGATCGCTGATCCCAGGGTGATGGTTTCACAGGCTGCAGATGCGGCCCCCGGCAGCAGCATAGCTGCCCCAGCCACCACTCCTAATACAGACAAACTGGTCTTCATAAATTTATCCTCTCTCGTCTAGGCGGTCTTGAGACAATGCTTTCGACGTTAGCGTCACCGCACCACCTCAAGGTTTTATGATTTACAACCAGCCCAATATCGCACAAGCAAAAAACAAACACAATCCCTCGCCAGCTTTTGCGGTTGAGTCAGGTCACTTTTTACATAAATTCACAAAACCACATGTCACTGCGCAGACGCTAATCTGCAATGGTGAATGACACTGTGTATTGGGTATTGAACCCGTGTTCAGTCGAGTCCATCAAACCTCAGTGCACCAACCTTATGGTCTTCGTTATTTGACCTGAAGCAGTTCAATTTCAAAAACCAGCGTCTCCTCGGGACCAATAGCCCCGCCAGCACCGGTACTGCCATAGGCCAATGCAGGCGGAATCACTACTTCCCAGCGGGCCCCCTCGGTCATTAACTGTAGAACCTCCCGCCAGCCGGGAATAATACCGCCCAAACTGAACGTGGCTGGCTGGTTGCGTTTAAGCGAACTATCGAACTCAGTACCGTCAATCAGTGTACCCCGGTAATGCACCACTACCGTGTCACTTGCCTGAGGTTGTTTGCCGGTTCCCTCAGTCAGTACCCGGTAAAGAATGCCACTTTGTGTCTGAATCACGCCATCACGTTTTAGGTATTCATCACGAAATGCCGCACCCGCGGTGACGGCGGCCTGGGCTGTTGCCATACTTTTCTCCTGGGCACGTTGCTGTGCCTCACTGATTGCTGTATTCATCTGGTCGGCAGTTATGGCCGGGTTACGACCTGAGAGCGCATCTTCGATAGCCTGTGCCAGCATGGCCGGGTCCAGATCAAGGCCATCAGCCATGACCTGTTGGGCGATCTGGCTACCAATCTGAAAACCCAGGGCATAGCTGAATTGCTCGCGGGGGGTCTGTGGTATTTCATCGGCATCGGAGGACCCTGTTACCACAGCAGCCATCAGGAGAGTGAGCGTAAGAACCGTTTTTTTCATGTTGCTTCCAATTAAGTCGGATAAATTTAGAATCTGGATCGCGAGTCCTCAGCGATCCCCTGTACCTCTATTGTCACATGAGATACCCGAGGGCAGCGATCCCGCAGCTGCGCTTCGAGTTCATCAATGAGCTGTTCGGTTCGTTCCAGTGTTGCCTGAACCGCGGCCCGATCCGCGACATAAGCCCTGAGCTCGGAGTCATCCCGGCGTGATTCCGACAACAATGCGAGCAACGCTTCCTCGTGCTCATCAATCCGGTGGCGCAATCCTGCCAAGACTGCCTCCTCACGAATTTCGACCTCGGCAACCAGTACCGTGTTCTCCTCATCCACCACGATGCTGCGCAGATCATGATAGCGCTCGACTTCACGATGCGCTTTGATGATGGTTTCGAATATGCCTTCTGCTTCACGGTCCCGTACATCTGACAGCAACCGCATATTGATCGCACCGAGAATAACCGCCGTAACCCCAAGCATCAACGCGATGGCAACTGAGAAACCAACATCCCAGGCTGCATTCCCGGTTACTCGCGACAACGTGATACCGCAACCGGCGAGCATCACCCCGGTGACTGCAATCGCATCCTCGAGCACCACTGCCAGCAACGTGGGATCGCCCGGGCGGAACAGCTTGCGCCATGGCGAAATTTCCTGGGACTGCGCCCGCTTGGTAAATTCAGTCCAGGCCAAGCGCAACACATAACTCTCGACCACAAAAGCGATTAACAGCACGACGCCAGCCAGCCAGATCGGGTCTATCCTGAAGCCCGCAAAGATCATGTCAGTAACTGGCGCACCTTTTTCCAACTGATGCCAGGCATGCCAGGCATGCGCCAACCCCAACCCACAGCCGATGGAGAAGAGGCCGATAGCACTCCACAGATTCCAGAGGTACTTCTTCTGCCCATGGCCAAAAGCATAGCGGGCGTCCGCACGCCGCTCGCCCTGAGCCAGACCAATCAGCAGAAAAACCTGGTTCAGGGTATCCATCAGGCTGTGCACCGCCTCATTCATCATGGCGGCAGATTGGGTAGGCAGAGCCACCGCGAACTTGAGCACGGTGAGAAACGCATTGCCGGTTATAGCGCTCAAAACAGCGCGGCGGGAACCCGAGGCCATGGCGAGAAGAATCCTGGTTGTAAATTATGATGGGGCGGTGCACGCCCGGAACTCAGGTCCGAAGTATACTTAGAGGCCACTATTGGCCGTAACCCGACCGCAACCGTCCCAACAGCCTGATGACATTAGACCGCAAACTACTGGAAATCCTCTGCTGTCCCGTCAGCAAGCAGGGACTGACTGCGCTGAACGCTGATCAACTGGCCCTGATCAATAAGCAAATCGAGGTTGGGAAACTCACCAACACCGATGAGCAAGTAGTGACCACTCCTCTGACCGAAGGGCTGATCACCGATAATCACCAGAGAATCTACCGGGTCGACGACAATATTCCGATCATGCTGGAGAAAGAAAGCATTCCGGCCGACCAGATCGACGGCTTATAGAATCCAGCCAGACCGGCACACAAAGCGAATCCAGGATATCCCGGGGTTTAAGCGACTTCAGCGGTTTCCCGAGCGTAGTGATCCATCAGGATGCCGGCCACTTCCGGGCGTGCAAACTCTAGCGGCAGATCCTCTCCCGCCGCCAGCATCTCCCGTACCCGGGTGCCGGACAACAGGACGAAGTCGTCCTTTTGATGATCCGGTGCATCCCGCATCATGACTACTCTGTTCAGTTTCTTTGAATAGGCCGTGTGATCGGCGCGGAAAATCTCGATTTCCAATGCGCCCGCTGGCACGGCTTCATCGAAAATGGTCTGGGCATCAAAGGCGCCATAAAAATCACCGACTCCGGCATGATCACGCCCCACGATCAAATGGGTACAACCCGCGTTCTGGCGGAATAACGCGTGCAGCACCGCCTCGCGCGGCCCAGCATAGAGCATGTCAAACCCATAGCCTGCGATCATCACTGAGTTGGACGGAAAATACAGTTCGACCATTTTCCGGATGGCCGCATCGCGCACCTCAGCGGGGATATCACCGGGCTTAAGTTGGCCCAGCAGCATATGAATCAACACGCCATCTGCATTTACGGCCTCGCTCGCCATCTTGCACAATTCCTCGTGCGCTCGATGCATTGGATTACGGGTCTGAAATGCAACCACGGTTTTCCAGCCGCATGCTTGAATCTGCGTGCGGATTTGCTCGGCCGTGCGGAAAGTCTCAGGGAACTCGGTTTCGAAATAGCTGAAATTGAGAACTTCGACCGGTCCTGAGACCACAAATTTTCCCAAAGAACCAAAAGTTGCCACACCAGGATGGGTCTGATCGGTCGTCCCGTACACCTGCTGCACAATGAGATTGACCTCTTCCGTGCTCAGCTTCTCTACGGCTGCCACCTCTTGAATTGCGATAACCGGGTTACCGGGCACATTAGGATCACACAACGCAATTCTTGACCCCGCTGTGATCCTGTCGCCATTTTCTGTCAGATTCATCACCGGCACTGGCCAGAACAGTCCGTCGGCCGTGTGCATGTCAGTCGCGACACTCAGGGCGTCGGCTTTATTCATAAAGCCTTTTAGCGGCGTGAAGTACCCGGCACCCAACATGACGGTATTTGCTGCGGCAGCAGAGTTGATAATGAGGCGTGTCAGGTCAAGGGCCTCAGCCTGTAATGCCGCATGGTGCTGAGGGTTCTCTACCATCAGCGGAATCAAAAAATCGGAACCATGGGGTCTGATCATCTTTTGAGTCTCCAGGAATAGGGTCACTACACCGATCGTTGCTCACGCTCTGGGTTTTGGGTCACCCATGTGAGCCTGGCTGTTCATGAACAACGCACACATTAGCACCTTCGTCCCGATCTGCTGAGCAAATTCTTTTGATTACAGCATAAGAAAGAATCGGGCATCCCTGCCAAAGTTGCACGATTCAGGAGGTTAAACCGGTGCTGGCACCCTCTGACGGCGCTGCCGTACTGCGCCGGCCAACTGCGCAAACAAGGGCTTAGTTTGCTCCCAGCCAATACACGCATCGGTAATACTTTGGCCATAGGTGAGCGGCTGGCCCGAAACAATATCCTGGCGCCCCGACTGCAGATGGCTTTCTATCATGACACCGATCAGGCGGTGCTCACCACCTGCCAACTGATCGCAAAGGGCGTCGATCACCAGAGGTTGTCGCTGTGGATCCTTGCCACTGTTGGCATGACTGCAATCCACCATAAGTCGGGCTGGAATCCCGGCCTTAACCATCAGTGCTTCAGCACGATCCAGGCTCTGCGGGTCGTAGTTGGGTTCAATACCCCCACGCAGAATAACATGGCCATCCTCGTTGCCCGAGGTGGTAAAGATAGCCGAGTGTCCGTGTTTTGTCAGAGTGAGGAAATGATGGGAATGCCGGGCTGCGCCAACGGCGTCGATTGCAATTTTTAGATTGCCGTCTGTACCGTTCTTGAACCCTACCGGACAGGACAAACCTGACGCCATTTCACGATGCAACTGGCTCTCGGTCGTGCGGGCTCCAATAGCCCCCCAGCCTACCAGGTCAGCAAGGTACTGCGGGGTCAGCAGATCGAGATATTCTGTTCCGGCCGCTACACCCATCTCATTGATATCCGCGAGAAGTTGGCGCGCGGTACGCAGCCCCCGGTTGATATCGAATGAGTCATCCAGGCCTGGATCATTGATCAACCCTTTCCACCCAACCGTCGTGCGCGGTTTCTCGAAATAGACGCGCATCATCAAGACCAGGTTATCGGCATACTGCGTTACAAGCGGTGACAACCGTTCCGCATACTCCCGCGCCGCGTTGGGATCATGAATAGAGCATGGACCGACAACAACAATCAGCCGATCGTCATGGCCCTGAAGTACCTGGTGGATATCGCGACGAGCGGCAGAGACTACTTCGGCTGCGCGCTCGCTCAGTGGCACCTCGGCAACAATCGTGTCCGGGTTGGCAACATCCTGTATATCGACGATACGAAGATCGTCGGTTCTCTTCGTCTGCACAGTGATAACCTAAGGAGTTCTTTGCGCCACCCCCCGTGCCGCAAAGTGCCTATCAGTATATCACCGCGTTACCCTAGATCGCAGATCGTCATTCCTCCTCGGGATGCTCAAAGGATGACATCAGCCGTTTCTGCACCGCCGTCGGCGCAGGTTCATAACTGGCAAACTCCATGCTGAAACTACCCTCCCCCCCGGTCACCGATTTGAGCCGGGACTGGTAATCGTCCATCTCGGCCAGAGGCACTTGGCCGCTAACCATCATCTGGTCCGCGCTGACAACATCAGTGCTGGCGACCCGGCCCCGCCGGGATGCCAGATCACCGGTAATGTCTCCCATATTGCCAGAGGGGACCACCGCTTCAATATTTACCACCGGCTCCAGAATCAAGGGTTTCGCGTTTGCAATCGCATCCAGAAATGCTTTTCGCCCGGCATTGACAAATGCCACCTCCTTGGAATCGACGGGGTGATGCTTGCCGTCATAAACTTTGACACGTACATCCTGCAGCGGAAACCCCGCGATCGCGCCACCCTCCAGGACACTGTGTACCCCTTTTTCAACTGCCGGAATGAACTGAGACGGGATAACACCACCGACGACCTTATTCACAAACTCAAAACCCGACCCACGTGGCAGTGGCTCGATCTCAAGAAATACCTCACCGAACTGGCCCGCCCCTCCAGTCTGTTTCTTGTGTCGACAGTGTCCTTTAGCTGTCTTGCCGATAGTCTCTCGGTAGGGTATCGAGGGCACGCCTGTCGTCACCTTGAGGTCATACTGATCTGACATCCGCTCAATGGCAGTCCGCAAATGCAACTCGCCTGTTCCACGCAGAACAGTCTCATTGGCTACCGGGTCTCGCTCGACCCGCAAACACGGGTCGGCCGCTGTGAGTCGTGACAAGACATCGGCAATCTTCTGCTCATCACCGCGACTGCTGGGGGCAATCGATACACCCGCCATCGGCGCAGGAAGATGCAAAGGTTCCAGGTGAATAAGGTCCTCATCATGTGAATCATGCAGGACATTATCGTAAGCCAGACCGTCGACTTTTGATACGAGCATGATATCCCCCGGCACCGCCGTGCTGCGCTCACTGCTTTCCTTACCCAGCGGCACCGCCAGATTGCTGATCTTGATCGGCTTGCGGGCATCGCCCACGAACAATTGCATGTCTTTGCGAACGGTGCCCTGGTGGACACGGAACAGGGCTTGTCGCCCAACGAAAGGATCGAATGACACTTTAAAGACGTGGGCCAGGACATGCTGATTAGGATCAGGGCTGACCTCGACCTGCTGCGCATCTTCACCAAAGCCATTGAGGAAGTGGGGCGGATTACCCTCGCCCGGGTTTGGTAACAGACGGACAATAAAATCAAGCAATTCCGGGACGCCGACACCCGTGTGGGCAGACACAAAGCAGACGGGGATAAGGTGGCCTTCACGCATTGCCTGTTCGAACGCATCGTGCAACTGTGCTGCTGAGACTTCGCCCTGCTCGAGATACACGGCCATCAGTTCCTCATCAACCTCAACGGTCTGATCGACGATCGCAGTGTGGGCAGCCTCAGCCGAGGAAAATGCAGGCTCGCCCTCAGCCTTAAAGAAACAGTCAATCACTCCCGTTCCGTCGCCGGTGGGCAGGTTGACCGCAAGACACTCGGCACCGAACGCGTCGCGCACCTCCTCATAGATCGCCTGAACATCAGCCTGCTCGCTGTCGATTTGGTTAATCACAACCATGCGGCACTGATCCTGGCCCTGCGCCCAGTTCATCATCCGACGACTGGCACCCTCGATACCCCGCTGGGCGTTAATCACCACGCCTACCGTTTCAACCGCTGGCAACACACTGAGTGCCGCACCGATGAAATCCGGATATCCGGGGGTGTCGAGCAGGTTGATATGGGTATCGTGGTAGTCGAACCCAGCAAGCGAAGCGGAGAGTGAGTGACCGTGCTTCTTCTCGAGCTCATCCCAGTCGCTGACGGTGCTTCCCTTCTCGACCAGGCCCGCAGACTGGATGGCGCCGGCATGGGCCAGAATTTTTTCCACCAATGTGGTTTTACCGGCTCCGGCATGGCCTGCAAACGCCACATTGCGGATGTCGGGTGTCTCGTAATCCATAGTCACTATCCTCCTCAGTTATCCTTAAGTCTTATATTTAACGGCCTGATCCCGTCTCTTTCAAAGATTCCACCTCTAGTATGCTGTTTTCCTCTGCAAGACAGAATCATGACTATCACGTTCACTGAGCCAAATCAACAAGACCGTTGGGAAAACCGCTACGCGAAAGGGGCGACCGGCTGGGATCGGGGTGAATCCAGTCCTGCGCTGGATCGCTGGCTTCCCCAGATGCCCGTACCCCCGGCCAGGGTGCTGATTCCAGCGTGCGGGCGGGGTTATGAGGTAATCACGCTATGCCAGCAGGGCTTCACGGTCACTGCAGTCGATTTCGCTCCCAGTGCCATTGCGGCACTCAACCTTGAACTTAAAAAGCGCCAGGCGCAGGCCACTGTAGTCCAATCTGATCTACTGGCCTGGGAACCCCCGCAGCCTTTTGACGTCATTTACGAGCAGACTGCACTATGCGCCCTGGAACCCACGCTATGGCCAGAATATGCAGACCGACTGTGCAATTGGCTGGTTCCCGGCGGAATGCTACTGGGGCTCTTTATACAGACGAATCGTGCCGGCGGCCCACCTTGGCACTGCGCCCTGGATTCACTTGAGACGCTCTTTGGGAGCGACAAATGGGTTTGGCCGGAACAAAAAGATCAGACTATTGGGCATCCCAGCGGGCTCAAGGAGCTGGCACTGGTGCTAAAACGCCGAGATTAGGCCTCTCAGTCGAGTTTCTGCGCCCAAATTGTTGCAACCTTTGAAGTGGTTGCCTAAAGTTGCGCCTCCACAATTCATGAGACGCATCCTGATGAGAATATTGTCATCGATCACGGCCGGCCTGATTATGGTACTGGCTACGTCGCCCCTGCAGGCCGCAGGCGATCCCGAGGCTGGCCGCGATGCCAGCGCCACCTGCATGGGCTGCCATGGTGCTCCCGGCTTACGCAATGCCTACCCGACTTTTAATGTCCCTAAGTTGGGTGGACAACAGGCACAATATCTAGCCGCCGCATTGAAGACCTACCAATCTGGCGAACGAGATCATCCCACTATGCAGGCCCAAGCCCGCACACTGGATGATGCAACCATCAGCAATATTGCTGCCTATCTCAGTGGCCTTAAAGCCGACGGCGCAGGCGAGTTCGGTGATGGTGACGCGGCAGCGGGACAGGCCAAGGCGCAAGCCTGTACCGCCTGTCACGGACCCGGTGGTGGCAAGCCCCTCACTCCGCAGTATCCGATACTGGCGGGCCAATACCCGGATTTCCTTGCCCATGCTTTGCGTAGTTACAAATCAGGTGCCCGTAACAACGCCATCATGAAGGGCTTTACCGCAGCCTTAAGTGATGAAGACATCCTGAACCTTGCTGCCTATTTCGGCAGCCAGCCTTCGGAACTGTCGACACCGACCAACTGGTAATAAACCGACCGGGCTGATGCGGGACCGTTTTAACAGACGCTCCCCGCACTGGCCCGGCCACAACGCCCATGCAACTGGTCGGCCCAGCACTTAGACCCCAGCCAGGGTCAAATGCGCCCGCACCGCTCCAGTAAGATGCCCCACCAGACTGATGCCTGAAGAGAGCAATAACAATCCGCCTGCCCATTTTATTCGCCAGAAAATTGCGGCGGACCTGGCGGCTGGACAGTACCCGCAGGGCATCACCACCCGATTTCCTCCTGAGCCTAATGGCTACCTACATATTGGGCACGCTAAGTCCATATGCCTGAATTTCGGACTGGCTGAAGATCTTGGCGGACACTGTTACCTGCGCTTTGATGATACCAATCCTGACCGGGAAAGCCCCGAATTCGTCGAAGCCATCAAGCAGGATGTCCGCTGGCTGGGCTTCAACTGGGGTGATCGACTACGGCATGCCTCTGACTACTTTGAACAGTTATACCAATGGGCAGTAGAACTGGTTGAAACCGGCCATGCCTATGTCTGTGACCTCAACGCCGAAGAGATTCGAGCGACCCGCGGCACACTGACATCGCCGGGAACCAACAGCCCCTATCGTGAACGCAGTATCGCAGAGAATCTCACGCTTCTGACACAAATGCGCGACGGGGCGTTTCCAGAAGGTGCCCGCGTGTTGCGAGCGCGAATAGACATGGCCTCACCCAACCTGCACCTGCGCGACCCCACCCTGTACCGAATCCGATATCAGTCGCACCATAACACGGGTGATGATTGGTGCCTCTACCCGATGTACGACTTCACACATCCGCTATCGGATGCTATCGAAGGTGTGACACACTCGCTGTGTACGCTTGAGTTCGAAGATAACCGGGCATTGTATGACTGGGTCCTGGAGCATGTCTCAGTGCCCACTCGCCCCTATCAGACCGAGTTCTCTCGCTTGTCGCTGGAATACACGGTAGTCAGCAAGCGATTGTTAACGATTCTGGTCAAAGAGCATGTGGTTGATGGATGGGATGACGCCCGAATGCCCACTCTCTCGGGGATGCGTCGGCGGGGTTATTCACCCGCCGCATTGGTGGATTTTTGCCAACGCATTGGCGTCACCCGCAATCAACAGAACGTCGAACTCAGCGTGCTGGAAAACTGTATCCGCGAGGATCTGGATCACAACGCCACCCGGGCGTTTGCCGTGATTCGCCCACTGAAACTGATCATCGAGAATTATCCCGATGATCAGGAAGAAGACTTTGATGCCGCTAACCATCCTGCTGATCCGGCGCAAGGAACACGACCGTTGCGCTTTTGCCGCGAACTATATATCGAGCATGACGACTTCATGGAGGATCCGCCAGGTAAGTTTTTCCGCCTGGCACCGGGGCGTGAAGTACGACTGCGATACGCCTATCTGGTGACCTGTACCGGGGTTACGCATGATGCCCAGGGCAACATCGCTGAAGTGCGTTGCACCTATGATCCGCAAACCCGTGGAGGAAATGCGCCTGATGGAAGAAAGGTCAAAGGCACTATCCATTGGGTCTCGTCCCGTCACAGCGAAAAAGCCCAGGTGCGGCTGTATCAACCATTATTCAAAGATTCCGAGCCCCACTTTACTTCTGAAGTAGATCTTCACAACAGCTTGAATAAGGACTCCATAACCCAGATAAGTGATGCCCAGATCGAACCGAGTTTGACTCGCGCCACACCGGGTGACAGTTTCCAGTTCGAGCGACTGGGGTATTTCTGTGTCGATCGAGACAGTAAGCCCGGACAACTGGTTTTCAACCGAACCGTTGCCTTACGGGATACCTGGGCACGAGTTAAAACCCGCTGACGGGTAGATCTGTTTAATCGGCTCAGGCTGCTGACATCGGTCTGGCTCGACGGGCGGCCCACCAGGATGCGCATCGGGCTTGCAAAACCAGAGCACTGGGTGTGACCACTAGTGTCAGCACAGTAGCAAAACCCAACCCGAACACGATCGAGGTGGATAACTGGGTCCACCACTGGGTCGATGGCGCGCCCTGGGTTACCTCCCGAGACAGGAAATCAATATTGATGCCCAGCATCATCGGGGCCAATCCCAGCATCGTGGTCATCGTGGTCAACATCACAGGACGCAATCGTTGAACCCCAGTCCGCAATACTGCTTCTACCGGATCGGAAATGGTCTGACGCAACCGGGCGTAGGTATCGATCAGAACGATGTTGTTATTAACCACAATCCCCGCCAAGGCAATCACGCCAATACCGTTCATTACGATGCCAAAAGGTGATGCCGTCGCAATCAGACCGATCAAGACGCCTACTGTGGACATAACCACCGCAAAAAGTATCAGTGCAGCCTGGTAAAAACTGTTGAATTGGGTCACCAATATCAACGCCATGACAAAAAGCGCTACCATAAAAGCCTTGCTGAGGAATGCCTGGGCCTTGGCCTGTTCTTCGTCTTCGCCTTTGAAACTCACCTGGACTCTCGGGTCAAGTGGAGCACGGGTCAGCCAGTCTTCGAGTTCACGCATTTTGGCATCGGCCAAAATACCCTCGTTCACATCCGCCTTGACCGTGATCACGCGCAGCCCATCGACCCGCTTAAGCATACCGGTCTTCTGCCGGGCCTGGCGCAGGACGAAATTGGAAACAGGCACCGCGCCCGACTCAGTGTTGACCCGCACCTGGCTGAGGCCAGTCACAGTCCGGTCTACTTTTGGGAAACGTACCCGGATTTCGATCTCCTCCTCACTGTCATCCGGGCGATACTCTCCAATCTGATAACCGCCGGTGGTCATCTGTATCATGTTGCCAATTTTCCCGATATCGACGCCATATTTGGCGGCCTGCACACGGTCAACCTGCAGGGCCCAGTCAATCCCGGGTAGCGGACGCGAGTCTTCGATACTATTGAGCCCCTTCATGCGGTCAAACTCGGCTCGAACCTGGGCGGCAGCAGGCGCCAGCAACTCCGGATAGTAGGAGGAAAGCTGCAGTTGCAACGGCTTCCCCACGGGTGGACCTCCTTCTTCTTTGCGCAGATCAATGATCACGCCCGAGATACCAGCGAGGCGTTCGCGCAGGGTCTCAAAGATCTGACTGACTTTTGGGCGCTGTCGCCAATCAGCAAATTCTAGAGAGATCGAACCTACGATATCCTCTGCCTCCTCACTATTCGCATCGGCTCCTACCCGTGTATAAAAAGTCCGAATTCCACCCACATCCAGGACGCGCTGTTCCACATCTCGCATGAACTGATCCTGCTCCTGCACTGCAAGGTTACCGCGAGCGCGCACTTGAATTTGGGCGTTTTCCGGCTCGACCTCCGGGAAAAACTCAACCCCAAGACCGATCCAGCCATAGAGAAACAACACGCCGATAAGCAGCGCAATAGCTGACATCATCACCTGAATGGGACGCTTTACTGCCCGACTCAGTAAAGACAGGTACCAACCGGTAAATCCGCCGATACTCGAGAGTTCCCCGCTTTCACCGGCATTGATGGCGCGCAATGCCTGCTGACTAAGTTCTGCAGGTTTCCCAATTAACGCACCCACGGTGGGTACAAAAATTAGCGCCATCAGCAAGGATGCCATCAGTGTGATTAAAACCGTCATGGGCAAGTATTTCATGAACTCACCCACCACCCCGGGCCAAAAAACGAGGGGCAGAAAAGCGGCCAATGTGGTCGCCGTCGAGGCAATGATCGGGGAGGCCATGCGTTGCGATGCTTGAAGATAGGCCTGGCGACGAGGAACCCCTTCACTCAGTTTGCGATCAGCAAACTCAGTCACTACGATCGCACCATCGACCAGCATCCCTACAGCCAGAATCAGACTGAATAACACGACGATATTGAGAGAGACCTCGAGCAGGTAGAGCGCCAGCAGTGCTGTGAGAAAAGAGCCGGGAATGGCAATGCCCACCAATGCCCCGCTGCGCGACCCCAGTGCAGCAATCACCACAACCATCACCAGGATAACAGCACTGATTACGCTGTTCTGAAGATCGCTCAACATAGTGCGAATTTGATCAGACCTGTCTTGTGAGTAACTGACCTTAACCGAATCGCGTAAGGTTTCCGGCCACTTCGACTGCTGGTCTTCGACTATGGTTCGGACCTTTTCGATCGTCGCTATGACATTCTCACCCGAGCGTTTTGAGACCTCCAGTGCTACCGCTGTTTTCCCGTTGACCCGGGCATAAGTGGCGGGGTCACGAAAAGTGCGGCGCACCTGCGCAATATCACCGACACTCACGACCGAATCGCCGTCCACAAGAACCGGTAAACCAACAATATCCCGAACACTTTCAAACAGCCCGGGCACCTTGATAGAGAAACGACCCTGGCCGGTATCCTGTACACCTGCAGCCACCAGCATATTGGAACCACTGACCGTTGCAGCAGCGAGAGCCGGATCCAGCCCATAGCTCTCCAATTGCAAGGGATCAACAATGACCTCCACGACTTCATCACGGTTACCCGCAAGGTTGACTTCAAGCACCTCGCCTACGCCCTCGATGGCGTCTTTGAGATCACGAGCCAGACGATAGAGGGCACGATCGGGAGCGTCACCGGAGAGAATTACGACCAGAACCGGGAACAAACTGAAGTTCACTTCGTGCACTTCAGGATCATCTGTTGCTCCGGGTAAATTGGTTTTTGCCAGATCAACCCCTTCTCTGACATCCCGAAGCGCGGCATCAGCATCAAAGCCTGCCTCAAACTCCAACAAGACATTAGCGCCCCCTTCGTAACCAGTCGAACGCATCTCCTTTATCCCTTCAATAGTCTTAAGTTCCTGCTCTATCGGTCGAATCAGCAGGCGCTCCGCATCTTCAGGAGAAATCCCATCATGACTGATGGTTACGTAGATGATCGGGATATCGATATCGGGCTCGGATTCTTTGGGGATATCCCGATAAGCAAGGGAACCCGCGACCAGAACAAACAGCAACACAGAAAGCACCGTGCGTGAATAACCGAACGCAATACCGATCAGGGACATAATCGGTGCCCTACCCTATTGCACGCTTCGACTGACTGTGACCAACTGACCCGTCGAAACAAACTCGTGGCCAACCGTAATCAGTTCAATACGCTCGGGTAACCCACCGAGCCACATACCTTCAGGGGTATCAGAGATCAGTTCGACCGGCAGGAAGCGCACTTGGCTACTGTCATCAATAATCTTGACACCGACGCGACCTTCATCATCCAGAGTGAGTACCGCCGGACTGAGACGATGGGCCTGTCTATCCCCCAGGTTCAGGCTGATCCTTGCCGTCATTCCACTGGCAATGGAGAACTTTGGGTTGAGCGCTGTGACCTCGATCTGGAACGTGCGGGTTGTGCTATCACTTGAGCGTGCGACAAAGGTTACTTTGCCAGAAAGGCGTTGGCCGTCGACGAAAGAAAGGTCTGCTGGCATGCCGACACGGACCCGTCCAATATCCCGCTCAGACACCTGGCCTCGGATCTTCACCTCGGAAAGGTCCAAAAGATAGACGACACGCTGGCCAACCTCAACATAATCACCCATCTCCACGAAACGCTGCTCGACAACCCCGGCAAAAGGTGCCACGACGCGGGTATGACTTATGTCAAGCTCAATGGCTTTCAAAGAAGCTCGGGCAGCATCGAGCAGCGCCTGGACTTCGGTCAACGCAGTTTGCGACTGCAAATTCTTCTTCGAAAGTTTTGAGGCGGCCTGATACTCAGCCTGGCGTTGCTTCAGCACTGCCCGGGCCTGGCGCAGGCGGGCGTTACGATCGGCTCCGTCAATGCGAGCCAGCAGAGCTCCCGCGCGCGCAATCTCCCCTTTAGCCGCATCTAAGCTGATAACAGCACCGGCCGTCTGTGCCGGTACCTGCACGGCGCGCTTAGGTGCGGTCACGCCCATCAGATCGAGCATTTGCGGAACCGACGATGCCGCCAAGGTACGCACCTGAACAGCCGGTGGCTGAGCGGGCAAAGCATCAATAATGGTGGTAGCAGGTGAAGCATCGGAAGCCGTTGGCACAGACTCTCCACTTCGCAACAAGCCGGAACCAATCCAGGCTGCAACGACCAGCAATAACGCCAACGACAGGAGAACAGACTTTTTCATTACCAGGGACTCCTCTAATAGCCCTTGAGCCCGCTTGCGGTCGATCAAGGCTCAACAAAATCGCAGGGCTGCCATTGGAATCCCGCCTGAGGTTCCAGTGACTGGCCAACTGACACTGGCGCATACCCCAGGCGACAGGCACCGCTAGCGGCCTGACCATTACCCGACCGCGAGAAAATCGAGGTTAACCCATAATTATAAGGTAGCGACCTGGTCGAGGGCGATGTCGGCACCACCTGTGACACAAATCAGCATCTGATGCCGATTTGGAGGATACATTCTTAAGGTATTCACCACATGATGAATCTGAATTGCGCCATTCTGTACCCCTCACCGACGATACCCTGCAACCCAGACCTGAATTTAATCCGGACCTGATCCGGCGATACGACCGGGCAGGGCCCCGCTATACCTCTTATCCCACCGCGGTGCAGTTCAGCTCCACGCTCACAGCACACCAAGTACGCCAACTCGCCCACCACAGTAATGAGGAGCCGGTGCCCCGACCGCTATCGCTATATATACACATACCCTTCTGCGCGACTTTGTGTTTTTACTGCGCCTGCAACAAGATCGTTACCCGAAATACCCAAAAGGCAGTCACTTATCTGGACTACCTCTACCGTGAAGTGGCAATGTACGGTAGGCTATTCGACGATGACCGGCGGGTTGTACAACTGCACCTCGGTGGAGGCACCCCCACGTTTTTGCAACCCGATCAGCTTGAGAACCTGATTACACATATCGGTTCCTATTTCAGGCTCACTGACGACATCCAACGGGATTATTCCATCGAGATTGATCCACGAACCGTGTCGCATCAGACTCTCGACCGGCTGCAGCAAATCGGGTTCAACCGGGTCAGCATGGGCATACAAGACTTCGACTCCAAAGTGCAGGCTGCAGTACACCGGATTCAGTCGCCTAAAGAAACCCTGGACCTGCTACGCTACACGCGGTCCCAGGGTTTTCGCTCAACCAACGTTGATCTCATTTACGGACTCCCCTTTCAAAGTGTCACAAGCTTCAGTCGAACCCTGGATCAACTGCTGGAGGTCATGCCCGACCGGCTCAGCATATTCAACTACGCCCACCTGCCCCACCGGTTTGCACCGCAACAACGAATCCAAGAGGCTGACCTACCCGACAGTGAGGAGAAACTGCAGATACTGGGAGCCTGCATTGAGCAACTAACCAAGGCAGGCTACGTACATATTGGCATGGATCATTTCGCCAGACCAGACGATCCCATGGTGACGGCCGCTCAGGAAGGATCATTACACCGCAATTTTCAAGGGTATTCGACTCATGCCCGCTGTGAGCTGATTGGCGTGGGAGTGAGCGCCATCAGTCAGATCGGGAAAAGCTATAGCCAGAACAGCAAAGACCTCTTTAGTTATCAGGAAATGATCGAGGATAACCAACTGCCGATCACTCGTGGCGTAGAATTAAGCCGTGACGACGAAGTACGTCGGGATGTAATCGAAAAACTGATGTGCCAGGGCGAAGTAAACCTGCCTGACGCGCTGGCGCGCCACCATATTGCCTACGCGGACTATTTTCAGGCGGAACTCAGGCGTCTTGAGCCTCTCGCCCAGGATAAGCTCGTCACGGTGTCAGGCCGGGGGCTTATTCGAGTCAGTCCGGCCGGGCGCTACCTGCTACGCAACATCTGTATGATTTTCGATCACTACTTAGAGTCACACACAGAGGTCTCTCGGCACTCGCGGGTCATCTAATGCGAAGGCTCGTGCCGGATCGGGGCGTGTTGTCCGCCCTACTTCATTTCGAAAAAATGGGCTCAGTTAACGGCAGTTGATTCGGCTTTTGCGCAATCCCCAACCCGCTGGCGCAGGCCTGGGATATCGTGAATCTGGATTTTCCGGCCATTAACCGTCAGCAGACCCGCGTCATCCAGTCGACTGAACAGACGGCTGACGGTTTCTGCAGCGAGCCCTAGGTAATTGGCAATGTCGTGTCGCGACATCGACAAGGTGAAATCGGTTTCGGAGAAACCCCGACTCGCAAACCGTCGCGACAGACTCAGCAAGAATGCGGCGAGACGATCTTCGGCGCTGCGTCTGGCCAGCAAAAGCAACATTGACTGATCAATACTGATCTCGTTGGCCATGACCTTATAGAGTTCTCGATTTAAGCTGGGAATTTGACTGGCTACTTCGCTGATACCATCAAGCGGCAATTCACAGAGGCTGGTCCGTTCCAGGGCCACGGCGGTGCAGGTGTGCCCCTCCTGAATCCCATCAAAACCGAACAGTTCACCCGGCATCGAGAACCCGATGATCTGCTCCTCGCCGTCAGGCGGCGACATCACGATCTTGAGCGATCCTGACTTAACGGCAAAGAGGGCATTAAACTGGTCACCCGCCCGATAGGCGCTCTCACCGCGCTTAAGAGGCGCTCGCTGACCTACAACGGCCTCAAAGCGCTCCATATCCTGAGCATCCAATCCCCGCGGCAAACAAAGTTCTGCCAAAGTGCAGTCCCGACATGACAGTCGGACTCGGGGAAGATCAATAACCTCGTTCACCAGTACGCATCCTTTACTAGTTTAAATTAAAGAAATAACACGCTAACCCCATTCTTTCTGCCTGGGCGATGTTATCACACAGCCTTCTATTGTTCTGATAGACACGACCTCTGACGGGTCAGGGGAATCCCACTCTGGTAGGCAAAGTTACCACTACTGCCAGCCACGAGGCAGTGCTTTCCCGGGCCGGGCGCGACCGCTGCCGCGGCACTTTATAGCGTCTCAGCTATCTGTCAGGCTATCCGGCGGTATTCTATTTCGTCGTCAACCCAACGGGTCTGACCAAAATAGACCTCAGATATACTTCCGACATGATTGAGTACGCTACCTTACTGGTTGAAACCCTGCCCGAAGGTCCGGTGTTGTGTCGGATTAACCGACCAGAAAAACGCAATGCGCTTAATCGAACCATGACCAACGAGATTCGCGCACTCCTTGAGACACTCGCCTCGCAGGACCCAGCCCCAACGATCATTTTTGCCGGCAATGATAAAAGCTTTGTCAGTGGCGCTGACATCTTTGAACTTCGCCAGCGCCGTAAAGCGGATGCCTTGGAGAAAATTAACGCTGGACTCTTTTATGAAATTGAAACCTTCCCATCACCCACCATTGCGGCAATACAGGGTTGGGCATTGGGAGGGGGGTGTGAACTTGCAATGGCCTGCGATCTTCGTGTGCTCGGTAAATCTGCCCGCATAGGCCAACCCGAGGTAAGCCTGGGCATTATTCCCGGTGCCGGGGGCTGTTTTCGACTGCCTGAACTGGTAGGCATCGGAAAGGCGCGGGAAATGATCTATACAGGCATGATTCTGGATGCCGCCGAGGCAATGCGTATTGGCTGGGCAAATCAGCTGGTAGAAGATGCCGCGGTTATTGCCACCGCAACGGGGTTAGCGACAACAATCATGGGCAACAGCGCGATTGCGGTACGACATGCAAAAAAATTGATTAACGAGGGTCGGTCTTTTGATCGAAAGGCCACCATGGAACTTGAAGCGCAGAGTCAGGCTATATTGTTTGAGCACCCAGATAAATATCAACGTATGACCGACTTCCTTGAAAAACGAAAACGACAGACACACTCCCAATGAGTCGCCCAGCTCAGATTGGCGTGATAGGTGCGGGACAGATGGGTCGGGGCATTGCCTATGTCAGCGCGCTGAGTGGATTCGATACCCGCCTGTTTGACCCGGATCGCGCGACTCTTAAGGAAGCCCTGTCAGGTATCGAGCAAACTCTGGAAAAAGGAATCCAACTGGGCAAGATAAGTGATGCGGAAAAGGCTAAGACTCTTGAACATCTGACAGGTGTTGCCACCGTAGAACAGGCGGTAACCGATGCTGACCTGGTTATCGAGGCGATCCCGGAGGATCTTTCTCTCAAGAAAGATCTCTTTATCCGAATCGCCGCTGTTACGCCACAAGAAACCATCCTTGCCAGTAACACCTCTTCACTGAGTATTTCTCAGATCGCCTCAGATGTGCCAAATCCCGAGCGCGTAGTCGGTATGCATTTTTTTAATCCCCCACATATCGTCAAACTCCTCGAAGTGATCCGCGGTGACTGCAGTGTAGAAGCAGTTATTGGGCGGGTAAGCCAGATTGGCAGGCAAATGGGCCGGGAGGTCGTTGTCATCAATGATTCTCCGGGCTTTGCCAGCAGCCGCCTGGGCATTGCCCTGGGGATGGAAGCGATCCGTATGGTCGAGCAAGGCGTAGCCTCCCCGGCTGACATTGATGCCGCAATGGTCCATGGTTACCGTCATCCAGTAGGCCCGCTACGCCTCACGGACATGGTTGGACTCGATATACGGCTGGCCATTACGCGATACCTGCACCAGACCTTGGGTGAACCCCAGTTTCGACCCCCTCAACTGCTTGAGGATATGGTCCAGAATGGCCTACTGGGGAAGAAAAGCGGCCAAGGATTTTATTGCTGGAGCAAGTAAATTTTTGATCTACCCAGTCTCCCGTTGGGGTCAACGCCGACGGGTATAGATCATGACATAACCCTGGCAGACCACTGAGGGGCACTCACCACAACTGGATGGGAAATCAGCAGGATCGAGTTTTTGCTCGTACACGTCATAACCCATCGAAGCGTACAGTTCCCGTGCTTCATCAGATCGGGCGGGATCGGCCAGATAACGCTTTACCCAGCCGTCTGCGGTAAGAGTGGGGTCGGCTGAGACCGCACTGGAATCAGCCGTGTCATCAGCGCCAGTCCTCGCTGAACTGCGACAGCCACCTGATACCGACGGCTTAGGCAGCACCCGAACCCACTGTAAGGCCGGTGCCCATACCCAACTGCTGCATCCGCCGGTGTCCCAGCACGGCAGCGCCCATAGCGGCCGCGAACTGAACCAGATCCCCTTCGGGCACATTGACTTTTTGACCCAGTTTGTCTTGCACCTCATCGACCATCGTGCGAAACCGTAACAGGCCGCCAACCAGGGTATACCCGGGTTCGGCACGAACCCGTTTCATTAACTGGACTGATCGCTTAATCAACGATGAGATCGCACCTTGCATAATATCCGCCGGTGCGGTGCCTTGCGACAGGTGATTAATCACTTCAGACTCGGCAAACACAGCACATACCCCGGATATGGAGACAGACTCACGTGAGGTCGTCAATAACGGTCCGACATCCTCTGTTTTGAAGCCCATGTAATGCGCCGTCTTTTCTAAAAACGCGCCGGTCCCCGCTGCGCACTTATCGTTCAGACGAAACGAATCCACTTTGCAGTTCTCGTCAATCCGGCTTGCCTTCATAGTCTGGCCACCGATATCGAGCACGGTGCGGGTATCGGGAAAAAAGAACGCCGTGCCACGAGCCGCGGCGGTGAGATCAGTCACCGCCGCGTCCTTGTCTTCAACTTGGTGACGACCAAAGCCGGTAGCGATCACATAGCCAATGTCGCTGCGTTCCAGCCCGCTTTCCGCCAGAGTCTCGTTCAATAATCGCGCCGAGACTTCTCCCAATTTAAACCCAGTCTGTGCCAACTTTCGGCTAACGATCTTTCCGTCAGCCGAAAGGATGACACATTTGGTGTAGGTCGAGCCTACGTCTATACCGACTGTACAGTCCATTACGCCACCTCTGAGTTGGCCGCAGGTTTGCGGCTATCTAGAATATGGTCAAGAGCAAAAAGTGCCGCGCCCAGCGCACCCATGTAGTGAGCCTGTTCATTCACATTTAAGCGAGTGCCCAGGCGATCTTCCAGCGCCTTAACCATGGCCACGTTACGGGTCACCCCGCCAGTAAATGTAATCTTCTCTTCCAGCCCCACCCGGCGCACCAAGCCGATGGTCCGGGTGGCGATCGACTGGTGTACCCCCCAGAGAATGTCCGGCAGTTTCTTTCCTTTGCCCAGCCAGGACAGCACCTCTGACTCGGCGAAGACCGTACAGGTGGTGCTGATCCGTACAGGCTTGTCTGACTTTAAGGCCGTGGGGCCCAGATCGTCCAAAGACAGATCCAGCGCCATCGCGGCAGCTCCCAGAAAACGGCCAGTTCCCGCGGCACACTTATCATTCATGCAGAAATCGTTGATTTCCCCGGCTGGGCTGACACTGATCGCCTTGGTATCCTGGCCACCCATGTCGATTACCGTGCGGGTTTCGGGGAACATCTTTACCGCACCTCGTCCGTGACAACTGATCTCGGTAACCTGGGCGTTACCAAAAGTCACTTTGTAGCGCCCGTAACCCGTCCCGATCACATAGTCGACCTCTTCTTCACGCAATTTAGCGGCCTGCAAAGCCTGTTGGTATACCTTCTCGGCTGCCTGCACGACATTCGCCCCGGTATCATCAAGAGCGGTTGCCACTAAGTTACCCTCCTCGTCAACAATCGCGGCCTTACTCTGGGTCGACCCCACATCTACGCCTGCTGCATACGCCATATCTTGATTCCTCGACTGATTCAGGCCGCCGCCTGCTGGCTGCGACGCGATGCAAGACCCTCAAAGAACGCATCTATCCGATTCTTCATCTGGGCCTCAGAAACAACCCGCTTATCCATCATGTCCGATTCCAGAAACAGCGACGGCACATCACACTTCTCCATCAGGTAGCGTCGACTATCCGCCAGTCCGGTAGAAACTGTGCGACAGCTCTTGATCGGGTGATAAACCACGCCGTCCACATGCATATCGTCAATCATGTCCTCAACCATGTAACTCTGATGGAACATGCTATCCATGGCATCACGAACGCTGAGCAATACACCCTCAGCCAGGCTCTCCACCGGGCGCTGAAGATCGTACTGGAAGCCCCTGTTGGTACCGCCAGAGGCGAACCACAGGTAGGTTGAATTAACGAAAGTGCCGCCCCAGTCAGAGAACATTTCGTTAAATCGCCGGAAAATCGGGTAACAGGGAACACCCACAAAAATCAGTCGGTATTTCTCATCCGTCAGGGTGCCGATACCATTGGCCGACTTGTATTCCATCTCTTCGACCAGTTCCTTAAAGTATCGACTACCGGTTTCAGTACCACGAAAGCCGTTTGCAACACCCAGGTATACCGTTCCCTCGGTGACGGCATTGAATACCGAAGGCTGGCTGGCGTTCAGCTCCAACACCCGCTGCCAACTGCTGGCCACGTCGTTGGCATAACCCAATACTTCGCGCAGCTTGTCAATGTCGAACTTGCGCCCGGTAACTTCCTCGCACAGGGTAATCAATTCACGGACCTGGGCCTCGACATAACTGCGGTCGTTCTCGAACGACCGGTCGCCTGGGCCGGTGTGCACCCCACCCTCGCGACTGCCCGGAACGTCCAGTGTGAAAATCGGAATCTGGTACATGCGCTCCCAGATCTCCGCCCACTTGATGTAGGTATTACAGGCATTGGTATAAACAGCCAGGGAAGGCTTAGGAATCCTGCCCATCGGGTGCTCGCCGTTGCGCAACTGTACTGCCACGTCAGCTTTGACGTAGCCACAGATATCGGGCGAATAGCCGTAATCCTCAGCTTCGTTGAGATACTCGTGGGCCACCCGTCGTACTGCAGTCTGGAGTGAGTTGATCTCGGGAAACACCACCGGCAGATCAAAAGACTTCAGGATTTCATTCATGCTGCCCATCACAAACACATAGGCGCTCTGTGCTCCCTGTTCGGCGGTATCACCCAGCGAAGAAAACCACTGCCTGAAAAGTTCGGCTCCATCCCGGGCGCCCCGCCCCACGATACCACTTTGACTATCCTGTCCCATCGCTATCTCTCCTCGCTCTGGCGATCTGCCAGGCTCACTGGTACATCAGGTTTTCCATAAAAGTTTCGATCTGCAGACCCAGATGGTCAAAGCTCGTCATGTTTTCTTCGAACTCACTGACGAAGTACCCGATATTGTCCTCATCCAAAGAGCGGGTATAGCAGACCTGCTCCTCCAACCCCGGCTCACACATCTTGGCCGCGGTAATGATGGCGGCATCTGCTCTGGCACTGCTGATTCGTTCTTTGAGCATCTTCTCCTTGGGCTTGCGCAGGTCGTGCTGCACTGGGCTGTAAGATGATTTTTCCAGATAAGCTTCGGCCAACTGGTGCAATGGATCACCCGTGTTCGGCACGTCTTCAAGAATCCAACGCAGACCAATTAAAAAGTCGTCATCCACGACGTAACACGAGCGACCGACCATACGAATCAAATCTAACGGTGGCTGTTCGCAGAAGCCGCCCTCAAATACCACCCGGACCCGATCCTCCTGGTTAGAGTCGGCCCGATCCCGGATCATCGGCAACACTTTCTCAAGCAAGGCATTGTGCTCCTCGCGTGGCACCATCCCGCCTACCGATACCAGGCAATAGGCATCCTCGGCGCTTAACAGCCAGGGTGTTTCACGCTTAATGTCGTATAACTCCCTGATCAAGGCTCGATTGCGATTGAACAACTCAATTGAGTTTCGAAGGTCATCTTCGGTGATCGTAGTGCCGGAAACCTGCTGGACGACTTCCATCAGCCGCGCGTACTCGTTACGCAAATAACGCGCGCTATCAGCGGAGTTTGCATTCTGCGGCAGGTATAAGATCTGGCAGGGATGTTCGCTGTTACGTTCCCAAACTGCGGCCAGATTTCGGGCCGCATCACAGATCGGATGGGTAACAAACATATCCAGTTCTACCCGGTCACTCAGCACAAGCTCCAGCGACGTCTTTAGGATAGAACACAGGTACGAACCAAAGCGAGAATCTGCATGATCGGGCTCAACGGGAGCACCGCGCAATTTGAAGGGTAGCATCCCCGCGGCATGCGCGATTTCCTCAGGAAAATACACTTGAAAATGGCCCAGAACCCGGCCACCGCCATCCCGCCAACGTTGCACCGTCGGAAAGTCGCCATCCTCGACCAGATCACGACAAGCCAGCAGCATGTCGTCTAAATTCTGGCCCTGCCACTCAGGAAAAACGTCGCTTCCGGAATAACCGGTCGGAGCGGTTACTGCCAGCGGCCTTCCCGATGCTGTCAAGGCACTGTTCTGCAGCACCGTGCCACCTTGACTATCCGCTGGGAATTGAGCCCCTCGGAAAAAAAGGTCCAGAACAAAATCAAGTTTTTCTGAAGGATCTTCTAACACCCGGTCACCATGCGCACTGATCGCAGTTTCCACCAGTGCGACGAATGACCAGGCCAGCAGACGGGGGTCGCCGGTCTGAATCTCCCCTGCGCGTATTCCATCTTTAATGATGGATAGGATCTGGTTGGGAAGCGCTCGCTGGTAGGCGCTGATCAAGCGCGTGCGCGCAGCTTCGCCCAGGACGTTACTGTTGCGCCGGATCAGGCTGATCAATTGACGCTTGTGATCGGGCATTTCGAAGTACGCATGGGTCAGTTTGCGAAGCCGGGCCCGACAATCACCCGGGGGGCGGGCTGCCACGGTAAACAATGCCTGTTTCTCCGCAAGGTCGGCCTGCATCATTTCCAGGTACAGACCTTCCTTACTGACGAAATGGTGGTACAGGCCACCTTTCGTCAATCCAGCCTTGCGGGCAATCTGGTCCATCGTCACGTCAGCGTAGCTGGCGGCCAGAAACAGCGGCTCGGCCACGGCCAGGATCCGCTCCACCGCAGCGGGCGTTTGTGTCATGTGCGCTATAGTCATTTTTCTCCCATACCGACCAGTCAGTATGCTAATACATTAAATTAAATAACGTTATTTTGTCAAATGTTTTTACCCACCAGATCGAACCCAGGCCTGATCCTGCCTATTTTGGCTTGATGGTTAGGCTCTGATGCAGGGCGCCTGGCCAAAACGCCGATCTGGCTCCCGTATTTTTAAACCCAATTATTCAGATACTTATAGAAATATTTTTAGCTTCGTCAGGATCCTAGATTCTTACTTCACT
>PVBE010804222.1_pt1 | contig 53455 bp, 48 predicted proteins | sample 1631181 | NCBI WGS metagenome assembly PVBE01 (sample SAMN08397723, study PRJNA350692) | Marine metagenome, whole genome shotgun sequencing project. | isolation source: water | place: Pacific Ocean | collected 2012-04
CTTTTACTGTTTTGCCTTTTTTATATGTAAGTCCTAAATCTGATTCACTTATATGTGGATTCTTCTCATGTCCTTTTGACCAACTACTCATTAAACCTATAAATGGAATAACTTGTTTTTTAAAATTCTTTAAAATAATTTTTTCATCCGTTTTATCACCACTTATCTTAGAAATACTTTTAGCTAATCTCATAACTTCTCTCGCAAAAGCTTCATATGTTTTATAATACTTCGCATATGCATTATGAAAATCTCTTTTTTCACCTTCATTTACAGAATTTGTACGTTGTTCCTTTACACGCTTGACTAACTCCGTAGCATATTCTTTTCTATTCTTCATAATTCTATCCTTAATTTTTTGCCAAATACTTTTTGCTTTATTATGGTCATCGTGGTTCTTATTATTTAATGCTGTTTTTAATTTTACACCTTTTCTTATTTCTCTGTCCTTTGCTCTCTGTAACATTTTTGCTTGAGCATCAGGATTAATTACTGCCATATTAGGAACTAACTCTGTCTTCTTTTTCTTTTCCCACTTCTTAGCCATTTCAGGTTTATTAGCGTGCATCCATTTTCTTTGTTTTTCAGACTTGAAAGGCATTATAGTATTCCATTAAAATTATTATTATAATTAGAATTTATATTATTCAACGAACTATCTAACACCTTATCAACACTCATAGGTTCTGATAATGCTTGTAAATCTTGTTCTCCGCCTCCTGTTGCTTCTATTCCCATACCAACAGCCATTTGTCCTGGACGTTTGCCTTCAGGGTCTTTTAAAATCATAGATTCTATACCGCCACCTTTAGAATTAGAAAATGCTTTTCCATGTTGCCATGCTTGTTCTGCGAAGTTTGGTATTGGGTTCGGAACGAGGTCTTCAATATCTGCCTTTTTACCTTCTATCGAATAAGTACTTCCTACTTGAGAATAATAACTCTCTAAATTTTCAGGCATCGGATGATTATGGAAATTTTTTGTATTTAACGAATCATAAATTTGATTACCTGTTTTTACTTGTCCTGGTAAATATTCACTTAATAGTGTGGGACGTTCTGTACCTGTACTATCTATATTACTATAAACTGATGCTCTCTGTTCTAAATTTTCTGTAGGTTCAAGTGGTTGATTCGGAATATCAAATGCGTGTTCTATGCCAGGACCTTCATAACTACTATATTTGCCACTGCCTCCCCATATAATACTTCCGCCACCATCTTTAATATACATACTCAACCCTTTAGGTTGATGTGATGTAAAGCCTACGTGCATACCATCTTGGTCATTAAAAAAATCTACTTCGCCTATTTCATTATTATATGTTGTTGCTATGTTTTCGTTTCCATATGAAAACAAAGTCTGTTCTGCTGGAGGAACATATAATTGGTCAAAAGTTGGCGGAGTAAATGATGGCGGTAATAACTCACCATCATCATTAACATTATAAACTCCATTAATTTGACTCTGACCGAATTGCATTAAAGGTGTAAAACCTGTTACATATTCATCAGAAAAATTAGGAAACCCTGCATTATTAGGGGCTATCTTATAATCACTTAAACCGAGAGTAGTTTTTCCTGCAGGATTAGGCATTATTCACCTCTTAGGATTTGTCCTATAGTATTATCTACTGCATTCCATTTACCTGAACGTATTTGAGCATCACGATTAACACTCTCATTAACAGGATTCATAAATGCTCCGTGTGTAGATGGGTTACTTACAAAATCAAATGCTATTAATTCAAAATCGTTTTGTACTTCTTGAGCATCTTTATCTTCTTTCATAGGTTCAACGGAACCTAAACCACGAGAAGAAATGCCGAGTCTAATACCTGATTTGAATAACTCTCTTAAAATGTTTCCACTTGGTGTAGTCAATACTTCGATTGTACCAAGTAAATCATTTCCGTCCCAATGCATCTCTAATACATTGTGTGAAACGTTATTTAAATTTACAACAGAACTATCAGGATGGTCTAACTCACCTAATGCTCTTTTTTCTTTTATAAAACTACCTGTATACTTCTTTGCTTCACGCTGTAGAAGGTCTATAGGGTAAACACGACCATTTTGATTTTTCGCTTCTGCTCGTTGTAAAACGCCCTTCACGATTAGTTTACCATTAGAAGACATTGCTTCAGTAATTGCTTCAGGAGCAACTTCGAATGGTATATAGTCTACTATTAATTGTTTCATTTTATTTCTCCCCTTATTGGACAGGTTTATATTTTTTTCCGTTTATTACTTTAACCGATTCTTCCTGCTCGCCTTCTTTCCACTTTATATCAATTCGTTGTCCAAAAGAACCACCCTCACTCGGATGTGTCATTGTATACCATTTAGAAGCCGCATACTTTGCAGATAAATAGTTTTCTCTATCCTTTTGGCTCGGCCAAACATATTCGTCATATGCGTCACCGGAATGATACATTCCTTCAGGAACATCGTCTTGGTCAAATCGACCGATACCATTAGGTTCTTGTCCTTCAAAGTGACGAGTACCTTTATTCTCAAGTCTTTCTGCTTCTGCTTTTAAACCATTGTGAACATCTTCTGCTTCTTTTTCCGTCATTTTTTCTAAAGCATTAGCCCGGCGGTATGTATGATTGTATGTATCATCTTCACCTTGAATATGAGTCATTACTTTATGAAGTTTAAGTACTTTTTCATCACTTCCTTTATAGTCTCCGGAGTCAACATCATATTGGTCATCGTCACTATCATCACCATCTCTATCGAAATCACCTTTACCTAATTTTTTATCTGAAGGTTCTTCTTTCTCTTTGTCACTATCATCACCTTTCATTTTATTATAGGCTTGTTTAGCAGGATGGTCGTCAGGCATAGTCTTAGCAGATGACGCTGGCATCGTTGTAGATTCACCGTCTTTATCCTTATAAGGTATATCTTTATCATCAGGTATATCTGCTTCAACGAGTAGATGTTTTGCCATTTTTTTATAATCTTCTAAAATTTTCATTTTACTTTCTCCCCATAAAATCGTACTCTTCATTATCGTACGCATCTTGAAATTCTTGAACAAATTGTTTTGCAACTTCTTTTTTGTCTGAACGTGAAAAAGTATCCTTGTCGCCGCCAAAGTCTGATATATATCTCTTTACACCATCATTAACTAAATACATAAATGCTCTTTCTGCTAAACTTTTTTTATAAGTACCTTTAGCCATTTTCTTACTAAGATTTCTAAATATTGGCATCATCCTCTGTCTATATAAACGTGAATCATTATCAATAAAAAGTTTTAATTCACGAGATTCTATCTTACCTTCCTTTACAACACCGAAGGCTTCTTTCATCATTCTTTTATAAGTACTCACGCGCTTAACTCCCCTATTTTCTTTGCCATTTTAATTAATCTCTCTTGAATCTTTGGAAAACTATTTTTAGCATAACGATAGTATGTTCTTGAATCCATATTTTGTTCATTCTTTAATTTAATACAATATTTTAAATTTCTTTCAAGTTTCACTAAACTATCACGAACTTCTCTAACACTATGCCAAATCTTTTGTTTTGGATTACGAGTTTCATCATCACGAAATTCGTGATATCTCGCTTCCTTTATTTTTCCTTCGTGAACCCAACCTGCTTTATCAGGTAGTTTTTCGAATTTTTTAAATTTATCTATAACTTCAAATGGTTTCATCCACATATGAATGTATCCGTTGAACATAGGTTTTCCAACTTTTTTTCTAATTGCAGCTGCCCAAGCCCGTTTACTTTCATCTTTAACAGATTTTAATTTCTTAGCGGCTTTTATAAATTTTTGATATTCATCTACGAAAGCACCGAGATTTAAATCATAGTCTTTTTCCCAAGAATTACCTGTTGAGAAATCTTTGTATGGGTCTAAATCTTCGTTCATCAAATCGTGCTTTTTATAATCTTTTAAATTTTTAACAACTTGTGGTAACTTGCCAACTTTTCCTATTATCCAATCCTTAGATGCAACACCTAAATCTATATTACCTTTTTTATCTACATAAAAAGGCATAACATCTTTACGACCTTTAGCCTGTACGGTGAAGAAACAACCATATACATTTTTACCTATCTTACTCTTCTCCATAGGTTGATATTTTAGTTCTTTAATACCTGCGGCTTTCAATGCTTTAGATAACCACTTCCATATCATTTCATCAGACCAATCAACACCTGTACCATCAAATACGTGTTCATTAACTTTACCAACTAATTTCATATGAAGTTTGTTAATAAGTTTCTTTTTGAGGTCTTTGTTTTTCTTTATATTACCTGCAAAGGCTTTTGGAGTTTCATAACCAGCAATATTACCTGTGGTAGTCGCTTCTTGTAATTCACGTAGAATTTCTCGAAGGATTTCTTTTAATTCACTACGAGTTATTGACGACTTCATTGATTTCATCCAAAAGACTATAAAATCTCATCATAGTAATGAGTTGTTCTTCACTAACAATGTTTCCTTTATTCAACTTTTTCAAAACGTTCAAACATTCCTTTAGTTTAATAGAAACGACCTTGTCATCAATTTTTGGATGAATTTTTAAGATTTCATTTTTCAACTTTGTAATTTCTTCGGCCATGAAATCTTTTAAAGTACTCGTATTAGATATATTATTTATATAAGTTTTTAATAAATCACGTTGTGACTCATTAAGATTGGAATATTTGGAATTAAATTTATCTACAAGTATTTTATATGATAACAATCTCAAATCTTTTGATTCTTGTGCGAATTTTTCAATCACGGATTGTTTTTTAGATTTTGGAGAATCTTTATCTTTAAGATTTTCCATAACGACAAATCGTATTTCTGTTTCTTCGAAAGGGTTAGAGTTGTGTTGAATTTCAAATAATTTATAAACTGATGCTATATCTATATAGTTAGTAATTCGTGTTCTTAAAAAATCTTTTAACTCATACTTTTCAGTAATCTTTTTAATTAAATTATACTTCGCTCTTCGCAGTTCACTAAAATTCAATTTAACTCTTTCACGTAGTACAGAATCTACTAAATAATTGATTTTATTCTCGTTTTTTAGTTTTTTAGAGGTTAATGCTTTATATAAGACTAACTCTTTACCTAAAATAGTAGTAGGTTTAAAAAACTCTTTTACTATTGCTAAAGCGGGTGAAGGTTCAACGTTAGATAATACATCTGAGGTTATCTGTCTCGTCAAACATTCATACAAAAATGCTGTGTTTTTTACTTTATTATGTTTAATCATTTTAACTCCAACTCTTCCAAGTCATATATAAATATGTCCTAATTAAAAATTATTTTTCTGAGTTTAATTCTTCCTTGTAATTTTCTGTTAAATCTTCCGATTCTGAAAGAATTTCTCTCGAATTTTTATCCATTGCCTTTACTAAACCATCATAATGGGCTAACGCCAACGGTCCATTATTAAAAGTATGCTTAATTTTGTTATCTTTTTCATAACTTGTACGTAAATCGTGAGAACCCATTGGGTCACGACCACGTGCTGAGCCATCTTTACCATACTTTGGACCTTCTTTTGGTCTTCCCATTACACCATTTAATTCTTTTCCTGTTCTACCTATCGCATCATCATTAGTTTCTGCCGGTTCAGGTTGTTTTGCTGGGTCTTCACCTTCAGATTCGATAGTAGACTTTCTATACTTATTTTTATAATCATAGATAATCTTTTCATCTTCGTCTTTAATCTCATCATCACTCATACCAAAAATGTTTTTATATACCCATTCTGAAGACATTAGTCCATCTCTTAACATAGAATCTGCTAAACCTGCCTTTGTATTCCAAATTTCAAGTTTTTCTTGTTCATATATTGTAGATGGATTTGTAAGAGTTAAATCAAAATTAACTAACTCTTGGTCTCTAAACCCTTGTGCATATAAATGTACAATAGCAATTTTATGTAATTCACTTACAATAATTCTTTGTAACCGTTCGATAGTACGAGCAAAGCGAACATCTTCTGCGGCAAGAGTCGCTTTTCCTTCTACGCCTTCTTCATAACCAAGAAACGCTTTAGGTACTCGTAATGAAGCTAACATACGATTTCTTAAATATTCAATATCATCTACTGCATCATAACTCAATCCATTCAACGTATCAATAGATGTACCTGAATCTCCGCCTCTAACAGGTATAAAGAAATCTTCTGTTATATTTTGCATATTGTATTTTAAATTATATTCACCTGTTTGTTCATCCATTACAGGAGTCTTCTTCATTTTGTTTACAACTTGTTGCATATAGTTTTCTACTTCTGCGGGAGGGATATTTCCAATATCAAATTTAAAAACTCTTTTTTCAGGTGCTCTCATAATTCTGTGAATCAACATAGCATCTTCCATAAGAGTTAATTGTTTCCAAACTTTACGTGCCGCTTCTAATGTAGAACGACCATATGGTAAAAAATTTGCATCACTTATCAATCTAAAATGAGCAATTTGAAATGCTTCAAAATCATCATCTTTCGGACCATAAGTAGTATGTCTAACATTATCTACGGGATTCATACGAAACTTAGTCATATGTGGATTTTCTTCATCCTCACCTTCTACTCGTGAAATATCATACGGGCTAATTGGAACTACATTAGTAACACCGAACTTCTCATCAATATCAAGAAATAAAAAGAAGTCTCCGTATTTACACATATTACGTACCCACGGCCATAAATTAAATTCTATATTTAAAACATCATAGAATAAGTTATGTAATATATCGTGAACATTTGCATTATCAGTTTCTATATCTAATACTTTGCCATATTCGTTCTTCATAGTAGATTCATCAGCATAAATATCAAGTGCAGATGATATAATAGAATCAGTATCCATTGATTCATAATCTTTAAAAAGACCTATACGTTGTTGTTGTATTATTAGTCCACCATCATATCCATATTGTTTTGCTGATGAATATATTTTTTGATATCTGTCTATCAACTGATGTCTGATACTTGATTGTGTTCTTGATGTATCAGAAACTTTCAATTTCTTACCGCCAACTTGTCTTACGACAACATTAGTAGAAAACAATCTTTTTAATCTTGTAAATAATCCTTTATCTACAGCCATAATTAACTCCTACAATAACCATTGAATGTCCTCTTGTTCTTTCTGAGGACCGATTTCTATTTTCCAGGCTTCTTGTGTTCCTCCTGGTGTATACATTAATTGATTCGGAGTAGAAAAATTAGAAATAGTTTTTTTACTTAATTCTATCCCTTCTGCTCTCAATCTCAATGCAGTATCTCTAACCCACAACGCTATTCCATAACTCATAACCAAATCATCATTATAACCGGACATAGCTTGTGCTTTATTGTTATTATATATAAATACAAACAACTCATCAATTAATCGATTTGAACGAACAATTACTGCCTTTTCTCTAAAGTATTCCTCTAATTTAGCAATAACAAGTGGCCTTGTTTTCATAGTCATAGAGAATCCAGGTTTTAAGTTTCTGTCCTCTGCTCTGAATCGATTAGTGATTTGATGTTCTACATCTACATATTGTAAATCTTTACTTGTATAAAATAAATTTTGATAACCCCTATCTATAATTTGTTGAATAGCGGCCCATCCTATGTTGTTATTCTCAACAACTAATAGGGCATCATTATATTCTGTTGCGGTATTTACACATAAATTTCCAAAATCTTTCGTACTAATTTTACCACGATATTCAGCAACTTGTTCCATAGATTCAACATCTAATATATGAAATGCTGAATAATCTGTACCATCACCTCTACTAACATCAGCACTCATTATATAACTTCTTGTATAATCAGGCGGTTCCCATATCCAAACATTAGAATCAATACCTTGTTTCATCATCGGGTCTTTACAATGATTGTCTTTATACTCTTGTAAAATAGTACCATCTACTACCATTTGACCTGAAGTTAGAAAGTCACAATCACATTCTTGTGCGGCGAGTCCTGGACCTAATAGTTTATCTTGTTCTTTTCTATATTTTTCATTTCTCTCAGGATGTACGGTCCAATGTAATTTTATTGGATGAAATGTATTACCGCCTTCTTCAGCATCTACCCACGTTCTATGAAACCAATTTCCGACACCATTAGGAGTAGACAACGCAATACATTGACCACCTGTTGATAATGTTTGTTGAGCCGCAGCCCATATTGTATCAATCTTATCTATAAATGCGGCTTCATCTAATACTAATAGAGATAGTGCTTCTGAACGACCTGAGTCTTCACTTGATGATACTGCTTTTACTTGTGAACCATTTTTATATCGTAGAGATAGTTTATTATCTTCAATACAAGTTTGTTTTAACCAATTAGGTAAATTAGAGTGCATCACTCGAATCTTTGTAACAAGATTTTTAGCAGTATCTTGTTTAGTCGCTAACACTAAAATATTTTTGTCATTTCTAAATGTCATCAACCATAATGAATACGCCGCAGTCAAAGTAGAAATACCTAACTGCCTCGCCTTTAAAATTATATTGTATTTGTGATTTAAAACTTCGTTAAGTGTATCTACTTGGAAAGGGTATAATTCAAATGGAATTTTTCCTCGTATAGGGTGTTGAATAACACAATACTTACGTATAAAATACGAAGGGTCTTCTCCACATTTAATATATTCCTGTCGTAGAGCTTCTTTTAAATCATTTGATTTCATATTTTGCCTAAAATAAATCCTATTCCTAACCAAAGATATTGATTTTCATACCATTTCTTTTCAACTAATTTTATCATCTGCTCATTTGCTTTTTCACGTGATTTTAATAAATCAATTTGTTTTTTCTGTGCAACTAACATCAAGGTATCTAAATTTGCTTGTTCTTCTAACTTAACAACAACTGCGTCACAATCAGAAATCACTACTTTTTGTGATTCTATCAATGAATCTGCTTTTGCTAATTTACCTTCCCATTGTGCATCACGTGCTTTCAACATCTCTAATGCTTCAGCATAAGTAAATGTTTTTGGTGATTCACCATCTTTTTTTATTTCTTGTCCATCTACTATTGAAAAGACAAAAAATCCAATTAAAAAGTATTTTAATATTTTCATACTAAACCTCATTTGTTCTTTGCGAACTTTCTTAAAAAATCTTCTGCTGATTCAACTTCATCATTATCATAAACTTCTTGCATTTTTTGAGTCTTCTTTTTAGATATGGTAAGTTTTCTTTTCATATTACCGATTTCTTTTTTAGAAGCCTTCTTAGCAGTTTCTAATTCTACAATTTGTTTTTCAACTTTCTTTTCTTCTTTCTTATTTTCGTCAATAACTTTTTTAAGTTTTTGTACTTCTTTACTCTTTGCTTTGTTCATCGCAAATAAAGCACCGACTGCGCCAAGAAGACCTAAGATATATTTAAGCCACTTCATTTAATTCTCCCAACTCATTTTCGAGTCTATTTATTTCACTTTCAAAAAATTCTACTGCTTCATCTATTTTTTTATCCCACTCCTCAGGATTTTCAACTGAATATTCTTCTCTATCAATAGCACCAAGTTCAGGATTTATTGCATTTAAATGTGTTATAGATTTTTTATCATAAAACTCTTTAATGCCGTCAAGGTCGTGTTTATATTTTGCTAACTGATTTTCTACAATTTTTTTCTTTTTCCACGATTCGTACTTACCTTCTATAATTAAACGATTTTCAAATTCAATTTGACAATCAAAACAATGTTCAAATTGCCTCCATGTTTGATTATCTATTGTTTTCTTCATAACTTTTTTACAAGCAGGGCAGAACCAAGGCATACGAACCTTCGACATTATTTCAGTTAGAGGGCTTTCTATATCACCTGATTTTTGTTGTTCACCTTTATAACCAACCATTACTCTCTTTTCAGGAGTGGCTCCGTTTAATATAGCCTCCATTGCTTTATATTCTCGAACTCTTTCTTTTCCACTTTTACCAAAATCACTCATAACTTACCTTGTGTATTTTAACATTCCGAGTATTTGATTTATAGGTGCGAACAAACCTGTTAGTTTGTAAACTTTACCTTTAAACATAAAAGTAATTCCTTCTGTAGGAACTAACTTTTTAAATCCACCCATAGATTGAACTTTATCAAGTTGTGCTTTCATCATATCTATAGTTCTCAAATCATTACTTGAACGTATTTTTTTAATTGTCTTTGCTAATTCTTGTCTCATCTTAACTGCGGCTTGTGTTGGATTTGCAGATAAAAAGTTTTCCATATTTGATAAAACTTCCGCGCCTAGGTCGAGAAATATTCTTTCAAATTTAGAAACATTATCTTTCCATATTTTAGTGTGGTCTTGTTTATCTGTAGCCAATACCCATTCTAAAAATTTAGGATATTCTTTTAAATCTTTTTTAATTGTAGGTATCTTATATGATTTGTCAAAAAACGCCCATCTCTTCATTAAACTATATAAAACGTTATCTGTAGGATTAGGGTAGTCAGATGATTTTGCTCCTGCTAAAACATATTCTAACCAAAAATGTTGATGATAATCACCGACCGTATCTGTATCAGAAAGTACGTAATCACGTTGTAAAGTATTTACTCTACTAAGAAACGTTGATTTCTTTGCTTCATAATCTTTCACTTTTGGCAATTTAGTATTAGGTAATGCTTGTATATCAAAATGTTTTTGAACATTTGCATTGACTTTCTTAATTAACTTTGTTAACTTTGAGCCTGCAGATTTACTTTGACCTGTTGCTTCACCTTTTTCATTATAAGTCATAGTTCCGTGAAACACTAACATATTTATACCATATGGTATAACATTTGTAGTAGGCACATACATTACTTCTAAACTCATAAAAGACTTACCGTTACCAAATATAGTATCTAAGTCTTTTTTACTTAATTTCTTGATAGACTTTTCTAAGTCCTTCATAGCATATACAAATGCGTTTTCAATTTCACCTCGACCTGAAAACATATTTTGTATACCTTTTATATCAAGAGAATTTTGTCCAAAGTTTTTTAATTGTCCTTTATTACGTGCCGCTCTTACCTTTCCATTAATATAAGAAATCATAAGATTTTGACCATCTGTCTTTTCCGACACACTATCAAGTTTACCTTGAAGTGCTAAATCTATCATTGTTTTTAAGTCTCTAAATGTTAACCTATTGTCATCGAAAGGATGAGCGAGATGTCCATAAGCTCCACCCATTAATAATAACTCTTTATCTTCTATAAATAGTTGTTTAGAATCTGAAAATACACTTTCTTTTAAGTCGTGTTGGTCTGTTAAATCTTTTCCTACACCTGGTGATATTACGGTACCTATTCTATTCTTTTTAGCTGAATCTACTCCTAACCAAGTCAAAACATCCCATCCAAAATCATCAACAATTTTTTGTATAAAATCTTGATATTTGTCAATAGCATATTTTGAACCTTTAGCTGTTCCTGCGTCTAAATATGAAACTGCGGGGACCGTATTATATTTTAAAGTATAGTCTTCAATAGGGTCGAAATCAGAATATATTAAATGGTCTAACACTTCCCAATCTTCTTCACCATATAAATCCATCAACCATGCTGTAGAATATTTTCTATAATCAGAATAACTTGCATAATATGTTGGTGGTCCGTCATCAATATGATTTGTGGCTGTCGTAGTTGCTTCTGTTAAAGTGCCTCCGAACTTTTTTATCAAAAATTGTAATATCTTTTTGTCAACCTTTTTATACATCCTTTTGAATAATTCTTCTTTGGCCGACATATTCACAGGTCCTCCGAAAGTTGCTCGTACCTTTGTTCCACTAACAGGTTCTCCGCCTATTTTAAAATCTGTCGGTGGTACTGCTAAAACAAATCCTCCCTTTTCGTATGGAGAAGTCTTGCCTGTTTTATAAGGTTTAAAATACTTACCCTTTAGTCTTTCTGAATCTTTTTCACCTACTGCGGCTATATAAGTTGTTTCTTTTGGAAAATCTTTTAATATCTCAACAGGAGAATATGGATTACGAACTTGTACAATTTTCTTTGGCGATATATTAAAAAATCTTGTAATAATAGATTTCTTTTCTTTAAAATTTAAAGGACTGCGACCTGCTTGTGTTTTATTACTTGTGCCAATAAAAACCTTGTCCTTTCCGAATTTTTGTACTAACTTCTTATACGTTGAGTAGTGACCTAAATGAAAAGGTTGAAATCTTCCTGAATAAACTACTACAACACCTGCTTTTTTTGCCTCTTTTATTTTAGTAGATTTTTTCTCACCTAATACTTTTAAAAGTTGTGTAAATATATGCGGGTTAGTATTTAAAAATGTTTGAAGTTTATCAATATTAGTTGAATAGGTCTTAGGCAAGATATTTTTATCTATTAATCTTCTTAAGGCTTTTTTTATTTTAGGATTTTTAGTTATATCCTCTTCAATAATAGGCCGAACTAACCAATCTGAAAGTTTGGACATTATTTTATTCCTTGCTTCTTTAACGCCCTTGCTCTCTTAATCCAATTTTTTCCTACTCTGTTTTTAACGGGCGCTTTTACGAATTTGCTCACTCCTTGTTTTACTAAAGATTCAAATTTCTTCTCTGCTTGTTCTTCATCAAGGGTTTTACTATTGTCAACAATTAAAAAATTTCGACCAAATAACCTTTGAAAACCTCCTAAATTTTGTTGTACATCTTCCCAACTCTCACGAACTATTTTTTCAGGAACGACTCTATCTCTTTCTAAATTTCGTTTTAGTGCAACTTCCAACGATGTATTTACAAAAACCATATATGAATCATATCCTAAATCTTCAAATTTCTGTTTCTTTTTTGCTATAGATTGAAACTTATGTCCTGTTCCGTCTATAATAACACCTAAACGACCACGAACATATCCTTCCATTCTCGCTTTAGTTAAATCTTTAGCATATGCTCTCAATCCACTACTCATATCTACTTTATCACCCTCAAAATCTACACCTGTAATATCTGCAAATAATTCTTCAGGCATATTATCTAAATCAGTTGTCTGAAAATATTTTTTTAATAACATTTCTAATTCAGTATCTTGATTAACAAGTTTAAGTCCGCCTACAGAAAAGTTTAATTTTTGAGGTATTCCATATAATCCACGAGTTACCCAAGTTTTACCTGAGCCTGGTCCTCCTGCTAAGAATATTGCTTTTAAAATACCTTTATCATCAACACCTTCATTAACAAGTTTCATTCCACTTTTTTCAAACACTTTCTTTAAATAGGTTTTATATTGTTTGAATTTCTCAGGTGTTACAAAAGGTGCGTACCCTTTAGGCCCTGGACTATTATCTGATTTTGTCGATTCTAATAGTTTTTTTAATTTAACCATAAAATTACCAATACATTGTTATACAATTATAAATATACAGGTACTAAATTATACCTCGAGGCTCCTTCGAAACCATCCGTAAAGGAACTTTTCTAAGTCGGGCTTTCTTGAGACTAAATCACAATAATATTTCACTCTGTAACATCTTGCTCTCTTCAACTCTACGTCTTTAAGCGCTTCGATGGTTATCGGTCCGAGACCGCCATCGACTTTTAGGGTACTCCCCTTTGAGTTGGCTGTTTGCTGTAAAACTTTTACAGCTCGACTACGCCCCATATTTACTACCATGTCGAAATATATGTGTCTTAGGTCAGGCTTCAGTTCTTCAACTTTAGCCTTGTCCCAATAGTCTCTTTTATAAATATCAACCGCATCGTCTAAAGTTAAGTTTTTTATGTCTAAATCAGGATAAGCCTTTCTTGAGACACCATACTTTGTTTCACCACCAGGGTCTTTTGGGTCATTTACATACCCACCTTCGTGATGTAATACTGCTTCTATTACTTCTTTAAATTCTACTAACATTGTTTTCTCCTATTGTTTATAATTATTAAGCTCCGCCGGTATATTGATAGATTGCGGTTTTGTTTGTATTATAGCCTGTTGCTTCACTATTAAATCCATCAGATTGTCCATCTTCTGCAAATTTAACTCTCACCGTTACGTTGTCAGTAACAGGTGCGGCGGAAACGACGGTATATGATGTATTATAATCACCTGCTGTAATAGAAAGAGCGCCAACACTATCAACTTCACTCCACACAAAGTTATCATTTCTGTTTCTTATTTTAGTATTAAATAAAGAACCTTGACTTGAAAATGCTAAAGTTGCTGTTCCTGAAGCTGAAGTTCCCGGCCCTGTATCAGTTAGTGATAAACTACCAATAGTACCACAATGAAAATCTGACATCTTTGTTTCACTTGAGCCATCGTTTTGTGCACCTAAAGAAGTATTAGCAGTTGTGTATGAATCAGTTCCATCAACTGCTCTTTTTAATTTTCCTAATGATAAGTTGTCACCGGCTGATGGCATTATATTATCTCCGCACTACTTGTTGGCACGAAATATACACTACCTGTGGATTGCATCATAATAAAATCATAAGTATCAGAAGCTCTGTACGATACTTTTTTATTGAAACTAAAAAGTTTAGGTTCAGTAATAGAACCTTCAAAATCTTGTATGTACATATTTGTACCTGCAGAGAAAGAACTTGTTACGTTTCCATATGATTTTCTCATATCATCTCCTTCGTGATAACTTCCGGTAACACCTATATCTTCTGTTAATCTAATTGTAAACATTAATTTCCCTCTAAACTTTTTACTTTTTGTTTTAATTCTTCTATTTGTTCTTGTTGTTCTTTTATAGACTCAATTAATAATGGAATCATTTTTTCATACTTAACTGCTTTATATCCACTATCTCGTGTCGTAACAACTTCAGGTAATACTTTTTCTACTTCTTGTGCAATAACACCAACATCGTGTCCTTCATATCCGTGATTCTCTTCATCAGGTATCCAATCAAATTCGTAACCACTAAGTTTCATTACTTTATCTAACGAACCTGGTATTCGTATTAAGTTTTCTTTAAATCTTTTGTCTGAAGAAGAATAAGCAACTACATCATTACCCGCATCTAATCTACCATTTGTTGTACTTGGAGTTACATTAATTCCTATAGATTGTTCAACTTTAAGATGTGTTTTAAATGTTGCTAAGTCAGTATCGCCTCTTATATCAAGTTGATAATGTGCTGAATCAGATGGTCCTTTTAAATCTACGTTTCCAACTATAAATCGTCCGCCTCCAAATAAACCGGAAACTGCTTTTTCAGGCTCTACATATCCTGATGCTGTTAAGTTGGTATCTGTTTGTTTCCAAGTACCATCATCTGCAAAAGCACATAGTGCAACTATATAAGATTCATCACCATAATTCTGTGTATCGATAGATTGAATTTCAAATCGACCTGCTGCTGTTGCAATGCCGTCACTAATTCCTGCATTCATCATATGTCCTACTTGCAACTTAACATCCATTGCGGCATAAGACAGATATTCTGAACTATGGACTACTGATAATTCTTTTAATTGGTCATTAGGTGAATAACCTATCCACGCACCGTAACCTATTCCTTGACCTAAAGTGTCAGAAGGTAGTGCTTCGATAGCTTGATAATATGGTCCTCTCGTTAAAAAAGCCATACTATCTGTAGTGTCAGGTTTTTGTACAAAAAAGTTATTAGCTTGATTGTTTTTATGTTTGACGGCACTACTATACTCTCCACCAAAACGAATACCTATTTCAGAATTTCGTTCTCCTATTGCTGATGCAGATATCTCTAATGTAGCATTATTAAGACGTACTCCTTTTCTACCGTAATTCAGAGTATCAGACATTTCTATTCTTCGTTTGCTGTCTTGAATCATCTTGAAGACACCTTTATTACTTTCAATGTCTAATTGTATGTTAGTAGTAGCATTACCAATTTGAATTAATTCGTTTCCTTCGTCTAATAATATATCACCGGCTGTTAGTGTAGTATTTCCTAATGTCCAACCGCCTATTGTACCACTTGTTGAAGTTATCACACCTGCGGATGAAACTTTAAATTGTCCTGTGCCTAATCCAATACCATCTGTTCCTAAGTAAACACCTGCAGATGAATCACTATAAGATGATTTGTCTGTATCACTTGTTATATAACTATTTGAACTACTTACAAGAGCAAATCCGCCTATGTTACCACCTGTAGCAGTAAGGGTTCCTTTAAAATTACCTGAAGTAGCATTTATATCACCGGTTATAGAAACTTCACCGCTTGACGATACGTGAAAGTTACTCGAACTAATTTCTAAGTTTCCATCTGAAGAACCACTTATAAATGCAGACCCACTTGTCTTAGGTATGCCAAATACAAAATTCTTTGTTTTCATATTGAGAGAATTAGTCTCTGCATCATAAACTACTGCATCAGTATAGGTTCCGTCAACAAGTTCCATTGCGGTATCATATACCACATCTACATCAGCTTGTTCCCATTCAGCTTGGCTTAAAATTATATCATCCATATAGCCATTAAAAGCATTGCTGGCCGCGCCTGATGTATCAGTTACGAGTGTTGCAGACCTGCCAATGAATCTTGTTTCTCCTTCAAGTGCGCCTATAGAGACTCTTGTAGCGCCCCATCCTGTCATACCTGTTAATGCTGTTGCGGTTGTCATCAGAGTTTCACTTTGAGTTTTATCAATATATAATCGAAGTCTTGATGTAGCGGCGGTTCCGGTGCCTTTATAAGTACCTACTATATGATGCCACGTACCTACGGTAACTTTTGCCGCTTGTGTCGTTGATGCTTTGTTTGTCGCAGCGGTTGCAGATGCATCCCAAGCACCCCAATATATATCATCTTGATATATAAATAAACAAAGGCCGGTGTCTGAACAACCCGCTTTCCATAATACTTGGTTAGTGCTTGAAAACGCACTTACTCGAACCCACATTGAAATTGTTAGATTACCAGCATATCCGCCTCCGCCTCCTAAATTGAAATTACTTCCGTTAGCGAATCTTTCTGACATAAACTCGCCATCTGTATCTTCTATTACACTATCACCTTTTTGTTGTATAGAGCCACTAATAAATGCATATTGTAATCCTCCTGCTGCGGTAGCAGAAAATACATTTGCCTTTCCTGTTGATGAACCATCATCTCTAAGATAAAGTAATCCGTTAGTGCCTCCCGCACCTATTGCAGAATCAATTAAATCATCACCATCAGATAAGGTTACCATTGTAGTATGTGTATTACTATTGTATTGTTCAGTATGAAATCTAAACCAAGAACGTGGATGTTTAGTACCGCCGGTTCCATCTGTGTTCATTGTCGAAGAAGCCGCGAGTGAAGAAGAAACAATAGTATAATAATTACCTGAACCGATATTTGGATTAGTTCGTTCTGCAGAACTCTGTGTTACTCTTGATGTCGGTGCTCTACCTAATCTTAAATCACCACTTGATGATAGATGAAAATTACTTGCACTTATTTCTAAAAGATTAGTTTCTCCTGAACCACTAAGAAAAGGACCGTTTCCTACGCCACCTAAAAGAAAATCTCCTTTAAATTGAACTTGGCCACTCGCAGAAATTGATGCTGAAGCATTTCCGAAAGTAGAAGTCGCCCCTCCGATTTGAGCAGGTGTAAAAAGTTGGTCAACTGCTAAATCACCTCTAACGGTTAGATTTGAATTATCCCACTCAACATATTTATTGTTTGCTTTATCTCCAAATAGTAACTGACCATCATTTTGTAAATGAAATTTACTCGCACTAACTTCTATCTTTGCACTTGAACCACTTACAAATGCAGTTCCTAAATCACCAAGTAAGAATGAAGGAGATTCAAGTTTAATATTAGAACCTGATAGAAATGCGACTTCACTCATTAATCCAAATCCTGTAAATCCTGGAGGTACATTTCTTGAACCCGCTACACCACTTAAATCACCGAGTCTTGCTTTCAATTCTATATCATAAACGTTACTTCCTGTTCTTTCTACAATATCTATATATGGAGTAGCCGCATTATTTGGATTAGCATTTAGTCGAATATAACCTGTACCAACTTTACCTGTAGAAACTACTACTTGACCTGGTTCATATTCTTGTGCGCTTCCTATAGGGTCTCCAACTGAACCACTCAGACTACTTGACGCGGCACTAAGGGCTCTTTGAACATATATTCTTCCGTGTAGTTCATCTTTCGATAAATCTCCATCTAAAGAAGCACTAACAATTTTTATATATTCTGTGTTAAATCCGGTATTCGTAACTTTTTTTATTTGTAAAACTTCATTTGCCGAAAATCCCGAAGCATTAACAACACTCATAGTCGTAGCTGCTGCGGCGACTGCTGAACCGGTTAATGCCGTTGAATTTGCTACAAATAATTGTCCGCCTACAGCATTTACAGATTCTTTTTCAAATGTAGTTGTTGATAATGTTCCACGTATTTTAGCATTTTCAAATTCAGCATACCCATTATCTGCTGCGGTTATCATCCATCCTTTTACGTCAGATTGATAATCTGAACTCTTAATCATTCCTGCTTTATCTAAAACTAAATTTCCGCCTTGTAGTGTTTCGTTTCCAATAGTCCATCCCGCAATTTCGTTTCGTGTTGGTGATAATTCAAATATTCTATCTCCTGAGGCAGAGGCCCATCCTTTAATACCAAATACATCATCAGTAAGTTGTCCAATTGCAAGCATTACATTATCTCTATCATTATCACCTACATTATTTTTACCATCTCCTGCATCTCCATGAAATGTTATTAATTGATAATCAGCATCTATACTAATACCAAATTTATCTTGAGTGGAAGTTGAAAAGGCTGATAATCTCTTGTCATCAAAATTCCATGAAGCTATCTTATTAGTATCTCCAAATCGGAATATATTGTTACCACCTGATTTTCCTATAATACCCCAATTTGAATCAGAGGTGTGATATAATCGTATCTTATTATTATCATCTTCTTTGACATCAATAAATGGAGTTGATGGATTTGATGTAATTACGATACCTTTACCGGTAGCGTTAACGTCTTGAATTGAATCTGTAGTAATTTCCCATCCTGCAATAGAAGCAGATACAAATTTTGCATATCCATATGCATCTATACTTGCAGAAGCATTTGATAAAGTTGAAGTCGCCCCTCCTATTAAGGCAGGTGTTCGAATACTATCTACTGATAAATCACCTCTTACGGTAAGAGTGGAGCCTGCAAATTGTACATAATTCCCGCCGGATTTATCACCTAATATCATTTCACTCGCAGTAACATTACCTTCAGGTGTTAAATGAAATTCAGAAGAAGATATTTCTACCTTGCCTTGAGCGCCACTCACAAAAGCAGAGCCGGTTCTTCCTACAAAAAAAGCATCAGCTCTAACATCAAATAAACTCGGGTCAGTTTTAAATTTAAATGAGCCACTCTTTCCGACCATCTCTAAACCGACACCTTTATAGTTATCTCCACTATCAGGTAAAACAGAACCACTCCAAAACATAAATCCGTATTTTCCGCCTAATGAATTATTAGATGCGCTCGTATATCCTGTATAGCCTACCGTTCTCATAAATCCGGAGCCGTCTGCGCCTGCTGTGCCTGTTTCCGGTAATCGAGAAGATACTCCTCCTAAATGTATACCACTCGCAGTAGTCTCTCCTCCTATAAATAAATTACTCTCTATAACATTATCGTCACCTGTTATAACCGTATTAGAGCCTTGAAATATAGAACCTGTAGCAGTAAAACAGAAAGCATCTGCTTGATTATTATTTACGTCATAAAATTCTGCGAGAAATTCATAAGTTTCAGGTCGTATTTCATTTGACGGCATCGGTGCTGTAAACGTAAATAAGTCAGGTGAAAATCCTGTTTCAGTAGCAGGTCGTACACTTACATCTGCTATATAGAACTGACCAGCATTTACTTTAAATGATAATGTACAATTACTACTTACTGCAGTAGAATCAAAATCTCCCGTAGTTATACCGAAATCTTTTTGAGCAGAGCCATCTGATATTCGTACTACTCCTAACTTAGCACCAAACACTTCATTTCCTTCTTGTGCAGGGATATTAGAACCACTAATATACACTTCCATCTCAGCAAAATCTTTTACTTCAGTTCCCCCTAATTCTAAATTAAAGGTTTTAGGTTTTGACACTCCATATATTTCTGCAGAAAAGTCATAGCCGACATCTTTCTCAAGATTAAAAGCATAAGACTTACTTAATTTAAATTGTACATACTCGTCTACACCATAATTAGAACCTGATATATGAATCGAATCCATTTGTGTATCGATGTCATATTTTGCAGATGCAGTAGCATCATTTCCTGTCAATCCGACTAAACTTTGACTAACTTCCCAATAGTTAACTGCGTCTGATTGACTTACAAAATATCCTGTTCTTTCAAGACCTGTGCCTTCAAGTGTGTTTAACATTAGTTCAGATGATTCTAATGGTAAATCTGCAAACAACTCATAATCAGAAATACTTTCTTCTGATTTTCGATATATTTTAGTTCTAAAAACATCTCCTGAAAATGTTCTTATATTAGAAACACGAGCATCTGCATAACTTCTAAAATTAGTTATAGATATAGAACGTGTTACTTCAGGGTCAAATTCAATACTAAAAGATGCATAAGTTATAGGCGCATCAACACTTTGTGCTAATTGTGTATCATAAATTCTAAATGGTTTGTCAGGTATTACGGTTGAACTATTTTTTACTTTTAAAACTTCAAAAGAACCTGTAGTAGGTACACTATAACGAGATGTAGGAAATTGAGTTGTATTAACAGAAGGACTATTTAACTCTATTTTCGCACCAACGTGTTTTGAATCAAAATTGAATGTATCAGAACTAAAGGAATAGTTATCTACTTCAGGCGATGCTCTCCTTGTAATTCGTTTTCTCTTACTAAGTCCGCCTTTGCCGGCAAACTTTTTGAATTTTCGTTTACGTCTAAACGTATTTAAAGTTGCACCAAAGTTATCTAAAGTTGAAGAAGCGCCTTCAGTATCATTTATAACTTGTCCTTCTAAAGAACCTGATACTACTATAGAGCCTGTCGCGGCTATATTAGAAACAAATGGTTTAAATATCTCCCATATCTTTAATCTCGGTTCTTGATAAAATAAAATCTTTTCTGTATTAGTCGCCGTTGGTACAATTTGCATCTTAACGGTTTGTAGAAAATTATATTGGTCTGATATATCAGATGTTATTCCTCTCCGTCTTCTCCCACGCCTTCTTCTGAATCTTGTATCATTTCCTGGACCTGGTGTGAAAAATCCTGGATTTATTGTCATTCTACCAAATCCGCCATCGAATATTGGCTGATTTGTTCTTTGTCTCTTTTGTTTACGTTTCTTCCTACTCTTCTTTCTGCGTTTTCCTTTTTTTGTTAATGGTGCCGCATTCGGATAATTTGTTACATCTGTACCTGTTTCATCTTCCCATTCTTCAGGGTCTACTTGTGCTAAGATATACATCGTAGCAGGACCTGGTGGTGTATCATCGTAAACTTCTATAGAAACTCTACGAGCATTTCCTTCGAGATAATTAGAGACAGGTTCTGTATAAATAACACCGCCTTCACTATCGATGATTTCAACTTTTACTTCTACTTTATTTTTTAATAATTCAGTTCCTGCTATTAAAAACGAACTTTTACCTTGTGGTACGGGGTCAGGAACTTCTGATATACTAAATAAAGGTGAATTTCGACCATCGTGTGTGAATGGTATTGAACCTGAGACTCTATTTGTTACTATGCCTGAAGCGGCGAGGTCTTGTAATTTATTTTCTCTTCTTTTAATTGCCATAATATTTAAACGTTTTCCTCCCGAAAGGTACTCTTCGTTTTATATAAATATAAGGCTATGAAGAAACCGAACTAAATCCGTCTACTTTTTTAATGTCAAGTAATGTATCTACTGCATCTCTCATAGTATCTATGTGTGAGATAATCATAGTAAATTTAAATTGTGATTTTAAGAATTGAAATAAATTATATACTGAATTTAAATTCTCACTATCCATTGTTCCCCAACCTTCATCGATAGCAAGAAAGTCAGAAGCAGGTAAATTACTAACATTTATTAATCCGACACGAATAGCGAGTGATGATATAAATCGTTCCATTCCTGATGATAATTCTAATGGCCATATATTATCTTCATCATACACTATGTGACAATTAATATTTTTACCGTCCATTTCAAATAATATCTGAAAGTCAACAATTTGTGCGAGTATATCATTTACTGCGCCTTCGACAACAGGTAATGCTTTTGTAATTAATTCATAAGGTACGCCATCACGTTGTACGGCTTCTATAAAATATTTATATGCGTTATATCTTGATTCTAACTTTTTAACTTTCTTGACATTCTCATCTATAGTTTCTTTCTTAGAATCTAAACGTGCAATTGCACTTGTCATATCAGACTTTCCTGATAAAAGTATTTTTATACTTTTTCTCCAATTATCTAAGTCACGTTCTGCTTCTTCAATTTTTACGTGTAGTTTTTCATTGAAAACCATATCACTTTCGAGTTTATAATACTTTTCAATTTTCTCATCTAATACTTCTTTAACACTTGAAAGGGATGTTATTCTTTCTGATAATATAGAAACTTTACTTTCTAAATCTTTTGATGAATCACGAAATTGATTCAATTCAATTACTATCTTATCTAAAGAATCTTTCTTACTTTCAAATTCAGTAAGGTCTTCTATATTACTTTCTACATTATCAAACTTTTGAACTAACTCATCACTAATATTTTTATCAGTTTGTAAATCTTGTTGTGTCTTAATAGCATCTTTTACAAAAACATTATTCATACAATAATCACAATCAGGGTCATATTGTAAATCGCCTAACTTTTTAATCTTATCAAGTTTATTTTGTACATCTATTTTTAACTTATCTATCTCAACTTTTATTTCGTGTTTTTCAGATTTTAAAGTGGATAATCTATTGAATTGTTTCTCGACTTCATCCGGACTCATATCGTCTAAATCAGATTCAAGATTATCAATAGTATTATCTACCCAATCTATTTTATCATTCGCTTCAGTATGTTCTTCGTCTACTTTATCTAATTCATCAGATACTTCTTGATACTCTTTTTCTAATTCTTTTATATCTAATTTTTCATCAATACTTTTTAATTGTTTTGTTAAAGAAAGTAACTCTTGTTCTTTTGAGGTTAAATCTTTTTCTAAATCTTCAATATTTTTTTCAGTAACAACTAAATCTTTTTTGTATCGTTTTGTTTCTTTTTCAATCTCACTCAATTCAACATCATAATCTGATTTTTCAAACTCTTTTAATATTGCTTGTATTTCATTTACTTCTTGATTTGCTAAAATATATAATTCATCAAAAACACCTAAACCCATAAATTGTGCCATCAACTCTTTTCGTTCTTTTTGAGTCTTATCAATGAAAACGGTATTATTATTTTGTAGTGACATCGCAGTTAAAATAAAATCATCATAAGTTCCAATGTATTTTCTTATATTAACATCTGTAGTTCTTCTTTGTTCATCATTCAAACTTATCCTTTCTCCGCCTTCATCTAATGTCCAAAAGTCAACATCAACTTTTACGTGTTGTGTTCTTTTTATAAGTTTAGCCTTTCTTTCAATAAAATAAGGTCTTCCGTCTATCTCTAATTCTGCTTTACAATGAAAAGTTTCTTTTTTATTATTTAATACATTCTTAGCACGATATGCTCTACTCGATTTATCATACAAACAAAATGTTAAAGCATCTAATAACGAAGATTTACCTGAAGCATTTAGTGCGAATAAACCTACAATGCCGTTTAGTTTACTAAAGTCAACAGAGTTATTTTCTCCATAACTAAACATATTTGAAAACTCAAAATTTTTAAGTTTCCATCTAAGATTTCTTGTAACATCACTTGACTTTAAAAAGTCTTGAAGATACTGATTTATTTTACGAACTCCAACTGCTACGTCATCACTAATCATAAAATTATTTTTTAAATACTCATCTATTAAAGAAAAACGATAATCTTCATCGTGTACATCTCCAATATTAATAGCATCACTACGAACTTTATCTTCTGCTAACAATCTATCAGTTCGTGTTACGGTCATTTCTTCAATACCATATTTATCACGAATCTGTTTCATCGCCTTTTTTAGTTTAGTTCCTGATGTATCTTTTACACGAAGTCTCAATCTTGCTTTCTCCGGCATATCTTTTACGTCAGGAACTTTTCCTTTATCGATGTCTAACGTATAATAACCGTAATCATTTGGTATTTCAACATAAGTTGATTCACGTTTAGGTACATCCCATCTTAAATATCCGTGTCCTAATTCTTCTCCGTGATTTTGTTGTACAAGAGAACCGCAATATGCGATTGTCTTGTTCTTATTCATAAATTGTCGTTTATGTATATCACCAAGTAATACAAGGTCGTACCCTTTCATTTGTGACATCTTGACATCTGATGGTAATTTGAATCCTAAATCAGTTTGTGATTTATCTACCGTTCCGTGAAATAATAATATCTTATTCTCACCATCTACATCTTTTGCTTTTAAATATTTTTTAGAAGATTCCCAAACATCCCATACAACAAAATTCACATCAGCAAAGGGATAAACGCCGCTTCGTTTAAAATAATGTAAATTAGGATGTTTTAAATTATCAACAATAGGACTCAAAACATCTAATCGATTTAAATTATTTAAATTACAATCGTGATTACCGGCAATTAAAATCGTAGGACATATATCTGCAAGATTTACAAATAAGTCTGATAACATTTTTATCAACTCAGGACTCATATCAGTTTTACTATGTGCTATATCACCGCCTATATAAACAACTGCATCATCTTTGTACTTTTCTATTTCTTTATATGTACGTTCAAATACTTCGTTGTATTCTTTATGTCGTCTTAAATTTCTAATCTGAATATCAGATATATGGTGAATGTATTTTAATTTATTCATATAAGTTGACCTGCCAAAATTGATTCTGCCCAAATCCATAATCAGGATTGTTTCCTTCTACTAAGTTAGGTCCTTGACCTGTTTTCGGACATTCTTTACAATGTTCATATTTTTGTCTACCACCTTCTCGTGATAAATCTTTAATTAATTTTTTATAAACTTTACTATTCCATATTTCTTTCAACGGAGTATCATTAATATTTCCGAGATTAAAATTTCCCGAATAGTCTTCACAACAATTTAATATTGTACCATCATACGCTATATAAAGATGTGCATTATAACTCCAACAAGTGTTCATCGAATACTTCTGTACAAAATGTGGATTGACCGTATTATAATGAGATGCTTGATGCCATCCTTTTGTAAAAATAATTTGTGTTTTTTTAAATAAACTTTTTATCCATTTCTCACGTGGTATTTGTTTCACTTTGTGCATATACAATGCTACTTGAATTATATCGTAAACACCATCTAATTCTTTCGCAAGTTCTTCTGATATTAAATCAAAGTTAGAACAAAGTAGTAATGGTCCTTTTATTTGTTTTTGTTTTTTTATGTGTTTAGAAAACTCTACAAGTCTATCATCTAATAAAGGTTCGTTATAATGTTGTAAATTAATCGTACCATCAAAACCCATCTGTAAAGATTGTTCTATAATATCATAAAATAAATCTCGTGACATTTTAACACCTTGGCCTATAGTAGAAGTATTAGGGAATCTATTTTTATGAATATCAAGGTCTTTATTAGGAAACGTTTCTCGTAAACAAGTAGGACATTTTCTATTACAAGATGCTATTGTTTCTAATTCTAAATACTTAAAAACACTCTGATGTGGTATAGGTAAAAATCTTTTCATTTAACCATATAATCTATGCTTTATAAAATCTGAAAATGTTGTTTGATTTGTAGAATGAATCACATCCCACACTTTATTAAATCCTAATTCATTAGGGTCTTTATCTTTTAATTGTACAAAATAAACATTAATCCCGTCTTTCATTAATTTATCTATTAGTTTAATACTATCTTTCCTCGCATCTTCATCTAATACAATGTATATCTCTTTTACCCTCTGTTCATAAATCTTTTTTAATAATGTCTTCGGTATAGTTTTTCCGAATAAAGGTATAGCATTTCTTTTAATACTCATCGCATCAAACGGGCCTTCACACAAAACTATAGGCTCATTCCAATTGATAAAAAATTCAAATCCGATTACGTCTTTACTAACAGGCGGATTTTTATATTTGTAATTATTTCCTGTAAAAGAACGTGCTGTAAAATAATTTAGTATACCATCTTTATCATAACTCGGTATTATTATTCGTTCTGCATACGTTCCTTCTGAACAATAACCTAATCCATATCTTGCAATCTCCATATAATCTATTTTACGTTCTTTTAAAAAACCACACGCTTGTTTATAATATACGGAATTCCCAGGGTCAAATATAAAACTTTTAAACTCTTTAGGCAAGTATAAAGTTTGATTTTCTTCAATGTTTTTTCTTTTATAATCAGGTCTGTATCCACGTACTTCATCTATTAACGCTTTTGGTGCTCGAATGAGTTTTAATAGTGTGTATAGTGAACGTCCTTTTTTATCACAAACCCAGCAATGCCATTTCTGTGACAACAAACTAATTTGTAGTTTGGGTTTATGGTGGTGGCAAAACGGACAATGAAATATTACTTCTTGACCTTGTTTTGCTTTTTTATAATTCGTACTTAACGCTTTAGTCAGTACACTTATAACATCTATCATATTATAGTAAGTCTAAAAAATCTTCAAGTGATAATGTAACGTATGTTTTTGAACGATTACGTTTGAATATTAATAAAGGTTTATAGTTGTTTGAATTATCCTCAGCTTGTTCTAAAGATGACCATATATTTAATTTTTCTTGATTCTTACATTCTACAGAAAACGGAAATTTTTGTCGAGCAGAGTGTGCTAATCTTATATCTTCGCCTGATTCACCCATAACTGCTGTCTTTATATCATCAGGATGGAAATCAAATTTTTCGATTAAAAGTTCTCTAACTTTATTTTGTAAACGTCGGCCTTTAGCCTTTCGTGCGGATGTTGAAATCATATAATCTTTTAAACTATTATAGTTTTCTTTAAGTTATTAGTTATTAAGTTATATTAGTTATTTGTTAAGTGTAATTTGTTACTATATGTCCATAAAGGTATTAAAAGGATTAAATGAAACCTTTTAAAAGACAATGTATATAACGTTATTACAATAATAAGTAGTGGTCTAATTATCTAAAATTCAATTTATTTTTTATTCGTTTAAATTCTTTTTGAGCCCATTTCTCAGCAAGTTCTTCCCATTTATTATCATCGTGTGGGTCAAGTCCTTTATATGCGGCCATTGTTCCTGCTTGAGTATATTTCTTCATAAACTTTTTAACACCCAACCTATTAGCATCTAATGCGTGTTTAATTTCGTGTAAAATAGTAATGATAAATTCTTTCATTGTAGGATATGATTTTCTCAATTTAATAGTATCTGTTTCAGGTACATAATCTGCTAAGTCACTTCCTGAAGTAAATTTTACTTTAGATTTAAGTCCGTACGCTTTAACTAATTCAGATGCCACTTGTAAATAATCTACTCTTTCATTTAATTTATTTTCTACAGCATACTTTTTAGTTGATGATTTAAAATTCTTCTTTCTCATAACCGTTTTTGATATCATATCTATTTCTTTATTTTTATTATCATAACGTAATACTACAGGGACATTAATGTCTGTTTGCATATCTTTAAAAAGTAGATTTACACCATCAGGTAACGATGCTATATGTTTACCATACTTTTTATAAACAAGTCTGAATATCTTTATTACTTCAGCAGTACTGATTGGTTTACCATTTCTTGCATCATTTACTCTGTCAAGAAAATGTCGTGTAAACTCTACATCGATACCAACTTTAGCCCAAACTCTATCAAGATATTTTTCAACTTGATTTAATTGACCTGAAGAAATATACTCTACTAATAGATTTTTTAATTTAATCATTCCTGAACCATTTTAAGATTTTCTTTAAAAGATTTATCTTCAATTCTAATAATAATAAAAACAATTTTTTCATCACCACTTCCAGCCCAACATTGTTTTGGTTCTAAGATAATGTTCTGCCGCTTCTTTCATCCCATAAGTTCTATCTATCTTTGGATTCCAAGTATCTTTAAAGAACTTCATCGGCATTCCTTTGAAACCATATTTACTTGAACCTGTTACCATTGTTTGCCAATCTTCTACTATACCTTTTTTATTAATAATCCAAACGTGTTTATATCTTTTACCACCTGAAATCCAATCGTTCTGAACTGTACCAAATACAACCTTTGCCTTTTTATCTCGTTGGTTAGTCATATAATATTTCCAAGCCCAACTAACACATTCGCCACAGGCGATTACTTCTCGCAATATCTGTGTTAATTTAATCATAATATACCATAAAGTCAAGCACTAAATTAATTCATTTATAATATCTTCAATCTTCTTATTGAGAATCTTTATTTCTTTAAGACCTTTCTTTATCATTCCAGGTTTATTTTTATTTATACCTGAAAAGACTTTACCCATATTCACTTTCCAACTATCACCATAAATTCTTAACATAAGAAATGCTCTTTTTTCAGGAGCCATTTCTTTTAATTGTTCCCTCGCAAACTTAAGGTCAGATTTTTTCATCATTCTAAAAGTAGTAGCTTTTCTACCATTGATAACAGGCATCCCGTGTTTATCTTTACCTATGGAATTTACTTTAGTTTTCTTATTCTTAAATCTTCCTGTAAGAATAGTATCACCGACTTCAACATCGATTACAATTTTTTCGTTTAGTATGTCTTTTAACTTCATAACTATAATTATGAGTTAACGTCAAAACGGATAACAAATCCGAGTGCTAAATCATCTTCATTTTTAATTGGCTTAGCTAATTTAGCAAAGGCCAACAGCTGATTTTGGTCGTTATAGAGTCCAATTTGTGTCACATACGGTGCGAACGTTGAGTGGGTGACAAATGTGGCGATGGCATCTGTTGCACCATAAGCCCTTTCACCATAAGAACTCGCACTACGAGAATTTAAATTATGTGTAGGAGCGTTGCCTGGAGGAAAGAATTTATATGCAGAGCCACTTTCAGGAACTTTTATAGAACCACTTCGTTCAAATGTTGTTGTTATATTAGTAGACTTATTAAATTTAAATTCAGGTACATCAAGAAAATATTCATACTCAACATTTTTTACAGAAGATTGAAAATCTACTTCCCAACCATTACTGCCTGAATTAGAACCAACATCTTTATACAGACTACCTGTATCTGTTATAGTAATAATTCCTTCAGTATAAAATATATTACCTACAACTCCTCCTAATTTTTGTGGACCTCCGGAGCCTGTATCTGCAAGTTTTGTAGCATCATATGAAGAAGATTGATAATTAGCAAAAGATGCAGAATATGTATTATCATATAAATTACCGAAACCATCATCTTTTAAAGTTACCGTTCCGACAGACGGACTATTATCAGTTAATTGTACACTTCCAGGTTTTATTTTTTCCCCATAATACAAAGAAGGTATAGATATAATATTGAGTTGCCCGTGTAAATCTAATTTAGTATAAACATTACTGCCTCCAAAATTATTAAAAGGGCCTATTGTTCTGTCAGTAAAAGAATTATAATATCTATTACGAGCCCAATAATACGAAGGAAGTGAATGATATACTACTTTGTGTTTATCTTGAAGTTGGATATCACTCGCAGTCGGTTCAAATATACGTGCATCACTCGAACTTATATAATTAAAAATAGATGATGATACAGCCTTATAACCATACACACCCGAACCTGAATCTGCGTGTGTAAACGAAAAAGCCTTGTTACTCGTAAAAGGAGTTAACCTAACATCTTTTGGGTCAATTCTTCTGAACACCCTGAACCCTCCTTATTAGAAATCAAGTTTTACTTTAACAATAGCTTCCCTTGCAAATGATTTTAATAGAGGTTTACTTAATTTAGCAATTGCCAACAACTCATTAGCGTCATTATACAATCCGACTTGTGTTATGTAAGACTTTGGATTCTTAAAAAAAGTTGGTTGTGTAAATGAACCATCAGAAGCAGTAAAATAAGTTGGGTTACTTGAAAAGTTAAATTTCTTGTTACCGACTCTACAAAAATAATGTGTAGAACTTATTACTTCTTCTCTACGAGCTATAAAATAATTTGATGAACTTATCGCGTGATAAAACTTAACGGTATTTCCTGAATTAGCGTTACTACCTGTCGATATAGCCATATGAGGTGTTGCACCACCTGCAAGATATTGCGGATTAAATACTAATACGCCTAAGTCAGGATAAAATAATCCCGCACTACCACTTACGGTGTCATTCGCCGCAGTTTTGTATGTCGCCGCAGTACCACCTGCTATTGAACCACTAACAATGTTAAATACTCTACCGCCTTGATTAACGGTCGGGTCAGTAGTTGCACCACTATCATCAATAAACTTCATTGTGTTATATCGATTACTACCACTTATGTGTAGTTCCCAATTACCTGGGTCCATCTTTTCACGAAGTCTCGCTCTTTGTAAAGTTATAAAGTAAGCGTGATTTAGAGTTTTTCCACTCGCCATCACGAATTTATCTTCGCCCGGGCCTAACAATATATTAGACATCTGACCATATATTGCGGCAGATGCTCTTGTACCGACTACACCTTTACCGCCTACTGAACCACTACCGTTGTAGTGTCCATATGCTACACTAAATTGAACTTCAGCTGAAGTATCTGTATCAGGATTAGTTGAGTATACATCTAAATAATGTGCACCTGTTGAACCTGATTGTGTAGAAGAAGTGTAATATGTTGATAAGGTTCCTGTACCTCCGGTCCACATACCTGAAGATATTACATCTCTGATACCTGATAATACATCAGGATTGTCAGGATTATCTGCCTCAGTTTGGAATCTTTCGTAAATCGCCATTAGTTACCTCCTTATAAGCCTGGGTTACCGGCACTCGCTACACTACCAAACGTCCTATTACGTCTTGTAGTTATATTGATAGTCGTAGTTGCTGCGGTTTCATTACCCACAATAGTTAATTGTGTGGTTTGTGTTCTTGTTAATCTCTTAGGTCGTATTTCGACACTCTTACCAACTACATATATGCTGTTTGGTAAATCGTCTTCATCTAAAAAGAATGGGACCGTTGTTCCTGTAGCAGAAGTTTGTGCTCCTGCTCTCACTCGAAGTCTCGCTAAAGATTGATTATGAAGAATAAAAGTATATCCTAAAGTGTCATCTGAGCCATTCTGTGTGCTCGGATTAATTACACTAACGGAATTCAATCTTCGTAAAGTAACAGCATCTTGTGCTACTTCAAGTATTGGCATTGCTTGAGTCGATTTAGGTAGAGTTACTAATTTATATCGCATAACGTGATTTTCATCAGGAAACGCTTCAAGTAACGGCATACTTTCAATTACCGTACCATAGTAATCACTACCATTTGGATGTGTAACATCCCATAAACGATAATCAACTTCGTCATCTGCTAAAGCAAATTTGGTTATGTTGAACTGATTCTCACCCTTAGCAAGAAGTTCTCTACCCTTTTTAGTGAGTACAGCATCAACGGTTACATTTGTGTTATTTAAAAATCCCATCTTAAACTCCTAAGATAATATGAAATTATAGACTATTCTTCTATATTAAATATTAGGTTAAACATTTTTTATTCACTATTCGATGTCAAGTTTCGAATCTCCTGGTTCTTTTGTTATAATTCTTGTCGGTGATGTTAGTTTTACCACTACAGGCTCAAGCCCGTCAATAGTAGTAAGTTTAGTATTTTTTACTCCTTCAAAGAATAATCTTCTCATTGCAGTAGAAGAATCCGCAGGAACATTGACTTCTGCAGGTTCATATGAAAAACTATAAGGCATATGATATGATGCACTCACAAATCCTTCATTTCCACTACCACTATAAAAAAGATTTATTTTACCTTTTCGAGGATTCTTTCGAGAACTTGAATAATATGCTTGTATTGGCTGTTGGTCTTTAAAAGGGTCACCGAAAGTTACAGACGCACTTAAATAGTTTCCTGCTTTGCCTTGCATTTCGTGTATCGAATGTCCGAAGTTTTCTAATCTACTCTGTGATATTACTCCTTGATAGTATTTACTTTCACCTGTTATTCTAACTGCACTCTCACTCGGATTATGATTATTATAATAAGTCAACGCTTTATTAATATTATCAAAATGTGTATCAGAAGATGGTGAATATGGTTGACCCCAAGCTCCTTCGTATGAAGCTGATGTAACATATGAACCTGTCATATAAATTGTATCACTATAAAATCTTTCAGTAAAAGTTGGTGGTTTACCCATTATTTCTTTACCACGTTCAAGCATATTAGGTTCTATTAATATACCGAGTCTTGCATTAGCACGAGCAGGTATTAACTTTTTAAGTTGTGGAAAAATACTTTGGTCATAAGTTTTTAATAATTTTAGATACTGCCAAAAGTTAAATGGTGCATTATATTTCTGCCAATATTTATCTTGCGCTAATGATAATCCACGATAAGTTTCTTCTTTTAAGTCACGTGGGTCGCCAAGATAATTATTAAAGTTAATATTAGCTAACGATTCAATTATATCTTGATTTATAGCATCTGAAGGTGAAAAGTATATTCCAACTTTATTATCATCATTAGGAGCGAAGTCATATCTACCTCTACCAATCGGAACTTCAGATTGTAATTCACGATATTGTCCGTCACTACCACTTATAAATTTAAATTCAGGTCTAATTAAATCATTTTCAATTCTCATTTTATTCATCGATATTTTAGATGGCCCTAAATTAGGTACTAAACTTTTTGTTCTGTCTACTACAGAATGAAAAGTATTACCATTACTCGAACCCCATCCTACCGCGACACCATTTTGTGTTTCTGTTGTTTTAGCAGAAACATCTGCGATTGAAGTATCTGCATTTAAGTCTTTATCATCATCAAAAGAATATCTTGAAACAACACTTTCATATGAAGAAGAAATTGTATTACCATCATATGCTTTCGGATTATTAGCGTGATTATCAAACGAACCTGTATTTAGTACTTCATTCCATATTCGAACTTCCATAAGAGAACCTGAATAACGTTGTACCGCATTACCATCCCAATCTAACGAACCTGTTTGTGCGCCTGACCACGTACTTGAACCACCGAGTGTAAAAGTTCCTGATGTTTCCCACGCTTGATTATAAGATTGTGATGCAGCGTTAGCACCATTAATGTTTAATGTAGTAGATGATACATATTGAAATCTGTCGATACCAGCATCATATTTCTTGACTACTAAATTATAATCTACATTGTCATCTATAGATGCGCTATGTGTTGTTCTGCGAATCATAGCACTATAAAATTCATTATCATATATAGGCATTTCAGATGAAGAAACTGCTTTATATCTATTAGCTCCTGAACCTGATAAGAAAAATACTAAAGAACCTATGTTATCTATATTACCATTATCCTTCATTACGATACCCATATTTTTATCTTTAGAGTGCCATATGAATTGGTCTTGACTATAAGGTGCTTTAAATCTCCATTCTATAGTATCAGGATAACCGGGTGTATCACCTGCAACAGAAGCAGATGCTATTTGCCAATTAAATGTTACTTTTTGAGAACCTTGAAATCCGAGTGCTTTAGTATATTTTCTATCTATAGCATAATTGATTGAACTTGGACTATCAGGTCCGCCGTATTCACGAACTCTTAAAACAGAACTTGGTATTCCGTAACAATTAATTAAACCCTTTAATGCTCTTACGGTACCTTTTGTTTTTAAGAAGTATGGCATATTAGATACAATACGTGACCATATCTCTCGTGATATATCTTGTTCAGTTCTTTCTATCTCTTGAAAAGTTCCTGCAGAACCACTCGCACGTTGACCTAAAAGATAATTAGGTAAATCAACTAAGTCTTTACCATCGTGCATTGACCACCCGAGACTCTTAGCTAAAGAATAATATAATTGTTTAGAAAGTCCTTCATTGGCACTTGGTCTTCTATCATTTACTTGGCTCATATGTTTTGTAAACAACCAAATCTTATCAAAGAAATGACCGGTCATTTTTAAAAAATCTAAATATGCTTGGTTATCATTAACCTGAACAAACTCCGGTGTATTATTTAATAAGTAATTTCCGTTTCTTGTATCATATAAAGAAGAACTTGTTATTTGTCTGTCAAACCAATTTACTGCGTCAGATTGTGAAACAGAATATAAAACATACGGATTATTCATAGTACCTGTTCCACTTCTCTTTGGCCAAGCATTATCATATACTTGCCCCGTAGAAGATGTAGCGTATGAACTTGATTGATAGTACATATAACTTTCAAATCCATCAAAACTATTTTTAACATCTCGTATTCTACTATGCCAAGTATCAACTTCTTTTTTATCCGTATCATAAGATGCTTGAGTTAATGCGGCTGAACTCGCTGACTCTACAGCATAAGATTCTATTAATTGTAATTTATATTTAAAATTACGAACTCTTTTTTCTGCTGAAGAAAAATGTACAAATTCTTTAAATCCTTTTTCGTATTCTACATTCAATTCTGTGTCATCCATAGAACCTGATAGAACTTTATCTTGTAACGCTTCTTTAATAAAAGAGTTAGAAGATAATATATCATCTTCTTTTTTAAAGTCAGTTGCTCTTGGTTTAATAGGACCATCACTATCTTCAAGTTTAGGACTTAATAAAACGGTTCCGTTTATCGGTTGTGGTACATAATCAATTAAATCTACTGAATCCTGGTATGGCTCTAACATTTCTTTTACAATTTTTACACCATCAAATGGTGACACATCACTATCTAATGGTGTATATAATTTATAAACTACACCATGTGGATAATCAGGTTCTTCTATAGTATCTATTTTAAAATTTGTTGTAAGATATTTCTGCCCTCTTACTTCTAAATAAGTTCTCAGTTCTTCTTCATCATTTACACGATATCTAATTTCAAAATTATTAAATGCCTTCGTAACATCGCCAGGTAATCCTTGTCGTGTTATTTGTGTTCTTCCTGTATTTGTAGGAGTTTGTAGTGCACCTACTTGTTGACCGACTTCATCAAAACTCTTATCAAGTTTTACAATATCAGTTCCTTCTACATTTACTATATTTCCTATATAGTCTGCGAATAAATTTTGTTGTGAAGTTTCTCCTGGTTTTTGAAATCTTAAATCAAAATCATCAACCCATACGATACCTTGAGAAGAGTTTCCTAAAGTGCCTCCTACTCGATGACCTTCAACTACAAATTCCATAGGCTCATTTATTAAAATGTTTGTAGGTATCTGCGCTGTTCCTTCAAATTGTTTCCAAACATTTTCAGTATCATTCAAAGCATAATTTTCTTCTTCTGAACCAATTATATCTGCGAACCCATAAGTTAAAGAAGCGGGAGATGCACCTTGATATACCCAAACAGCATTAAACCCATCCCATTTCCATTTGCCTCCTGGTGAAAGAGTACCATCTCTTAACGGGTCATTACTAACTGAAAAATCACAATTACCGCCATTGATATTAGGTGCGCCTATTACTCTCGCATCATTAAGACTTAATGTATTTAATCTGTTTAAAAGAAATTCTTTTGTTCGTTGATTGAATGTTAATCCGTTCCCTGGAGAATTCCAAGTCCAAGTTGTAGCATTAACATTTTCAGTATGTACTTCAACAAAATCTGCACCGGCAAAGGGCCAAGGAATAACATCACCTACTTCAGAATTATTTACTGAGTCTAATAACCCTGTTATAGGATTTTCACCTGCATCTTCTTGTGGACTATTTTGGTCACCTGTTCCAATCTCACCATAATTATTAGCGAATGGATTAGCACAACCATATTTTACATATAAATCTTTGACACCTACACCGGGATATGCTTCAGATATCTGTTTAGGTGAACCTGGAGAAAATTGTGTTATATCGTGATATACAGAGTTTTCTGTAAAAAATACTTGTTCACCTGAAATACCAATCATTCTATCTGCATCTTTGTCACCAAATATAGCATCATAATCACCTAAATTAGGAGACCAAACTTTGAAGTAATCTTCGTCAGTACTAAATCGTTGTACAATGCCTGAACCTGCTTGTGCTTTTACTCTCTCCGGAGCTCCGGTAGTATTTAAAAACCAAAATCTTGGATTATCATTATTACCATGGTCTTCCATTACAGCGTGTCTAAATTCATCCATATTTCCTATAGAACCTTGTCCTTGAATTTCTTTCGCCCAAGTTTCAATCTGTGTGAATCCTTTATAATCTTTATCGTGAGACCCGATTTCCATTATACAACCCTGTTCTTGGTCGTCTATTGCACCATTTTCTATTAAATGTTCTCTAAATTCTTGATTGAACAATATAAAAGCAAGTAAAACTTTTTTCTTACCACCGCCTGATGGTCTGTCATAATATTCTATATCGACTATTTTACCAAAATGTGTCATCAAGGCAAGCGCACCTGGATAATTCAGACTTCTACTATTAGTAACAATATCTTTAGTAGTATCTCTACCAACTGCGATACTACTATCACCTAATGAATGATTAGAAGATTGAGCCATCCCGCCAAATAAAGATTCGACACCGAAACCATAATTAACAGATTGTTCAGAACCTCCAAATTTAGATTGCCAAATATGATAATCACCTAAAGTTTCATCATACTTCATAAAGAAAGTACAATAGTTTCCATTAAAAGTATTCCATGGTGCTTTGTCAGGATGGAAAAAAGTATTATGAGGTACTCTGAATACCACATCAAAATTACCTGGGTCTGCTAAAACTGATTGTTGATAAACACACGAACCTTCTAACATTTCAGTTGCATAACTTTGATAGTTCAATGCTCGTGGGTCATTACACCCTGCTATATTCGGTGGCGTTTTTGGTGTCCACGCTGTGCCTCTCCAAACCCAAATCGTCTCAGGATTACCTGCACCAGGGTCTTCTATTCCTACTTTTCGTATACCTCGAGGTAAATCTTGAGAACCATCAGATGTATTGAATCTGTCATAGTTAGGTTCCCACACATACATACCACTTTGTATAGAACTAACAAACCATTGTTTTCCAGGAGAAAGTCCATCTTCGCCTAAACCATCTTGTAATTCAGTAGAAGGCATCGCCTCTGTAGGTTCTGCTACATAACCATCAGGTGCGTTTAATGGTTGGTCATTTAATTGGTCCTCACTACCTGGTATATGATATCCTTCGGGCGGTCCTGCAGGTCTCGCTTCACCGAGTCCGAATCCTGTAGCATATTTAATTCTTATTGACGCACCTTTATTTACATTAGAAGACTTTTGATAAAATCTCAAATGGAATAAATCTTGACCAGGCTCAACACCATAATTTGAAATAGAAGGTAATTGAGTAGTAATAACTAATGGTCTATGTACACTTGCGCCACCAGGCCAAAGAGAGTCATTTCTATAAATAGCATTTTGGTCTACAAACTTTATACACGAACCTCCATTACGACCTTCGGCTTGAACCCATTTTGCGTGTGTACCGAGAGCAGATGTACCATAATGGTCATCTAAAGTACTTTGAAAAGGTAATACACCGTCTGACCATGCTTCAACAGAAATAGCATCTGTATGTAATTCGACATCATACACCCCTGAAGGTTTTAACGGATTAAGTGCATCATCAAATTTAATTACATCGCCACTCGGATTAGTTAATATATTTCTGTCTGTAATTAAAAGAGTTTCTACTTCACCTATAACATAGGCGTTTTTAATTCTTATAGTGGCACCTTCAAAAACGTCTTTAAAAAAGAACCCGCCACCATCTTCTAATATTATATGAGTTGCTGTCGGGTCATCATCTACAGGCGGTCCACCTGTTCCTGCGTTGAATCCTTGATTTGCTGTAGAAGACATATCAGGATTAAAAGGATTATAAAATCGTAACTTAGGTTCTCTACCATTTTTTGTTCTGTAGTCATCATCAACTACAACATTTTTAAAAGCAAATGCTCTATCATATAAATCTTCTTTATAAACATCATCTTTTATATTTCTCGCTCTTATTCTAATCTCATCACGAGCAGTTGCAATGTCGGCTACTTCATAATTCATTTTAGTTGGTTTAAGTTCAACTTGTGTACCTATATTTGTATCACTCGGGGCGCCTGAAAAATATTCTCCTTTAGAATTTATATAATACGGCCCTTCATATATTTCACCTGATTGTTGTTCTTTTGTATTAACTAAAACTAATTTATCACTACCTGCTAACGTTCTAAAAAATTCATATTTAAAATCAAATCTTCCTGATACAAAACCCATATTTCTTAAATCAACACCGGGTTTTACAATTACTCTATCGCCTTCAGTTCTTGGTTCAATTTCCTTTGTTAGAATTACTCGGTCAGTAGCAGGTTCAATTACTGATAATATAACATAATCGTTATCTTCACTATTACCATAAATACCACCTTCGTACTTACGAGTTCCAGGAACAAATGTCCCTCCTGCTTTTAATAATATTTTATCTCTATCTGATAATTTACTTGACATTATAACTCTTCAAATTGTCTTGCTACTACTTCATTTAACTTATCGCCACGTACATATTTAGTCTGTTTTCTCGAAAGCTTTACCCAAGTAGAAGGGCTATCATCTGCTTTACCTGTTTCAGGATTTTCATAACTTTGAATAGCACCTCGAGGATGATTTCCGGCTCTCATAATTTGATTATTATCATCTAAAGAAGACGATGCTTGAAATTCAGCGATAGTCCGTTGTCTTTCGTTTTCATATTCACGAATATTCTCAAGTTTCAAATTTTGAAAATATTCATTATTGAGAAGTTGTTCTTTTGTATATGGCATTATTTTATGAAAAATGTAAATTTGTTATCTATTACTTCGGTATCTGTACCTGCGCTCCCGGCAAATGAACCACTTATTACTTTTACTAATAATTTATATTCACGTTGCGTCTGCAAACCTGATGTATTTAAATCAATAAAGTTACCACGTGTGTCACAAGAAATATAAGAACCTGTTCCATATGGTATAATAATATCATCTGTATAGTTATCAATTATACTATATTGAGAACCTGTTGGCAAATATTTAACTACACGATATGCAGATGCTGTTGGTGAATTACTTAAAGTAGGATTATTAGTTCTACCTACAATTCTTATTTTCCCATCATAATCTGTTGAATATTTTGATTTTAGATTAGTACTATAAATTTGTAAGTCTTCTAATTCAGAAGCATCTAAATTCTGAAGAGTGCCTGTATTCCAAACTGAAGAATCCCATACTGCTTCTAATCTTGGTGTGTATATAGTATGTGTATCTCTTGAGTAATATTTAAAATTACCTAATCTTGTACTTGAACCTTCATCTAACAGAACATTGCCGTTACCTATAGAACCTGAACGTTTTAAAATAAACCCGTTATTAGGTAATGTACCTGATAACCATTTATTTGTAATATCTGTAACATCCATTCTCATATCAAGTTCAGTATTAGTATGTACAAAACTTTGAGACGCTCGTTGACCTGAACCACTATGCCACGCACCGCCTGTATCTTTTACACCAGCGTTAGTCCAAAATGTTTCTTCATTCTTTCCCGTCCTATAAGCCCAACTAACTCCTTCTGTCTCTGCTGGGCTATAAGTTGTTTTACCTCTACCCATATTCCAACTTTGACTAACAGGATACGCATATATGCTTTGTGAAGTAGTTAAATTATCACTACCAGCATCATATAAATTTAAATAGTACCTAGCTTTTGAACCAGCACCAGCCCTTACAACACTTTGACTCATTTCTGCTAAATCAAAACGTACTAATATTCTCGAAACATCGACGGTAACACCGGCATCGTCAACGTCTTTTCTAATTTCAAGAATCTCGTCTAATCCAAAATTATTAGATTCTGATGCTTCTGATAAAACCGTATCTTCTGTTGCGAATGTAAAATAATGCATTACCTACTCCCTATAATCCAGCACCGCTTGACGAGTCACCTATACAATTACCCTCTATATCTAAGTTGGGAAATTTCAATTCAAATATACTCGGGTCGATTGACGGATAAATCACACCATCTTTAGTTGCTGAACCAATGTCATAAATGTTACCTGAATAATTAGAACCTTTTTCGTAACGATTATAAATTATTACCTGAAGTTTATCAGGATTGTCTTCTAAAGGAGGAACAACAGATGCTACACCTTCTACCAATGCTAATTCTTGAACTATGTCAGGAACAACTATTGGCTGATTTACTTGCCACTTATCAGGGGCGAAAAATAATTTTATAGCATTTATACATTTTAAAAGAACTTGAGATTTATTAAAACCTACTCGTGTTATAATACTAAATCGTACTCCTATATTAATTACGTAAGCATCTTTAATGTTTACTGCATCTGTTACAGGACGATATTCACTTAAATATGTTGAGAGATTTCTTTTTATAACTTCATTTAGTACTACTAATTTTTTTCCTGGAGTATAACCCAATACATACATATTGAGTGCTAACGGATTAGCAACTCTTTTATTAGCAGTCGGTAAATTTCTTTTTCTTTTTTTCTTCCTCTTGCCATCTAAAGATTTACCTTCTTGTAATTGTTCATCTTGAACAATATAAACTTTTGCTATACTACCATATCTACCTGGCATTGTTAATGCTCTCATCATATAGTCTTCTTTAGTAATAGTTCTACTTTGTGCTTGAAAAAATGCAAGAGCATTGTTTTTCACTTCAATTACAGATTCACGACCTTTGCCGCCCATAGCCGGAAGTAAATTATTACAAGCAATACTCGATTTAGCAGTAGCAATCAGTCCTGCATTAGCACCCGGTTTAGTTGGTCCAAATATCGCACCTACTACTTTATTAATACTATTAGAAGTTACGTTATGTTTTACACCGCCACCATATCTATATGTTACCGTTAAAGTAGTATTACTTGGAGCGAGACCATATGCTTTAGTATTTAAAAAGTTACTCGGGTCAAACTCTCTATCAATATTGGCTACACCGTGAGGTAAACTTGAACCGACATTATCAGGATTAGGAATTATCTCTTCATCCGGACTTGAACTATTTCCTGCTCCAAATCTTAATTCCATTTGTCCTTCTTTAGTTATATAAGTAGAAAATCTTCTTGAAGTCTTTTTTAATTTTAATAAATACGGAGCCTTGTCAGCAAATTGAGAATCTAATGGACTTGAATCAGCAGTATTATTTGCTTCAACAAATATTGTATCCTGTGCTAAAAACCCAACTTGATGCCAATCATTTCCATCGCTATCTTTTACAGATACTATTTCAGTTATACCACTTCCTGCTAATTTTACTTTATCGTATCTTTTAGCAGTGCCGAATGTAAATCTTTCTGTTTTCTGTTGACCTGAAACAGCCGCGACAGATTTTTTAAGTAAATAACTTGTAGGTTCACCCGCAGCACTTTCATATACACTAACATCTATTTGAGACGCACTACCTGAATATTGAAAATTAACATCCTCTGTTGTATAAAAATTAATTCCGGATGATGATTTTAAAACAGAATTTTGTTTTAATACTAATCCATAAGTCAAATCAGGTTTATTAGATGTACCCGACCCTATATTCGGAACGGTTTGAAAAACGTCAACATCCGCTGATGCCGCAACGGTGATTCGTGGAGTATATCCCATAGCTTGTGCAATCTGATAAACATTTTTTGTTTCTTCAGCATATGCTAATAAAGATTCTTTAAATTGATTATCTATATAATAGGATAGAACATCACCGACATATGCGGCCATTTCTATAAACATCATTCCCGGTGATGCTTCATTAAAATCATTGTACGAAGATGGAAAATATGTTTTTGCGTGTTCCATCAAAGACTCTTTGAATTGATTAAAATCCTTGTTTAAATATTTGACCTCTTTTTGTTTAACTACTTGAGCCATTTGATTCTCCCATTAATCTTCTATCTAAAACTCATCAGTATTAGTGAAATCACCCGCATCAGAACTCAATGATAAAACTATAGTTTCATTAAATTCAGTTGAAAATGTACCGATTATATTTAAAGTATTATTATTTGCTTGAAGTTTTGTGTTTACTAAAGTAACAAAAGGTAAAAATAATTCTAATGCTTCTTTTATTGCTTCTTCAACTTGAGCCTTTAATATTTCAGGTTCATTTTGTTCAAAAACAATCTCTTTCAAACGAGAACCAAATTCAGGCAACATTGGTCTTTCGCCTACTCCTGTCATTAACAAACATTTTATATTATCTTGTATTTGTTCATAATAAGAATAGTTCTGTTTAAAAAACCCATACGTTTCTGAATCATAGTTCAGAGGAAATCCTATACCGAAGGACATATCCGGGTCTAAATCTATATCTCGTATGCTCATTTTTTCAGATTCATTTTCTTCATAAGTTCACGATAATCTTTAGTGATAGCTTTTTGTACATCAGGGTCAACTTGTTCAGGAGCAACTCCTGCCTTTTGTGCTATTTCTGCGACTCCTGAATTGTGCATTCCGCCTCCATTTGGTTTCATATCACCATAGCCTAATAAATCAGCCATATCATTTGTCGTATATGTTTTCCCACCCATTGTCGGATATTCTTCTTGTGTCTTAACAGACTCCTGAATTGGCGTAGACCTTTTAGACTTAATTTCATTAATAAATATCTCACCGAGTTGTTTTTTGACTTCTTCGTTGACTAATCTACTGATTATTTTTTTTAAGTCGTTTGTTTTCATAATACCTCCTAAGTATTAGGTTATTCGACACCACCTTCTACCGTTGTGCCTTCTACCGTGGTAGTTTTTGTTATTGATGTGACTCCAAAGTCATCACCATCTTGATTTGCTAAATTACTCTCTGCTTCTGCTAATGCTACCATAGCATCTAATTCTTTTTGTGTAGTATCTAAATCACTACCATCACCGCCTCCTGCTCCCATACCATCTTTGCCTCCTGAACCATCTCCTCCAGCGCCATCTCCTTTTCCACTATTCAACATACCTGCAAGTTTTATTGCTAATAATTGTATTATTGTTTCTATTGCTAATGCTCGTAATTGTGAAACAAGAAAATCTGTATTTTTTAATGCGGCAGAAGCATTTGAAATTTCTTGTTTTACTTTGTCCATAATTCTATCTTGTAACACTCCTACAGCTGCGGCGGGCGGAACTAATGCACCACCTATCTTACCAGCGTCTCCTGCCGCACCCGCAATTGCCTTTGCAACTTTAATAGCCGCGATTGTCGCCGCGATTGCTTTAAGTGCGGGTTCAACACTATCTGCTATTTTTTTTATCTTTTTCATTTTTTCTATATCTTTAGGCAACTCAGGTGGCATTTCTCCTTGTGATGCTCTAACTTGATACTCAGGTATCTTAGAATCTTTATAACTCCTTAAAAAATCTATAGGAGCTCTCATCTTATCGTTTATTACTTTAGTTATCATTCTACAAACACCTTTTTACTAACATCACCGGTCCATTTTGTAACACTTTTTCCGTCTACTTGTACTTCAACTGCTTTTCCTAATATTTTACTATGTAAAGAATCAATACTATCTTTTACTGCATTTGAAAAAGCGGCAATATCACTATTAGAAGTACCATCTCCATCAACAGAAAGTCCGCCGTTTGCTACTCGTTCTAATCCTGTAATTATTTGTTTTAATATCCCCAACACACTTTCTTCTCCTATTTTCGAACTTCGAGTATCATTTGCTTTTGCAATACCACACATAGTTGATAAATAGTTTAATCCTCTAACTGCGGGTTGCATAGCCGCATTAGGAGTAAGTCCACGATTCTCGCTTGTACCTATATAAATAATTCCCGAAACAGATTTTTCGTCTACTGCCGGAGTTGTTATAAAAATATTATTCATAGAATTTAAAGTTAAATTTCCTGATGATAAAACATTTATATCGTGATTTCTATAATTAGCACCTTTTGTATAGATAAAAATATTATCAGAAGAAAGTAGCATCTTGTTATTAACATTTCTATTTTGTTGAAACGTGCCACCTGCGGGAGCAGATAATACTTTTTTATTATAAGTTGAAATTCGTTCTTCTCCGTTTAACATTGCTTCAGTTTCTAAATCTATGCCAGGAGCCGTGTTTCTTAAAAGATAAATCGACCCGCCATCTACATTAGGGTCAAAAAAGTTTGGAATACTCGGGTCAGCAGTTTGTGCTATATTTAGTTTAGAAGCAAATTCACTTGTGTTAAATAAATCAACATCAAAAGGGTCACGTGAACGGAAACTATTACCTATCCTTAAAGTAGGTCTACTAAAATTATCACTAAAAACCATAGCGTGTCCATATCTACCTTGGACTACTACATCGCCAGGTGTTATCTGTATTGGAGAAACACTAAGGTCAGGATTAAAGTCAGGTGAATCTTTAGGAATAAGTTGTGCTGTATTTGTTAAGGAATCATAAATAGGTAATGGCTGTCCATAAAAACTATCATTACCAAATTCAAATATAGGAACCACTTCTTTTTCTACAGGCGAAGATACGAAGTGCATAGATGAAGGCTTCATATTATCAAAGGTAGAGTTATCTCTAAATGTAGATATCTTTGTTTGATTATCACCTGGACTATTAGAACCAATAACTTTAGCAGTCGGTACTTTGAACGATATTCGTAAATCTTGTATCGCTTCATTTATCTCTTGTCTAATAAAATGATAGGCTTTGCTAAAATTTAATAGACCCTTCGAGTTTTTACTTGGTCTCCCTTGGCTCATATTTAACTCTCAGGAAAGCTGGTTTTTTTAGTGTCAATCTCTTCGTTTATTCTATCACTTTCGTCTTGTATCTCTTGAATAGAATCTGTTAATCCGGACATAAGTTGTTCTTTTTCAAGTTCACTTAATCCGAACTCACTATCAGACCCCTTTGCTTCTGCTGAAGCGAGTTTTTGTACAATAGCCGCTACTTTAATTAATTGTTCATCATTCTTTACTGCTACGTCAAGATAATCCTTTAAAATAGGTACAAGTGCGACTGCAGATGCGGTATCTGTGACAAACTTCAAGAGGTCCTTCATTAGAACCTCTATCTGATTTTTATTACTTTCTGAGTTTTTATAGATATCCTTAAAAACATCCGATAAGGTCTTGCCTTCAAAGACTTCAAAAGAATCCGACATATATATCTTCCTTAATTAATAATAAATATATATTAATCAAGAAAGATACGATTTTAAGTGAATACTGAGCCGGTTATATTATTTTTGAATGATATTCCTTGGTCTCTAAAGTCACGAATTAAAGCATTTTGCTTACGTTTCATTACATTTATAACTCTTGTTATATGTTGAGTATTAGAACCACTCATTTCACGAATTAAAATGTATAAAGCCTTCTTATTGAAATTTTCAATACTTTTATTGTTTTTCATCAAATAAAGCAAAGCATCAACTACAGCAATATCTTTCTTTTTCTTAAAAATTGTAAAAATATTGTCTTCCCAATATTCCAACATCTGTTTAAAAACCTCTAATTTAAAATCTACAACATTATCCGAATTATTTTCAGCATTGGTATCTCTATTGTAATCCATAACATCAAGTTGGTCGTGTATTTTACCCATCTTGTAGTTTTTATTATTATTAAGAATTAAATAGTTCTTCGCAACTACAGAAAAGTAACTAAATGCTTTACCTTTACCTTGTACATACTTGTGCATATTGATGACCATATTAGAAACCACTTCTTCAATTACTTGTTCTGTAGGCTCATCAAAATAATAAAATTTATAAGTATGAATCAAGTTTTCAGAAATTTTTCTAATAGGATAGTAAATACTTTCAGCAAAAAGTTTATTTCTTTCCGGGTCGCCGGGTTCCATAGAATTGTATTTTACGATTGCATCTTCGGTCTTTTGACCAAAATACATTTTACTTTTCTTTCTTCGTCTAATCTTTTTCCGAACCGGTAATTTACTTGCTGTTGTCGCCATCTTCTTCTACTCCTGTGTATTTATTTAATTTAATTAAGGTTTCTTTAAGTCTTCTAAACGTATCACCAACTTCATCATCTTTTTCAAACCATTGTTTTTCATCGATGATATCAAACTCTGTTTGTACATTATCTAAATCAGTTGACATATCATCAAACCAAGTTTCTAAGGTTTCTTGTCTTCTTAATTGAATTAGATTCGCACTTACACTTGTAAGTAGTAATACGCCTAATATTATTTCTATAATCATTTCTTATCTCCAAATAAATCATCAAATAATTGATTCTTATAATCTTTATCTACTTTAGGTTTTGTTTTTTTCTCTATCTTCTTCTCTCGTGACCTATCATTTATATCGATAGCCGTTTTGATAGTCTTAGACGGCATAGCAGATTTTCCACTTTCAGTATCTACACCCGCGTCATCAACAACTCTCGTTTCGTCTTCATTTATTCCTAAAATATCTGCATAAGGTATGTTAGCACCTTCACCGAACATATAACGTTCCATTTCAAAACGTGTTGCAATCATATCTGCTTGATGAACTAACTGAGCAATATTTGTTTTTATCTTTTTAGATTCACCGAATCCCATCAGATAAGTTTTATTACCTTCTTCATACATCCCGTCTGCAAGTCTCAATCCTAAATACTCTTGTTCAGAATATGTAACACCAAATTGACTTAGAGTATAAACTGCTCTATCAGTAACGGTCATATTATGTAAGTTAGGGTTAATCTCATACATCTTACCTTGATTGATTCTATGCCATTCAGATGGATTAGGTCTATAATAATCTTCTTCAAGACTACCGAGTTTACCTAAATCGTGGTGCATTGTACAGAATACTACAGAATCTAAATCATATGATAATTTAAAGCCAAACTCTTTATAAAGTTCAAACAATTTTTTACCTGCTTCTGTTATATTCATAACGTGGTCAATATAACCACCTGGCCACGAATTATGAAAATAATCAGTAGATGAAGCTGGTGCTAAAATCATACGTTCTTCAAAATGGTCATACATTTTATTTAACGCATCACATCGTTCTTCCGTGTTGAATGCTTCAACGTGGTCACGAATATATTGCATACGTTCTTGTAATTGTTCTACGGTTAATTTCATTTTATCTCCTTAGAAAAAATTGTTTTCTTTTACTACTATACTTTTCTTTACATTAGAAACTTTATTGTATAGTTTTTTATATTTATCAAATACTTTACGTGGGTCATCTGATTTAACCATCTCATCAATAGAATTAAGAACTTGAAACAAATCCTTATTTATCATCTGTTGTAGATTGTGTCTAATACCATATATTGATTGTTCAATTAATTCAATAGTATCTAAGAACAGATAAAAATTATGTAGTCTCATTCTAAATTGACCATCCCAATTCCATTCACAAACATCTCTCATATTAGCCCACTTCTCAATAAATCTATCGAAATCATTTACGCCAATTAAGTTTTGTGTTTTTAATTCATCTAACATTCCTGGCATCTCAGGTAAGTGTTTTTCTCTTGGCATATTAAATGCTTCAAATCTCGCATCTTTAAAAGAGAAAGAAGTATAATATAACCCGAATACAACTGCTCTGTCAGGAGTAGATGAATCAGTAGTAACCGTTATATTAGAACCCACATCTTCAAGTGATTTCTGTAATTGTAATAACATAAAGAAATCTTGAATACGTGATGTGCCTAAAATATGTAGATACTCATTTGTTTTCTTTTCGTGTTCTCTGCCTTCTAACAAAGTACATACACTTGCCATAAATCTAAATACGTCACCTGCGGTACCACCGATAGACCAACCTTGAAAGTCAAACGAATTAACAGCATCATACCATTCTTTATAAGTTGTATCATCTTCACCTTGTAATACATTTAAGAATTTAGTTTTACCTGTTTGATTCTCATTAAAGTATTTAAAGTTTTCCATTGATATATCAAAACACTCTTTGAACTTACCTGTATACTTTAGTCTCGGTGGGATATCAAGATTCATAGCAATATCAGAATTATTTTCTAACCAATCAAAAACTATTGTCTTCAATTCAGGCTTCCATTTGATAGCACCTGATGCAATTTGATATCCTCCTGAGTCACCCATAATCAAATTAGTATCACGTTTAAATCCTAATTCATTATAGAAGTCTTTACGTGATTTATGCGCACCTGCTGTGATTAAAAAATCTGTATATCTAAATTCTTCAGGAAATTCTTCTGTATAAAATCTACAAGTTAGTTCATCCTTAAATTTATGATTTTTTAACAATCCGTGTCCAAACTCACCTGCTGAGAAAGAAGGAAAGTATTTAAATTTGCCAATCTTTTTATTCATTATAAAACTCCTTTGTCTTTAAGAAATGCTTCGTAGTATTCTGATTCATTCCAAATGTTAACTTCTCTGTCAATTCCGTTCTTAATAATATAAGCATCCATTATACACCCTAATGAAGATAACTTAGGTATATCATAATGTGAGTGAGGTTCATCTATCGCAGATTGTAAAACATCAAGAGCGCTATCTACATCAAACGGGTCATACAACCTATCTGATGGAACACATTCAGGAAAACTTTTAAATCTCGGATAAACTACATCACACATATAAGTTGTCGCTTCTAATATTGTAAAACTAACATAATCTTGTAAAGCACTATTAAACTGAATAGACGCTCTATTTAATAAATCATAATACTCATCCTTAGTCATATCAGTTTTAACAATAAAACGTTCTTCAGTTCTGTCCAATTCTTTTATAGCATCAACTATGAATTGGTCGTTACTTCTTAATTCTTTAGCACTTGAAGTAAATACCCACTTCCAATCCTTATGTTTGTTTAAAAATTGTTTTGCTACTTTCATCATAAACATTGGATTCTTTTCCCAATCTAAGCGAGAAGAAGATATTATCATTTTTTCTTTATCTACATCTTCAGGATGATAACTTCTAATCTCTTTATAATCAATAGGTAATGATGTTACGTGTATCGGAGTTTTGAATCCTGCGGCTTTAAGTTCATCTCGATTTATAGTACTACCAACAAATATACCTGATAGTCTCTCATCCAAACCTAATTCATAATATCTCATCCAATTTCTCATATTATATGTGAAGTCAAATTCATCTACAGATTGAGCCCAACATCTTGCATAAAACTTAGGCTTGATACCATACAAATCACAAGCATAAAAAACAGATTCAATACCCGGTGTCCAAAAATCTTGAAGATATATTGTTGCTCTACTTGTAATTTCACCTCTTCTAATACGTTCTAATAAATCGGTACATTGATTCATACTATAGATACCACGACCGACCGCATCTAATACCATACCAACACCAATATCTCCTTGTTCATATTTACCATCAACAGAAATATAAGATGCTCCTACTTTTTGAAAAGCGTTAGGCATCCATTCAGTAGATAACTGATGTGTATATCTTGACTTTAAACTTTCTAATGGAAAATAATATATCATTTTGTCTCCTTTAAATAATCTTGTATTTCGTCACTATCATCTTGTTCCCAAGGATAAACAATCCAATCATCACCCTTTTCATCTACCCAATAATCAGGTACTACTTTTGATTGTTTATGATAATGTAATGTTGCTATCATAGCATTGTCATATATTTCTGCTTTCATTCTCGATAAAGTACCGCCGGTGTCAGCAATATCATCTACAACTAAAAATCGTTTTCCGTAATATGGGTTTAATCTATCAGCCATAGGTATATCTAATTTGTGACTTAATAAAACACCTGGTATATACCCTCCACGTTGAACTGCGTGTATACATAAAAAAGTTTCTTCAGGTGTAGTACCATTCTTTTTACAATCTAATATTATTTGCGCCGCTAAATCATTAGCGAGTCTATCTATATCATTCCATGAAATATATTTTTTCATTTTTTATTTCTCCTTTTTAGTTCTTCTTCCAATTGATAATACAATCGGTTTAAATTTTTGTAAATGTCTTTTCTTACTATCCATTCCTGCGCTCGGTGGTTTAGCTTGTACGTGATGTATTGTTTTTAAGCTCTCATCACAAATAACACCTTTATCAATAAGTTGTCCTATATTATCAATATGAGTCAAATTAAAGTTTACCGCATAACGTACTTTGTTTGTTGTGTTTATGTATCTATGAACTGAAGTTAAAACATCTCCGTTTTTAAATTCATTTCTACGGTTCTTATCACAATTCATAAAGAATAGTCCACGATTATGTTTCCAATTCACACCCAATTCATTACTACCTGATTTTAAAATAGTGCCATCTCCGTGTTCTCCAATATAAACTACACCTGTAAAAGATTTATAGTTTATATCGCAATGCCAATTATAATTCAATCCCGGTGGATACATATTAAGTTCTAAGAAACAAAAATAATCTTTTCTTCTAATATCATTATTACGTTGCCACGGATAAACTTCTGATGCTTCTTCCCAAATATCATTTAAAACTTCTATATATCTTTCCGTACTCCAAAAAGGTACAAAACAACTAAACCCGTTTGTCGCAGTAGTAGGTGTTAACATTCTATGTTCACGTGCTTTACTTGATAATATATTATCAGGTAACATATTACCATTTTCATCAAACAAAGGCCAATATTTCTTTTTAACTTCTTTAAGGCCATAAGCAAATTGTCTCTCTATCCAAGTCAATTCATCTTCCGTAAAAAAGTTATCCATTACTCGATGTGGCCACTTTATAAGTGGCGAAGAAGGTTTAACAATTAGTTTCAATAGACTTCAGCCCCGTTTTCATTATCTTCATAAACAGCACAATAACACAAATCAAATTCTTTATATAATTCTGAAGCAATCATTTCACAAGATTGAGAACCAAAATCACATAAATCTAATTCAGATGTGTAATACATCTCTCTCAAGTATCTATGTATTTTTCTTTTAAACATTATAAATTCAACATCTCTGTCATCGTGAAACACTTCTTTACGAGCATCAATGTGAAACATATGTCTATGTCTGTATTCTAAATAGTGCATCTCTGCACCAGCACCGTCAGTAGCATCAGGCCAATTATGTGTGCCTTCTACTTGTAATTTTACAATTATATTAGTCTGCATTATTTCATATCCTTTACAAAGTTATAAAACTCTTGACGTACTGCATAATCACCTTCAATGAAAGCACCACTTAATTTAGATGTCTTCATTTCAGAGTGTGGATGTTTTACTCCTCGAATACAAGCACACATATGTTTAGCACTTACCATTACAGCAACACCGCCGTGAACTTCAAGCACATCACTTAGATGGTCGTGTATCTGCATTGTAAGATTCTCTTGTACTTGAGGTCTACGTGAATAAAACTCAACCGTACGATTTAATTTAGAAAGACCAATAATCTTACCTTCAGGTTTAGCTATATAAGCAACGTGAGCAACACCGACAAAAGGTAAATGATGATGTGAACAAAATGAATGTACTTGAATATTACCTTCAAATACCATACCATCATAATTATCGACATTATCAAATGCTGTAATCTTAGGAGGTTCATTAAAACATCCATATGCTAAATCATTTACCCAAGCTTTAGCAACTCTCATAGGAGTATCTGCTGAGTTAGGGTCTGTTTGCCATTCAAATCCGAGAGAAGACATAAATTCACCGTAATGATATGCCGCGTCTTCTATCGCATTTCGTTTTTCTGATTTTGTTAAAACTTTGTTTCCGTTTGATTTCATTTAGACCTCCATTTACCGTTACCGAGATATTTTAAATAAGTGTATCTACCTTTAAATGTGTTGTCGTTTAAAACTATTTTACACAATGTAGTAGTTCCGCCATCTTGGTACATTTCTTTAATATATTTTTTATTTTTTATAATTGTATTTACAATAAAGTTTTGCATCTTAGGCAAATCATAATATATCATATCATAAGTTTTTTTATTGAAGTGATACCAACGATGTGCTTCTTCTGCTTTTAAAAAGTCTCCTTCTTTACCGCCTTTATATAATTCAACATAACAACCCCAATTATATAAGTTAGCTTTAAGTTGTGTATGTAATTCAAAATCTGAATTTAAAATTATAGTATGGTCAATTCCCTTTTCTTCCATCATTTTACCATCAGTAGTATTGAAATCCCAATTAATAATTTTTTTACTTTTGTTAGCATAATAAGTTTCTAACATTGTATCAAAATCACTTTCTGCTTTCTGACCTTTAGCAAGGTTACGTGTCCATTCAGATTTATACATCCTTACTCCATTGTTTCCACCCATACACATTCATTCCTAAAACAAATATTGACATAGCTACTTGGGGCATAGCTTGTATAAGTAAAGCGTATATTAGAAAGAATATATTACCGATGCCCCATATATAAAAACAGAAGATTTTCTGTTGCGCGTTATAGTAGTAGCCAAAGAGTATTAAGACGAATCCTAACCATCCTATTGTTTCAATCATATTAAACTCCACGTTTATCTCCATAGGTTATTATATGTAATCTATCTGTATAGTTGTAACCATTTTCTAAACATACATCCGTAAGCCATATTCTACGTCTTGTCAGCTGTTCTCTATTCAATCCTTCAGGCATCAGATAGACTTTATTGTTAGGAACACTTAATATCTTTTGAAGTGCTCTAAATTCTTCTAATTCATTTTTGTTTGATATCACAGGTTTGACTTGATAGTCTTCGTGATTTTCTAATAAATGTTTCATAGCATCATAATTACAACGCCACTTCTCGTGTTGTTTCTTGTTAGCTTCTGTAACTAATTTACCTGTATAAGGATTCATTGTACCTGGTCTTGGTGTACTATTAGCTAACTTAGGAGATAGTGAAATAAACTGAGCATCTGTTTGTACAAACTCTGAACCTTCAGTTTCGATTGTAATAAAGTGACCAAACTCATTTCTTCCTATATAACATAAATTTTTTAACAACTCAGCGTGTGCTGTCGGTCCGCCGCCTGTAATCATAGTGTATTTGATTTGAGGATATTGTCTATACAAATCTCTTACATCATCTAAAGTAAATTTACCTTTCTCAGGCGCCCAACTTGCAAATGGAGTATCACAAAAACTTTCAGCAAATTGACATCTCAATTTACATCCTGAAACTCTTATCAACAAATGTGGAATACCAAGATACTTGCCTTCACCTTGAAGACAAGGGTACATTTCCCCTATTGCTACTTTTTTGCTATTATCTGCAACCATTTTATTTGTTTTTCACTTAATTTAAAATATTTGTAATTAACTTGTGTGTGAATTGATTCAATAAATTCAAGTTCTCTTTCATTACATTTATCTAAATCAATTTGTTCTAATATTCGTTTAACTTTTTTTTGAATTTGTTTTTGCTATCTGTTGACCCACCCAATCCTGACCTCTATTACTTTTCAATTC
>PVBE011393489.1_pt1 | contig 53447 bp, 42 predicted proteins | sample 1631181 | NCBI WGS metagenome assembly PVBE01 (sample SAMN08397723, study PRJNA350692) | Marine metagenome, whole genome shotgun sequencing project. | isolation source: water | place: Pacific Ocean | collected 2012-04
GGTTCTGGTTGTATCCCTGGCCCTGGCCCATCCCCTGCCCTTGGCCCATCCCCTGCCCTTGGCTCATCCCCTGCCCTTGGCCCTGGCCGTTGTTACCCCGGGGGCCTCTTCCGCGTTTCTTCTTGGGCCGGTATCGTTTTCGCGGAGGACCGGACTGGGGACGGGACGCGCCCGAATTTTCTTCCATGGATTCCCTGTTTCGACAAAGCAACTAAAAGATGTGAATGGGTTCCTCTCTCCGAACCCTTTATTTAGCCCATCAATGGGAAGAAGGCAAGGGATTTCCCCCGGAGATCTCCGGCTTTCCTCCCGGGTCCGCAAACGATTCCAATTTGTCATGCTCTCCGTTATAGTCCGCGACCCATGGCCATGATTGCGACATCCGAACTGGGCAAGCACTTCGGGACCCTCACCTGTTTCGAGGGGGCCGAGCTTCAACTCTCCGCCGGGGACAGGGTCGGCCTGATCGGGGCGAACGGGACGGGGAAGACCACCCTCTTCCGGATCATCGAGGGGAAGACGGAGTACGAGGGTTCCCTGATCCGGAGAAAAAACCTGCGCATCGCCACCCTCGACCAGAACCCGCAATTCCCCGCCGGGTCGACCGTGCTGGACGCGGTTCTCGAATCCGACCCGGAACTCGCCCGCCTTCACCACGAGATCGATCTCGTGCACCGGGAACTGGAAGAGCCCGGCCTCCCGCCGGAAAAAACCGACCGGCTCCTGTCGCGACTGGGCACGCTCGAGTCCGATTTTGACACCCGCGGGGGGTACACCATCGAACACCGGGCCGAACAGATCCTGGAAGGACTCGGCTTCGACGAGGCCATGCGCACGGCGAACGTCGATACGCTCAGCGGGGGGGAAAGAACCCGGGTCGCGCTCGCCCGGCTCCTGCTTATGGAACCGGATCTCTGGCTCCTGGACGAACCGACGAACCACCTCGATATCGACGGGATCCTTTACCTCGAATCGTTCCTGAACGAAAGCTCCGCCGCCGCCATCATCACCTCGCACGACCGGCGGTTTCTCGACCAGGTCACCCAACATACCTGGGAAATCGAGGGCGGCCGCATCTGGAGTTACCCGGCTCCCTACAGCCGCGCGCGCCAGCTCAGGAACGAACGGCTCAAATCGGCCTGGAGACAATTCGACAAGCAGAAGAACCACATCGACCAACAGGAATCCTTCATCCGCCGGTACGGCGCGGGGCAACGCGCCCGGCAGGCGCAGGGACGCCTCAAGCGGCTGGAAAGACTCGAGCGACTGGACCGTCCCGAGGACCAACTCCGCGTGATGTCCCTGAACTTTCCCCTGGCGGAACGGTCGGGATTGAAGACGCTCACGGTTCGGGAAATCACGCACGGATTCGACGGCCGGACGCTCTTCGAAAACCTTTCCTTCGAAGTCGACCGGGGAGAGGTGATCGGAATCGTCGGCCCGAACGGCTCGGGAAAAACCACCCTTCTCCGCGCGCTGACGGGAGAGGGGCCCCCCAATTCGGGGGAAGCGGTCTGGGGCTCCCGCGTCCACCGGGGAATCCTGCACCAGCGGGACGACTTCCCCTCCGACGACCGGTCCGTTTTCCGCTACATGAGGGAGTTCGAACGGAAGCGAAACGACCAGGAATTGCGCAATCTCCTGGGCGCGATGCTCTTCTCCGGCGAGACGACGGAGAAACCCCTCGCCGTTCTTTCGGGGGGAGAACGAAAACGGCTTCGCCTCGTGGAGATGCTGCTCGAGGGAAAAAACGTCCTCCTTCTCGACGAACCGACGAACCACCTGGATATTCCCAGCCGGGAAGTGTTCGAACTGGCGCTCTCCGCCTGGGAAGGGACCCTGATGATCGTCAGCCATGACCGCTATTTCCTCGACCAGCTGGCCGACCGGATCATCTGGATCGAGGACGGGGAAGTGCACCTGACAGAAGGGGGGTACGCGGAAGCGTCCGGGGCTCGCCGACGCAGAAAGCAGGAGAAGGCGGCCCGGGAACGGGACCTGCGCGCTGCGGCGAAAAAACCCGTTTCGGACAAAAGGAAGGGCGCCGCCACGCCGCCATCCTCCCCCTGGTCCCGGATGAAAACGGCGGAATTGGAAAGCCTCATCATCCGGCACGAGGAAAAATTGAAGGTCCTGGAGGAAAAATTCGGCCTCCCCGAGGTTTTCCGGGATCCGATAAAAATCAAGGAAACCCGGGAAAAGATCTCCCGGATCCGGGCGGAGCTTTCCGCCATCGAAAACGAATATTCCGCCAGAAATTCCTGAGCGTTTCGAAATTTTTTATTGCGCCCCTGATCGATTCTCATTTTAATACGCCCGGTTTCCTCGATGGTACGGGGGGGCATTTTTACAGTTTTGCCCAAAGCAGGGAGTATATGGAATTCTCGGACAAGGATCTGACCTGTGTCGAATGCGGCACCGGTTTCGTTTTCTCGGCCTCGGAGCAGGAGAGGCACAACCAACTCGGATTCACGAACGAACCCAAGCGTTGCGCGCCTTGTCGCGCCGCGAAGAAGGCCGCCCGCGATGGCGGCGGCGGCGGCTACGGTGGCGGCGGTGGTGGCGGTGGCTACGGCGGAGGCGGAGGCGGACAGCGCGAAATGCATCCGGCGACGTGCGCCCAATGCGGACAGGAGACCCAGGTCCCCTTCAAACCGCGCGGCGACCGGCCGGTCTACTGCAGCGACTGCTTCAGCCAACAGCGATAAACAGACGCAATCAGAAAACGCGCACCCGCAGTGTCGCAAGGCACTGCGGGTGTTTTTTTAAACTCATCCCTTTTACGTCAAAGGATCAAGGGATGAGTTGGGGCGATCCGTCTCTTCAGGCGGCCAGCGCCACCAGGTGTGGATTCCGGAGAGACCAGACCCATTCCCGGTACTCCACCCGGTAGCGGGCGCGCGTCTCCCGAATCTCCGCGCGGAGATTCGCGACCGCATCTCGCGACCGTGATTCCGTACGGCTCCGCAGTTCCTTGAGCTGGGCCCGGAGGTCGCCCCACTCCTCGAGAATCTGTTCCAACCGAAACCGTGCCCTCTTGAGGTGTTCCGCCAGCCGGGGATGATGTGCCAGCCACGGTTCGGCCCGGCGCGCCTGCATCCGGACCCGCACCTTCAGGATCGTATCCTGGGGAACCTGGACCAGGTCTTTCGTCATTCCGACGAAACTCATCAGGCGAATCCACCACTTCGACGGGTCCAGGTGATATGGCCGGATCCCGTTCCGGTAGTCGACCGGGAAAGTGTGATGATAATTATGATACCCCTCTCCCAACGTCAGGATCGCCGTCAGCGAGTGGTCCCGGGAGGAATCGGAATCGTCCCAAGGCTGGTTTCCGAACGTGTGCGCCACGGAGTTGACCGACCAGGTCATGTGATGGCTGTAGGCCAGCCGGAGGAAACCGCCGATGATCAAACCTCCCCAGACGTCGCCCAGAAGCGCCCCCACGATCGTCGGAAGGGTGAAACAGGCGAAGACGGAGATCGGGAGATACCAGTCCCGCTGGATTCGCATCAGGGGGTCCCGCTCCAGGTCCCCGATTTTTCCGCCGGGACGAACTTCCGGCTCCTTAACCAGGATCCAGAGAACATGCGCCCACCAGAACCCCTTCCGGATGCTGTAGGGATCGGCATCCTCGTCGACGTAGGAATGATGTCTCCGGTGATCCGAAGACCATTTCAAGGCGTCCTGCTGGAACGCCGCCGCCCCGAAAAAGAGGTAGAAGGCGCGCAGGACGGGATGCGCCCGGTAGGTGGCATGCGCGAAGAGGCGATGGTATCCCGCCGTGATACCCAGCCCGGTCAGGAGGAACCAGGAGAGCCCGATCCCGGCCGCCGCCCAGGTCCAGCCATGCAGAACGGTATACAGAACCGTGCCGACGACCGCCGTAGTATGCACGACAAGGAGAAAGAGCGTATTGGTCCAATCCAGCTTCCGTCCACGGATTCTCATTTGTTTTCCTTACATTCCACGTTCCGACCGGTATCGTACCAGATCCGTCAACCAATTGACATTCCAGCAATCGGTGCTAAAACAGGACCCCTATGAGTCACTTTATCATGCAGATCCAGGGCCTTCAGAAGGCTTACGCCGAGAAAACCGTCATCGAAAATATCACCCTTTCCTATTACTACGGCGCCAAGATCGGCGTTCTCGGCGGCAACGGAACGGGAAAATCGACCCTCCTCCGGATCATGGCGGGGGAAGATACCGATTTCGACGGAACGGTCCGGGTCCATCCCGGCACGAAAATCGGGTACGTCCCCCAGGAACCGACCCTGGACGAAACGAAGAGCATCCGGGAAATCGTGGAGGAGGGAGTCGCCGACCAGGTTTCCCTCGTTCAGGAATTTGAGAATGTGAGCGCGAAACTGGAGGAGGAACTCGACGCCGACGAGATGCAGGCGGCGCTCGACCGGATGGGCGATCTCCAGGAAAAGATCGACGCCTCCAACGGGTGGGAGATCGATCGCCATCTCGAGATGGCCGCCGACGCGCTCCAACTTCCCCCCTGGGACGCGGAAATCAAAAACCTGTCGGGAGGCGAACTCCGGCGCGTGGCGCTCTGCCGCACGCTCCTTTCCAACCCAGACCTCCTGCTCCTGGACGAACCGACCAACCACCTCGACGCCGCGAGCGTCGCCTGGCTGGAACGGTACCTCGCCGACTTCCCCGGAACGGTCCTCGCCGTCACCCACGACCGCTACTTCCTCGACAACGTCGCGGGATGGATCCTGGAACTCGACCAGGGAAGGGGCATTCCCTGGGAAGGAAATTACAGCTCCTGGCTCGAACAGAAAGAGAAGCGGATGGCGCTGGAGGGCAAGGCCCGCGCCGCCCGACAGAAAACGCTCCAGCGGGAACTCGAATGGATCAAGATGTCTCCCCGCGCCCGCGTCGCCAAGCCGAAGGCGCGCATCTCCGCCTACGAACAACTCGCAAACGACGCGATGGAACTCCGGGAAGATACGATCGAACTGCAGATCCCGCCCGGCCCGAGACTGGGGAACAAGGTCCTGGAAATCGACGGCCTGCGGAAAGGCTACGGGGAGAATATCCTGATCGAGGACCTCGACCTTCGACTTCCCCCCGGCGGCATCATCGGCGTCGTCGGCCCCAACGGCGCCGGGAAGACCACCCTCTTCCGCATGATCATGGGACAGGAAAAACCGGACACCGGGACCATCACGATCGGCGATACGGTCGTGCTCTCCTACGTCGACCAGGTCCGGGAAACGCTCTCGGACGAACGGACCGTCTACGAGGAAATCACCGAGGGGGACGATGAGATCGCCTTCGGGTCGAAGCGTCTCAACGGCCGCGCCTACGTAAGCCGGTTTAATTTCCGGGGACCGGAACAACAGAAGAAGATGAACGAGATCTCCGGCGGTCAACGCAACCGCGTGCAGATGGCGAAACTCCTCCGGCAGGGAGGGAACCTGCTGTTGCTGGACGAACCGTCCAACGACCTGGACGTCGACACCCTTCGCGTGCTGGAAGACGCCCTCCTCTCCTTCAACGGATGCGCGCTGGTGGTCTCCCACGACCGGTGGTTTCTCGACCGGATCGCCACCCACATTCTCGCCTTCGAAGGCGAGGGAAAAGTCCGCTACTTCGAGGGGAACTACGAATCCTACCGCGAGACGAGAAGGAAGGAACTCGGGCGCGACGCCGACCAGCCGCACCGGATCCGCTACAAGAAACTGCCGACGACCTAGAGAGCGTAGAAATTCCGGTCCCACCGGTGGGCGCGAAGCTTCCCGAGCGCTTCCGGGGGCAACCCCTTCCCGTCCCCCACCCGGCAGTTCTTTTCCGCGTGGGCGACGCTTCGCATCCCGGGAATCACCGTCGAGACGGCGGGATGGCTCAGGACGAACCGGAGCGCGATCTCCGGCATCTCCTCGAGGCCGACCCCGAGATCCCCGGCGATTCGTTGCACGCGATCGAAGACCTGCGCCTTCCGGTCGTCGCGGAAGTACCGGTTTCGGAAATCCCCTTCCGGAAATTTCGTGTCGGGAGTGACTTTTCCCGTGAGACCTCCCTCGTCGAAGGGAACCCGGACGAGGACCCCCACGTTCTGTTTCGCCACCGCCCCGAACAACTCCTCTTCGGGAGAGGGATCGAAAATGTTGTAGATCACCTGCACCGTGTCGACCAACCCGCTCTCGATCAACCGGATCGCGTTGGCGGGCTGGTGATCGTTGATCGAAATCCCGAACGCGCCGATCTTCCCCTCCCGCCGCAGTTTTTCGATCGCCTCCCACCAGTCGCCCTGCCCCAGCCAACGGTCGGACCAGACGTGCAATTGCTGAAGGTCGATCCGGTCGAGTCCGAGGTTTTTCAGGCTGGTCTCCGTCCGGGCCACGATGTACTCCCCCGGGAAGGTTTCGCTGACCGGCGCGTCGTCCCGCGCGGGCCATTCCCGGTTTTTCGGGGGGATCTTCGTGGAAACGTGGACCGTTTCGGACCTGGATCGAATCACCCGGCCGACGAGCCGTTCGCTGTGCCCCTCCCCGTAGCCAAGCGCGGTGTCGATGAAGTTCAGGCCGAGGTCGACGGCGCGGTTCAACGCGCGAATCGATTCCCCGTCTTCCGCCCCGACCCAGAGCGACCGGCCGATTCCCCAGGAGCCGAAACCCACTTCGGAAACGGACAACCCGGTCCGGCCCAAGGTTCGATATTTCATGACCGCCACCCTACCGGCAACGCCGAAATATTGCAAAATCGCCCCATTTGCCATGACAACCGCATAAAAATGTGTACAATCCCGCCCGCATGAGCGTAGAGACGAAAAATATCCGGAACATCGGGATCATGGCCCACATCGACGCGGGCAAAACGACCGTCAGCGAACGGATCCTGTACATGACGGGAAAAATCCATCGCATCGGCGAGGTCCATGACGGCGCCGCCACCCTCGACTGGATGGAACAGGAACGGGAGCGGGGCATCACGATCACCGCCGCCGCCACCACCGTCGAGTGGAAGGATCATCATATCAACCTGATCGACACCCCCGGCCACGTCGATTTCACCGTCGAAGTGGAACGCTCCCTTCGCGTCCTCGACGGTTCGGTCGCCCTCTTCTGCGGAGTCGGCGGCGTCGAACCGCAGTCCACGCAGGTCTGGCGGCAGGCAGAAAAATACGAGGTCCCCGTCATCGCGTTCGTGAACAAGCTCGACCGGGTCGGGGCCGACTTTTTCGAAGTCGTGCGGAACATCCAGGAAGACCTCGGCGCCAACGCCGTCCCGATCGTTCTCCCGGTCGGACAGGGGGAGACGTTCCGGGGCATGGTCGACCTCGTCGCGAACGAGGAGGTCGTCTTCGAGGAAAAGGGAACCAAGATCCATTTCGAAGAGGTTCCCGTTCCCGAGGAACTCGTTCCGGACGTCCTGAAATGGCGTCAACACCTCATCGAGAAAATCAGCGAGACGGACGACGCCCTGCTCGAAAAGTTCGTGGCGGGGGAAGAGCCCACGGAAGAGGAACTCCGCGCCGCACTGCGGAAGGCGACCATTTCCCGATCGATCGTTCCGGTGCTCTGCGGATCGGCCGCCCGGAACATCGGAGTCCGGGCCCTGCTGGACGCCGTCATCGACTACCTCCCTGCCCCGAAGGTGGAGGAAGGGCCCCTCGCCGCAATCGCCTTCAAGGTGGTCTCCGACCGTCACGCGAAGCTCGTCTTCGTCCGGGTCTACTCCGGGGAACTCCGGGCCGGCTCCTACGTCTGGAACTCGGTCCGCGAAAAACGGGAGCGGGTCGGCCGCGTTCTTGAAATGCACGCCGACAGCCCCGAGGCGAAACAGTCCCTCCGCGCCGGCGAAATCGGCGCCGTCGTGGGGCTCGAACATACCCTGACCGGAAATACCCTTTGCGACGAGGACCACCCGGTGATCCTGGAAGCGATCGAGTTCCCCTCGCCCGTCATCTCCGTCAGCATCAAGCCCGCCTCCCGCGCCGACCGGGACAAGATCTCGACCGCGCTGGCGAAACTTTCCGAGGAAGACCCCACCTTCCTGGTCAAGGTTGACCCCGAGACCTCCGAAACCATCATCTCCGGAATGGGGGAACTGCACCTGGAAGTGCTCGTCGACCGGATCAAGCGAGAGTTTGGCGTCGTCGCGGAAGTGGGCCGACCTCAGGTGGCCTACCGCGAAACGGCCGTCAACCGCGCAGAAATCGACTACAAGCTGCAAAAGCAGACGGGCGGCAAGGGCGATTTCGCCCGCGTCCGTCTCGAACTGGAACCCCTCCCGGCCGGTTCCGGTTTCGAATTCGACGACAAGGTCCGCGGCGGAAACGTTCCGAAGGAATACATCCCCGCCGTCGAGAAGGGCATCATCGACGCGATGCAGAAGGGCGTCTACGCCGGGTACCCGATCGTGGATATCAAGGTGAAACTGGTGGACGGCGCCTTCCACGAAGTGGATTCAAGCGAGCGCGCCTTCTTCACCTGCGCCTCGATCGCCTTCAAGGAACTTTTCCGGAAGGGCGGGCCCGAACTTCTCGAACCGGTCATGTCGGTCAACGTCATCACCAGCGGGGACTACCTCGGGGGCGTCAACGGGGATCTCTCCTCCCGGCGCGGACGTATCGATGGAATGGAGCAGAAGGGCGTCAACCAGGAAGTCACCGCGATGGTTCCGCTCGGCAACATGTTCGGCTACGCGACCAACCTTCGCACGCTCACCCGCGGAACCGCCTCCTTCTCGATGACCTTCGATCATTACGAGGCGGTCCCCTTCGCCATGGCCGAAGAGATCATCGCCGACAAGAAAAAGGCGAACGAGAAGAAGAAGTCCTGATCGACCGGCCCTACTTGTAGAGACCGGGCGTGTGCGGCCCCGTCCAACCGTCGTTGTCCGGATGGTGAAACCAGTACTCTCCATGTTCCGGACAGAAGGAGAGGGAATCCGGCTCGTTCACCATGCCCGTTCCGTACTTCAACGCGACGACCTCGAGAGTCGTTTTGTCCCGGGGACAGGCCATCGACAGGAGATAGGGGATATCGGCCTTGGCCACCTGGGGTCCCGTGATCGATTGAAGTTTCATCCGGTCATACGCCTCTTCCACCGCCATCTCCCGGAAGAGACGTTCCGTGCCGATGATGAGGATTTTCAGCATCATTTCCGTCGGATCCCCGGAGACGACCTGGGATCGGGTGAAGTGGACCGACTGGTTCGGGTCGGAGGCAAAACCGGCCAGCGCGTAGGGCCAGGAGGGCATGTAGGCCAGTTTCACGTAGGGGGGAGGAAGCGTTTCCCGCACGTTGACGGTCGTCGGTTTGGGAAGGTCGACGCTGATACTCGAAAACTCGATCGAATTGAAGGCGTTGTTGCAGGGATAGATGACGGCCGCGGCCACGTCCCCCCCGGCGAAATCGACGGTCGGGGCGGAACTCACCGTGTCCCCCGTCACCCACTTGTAGAGGAACTGCCACGCCACCGCATCCCGGACGACGAAATGGGAGCGGTTCGTCACCCTGTAGTTCGCGTTCGGTCCGTCCCCGAGCAGGTCGAGGGAGAAAACCGGACCCGGGTTCACGACGCCGGGAGCCCCGTTGTCTTTGTCGTCGTGCCCACAACCGGCGATAAGGCCAAGCGTCACCAGGAATGCGGAAATCTTTCTCATCACCTTCTCCTCGATTTGGAAGCTGTCCCGACATGCTTTATCTGCCCTTCCGGGAAATCCCTACGGGGAAACCATTTCCGGATCGGGGGGATTCCGGGAGAACCGGACCGCCTCCCGGGCCGTTCGTTTTCCACTCCCACCCACCCGGATTTATTTTGTTTTTTCGGGGACGCTCCCCGGAACGATCCTTAGTGGCTCCTGCCAGGGAAAGACAGGAACGCTTAGGGAGACGAATCATGATCAAAATCAGAACCGGTAGGGAGTTGACGCCCACCCTCCGGAGCGGTACACCATAGCACCTGTACTACAGAGGGAAGGGGTTCGTGCATGCCCGCGGTCGGTCGCAAGGTCACGAGGAAAGAGGGGAAAGAAAAGGTCACCGGCGCAGCCCGGTACGTCGACGACCTGGCCTTCCCGGGTATGATTTACGGCCGGACGATCCGCTCCTCGATTCCCTCCGGTTCCGTCACGTCGATCCGCCATCGCCTCGCGAAGAAAGACTTCACGATCGTCGACCACCGGGATATCCCCGGGAAAAACGTCATCGCGATGATCGAACGGGACCAGCCCTGCCTCGTCGTAAAGAAGATCCGGCACGCCGAGGAACCGATCCTCCTCCTCGCCCACAAGGACCGGGAAAAACTTCTCCAGGCGGACGTCAAGATCGAATACAAGTCTTCCCGGCCAACCTACGATCCGGAGAAATCGAGAAAGAGCTTCAAGAAAATTTTGATCGAGAAGGGCTCGATCGCGAAGGGGTTCCGGCAAGCCGCCACGATCGTCGAAGGGACCTACCACGTCGGCCACCAGGAACACGTCTACATCGAGACGAACGGGATCATCGCGGTTCCGCAGAAGGACGGCGTCACGATCCACGGTTCGATGCAGTGTCCCTACTACGTTCACAAATCGATGGTCGCGCTCCTCGATCTTCCCGCCGGGAAGATCCGGATCGTGCAGTCCGAAACGGGAGGCGGCTTCGGAGGAAAAGAAGACTACCCTTCCGTGATCGCGGCGCACGCGGCGCTCCTCGCGCTCAAGTCTGGCCGGCCCGTCAAGATGATCTACGACCGGGAAGAAGACATGGTCGCCACGACCAAGCGCCACCCGGGGCGAATCCGCCACAAAACCGGACTGACCAAGGACGGACGCATCACGGCTATGGAAATCGACGTTCTCCTCGACGGCGGAGCCTATATCACGCTCAGCCCGGTCGTCCTTTCGCGGGGAGTGCTTCACGCGTCCGGCCCTTACAGGTGCGATCACATCCGGATCACCGGGAACGCGGTGATGACCAACACCCCGCCCAACGGCGCTTTCCGCGGATTCGGCGCGCCCCAAACGCAGTTCGCGACCGAAGTGCACATGGAACGAATCGCCGAGACGCTGGGCATGGACCCGGTCCGGCTTCGCGAAATCAACGCGTTGCGCCCCGGGGACACGACCGCGACCGGCCAGAAACTGGGAAAGGACAGCAGCGCTCTCCGGGTGTTGCGGGAAGCGGTCCGCCGAACGAACTTCCGCAAAAAACGAAAAGCGTACAAGGGGAAGAACCGCGGCATCGGACTCGCGCTCTTTTTCCACGGATCCGGCTTCACCGGAAGCGGCGAGGTAATGCTCGCTTCGAAGGCGTCGCTCGAACTGACGCCGAGGGGCGCGCGCATCCTCGTCGCGAACACCGAGATCGGCCAGGGCACCCGCACGATGCTCGCCCAGATCGTCGCCGATTCGCTCGGGATGCCGTATGACCGGATCGAGGTCTCCGATGCGGACACCGGTCTCGTCCCCGACAGCGGTCCGACCGTGGCGTCGCGCACCTGCATGGTCGTCGGGAAACTCCTCCAGCGCTGTGCCGTCACGATGAAGAAGAAACTCGGGAAGATGACCCCCGCCGCCTACCTCGAAAAAAACGGCCCGCTCGTGGTCACGAAGCAATATGAAAAGCCCGCCGAGATCGCCTGGGACGACGTGAAATATCGCGGCCACGCCTACGGGACGTATGGATGGGGATGCGACGTTTCCGAAGTGGAGTTCGACCCCGACACGTACGAAGTTCGCCCGACGAAATTTACCGCGGTGCAGGAGATCGGGAAGGCGATCCACCCGGTGCAGGTCGTCGGGCAGATCGAGGGCGGGTCCGCGCAGGGCATCGGGTACGCCCTTCTCGAAGAGGTCGTCATGCGGAACGGAAAAATGGCGAACGCATCGCTCACGAACTACATCATTCCGACGACGAAAGATACGCCCGACTTCGACGTGGTCATCGTGGAAAACCCGTACCGCCACGGACCCTTCGGAGCGAAGGGCGTGGGCGAGATGCCGATCGACGGCGCTCCCCCGGCCGTCATCAACGCGCTTCGTCATCTCAACCTCGACGTCCGCGCGATCCCGGCGACGCCGGAACGACTGATGGAGGCACCGTGCATTTCCAGTTGAACGGGAAGAAAACGTCGGTCGACGCTCCCCCCGCCAAACGTCTCCTCGACGTCCTGCGCGAAGAGTGCGGGTTGACCGGCACGAAGGAGGGATGCGGCGAAGGAGAGTGCGGCGCCTGTACCGTGATCATCGACGGGGAGGCGGTCTGCTCCTGCCTCGTTCCGCTCGGGCAGGTTGCGGGAGCGAAGGTCACGACGATCGAAGGCGTCCGTCATCCGCTTCAGAAAACGTTCGTCACCGAGGGGGGCGCGCAGTGCGGCATCTGCACCCCCGGGATGATCATGATGGCGCTCAAGCTGGGACGAAAACCGACGCTCAAAGAGATCAAGACCGGCCTCGCCGGAAATCTCTGTCGCTGTACGGGGTACTCGGCCATTTACCGGTCGGTGAAGAAGGCGTGAGAACGGCGACGTCGGAACTGGAACTGCTTCAACCGCGGTCGCTCCGCGATGCCCTGCGAATGTTGCGGGAGGAGGGACCGCTCACCCCGATCGCCGGTTGTACCGATGTTTATGTCGACGTGAACTTCGGAACGTTGAAGACGGACCGGTTTCTGAACCTCTGGAATCTCGACGCCCTTCGTAAGATCGAGGTGCGGGGAAAGAACCTGTCCATCGGCGCGCTCGCGACCTATACACAGCTGGTTCGGAACCGGACCGTGCGAAAACGGCTTCCGATCCTGGTCGAGGCCTCACTTGAGATCGGCGGCGTGCAGATCCAGAACCGGGGAACGCTCGGCGGCAACATCGCGAACGGTTCGCCCGCAGGCGATTCTCTTCCGGTCCTGGCGGTGGTCGATGCGGTGCTCGTCCTTCAAAGCCTCGACGGAATCCGGCGCGTTCCCTTCAACGACTTCTACACCGGCTACCGGCGGAGCGTCCTGCGTCCCGACGAGTTGATCGTCGCGATCGAGATCCCCGCCGTTCCCGGGAAGCAATGGTTCCGCAAGGTGGGCACCCGCGCGGCGCAGGCGATTTCGAAGATCGTGATGGCCGCCGTTCGCACCGACCGCCCGCGCATTTCGATCGGAAGCGTCGCTCCTACCACGATCCGCCTCCCGAAAACGGAAGAGGCGCTCGCCTCGGGAGGGTCGATCGAGGAGGGCCAGGCCGTTCTGCTCACCGAGATCCAACCGATCGACGACCTCCGCTCGACCCGCGACTACCGCCGCAAGGTTTCCGCAAACCTGCTCGCCCGCTTCTGGAAAGAGACCGGGTAATTTCGCGGCCCCTCCCTACCGAGAGAAGGGGGTCCCCTCGCCCGACTCCAACCGCACGGAGAGTCCGGTGCATCCCAGGCTGGTCAGCCAGCCACGGATCTCCCCCGCCCCCGTCCAGAATCGGCCGGTCGGCTTCCAGTTCAGCCGGACGTCGACCGTGCCATCTCCGCCGGCATGGGGACGGGAGGAAAAGTTCATCTTCGCGACGGCGAAGTTCCCCTCGTTCGATTCGAGGACCCCGCGAATCCTCGCCGCGACTTCCGCATCGGGAGCGACCATGTCGACGGTGATCGTGACAGGTCGATTGGACGCCTTTTTTTCGAAGGGCAGAATATCGGGCAAAACATACACCCGGGTGGTCGTCTTCAACGGAACCGCCGCTCCCACATCGTACGTCATTTCGATGAAATGGGCGGTCCATCCTCTTTCCGGCGCGGCGAGGGCCGCTTCGTACGTTCCTTCCTTCCCCGCCGACAAAACCCTGCTTGTATACCGGGGCCCGAGCGATTCCAGGCGGAAATCCCGCGCGTCCGGATTCGTCGCCTGCCACAGGCGGACTTCCTTCGGCTTCCCCTCCGAAACCACGCGCAACACGTTTTTCCCGTCCAGGGTCCATTTCAGACCGGGCGCGGATTTGCCGGAGAGAACCAGCGAATACCAGGCGACGACGCTTTCGATCGCGTCGCTTTTTCCCAGGCCATGGTCCGTGTTGGGAACCACCCTCAAATGTTTTTCGCCCGGGAGCTCGTCGAAATAATATTGGGACGAATCGGGGGGAAAGAACTGGTCCCCGGCGGCGTTCACGATGAACTTGGGAAGGGTCAGCCGATGGCGGTACTGGAAGGGGTCGACCAATCGCATCAACGCCTTCATTTCCGGGGTGTCCATCCGCTGGGTGATCCGATGTTCGACGTAGTTCCCGAAGGCGGGCGCCCAGAATCCGTAGGCGGCGAAATGATGCCGGGCGGTCGCCGGAACGTTCAAGACGTCGATCACGATCGGAACGATGGCGACGACCCGATCGTCCATCGCCCCGGTCAGCCAGGTCGTCCAACCCCGCTTGGAGGCCCCGACGACGACGAACCGGTTCACGTTGCGGCGGACCCCCTTCTCCCCGGCCGTGACGGCCGTGACGGTGTCCATGGCGCGAACCGCGCTCTTGATCATGGCGTTCCGGGCGGGCCATTTCGGGTCGCCGGTCTTGAGAAACCGGTCCCAGCTGTATCCGATCAGGTCGTCTTCCACGCGCATCTGGCCGTCGCCGTAAAATTCCAGGGGTTGATTGGGAACCATCCCCAAATGCGCGACGACCGATCGCGTCGCCAACGCGATCTGCTGCATCTGGCGGGGAACCTTCCCGGGCGCATCACGTCCGTTGGCCCCTCCCCCGATCCATAACATTCCCGTGTCACCGTGGGGACCGACGGGAATGGCGATCGAAAGCCAATGCCGCCACTCCGGACGGTTCACCTCCGCCCGTGTCAGCCAGGCCTGGGAGGTCATGTCGACGATAACCTGGCGCACCCCGCTCCGGGTTTTATCCCGGACGATCTTCCACTTGTAGCTGTCGTCGGCACGCCCGACGTAATCGTCGATGGCCGTGCGTTCGGGGGGATCCTGCGCCGGAACGGATGCGGGAAAAGCGAGAAGGAAGAGTGCGCAAACCGACACGGGTCGACGAAGGTTCATGGCGCTCCCCAGGAGGAAAGGACAATCCGGCCAACGAAACCACCGTACGCCATCATCCCCTGGAAAACCAACGAACTTTTCAGGACCCCGCCGTCATCGGGAATTTACGTAGGCGCCCAGGGATCGGTACTTTTCCGTCAACGTTCCGTTTCTCGTGATGGAAGCGGCGTGCAGGAGACCCTCCCTGTCCCCTTCCACCAGGTGGGGCAGAACATCCCGAATGAGGTCTTCCCCGAATTCTTCCGATGCGTCCCTCGGCAGTTCGCACGGGAGATTGTCGACCGCCATGACGGTGATGGTTCCCTCGCCGAAGGGGAGGTCCTTCCGGTGCGTGTGGCGGTTGTATCCATAGAACGGATCTTGGATGGTGGAGGGGGCTGTCGTCGTCGGCACGGAACCGTCGATGTCGCAGGTGATATCGGCGATGACCTGCAGGCGAAACTCCCGCTTTTCCAGGTCCTTCTTCTCGAAGAGCCTCGGGGAGCGAGGATCCCAGTAGTGGCAGGAAATAAAGAGGTCGCTCGTCGCGGCATAGGGAAGAAAACCCGATTCGTACTCTTCCGGGTACCGGTAGAAATGGGCCGCTCCCTTTTCGACGCCATCCCGGTGACGGTTGTACCCGGCCACGCCCAGTTGACAGAAGACGGGATGGTCGAAATCCTCCCGGAGAAAGGCTTCCGGGGGGACGGATCGGACGCCCAAAGCCGCCATGATCTCCCGGGCTCCCTTCGCAACCCGACCCATTCCCGTGAGAACAATTTTCATGGCGGGCAATTCAATCGCGGCGAGTTCCCGTTCCAGTTCGGCCCTGTCCCGGCATTCATGCGCCCGCTTGGGATCGAAGAGACGGGTTCTTTTTCCAAACCCGATGATCCCGTTGTACGCCCCGACGATTCCCGCGTACCTTCCAAACCCGATCAACCGTTTGCCCGCCCCGTCGACAAGGCATTCGTAGTCTACCAGTTGAATCTTCCGCTCCAGGATGGTTTTGAGAAGAACCCGGTTGTACGGCTGCTCCTTGATGGTATGGGAGAAGAAGAAATAAGTCTTGCCGGCCACCAGGTCGGCAACCGGAACCTCCTTGACCCCCATCAGGACATCACAATCTGAGATCGACTCCCGGACCTGGATCCCGGCGGCCCTGTATTCTTCGTCGGAAAAACTGCGAACGGCGCTCGACTGCACGACGATCTCCAGCTGTGGATACGCCTTCCGTAACTCCCGACAATGATCGGGCGTGAGGGGAACCCTCCTGTCAGGGGGATTCTTTCCTTCCCGAAGAACGCCGAGCCGGAGCGATCGCATGAAGAACAGGATAGCTGGAAAACGGTCACTGTCACCGTTTATCTAAACGATGGGCGCGCAGACCCCTCTTAAACCCCTCCAATCAACCATTTCGACCCCATGTTCAAAATCGGTGAGAGGGACCGATTTACCGATTTATTACATGGAATTGGGTTGAAAGAGGGCTATAATGGTGTTAAATTGGTTCAACCAATGCGGTTGAACCAATTATGAATACACAGACAAAAGCGCCGAATCTCGCCGACACGATATTCGAGGACCTGCGGAAAAAGATCCTGGGAGACCACTGGAAGGCGGGAGACAGGCTTCCCCCCGAACGGGACCTCGCCATCGAGTACGAGACCAACCGAAACACCCTCCGGGAGGCGATCCGAAAACTGGAACAGTCCCGCCTGGTCACCGTCCGTCACGGAAGCGGGGCGCGGATCGAAGATTTCCGGAAGAAGGCGCACTTCGATCTCCTGGGCCCTTTCCTGGAACACGCCTCCGAAAACCAGGAACGGCTCCAGGTCCTCCGGGACCTGCTCGTCTCCCGCATACAGGTACTCGAAATGGTCATGCAGATGGCGGCCCGGCAGGCGAAACCGGAAGATATCGACCGACTCCGCGAGCTGACCGAACACCAGCAAATCCTCTTCGCAAGCGGAGACCAGGTCCGCGTCGCCCGCGGCGACCTCCGGTGGCACCGGGCGCTCGTGGAGGCGGCCCATTCCCTGACCATCCGCTGGATGGCGAACACCTTCCTGGACGTCTACCGCGGTTTCATCCTCCGCTTCCCCCACTTCTGGATCCTCCATCCCGAATACCCCGGCTTCCTCGGGGACGTGATCGGGGCGCTCCGGGAACGGGATCCCGCGCGGGCCGTCTCTACGACCCGGAACTACTACCAAATGATCGACGCAAGGATGATCGAAACGCTCGAAGCCCTCCTCCTCGACTTCGGGAGGGAAACGAAATGATCCCCTTCATCTCCTTCAAGACCGGGCAGGCTCTTCGCCGTCCGAACGACGGATGGCGACTCGCGGACCCCATCCCGATGCGCCCGCGAACACGCCGCGCCTTCCGCGCCCTGATCCGCGCGCTCTGCCCCCCCGAACCGATCGTGCCTGGCATGACCGACCGCATCGAGGAGCACGCCCGCAGAACGATGCGCTACATGCATCCGCTCATTTCGCGCGGCATGACGATCGCCATGCACATCCTGAACTGGTCCCCGGTTTGGATGGGAAAAAACACGCGCTGTCTCGACGCCCTCCCCCGCCAAAAAGGCGAACGCCACCTCGATCGCTTCACCGAAAGTCGAAGCGCCCTTCTGCGGCTTCTCCTCCTGGGCATCCGCTCGACCGTTCTGGCCATCTACTTCGACCAACCCGAAGTTCACCGGGAACTCGACTACGACCCCGCCCCTTTCTTCCGGGAGCGAATCGCGAAGCGGAAGGCGCACGCATGATTCTCCAACACGCCGACTACGAAAGGGAACAGACGTTCCACGCCGATGTCGTCGTCGTGGGAACCGGGGCGGGAGGCGCCGTCGCCGGGACGGAACTCGCCGAGGCGGGCCTCGACGTCCTCTTCGTCGAGGAGGGAGGCTACCACCCGACAGCCACTTTCAATCCCTACCTCACCGAAACGATCCCCCGCCTCTACCGCGACGTCAGCTCGACGATCATCCGCGGAAACCCGATCATCCCCTACGTCGAGGGGCGCTGCCTGGGAGGCTCGACCGTCATCAACGGGGGCATGACCTGGCGTACCCCGGAACGCGTGCTCGACCGCTGGCAGAAACTCACGGGCGACCCCACCCTCGGACCGGGCGGCATCGACCCCTACTTCTCCGAGGTCGAAAAATCGATCCAGGCCAACTATCACGCCAAGAGTTCCTTCGGGGAGAGCAACCGGATCATGCTCGAAGGCGCCCGGAAGATGGGATGGAAAGTGGAGATCAACCGCCGCAACCAGAACAACTGCGTCGGCACGAACAACTGCGGCTTCGGGTGCCCGACCGGCGCGAAACAGTCCACCCTCGTCTCCCACCTTCCCCGCGCGATGCACGCGGGCGCGCGCTGCCTGACGGAAATCCGCGTCGAGAACCTGCTGATCGAAGGCGGCCGCTGTGTCGGCGTGACCGGCCGCGCCGTCCATCCCGTCGACCGGAAATACGACAAGAAAATCACGATCCGCGCGCGCGCCGTCGTCGTCGCCTGCGGCGCGATCCAGACGCCCCACCTTCTCCAAAAACACCGGCAAGCCCGGCGAAACCGCCACCTCGGAGCCCATCTCTACTGCCACCCGAACGCGAAGGTGGCCGCCATTTACCCGCACGACGTCCGCGCATGGAAGGGCGTAAGCCAGTGGGCGCAGATCCGCGAATTCCACGACGAGGGAATCATGATGGCCGAGAACATGATCACCCCGGGAGCGCTCGCCGCCTACATCCCCTGGCACGGTCGAAAAGCGATGACGCTTCTCCGTCGGTACAACAACATCATCCTCTCGGGCGTCCTCGTGGAGGATTCCACCGCCGGAACGGTCCGGCCCGGCCCTTTCGACTTTCCGCTCGCGAAGTACGACATCACCCCCCACGATCACGCGCGGTTCAAGAAGGGCGTTCGCCTTCTCGCGCAAATGCACTTCGAGATGGGCGCCGAGGGAGCCCTCCTCCCCTTCAGCGATCTCCCGTACGTCTCGTCCGTCGACGACCTGGAAAAGATCGACCAGACCCAGGTCTCCCCGGATACCCTGGAACTTTTCACGGTCCATCTCATGGGCACGGCCCGGATGGGCCCCGACAAAAATCGTTCCGCGGTAAATCTCCACGGGCAACTTTGGGACCTTCCCGGGTGTTACGTAGCCGACGCGAGCGTCTTTCCGACGCCGATCGGAGTTAACCCGCAGGTCACGATCATGGCCCTGGCGATCCGGATCGGGCGGCGTCTCGCGGAAAACCTTGTCCTGACGGGGAAGATAAAAAATGAAGACCCTCCTCGCATTCCTGCTCCTGCTCTCGCCGCAGGAACTCGAAACGAAGCACTATCGACTGGTACTGGAGAACGTTGACCGGGAAGATACCGGCCGCCTCCTCGAAGCCCTCCACGCGCGCCTCACGAAATTTTTCGGAAAAGCTCCCACCGACAAACTGCGACTGGAAGTCTGGGCGACGAAGGAAAAGTGGGCGGCGTCCCTTCGCAACGACGGCGAACCCGTCCCCACCGGCGCGGGCGGTTACTACAGTCCCTCCACCAGGAAGGCGTACCTCCACGTTCAACCATCGGCCTACTACACCCGACAACTTCTTCTGCACGAGGCGACCCACCAGTTTCATTACCTCGCCTCCACCGGCAACCGGTCTCCCGGCGCCTTCTGGTACACGGAAGGCCTGGCCGAATATTTTGGAATGCACAACTGGGACGGCAAAACGCTCGAGACCGGCGTCGTCCCGGCGATCACCCTGGAAGATTACCCGAAACAGGCGCTCGCCAATTTCGACAAGCTCGACAGGAACCTCGCGGGAATGATCTCCGGAAAAATCGCCTGCGAACGTCCCGAAGCGTGGGCGCTGATCCACTACATGGCAAACAAGCATGAAAAGCGATTCAGGACGTTCCGAAAATCGGCCGACCGCACCCGCAAACCGGACACGGCGTGGAAGCGATCCTTCGGAAGGGTCACCCCGAAACTGGCGAAGAACTACCGGAACTGGATCCTCTCGCACCAGCAACCCTGGAAAAGCGTCTGGATCTCCTGGGAGCAGAGGGGAGACGTGCTCGAAGGCCGCTCCTCCTCCAACGCGATCGCGCTGTTGAAGGAAAAACCGGAAAAGCTCTCCGTTGAACTCGATCCGCCCGGCGAAAAATACCTCGGGGGGCTCGTCTTCGGATTCCGGGACAACGGGAATTTCAACCTCTTCCAGGTCAACGGCCGGAACGAAGTCCGCGTCATGTGCTATCGAAACCGGAAGTGGATCACCCTTCATACCTCCCCCCGCCCTCCCCCCGACGGGAAGGAAACCCTGGCGCTTCACAGGGAGGGGAATTCGGTCGCGCTCCTGCTGAACGGAAAGGAACTCGGGTCATACGACGCTCCCGGGGACGTGGGATTGAACGTCGACTCCTGCACGATCCGGTTCCGCGTCCGTCCGTAAACAATTGGGGCCGCTACCGGTCCCCCAACCTTCCCGGCATCTCCGCCAGCACGTACGCCACCGTCGCCATCGCCACGACGCAGAGATTCAACTCCTTCGGATCGACCTTGTCGAGCGTATCGGCCCGCGTGTGATGATGGTCGAAATAGCTCGCCCCCTCCACGCGCAACCCGAGACAGGCCACCCCGGCCGGTTTCATCCGTCCCACATCCGCCCCCGAGAAACCGCTTTTCACGACGGTCGCGCCGATGGGGTCGAGCAGGCGCAGGATGTTCCGGAGCTGTTCCACCGCGCGTTCCTGCTTCTCCCGGTCGGCCATCTCGATCGAAAACCCCGATGGCCGGAACCCCCCGGAATCGGATTCGATCGCGGCGACGTGCTTCGCGAGTTCCCCGGCGTGATCCTTCGCGTACCGCCGCGCCCCGGCCAACCCGTTCTCCTCGTTCGTGTAGAGAACCACGCGGATCGTCCTCCGCGGAGTGAGGCCCGACCGGCGGAGAAGCGTGAGCGCTTCCATCGCCATCACGCACCCGGTGGCGTCATCGTGGGCGCCCTGCCCGACGTCCCAGGAATCGAGATGCCCTGCGATCACGACAACTTCCCCGGGGAATTCGCGCCCCCGGAGTTCCCCGATCACGTTCGCCGACGACGCCGTTCCCCCGTCCTTCGCTTCCATCTCCAGCCGGATCTTCACGGGAATCCCCCGCGCCCTCAACCGGGCAATGACGTCGGCGTCCTCGACGGTGACGGCGGCCGCGGGGATCTTCCGTTTCGCGTTTCCGTAGTTCATCCCGCCGGTGTGGGGCGTCCGCAGGCTCCGGGCGGTCACCGAGCGGACGAGAACCGCAACCGCTCCCCGTTCCGACGCCAACCGCGCCCCGTGCACACGAAAACGCACCGTCCGGCCGTACCCCGCCCCTTTTTCCGGATCGTACGGGGGCATCGGGTTGTTGAAGAGCACGATTTTTCCCTTCGCGCCGGCGCCGAGCGATTCGAGTTCCTCCTCGTTCCGGACGACCTCCACTTCGGCGGTGATGCCTCCCGGGGGCGTCCCCACGGAACCGCCCAGGCCGAGCATCGATATTCGCGCCCGGCGTGGTGCGATCATCGTGGCGGACTCCCGGCCGCGGATCCATTTCGGAACGAGGACCTCTTCCGCGCGGACGTTCTCGTGCCCCTCTCTCTTCATCGTATCGACGGCCCACCGGACCGCGTGCTCGAGACCCGCCGACCCGCTCAGGCGCGGACCGATCCCGTCGCAAAGCTCTTCCATCTTCCGCCAGGCGCCGTCGCTTCCCAGACCCGCGCCGCGAATCTGTCGCGCTTCCTCACGGTAGGGCGTCGTGCACGCCCCCGTTCCGAGAACCAGGACCAGGGGCCACCATTGTTTCATGAATCTTCTCCAAAATCCGGGGAACCTCTCCCCCGCATCGTCGTACTACACCCAAATCAAAAGGAGGTCAAAATGAAAAAGATACTGGCTTTGGCGGGAATCCTTGCGGTGGCGGGCTGCCACCAGGACCATCACGGGGGATCGGCGTACGATCCATGGTACATCACCTATTCCAACGATCACCCGATCGCGGCGGAGGCGGAGAGCGGTTATATCCTCGCGAAGGAGGACGAATTGGTCGACCTGATCAACATCGACCGGGTCCTTTCGGGGCTGAACGTGCTCGTCTATTCCCCGGAGATTTCCAACGTCGCGCGGGCCCATTCGATCCACGAAGCGATCGGGGATTTTACCGGTTCCTGGAACCCGGAGGGGGACGGTCCCTCAGATCGCGCCGACCTGGCGGGGTTTTTCTACACCCGCTACGGGGAGAACACTTCCGCAGGCCTCTCCGATCCCGTCGACGTCTTCAACAACTGGATGCTGATCCCGGCGATGCACGACAACCTGCACGATGCCTGGTGGGACCGGATCGGGTGCGGGTACGAGGAGGATTCCTGGTCGACCTATGGAAATTACTGGACCGTGGATTTCCTGGAGGACTAGGCCTGAAATTCCGGACCATGACCAGGAAGAGGCGCGGCCCCCCTTCCGGGGGACCGCGCCTTTCCTGCGCTTTTTATATCCTTTTCCAATTGAACCAATGCCCCCACAAGTAGCGCGTGGGAAAGCGATATTGCTGGCTGGGTTGCCAGGTCGCCCGAAGCTGGGTTCGACGGAAACTCCTGTGGCCGATCGTCGTGTAGCGGGACCCGTGAACTTCCATGGAGGGTTGGGCTCCCAACGTGAGACGATAGGTCCACGCTTCCACTTTCCCATATTTTGTCCGGAGGTGCTTGCGCCACCACCGGTATTTCACCATGCCCCGTTTGAAATTCCGGTAGAACGTTCGCGTCCGCTTCCACGAGTTCTTTCCCTTCCGTTCCAGGAGGATCTTGTAACGGCCGGGCCGGATCGCCTGGAGATACCGGGAGGCGATTCCCCGGCCGAGCTGGAAGGGCGCCGTCACTTTTTCCAAACGATATCCTCTGCGCCCATCTTTCCGGTAGAGCGACATCCGGTACTCTCCGATCTTGTGGTTCCAGAATCGGAGCGTGGCATCAAAGCGGTCCGGGAGGGCGAAAAGCCGGTCGCGGCCTTCCAGGACATATCCCAGGTCCACAATCTCACCGGCGCTGACCTTGATCTTCCGGACCCATGCGTGGTGGAAGCAATGTTCGAAATAGTAGCCATCACTGATGCGGGGAGCGCGGAAATCTCCGAGTTTGACCAGGGGGTCGTCGACCGATACCGCCAGGAGGTCATAGTATCCAGGAGGCACGCCGTTCAACTGGAAAGTGCCGTTCCTGCTCCTCAATGTCGAGGTGGCGTATCCGCTCAGGCCACTAAGGATGGCCTCGCCCGAAGACCGTTTGATCAGGAGCAGATTTATTCCGAAGATTTCCCGCGTGACGGGGCCGTTCACAACCCGCCCCATGACCGTTCCCGTTGTGCGGGACAAGCGGTTGAAATGGTTGGGGTAGAGACGGGAAACAGAGGCCACGTCATCAGGTACGAGGGCGTTCCGTTCTATAGCGGAGTCCCGTGCTTTCGAGTATGCCATGATGGATGCGGGGGAACTGGATGATCCGGTTACATTTTGAACACAGTTGCCGGAAAGGAAGGAATGTTCCAGGCCCAGTCCGTGTCCAATTTCATGGGTCATGGTGCTCTTTCCACCGATCAGGTCCCGGGACCGATCTTCCCGGATCGCAATGTCGAACTCGCTGATTTCATAGGGAATGGCCTTTAAATCATACTGTCTCCAGGTTGCGCCATACGCTCCAATCACATCCGTCAGGGAGATCATGTTATGTCGATCTTTCTGCTTGTGTTGGAAGGAAATCTCCAGCCCGATCCTGAAATGAACACGGGCGGTGGGAATGTTCTGCCACATTCCCATGGCGAAGGTCACATTGTCGATCAGTATCTTGAAATCGGCCTCCCATGGGTTGATGCGCACCGGGCCAGCCGATCCGAATCTGCGAACGTTGAGCTCCAGTTCCACGAAGCGTGGATTGTACGCCTCCCGGTCATCGGCCCGGCCGTCGTATCCGGCCAGCCTTATCGGTTTTCCGAGACGCCTATCCACCGTGCCTTCCCCGGCATACAGGGCAGGCGGAACGGCCAGGAAAAGCAGGATGAAAATCGGTTTGAACGTTTTCATGGCTCACGCTCCTTTCTTTGAAATAGAAAATCCGACAGGGGAAGATCGAGAAAAACGGGGGGAGTCGGATCAGTCCCAGGAGACCGGGTCGGGGGAATTCATCGCGCTCGCCATCAGGCGGACGTGTTCCCGGATCTCTTCCGGCAGGGTCGCCTCGTTGGAGAGGGCGGCGAACGAGGAGGGGTCTCCCGCGACGATCAATTCGGCGGCCGTTCGTCGAACTTCGGTCGCTTCGTCAGAGGTGCGGAGGATCTCCCACAAAATCTTCCCGGATCGACCGGTATCCGTCCGGCTTCCGATCAGGTGCACCCAGGCGGAGCGGACCGACGGATCGCTCTCCCGGGTGAATGAATCCCGGGCACTCTCGAGTGCGCCTTCGGAGGGAAGTTGGAGCGAGAGGAAAAAGACCGCCTCCTGGCGGTTTTGGGGGCTCTCGTCATTGTGGGCGACATGGGAAAGGGTGGTGACACATCCTTCTCCGGGAAGGTTTCCGATCGTGCGCAGGGCGGCGTTGCGGACTCCGGCGGTGGGATGGCTCTCCGCGATCCGGGCGAAGGTGGCGACCGGAACGGCATCGGGACGAAGCGAAAGGGCCCAGAGGACGGTCTTCAGGACGTCATCGTGAACCGGAGGCGTTCTCCCGAGGAGTTCCAGCAGAACGTATACATCCGATTCATCCAGTTTCATCCGATTTGCCATCGACCATACGGCGGACTGGATTTCGCGGGGATCCCCGCTCGTGCGGGCGACGAGGCGGAGCGAGGAGGGGTCGAGTTGCATCAACTCGGTCAGGCTTGTCTCTTCGGATGTCTCCCCGGGAGGGAGCAGATCTTCGGGAACCCCGGTCCGCCCGGTCTCGTCGCCAAGGAGGTCCTCCTCCCCTTCAACCGGGAAGGAACCCGGTAATTCATGCTCAACTTCACCATCAGGTTGCGGATGGATTCGCGGTACTCCCAGGAGTTCGAGAAGTCCTGCCCGAAGGTGCGGTCGACGAAGTTCCGCACGAACCCGGCACGGACGCGACCGGCATTCGGGATCCCCAGCGCCACCTCGAGAGAGTCGAACAGTTGTTCCCCGGTAAGCGGTTTCAACACGCGGTAGGCGAAGACCTCCTCCGCGTCGGCGCGGACCCCTTCCCGCCGGGACGAAAGCTGGTACGCGCGGGAAGTGCAGATCATCCGGATGATCGCGGGGAAGTCCCAGCGCAGGCGCTGAACCTCTCCCGCGAGGAATTCCAGCAGTTCCGGCACCGACGCCCGGTTCTGCTCGCTGAAATCGTCCGGGGGATCGACGATGCCCCGGACGAAAAAATGGTACCAGAGCCGGTTCGCAAAGGTGCGCGCAAACGGCTTCACCCTCGTCACGTGGTAGGCGAGTTCCCGCCTCCACTGCGTCGTCACCGTCCTGGCTCCCGTCAGGAACCGGGGCTTTTTCCCCCGCGCCTTTCCCGGGTTGTCCCGGATCCGGATGTTCCCGTTCTGGATATAGTTCCGGTCCATCGCCTGGAAGAAGCGGCTCAGGTTTTGATAGTCCTCGTTGGTCCACCGGTCGAAGGGATGATCGTGGCACCGCGCGCAGTCGAGCCGGACGCCGAGAAACGTGCGCGCGACCTTCGCGGCCGGATCGCGCGGGTACCGCGCCAGGAAGTTGACCGGGCCGTCAATGCCCGAGTAGCCCGTCGCGGTCAGCAGTTCCCTTGCCATCTCGTCGTACGGACGGCTTTCCCGGAACGATTTTTCCAGCCACTTCTGCAGGAGAAGGCGGTTCGATTGGAAGGGATTCCCGTACCCGTTGAGCATGGTGACCCAGACTTCCGCCCAGTAACGCGGGAAGCGGGGATGCGCAAGCAGTTCCTCCACCTTCCGGTCCCGGAAGGGGAGAGGAGCAGGGGGAGAAGAAAAAGGACTCTAAAAATCATCCTTCTTCGCCTCCTTCTCGATCGCCACCCTTTCCGCGATCATTTTTTCAAGATCCGCCCTCGCGGAGTCCCGGATTTCGAGCCCCATCTCCGTCGTGCGAAAACACCTCTCCTTCCACGCGGAGAAACCGTCGAAGTCCATTTTTTCAAAGAGACGGGCCATCACCTGGTTAACCGCGTATCTTCCCGTGAAGGAGCGGTGGACCGCCCCAAGTTCCTCGTCGGAAACCTGGCCAGCGAAACGGTCGAATTTCTTCCTGCTCCCGGCATCCCCGCGGAACCGGCGAAAGGCGGTTCGCACCACCCTCTGGACCTGCCGTTCCGCGCCCTTCTTGATGCGAAGGCCACCCCCGGGAGTTTCCTCGAGGATCGATCTCCACATGGCCTGGAGCGCCTCGACCGCGTCCGTGCTGAGATTCCTCAGGCGGTCGGCCACGAACATGAGGGAGATCTCCGTGGATAGAAGTTCCCGGATGGTGTCGTGCACCTCGTCTCCCGAGCGGACCCGCGCGATGAAATCCCGGGCGGCGCTGCGAAGGGAGGGAAGCAACTTCTTCATTCGGTCGTACTTCTGGAAGATCCTGACGATCTTCTTCCGGGGCCCGTCGCGCAGGACCAGGCCGTCCCCGGTCTCCCGGAACGACTTCAACATCTCCCCGTAAAAACCCTTGGCCGCCTTGACCATGACCTGCGGGTTCCGGTTCTTCAACTTGTTCTCCACCAGGATCCCGGCAAAGAGACGATCCATCGAGGCCTCTTTCAACCGAAGGTGAAGCTCGTCGGCCCCGGCGATTTCCCGGGACAGCCTGCGGAGATCCTCCCGCACGCTCTTGAGAGCCTCGCTCTTCGTCCGGCTTTGTCGAAGCTGTTGGCGGGCCTGGGAAATTCGTCCCTCGGGAACGGAGTATTCGCCACCGGGACCGCGCACGAGCAGGCGTCCGTATTACCCGTTCAAATTCCCGGCGCCCGGGACGGAGCCGGGGGAGGACGGAGACCGTGTACAGGTGGTCGGGCCCGAACTCGTGCGTGAGAAACCGGATCAATTCCTCGTGCAGTTTCCCGGAACCCTCCAGCCTCCCGGCGACCCGGGCAATCCCGGGACGAATCCGCTCCAGGTCGGACCTGTATGCGGCCTCCTCCCCGGCAAGGTTTTTCCCGAAGGCCTCCCGGGCAGGCTTCAGGTGGTACTTCCCCTCCCGCTCCACGAAATAGGTTTGGATGTATTTTCCAGGGAGATTCCGCTGCCCCTCGCGCCGAAGCCGTTGATCCTCCTTCCCGATCCGGTCGCGAATGACCACCTGCCCCGTGGAACTCTCCGCCATGTCCCGGAACCGGAGGGTAAGTTCGTCTTTCCCGGCCAGTTCCCGGGAAAGGGCTTCGATCCGGGAATCATCCTGCGGCGCCATGAAGAGCGCGATCAGCGCCAAGGCCACGTTCATACGATTCCCTCCATCATTTAATAATACGTACCGGAAGGCCGGGCATCTCACTTTTCCGTCAAATTCGATCCGGCCGGGAGGGTTCGCGAAAAGGTGCTTTGACAACCTTTCCCGCGCGGGATATTCTCTTTCCCTGTGGATACAGGAGGACGGAATACGCCCCGGGGGGAATCGCGCCCCGTTTTCGGATCGTCGGCCGCGGGACAGAGGTTCGAACTCGTTCCGGTGTCCGGGGAGAACCCGGCGGAGGCGGAACAGCCTTTTCTCGTGCTCAGCGATACCGGCCGCTTTTCCCGCATCCTCCTGGCCCGGATCGCCATCGGGGAGGACGAAACCCTCCGGTATTACGCCCTGAAAATCCAGCGAAGCACCTACCGGGAATACGGCCCGGGAACTTCCCAACCCTTTCCCACGAACTCCGAAATCGACGATATGTGGCGACGGGAACGGGAGAACCTGTCCGCCGCCGCGGGAGACCACTTGGCCCGGGTTCTCGACCTCGGAACGGACCACTTCCGGAGTCCCCCGGTGCTTTTCTGCAGGAAGGCGAAACATTATTTCCATCCCTTCTGCTCAAAATGTCTCGGCACCCTCTCGACCTGCCGGGACGAAGAGCTTCTGCGCGCCTGGAATCTCCCCTCGTACGGGAAGAGCTCGGAGCGATACCTGTACTGCGCCGATTGTGCGACCGGCGGTTCCGCCGTCCTTTATACACAGGTCCGGGACGCAGAAATCCGGCCCGGGGAAGGCGTTGAAATCCGTACCCGGGTCGATCTCTTCCGGGATATCACCGCCGCCACGAACGAGGACGGCCGCCTGGAGAAAATATTCCCGTGCATCGGGACGGGTTGCCTTTCGGCCGGAATGGACGGGGAAAACCACTTTTCGTCCGTCTCCTTCCACGACTTCTTCATGCTCCCGCTCGAGATGGAACAACTGCACTACGACGAGTGGATCGACCTGGTCGGCGGCGCGCCGTGGGAGACCCTCCGCGCGGCGATCCAGGAGAAATCTCCCGACCGGCTTCCGGCGCTGGCGGAACTCGAAAAGACGCTCTCCCGCCCTTTCCAGTGGATGAACCGGGAGACCAACCCCGACCTCTTCGCCGTCGAAGTGATGCGCCTGAAAATAAGCGCCTTCTCGCAGGTCTGCCGGGGCGTGCGCGAGATCCACGCGAAGACCGGATCGCCCCACCTTGCGCTCGATCCTTCCAACGTGATGGTCAGCCTGTTGCCCTGCGGCCCCGCATTCCCCGCCCTCTGGAACGGCCGGGCACGCGTCATCGATCTCGGAAGCGCCCATCAATTCCGGCCAATGCGCGGGTTGAAGGAATATTTCGGGGATTGTCTCCTCCCCTCCCCCGACATCGAAAAATCGTACGCTTCCCCCGCGGCGCAGGAGGGTTCCCGGGGCCAGGAAGAGTCGATGCGCATCACCATCCAGAACGTCGTCCCGGCGGAAAAAGGGGCCTGGGTGGAGATCGACGCCGTCTCTTCCTCGGCGCGCCTGGAGGATTTCCGGGTCCGCGACATCGTTCACGTCGTCCCCACCTCGCCGATCAGCTGGTTCGAAGGGGTCGACCTCTGGGGAACGATCGTGGAGCGCCTCGAGAAGGGATGCAAGCTTTCCGTCTTCGCCCCGGAACTGACCGGCGAACCGAAACCGCCGATCACCGTGGACGGCAATGTCGCCTTCACCCGCCGGCTGGATCTTCCCTGCGACGTCCATAGCCTGGGCATGCTTTATTTCCGCTCCCTGCTGGTGAACGACGAGCAGGATTTCCGGAAGGTGGAAGACACGTTGACAGCGGTGATCAAGAGGCTCGAGACGAACCTGGAAGGGGCGAACGATCCCTCTTTCGGCCTCGTTTCCGACCGGCTCCACTGGGAACTGGATGCGGAAGCGGACGTTTTCAATTCAGGCAGGCTCCTTTTCCGGAAAACCGCCGGGGATCTCCCCGAAGAGGGCGTTCCGGAATCAATCTGGCAGGAAGCGATCGTCCTGGGATTCCGGATGATCTCGAACGTTCCCGGATTCAGTATCTGCGCGGACCACGGCGACCATGACCCGGAAAACCGGGCCGCCCTTTTGGACGGCATCCTCGCGGAAGTGGAGAAGCTCAACACCCGGTTGCAGGTGGAACTCTTTGAGCAGGAGAAGCGCAACCGGGAAATCGCCGGTCTCTGCCACGAAATGCAGGAAACCATCACCGGGCACAAACTGGGGGAAGAAAAGGAAGTTCAGGAATAGGAGGGCGCGGCCTCCGGGATTGTCTTCCCAACCGCTTGACGGTTCGGGAGGCAGGGTGGATGATCAGGGAAAGGATCACGAAATCCATGCCGATCAAGATCAGCGTCCAGTTGGCGGAAAACGAGGACCCCCAGTCGGAGCACGTCTTCGACAAGGAGGAAATCCATATCGGCAGAAGCCTCACCAACGACGTGGTTCTCCCGGACATGAAAAAGAAGGTTTCCGGCAAACACGCCCTGCTGGAACGGAAAACCGGCCGGTACTGGGTGACCGACCTGGGAAGCACCAACGGTACCTTCCTGAACGAGCGCCGCATCGCCCCGAACACGCCGGTCGAAATCAAGAACGAGGAGTCGCTGGAAATCGGGAACTTCCGCCTCCTGTTCACCGCGACCCTGGAAATCCCGGGCGCGACACAACACCACGTCGACCCTTCGAGGGTTGCCGATTCCCTCGCGGCACAGCTCAACGCCCTCTACGCGCAGCACCGGGAAGATTCCCCCGAAGCGCGCCGGGACGTGCTGGCCACGCTGGTCCACGACAAGCTCGATTCCATCGACCAGGAGGAGGGGCGCACGGTGCTGGCCCTCCTGAAAACCCGCTTCGGTTCCGGCGGGGACGCGAACGGGGAGCAGGACATTTCGAAACAGGAAGAATTGTACCGGGCGGGCTTCACCTGGATGCAGGGGATCTCCCGTCAATACCTCGACGAAGACAACTTCGACTCCGCTGAACAGGTCGAGCGCTTCGCGCGCCAGATCATGCAGACGCTCGAATCAACGATGACGTGGGTCTCGAGAAGCCTGAAGGGGCGGCGCGAATTCGAAACCGAGTTCAGCGCCGACCTCACCATGGTCTTCTCCAAGGAGGGGAACCCCCTGAAATCCGCGGCGGGACCCTCCGAACTTGCGCGGTACCTCCTGGACTGGCGAAGCTCGCGCGACCTGGAGACCTCGCGGGACCTTCTCGAAAACGCCTTCAAGGATCTCACGATGCACCAGCTCGGCCTGGTCGCCGGGGTGCAGGACTGCCTGAAGGCCCTCCTGCAACAGCTCGACCCGAAGATCCTCCAACACGCCGTGATGACCGACCACTCCGGCGGTTTCGCGAAACTGCTTCTCGGTTTCACGCTCTCGAAGAAGTCCTGGGGCAAGTACAAGATTCTTCACAAGGAACTCTTCGAGAACAACAGCAAGCTCTTCAACGAGTTGATCTACCCGGAACTCCGGAAGGGATACCTGGGGCACCACGCGACGGAGGAGGCGAAGAGCCCCGCCAGCGCCCCGCCGACGTCCCCGGCCACCCTGGCACCCGCGGAATCCGAACCGCCGGCGGCGGAAACTGCCCCGGAGGAAACCTCATGATCCAGGAGAGAATCCGATGAAACAAGCGCTCGTCCTGTTCCTCGCCCTTGCGATCCTTCCCTCGATCGCCTGCAAGACGAAATACACCATCACGCTCGAGGGGGGAACGAGCCTGAATTCCACCAATTCGCCTTCCGAGGGAGGCAATACATCCCCGGTCAAGGCGCGCGTCTACCAGTTGAAGGACGCCGAAAAATTCAGCACCCTGCCCTTCGACGAGATCTGGGAAAACGCCAAGACCTCCCTCGGGGCCGATCTCCTCGACGCCGGAGGCGAACCGGTGGAACGGACCGTCCTCGCCCTGGAAGAGGGACAGAAGGAATCCCAACCGCAAACGTCGGAGTACATCCAGGACCAGAACCTGAACGAGGGGACCCTCTACTTCGGCGTGGCCGCGCTTTTCAAGCCCGATGACGATGCGACCCAGGAACAGAAAGCCCGGTGGAAACGGATCGTCTCCACCGAGGAAATCAAGAAGAAGACCTTCCATCTGGATCACTTTGAACTGACCGTCACGGACAAGTAACCATAGGAGACTTTCACATGCGTTTTCAACCAGGCCCGAGGCTCAAAACCCTGCTGACGCTTTCCTTCCTGGCCACCCTTTCCCTCTCCTTCGCGGCCTGCACCAAGTTCACGATCGCCCTGAAGGGGGGAACGAGCCTTAATTCGACCAACCCGCCCTCCGAGGGGGGACAACCCACCCCGGTCAAGGCGCGCGTCTACCAGTTGAAGGACGCCGAGAAATTCAGCACCAAGACGTTCGACGAAATCTGGAGCGACGCGGCGGGCGCCCTCGGGGCGGACCTCCTCGACGCCGGAGGCGAACCGGTGGAACGAACCGTCATTCCGCTGAAAGAGGGGCAGAAGGACTACCAGGCGCAGACTTCCGAGTACGTCAAGGACTCGACCCTGAACGTCAGCACCCTCTGGTTCGGCGTGGCCGCCCTCTTCAAACCCGAGGGCGAGGCGACGGAGGAACAGAAAGCCGGTTGGAAGAAGGTCGTCTCGGTGGAGGAAATCAAGAAGAAGGTATTCTTCCTGGATCACTTCGAACTGACCGTGACCGACCGGTAGTCTTCGAAAAAATTGGTACCATGGGGAGAAATCAAGGGTAGAATCCTCTCCCGCTTTCAGGAACAGGGTACGCCGGAAAAGGAGAACTTCCCGTGGATCATCTTCAGAAGGTGATGTGGAGCGAGGGCATGTTCCTCACCCCGCACCATTTCCAGCAGTCCGACCGCCATCACACCCAGATTCTTCACAACCGCCTCCAGGCGATCCAGCCGCTGGGATACGGCGTCTGCGAACTGCAGGTGAACGAGGATGCACTCACGAACGGGGACTTCCTCCTGCAGAAATGCTGGGCGATCCTCCCCGACGGCCTTTGCGTCGACGTCCCTGACATGGACTCCATTCCGGAAACGCGGCCCGTGGAGCCTTTCTTCGACTCGAAGAAGGAACACCTGGGCGTCTACCTCGCCACCCCCGTCACCCGGCCGGGACAGGCCGGTTGCAGCGTGGACGGGGACGTCAACGGACGACCCACCCGCTACCGGCGCCAGTTCGTCAACGTCAACGACGACAACTCCGGCACCAACGAGCGGGAAGTCTCCGCCGCGCGGAAGGACCTGCGCATCCGCTTCGACGACGAACCTCTCGATGATTTCGTCACGTTGAAGATCGCGGAACTGGAACGGACCGCCACCGGCACCTTCTCGCTTCGCACCGAGTACGTTCCGCCCACCCTCTACGCCGGGTCGAATCCCTTCCTGATGACGATCCTGAAGAGAATGGTCGAGGTTCTCTCCACGAAAAGTTCCGACCTTTCCAAGAAGCGCCGGCAGAGGGCGCAGGGGCTGGTGGAATTCACGATTTCCGAAGCGGGCAACTTCTGGCTCCTCCACACCGCGAACGCCTACATCCCCTCCCTCATGCACTTTTACAAGACCCGGAAGGTACACCCCGAGCAGGTCTACCTCGAACTGGGCCGCCTCTGCGGCGAACTGTACACCTTCGCGGGAGAAGGCCATCCGAAGGACCTGCCCGTGTACGCCCACACGAACCTTTCCGAGACCTTTTCGATCATCGAGGAAAAGCTCCGCATGCTCCTCGAAACGGTGGTCCCCACGAGGTGCCAGCCGATCCCGCTCCAGCGCGTCCGCGAATGCCTCTACACCGCGCAGATTCCCGACGAGGGCCTCCTCGATACGGGCACCTTCTACATGGCGATCATGGCCGGTGTCCCCGAGGAGAAGGTCGCGCAGGAAATCCCGATCAAGATGAAAATGACCTCCGTCGACCGGATCGACAAGTTGATCGCGCAGGCGCTTCGGGGCATCCCCGTCCGCCATCTTCCGACCCCGCCGGCGGAGATTCCCGTTCAGCCGGGCCGGAGCTATTTCAAAATCGACAAGCAGGGAGACCACTGGGAGGCGGTGAAGACCGGCCGCGCCCTCTCGGTCTTCATTCCCCCGGAATTCACCGACCTGAAGGCCGAACTCATGGCGGTAAAGGAATCCTGAGATGAAAACCCTCGACCATCCGATCGTGCAGGGACTTCCCGACCTCTGCGCGGACATCTTCACCTACGTTCTTCAGCTCCAGCGTAGCCCCGACCCGGGTGACCCGGAAGCCCTCCGGATCCAGATCGACGAGCTTTTCCGCGCGCTGGAAAGCCGCGCGAAGCAGCTGCAGATCGCCGAACCGCACATCGCCGACGCGAAGTACGCCATCGTCGCCATCATCGACGAGATGATCCTGAACTCGGACTGGAAGGTGAAGGAGACCTGGTCCACCCGCCCCCTCCAGATGGAATATTTCAACAGCTTCTCGGCCGGGGAGGAGTTCTACGTCAAGATCGAAAATTACCGCAACTCGACCGACAAGAACATGCTCGGCGTGCTCGAGGTCTACTACACCTGCCTCTCGCTCGGCTTCCGGGGCATGCACGCCGATCTCCAGGGGCTGGAAAAACTGAAAAACCTGATCAGCAACGTTGGGCGGGAACTGCGCAGGGATAGCGCCCAGCAGGGGAACCAGCTGGCGGACGTGGACACCTCCGCCGAGGGAATGGCCCAGAAGGTGAAGAACATTTCTCCGTGGATCGTTCCCATCATCTGCGCCTCCGTTCTCTTCCTCTTTTTTCTCGTCCTTTATTTCATCCTCGGCGGCATCGCGGGCGGGGTGAGAGAGACCCTCCAGGGATAACAAGGAGCACACAAGACCATGCAATTCAAAGAAGCCCTGATCGCGGCGGTCCTGATCATCCTCGTTCTCTTCGCCCTGCTGATCTTCGGGAACAAGATGCCCGAACCGATCTCGGAATGGCAACCGATCCTGATCATCGTTTGCTTCGTCCTCCTGGGACTGGTCGTTCTCTTCTTCATCATCCAGAAGATCCTCGCCATCCGGAGCGCGATGGCGATCGAACGAAAACTGAAGGCCCAGGCCTCCGAACAGATCGCCGGCGCGCATGACAGCAAGAAGCCCCAGTTGCAGGCGCTGCAGGGCCAACTCAGCGAGGCGCTCGCGGCCCTGAAGTCCTCCAAGATGGGGAAAGGCGCGCTCTACAGCCTCCCCTGGTACATGATCATCGGTCCCCCGGGTTCCGGGAAGACCACCGCCCTCCTCGAGTCGGGGATGAACTTCCCCTACACCAGCCAGGGCGGTCGCGGCATCAAGGGCGTCGGCGGAACCCGCAACTGCGACTGGTGGTTCACCGACCAGGGAATCCTCCTCGACACGGCCGGCCGGTACACCACCGAACTGGAAGACCGGGACGAATGGGTCGGCTTCCTCCACATGCTCAAGAAATGCCGCGACGAAAAACCGATCAACGGCGTCATCGTGGCGATCTCCATCTCCGACCTCATCAACGCGACCGAGGAGGAAATGGAGGCCCATTCCAAGAACATCCGCGACCGGATCGACGAACTGAGCAAACAGCTCGAGATGGTCTTCCCCGTCTACCTTCTCTTCACCAAGTGCGACCTGCTGAGCGGGTTCACCGACTTCTTCGAGGATTTCTCGAAGGAGGACCGGGACCAGATGTGGGGCATGACCCTTCCCTACCAGCAGCAGGGGGATACCGATTTCGGGGCGCTCTTCACCGAGGAATGCAAAAAATTGTACTCGACCCTTCGCGACCTCCGGGTGAGCGCGCTCTCCACGGAACGCAAGAGCGACAAGAAACGGAACATCTACCAGTTCCCCCTCCAGTTCGCCCTCGCCCACAAGCGGCTCGGGGAATTCGTCGGCATGCTCTTCCGGACAAACCCGTTCCAGGAAAGCCCCATCCTGCGCGGCATCTTCATGACCAGCGGCACGCAGGAAGGCTTCCCGATCGACCAGGTGGTCGGCCGGATGAGCGAGGCCTTCGGGCTCTCCGCCGACGCCGGGGGACTCATCGGCGGAGACGTGGAAAAAAAGAGCTACTTCCTCAACCACGTCTTCACGAAACTGATCTTCACCGACCAGAAACTCGCCCAAGTCTCCTCCCGGGTCGCGAAGCGAAAACGGTTCGTCCGGTGGGGACTGGGCGTCGGCTCGTTCGCCGCGATGGCCCTTTTCGCCCTCCTGCTGGTCGGCTCCTTCATCGCCAACAGCGCCCTCCTCGCGGGAACCGCCAGCGCCGCCAGCGACGTGAAGGAGAGCGCCGACAAGGACCTCGAGAACAAGCTCGAAGCCCTGAACGAACTGAAAGAGGAACTCGACACGCTGGATCAATACGAGAAGGAAGGCGCCCCGATCTGGTCCCGATTCGGCCTCTACACCGGGAACTCCATCCTGGACGATACACGGGACCTTTATAACCGCAACCTGAACGGCCTCTTCCTGGAACGGCTCCAGGAGTTGCTGCAGGAAGAACTGGAACAACGGGTCACGAAGGGGCCCGGCACGGGCAGTCCCGACCTGTTGTTCTACGAAGAACTCTATTCCCTGAATTACACCTACCAGGTCCTCGGAGGAACGACGCTCGCGGAGGATCCGCGCGATCCGAACCTGGTCCGGACCGTCCTGCAGAGCAACAAGTACAACTGGTTCAACGGGATAAAGAAGGCGAAGGCGGGCGGGCGCAGTCTCTGGCTCGAAGCGCTCGGAAGCGATTCCGAACTCACCTCGAACGAGAGGGACCTCGCCAACCAGCAACTCGACTTCTACATCGACCATCTCGGACGCGCGTTCGTCCTCGACAAGTCGCTCGTCACGAAGGTCAACAGCAAGCTCACCGAGAGCTACTGGATCATAGAGAAGTACGAGCAAATGATGAACTACGCGTTCCGGACCAACAAACCGGTCGCCGCGCTCACCCTCCCCGACCTGGCCGGGAAGTTGGGTGCGCGATTCCTCGCCCCGAAACTCGATGGCCCTGATCTCCTCGAGGGACAGAAACCGGGAACCGTCCCCGGCGTCTTCACCCAGTCGGGATGGGACGGTTACGTCAAGGACAACATCTCGGAAGTAAGCGAGGAACTGGTCGGCCGGCTCGCCCTGATGGGCGTGGGCAGCGGCGGAAAGTCGCACACCGACATCGAGAACATGCTGAAAAACTACTACGAGCGGGACCTGAAGCTCTACTGGAACCGGTTCCTCCAGTCGATCCATCTCAAGCCGTTTCCCTCCATCGACGAGGCGCGGAACTTCCTGAAACTGCTGACCAACACCCGCATCAGCCCCTTCTTTCTCCTCTTCGAAAGATCGTGGGCCCGCCGGGTCGTCACCATCGACGGGGTGAAGAGAAACCAGGCGAAAACCGAAACCGGCGTGGTCGACATCGTGCCCGGCTGGTGGTCCAAGACCAACGACGCCTACAAGCCGGTCCGCAACTGGCTCGGGAATTTCCGCGACACGAACGACGGCAGTTTCGTAAACCTGATCGACACGGTCACCCCGCCGATGGACGAACTGAGGAAAACGTTCAAGACCGCAAAGAACAACCTCGACGACGCGGACATCCTGACCGACGAAGCGCTGAAGAGCATCGTGCGGTCCGTCCTGCGGGAACCGATCACCGAAACCCTCGATCTCCTCTCCCGGATGGCCACGAAGGAGATGAACGACCTTTGGAAGGAGAAGGTCTACAAGCCCTTCACCACCGGGATGAAATCGAGATACCCCTTCGACCGGAACCGGCAGAACAATGACGTCAACTGGGGTGACTTCGCCCATCTCTTCGGGTTCGACGGCGCGGGCTTCTTCAAGGTGCGCAAGTACGTCGAGATCATCGACCGGGTGCGGATCCTTGACTGCGACCTCCTGACGAAGTCGGCCGACTTCGAAAAGGCGAAGGAGAAGGCGCTCGCCTTCCGGAAACTTTTCCCCGCGGAAAACGACGACGGATCGAAACGACTCACCGTCTCCTTCAAGCTCCATTTCCAGCGGGCGAACGCCAGTTCGATCCTCTTCACGCTCGATAAGAAGGTGTACCAGGGACTGAACATCGACACCACGCCCCTGATGGCCTGGACACAGGGCATGGACCTGAAACTGGCCGCGGTTCCGACCGGGGCGTCGACCAAGGACTTCTACCCGCAGGGACAGGGCGACCGCCAGAACAGTCCGTGGGCGCTCTTCCGGTTCCTCGACGGCGGCCGGTTCCTTCCCCGCGCCGCGGACAAGTTCCAGCTCGAGTGGGACCTGACCCCGCAGGACAAGTTGCGGATCACCCTCCTCGCGCCGAGTGTCCGGAACTGCTTCAGCAAGGACTTTTTCAACTTCGAATGCCCCGAAAAGGTGGTGGAATAAGATCCATGCGCGCCGGTTGCTTCGGAAAACTGCCGATCCACTCCGACTTCATCCAGCATAACGCGGGCGGAGCGGAGATCGAGACCCTCTACAAGTGGTTCCAGGAGGGGATGGAGACGGTGCGCCAGCGATGGGGAAACGACTGGGAGTCGGAGTACCGCGCGGCGCCCCCCACCCGCTTCCTTTTCCAGCACCCCCGGACGAAACATCTTTTCGTGGGAGTCTGGCTTTCCGGTTCGGACCGGGAGGGCTCCCCCCACCCCTTCCTCCTCTGGGCGCAGGTCGATGACGTCTCCCTCGGGGAGGACGCGCCCCTCGCCCCCCTGCTCTTCTGGAACTTCCTTCGCAAGGCGGAGGAGGTGGCCGTCGGGGGATGGACCGGCGTCTCCCTGGAAACCTTCCTCTTCCGGGTGGACGACCTCGCGTATTCCACCGATCTCTCCGCGGCCGCGGAGAAGTACCGGACCTACCTCGGCCGGAAAATATCCAACGACGTCTGGTCGGCCATCTTCGGCTCCTTCGACGACGACCGGAAGTACACCCTCGTGCACAACCTGGTGAAGTCGCTCGGAGGACCGGACGGCGCGCCCCCCGCCCTGCCGCTGCGCTTCCCCCTCGCCCCTGCCGTCATCGCCTCCTTCTGGATCGATCTCTCGTTCAGCGTCGCGCGGTGGAATTCGCTCCCAACCCTGACCGCCTGGAACACGAACAACCTGAGCCTTCTCTCCGGGGAACTCGACGGGAGACATTTCCTCCCCATGATCCGGCCCGATCTCGCCCACGAACTCGGGTGCGACCTGGTCCGGTCCGGACACGACGACGAGGCTTCCCTCCGGGAAGCGCGCGAGAAAACTTCGGCGGCCCTGGACGATCCAGCCCTGCCCCTTTTCAAACTGATCGAACGAATCACGGAGAACGCGGTCCCGCCCGCCCCGGTCTCCCAACCGGAACCGGTGGAACAACCGGCCGCCGTTTCGACCCGGGAATCGACCCCCGAACCGGTCTCCCAACCGATCCCGGAACCGGTCCTGAAACCGGTCTCCCAAACGGTCCCGACGCCGGCCCCCGCGGAGCAACCCGCCACGACACCCGGAGAGGACGACGGAACGGATATCCATATCGCTCCCCGCAGCCAGGGCCTCCTTCACGCCTCCCGTTTCCCCCACGCATGTTACGGGAAACTCCCGATCTTCGGCGATTTCATCCGCGACCGGAACAACCTTCCCGAAATCCACTCAATGGACATCTGGTTCCAGGAAGGAATCCTCGCGGCGCGCCAGTTCGACCGGAACTGGGACGCCGGTTTTACCAACGCCCCGACATCCCGTTTTCTCTACGCGGCCCCCGACTCCCGGAACGTGATCGCCGGGGTCTGGGTCGCCAGCGTCGACAAGGCGGGAAGACGGTACCCCTTCCTCATATACACCATCGCCCCCGCCCAGGAACTCGGATCCCTTCCCCAGCTCTACTCCCTCTATTTTTCCGATTTCTTCCACCACGCACAGGAACTCGCGGAGAAGGGATGGAAAGGCCAGGACCTGCGCACCTTCGGGGCGAAGGTGGAAGCGCTCTCCTGGCACCAGGATTTCAACGCGGGACGGGCGAAGTACCAGGAATACCTCATGAAACAAAAGGCGGGAGATCTCTGGAAACGCCTCTTCGGATCGGCCGACCATCCCGCCACCATGCTGCTCCCCCTGAACCTGCAGAGCGCCCTGCTTCCCATGCGGACAGGTTCCGCCGGGGGCATGAAAACCGCGCTCCGTTTCCCCCGCCGGAAGGGAGTGGAACCGACCCTCCTGGTCGACCTGACGATGCGGATGAGCGGAAGAACCCAACACCCCACGCTCGTAACGTGGACCGATGAAAGCCTGACACTCCTTTATCCGAAACTCTCCCCGAAGTTCTACGCGCTCCTGATGCAACCCGCACTTGCCGGCGAGGCGGTTTCGGATCTCGCGAAGGACGGCGCGGACGACGCGGGGTTCCTGCAACGCGCGCGGGAACGGTTCGGCGCCGTCGCGACGAACCCGAACATCACCCTCGGCCAACTCCTGCAGGGAATCACCGGCCGCTGATTCCGGAACCGGGACGGTGTTGTTTATCGCACAACAAATCCACGGGCACGCCGGTCCCCGTTACGGAATTCAGAATGGAAGAAACCCGGGTCGGAGAAAAGGCCCGTTCCGGATTCAATCGTTTGAGGATGCGATCGTCGAAATCCGGTGCCCCGCCAGGTGCCGGTTCCTCTCTTCTGAATCCAGGCTTCCGGCTTCGGTATTCTTTCCCCGCTCTTTTGGTCGCGACCCGCCCTCTCCGGAGGAACTACTCCTCCGTCACGTCGAACGCGTCGATCGGAACCGCCGTTCCCCGGGAAGACCGGTTTCGATTCCCCGTCACCACGATCCGGATTGTGTGATCGCCGTATTTCAGCGGGACCGATTCGAACACCGGGTACTGGTAGACCGCGCCGACGGAATAGAGGTCCACGGAACGGATGTACATCCCGTCCAGGTAAACCTGCGCGATCCCGAGATCCTTGTCCCGGTGCGCGATCCAGGTGATCTTTCCCCCGGTAAACGTGAACGTCGCGGACGCTTCCGACTCCGAGGATCCCCGGAAGGCGTCACTGCTTCCCCGCCACGTTTTCTGGATTTTCCAGGTCCCCGTGTAGACACAGAGGTCCTCCTGGTACCGGACCGTGTGGAGCGCGCCGCGGACAACTTCGTTGGAGGCCTTGCTCTCGTTCCCCGACGAATCGATCGCCTTCACCATGTAGAAGTACCGGGTCCCCCCGGAAACCTTGTCGATGAACTTCGGCGCGCGTACGCTTCCCAACAGGTCGTAGGGGCCGCCCGACTCGAGCCCGCGGTAGACCTCGTACGTTTTCACCCGTCCGACCGTGGGCCGTATCCACGAAAGCTGGACCTTTCCCAGGGAATTTCCGGCCTGTAATCCGGAGGGCGCCGCGAGTTGTTCCGTTTCTTCCATCGGAAATTTCGATGCTAAGCATCGTTCCTTTTTTTGTCAAGCCACCGCTGTCCCACCGGCCAGTCCCCCTTTCAGGCCAAAGACTTTCGGGGTCATGAAGGGAAATCACTTCCATTCCGGCCGGAGGTCGAAAACTTCGGAGAAATGGACGGCGATCGCCCCGGCGACCTCCCGCAGGGAAAGATCCCCCTTCCCCCGCGCCTCGAGCGAGGTCATCGAACAGGCCTCGATCCCGCACGGATGGATGGCGGAAAAAAAAGAGAGGTCCGTGGAAACGTTCAACGCGAATCCGTGGGAGGTGACCCACCGTGCGACCCGGACGCCGATCGAGGCGATCTTCTCCTCCCCCACCCAGACCCCCGTCTTTCCCGGGTTCCTCCGGGCGAGGACGTCGAAATCGCCGAGGCTCCGGATCAACACCTCTTCGAGGTCACGGACGTACCGGTGCAGGTCGCGACGGTCCGGCGAAAGATCGATGACCGGGTATCCCACGAGTTGCCCCGGTCCGTGGTAGGTGACCTCCCCGCCCCGCCCCGTCTCGAAAACCGACATTCCCCGCTTCTCCCTCTCCGCATCCCCCCAGAGAATGTTCCCCCGGTCGGCGCCCCTCCCGAGCGTCAGGACATGGGGATGCTCGAGAAAGAAGATCGCGTCGGGAACGGTTCCCGCCTGAAGATCGCGGACGCGGGCCGCCTGGAATTCTTCCGACCGGGAATAGTCCACCCGGCCGAGAAAACGAAGCTCGAGATCCCGGCTCCCGGTCAGAGCAGGGCCTCCTCGAAATTCTCCAGCGTGTCGACCACGTGCGCCATGAACTGGTCCGCCACCGCGCCGTCGATCAACCGGTGATCGAAGGAGAGCGGCATCAGCATGATCGGGCGGATCGCGATCGCGTCGCCGAGCACGACGACCCGCTTCTTCACGCCCCCCATCCCCATGATCGCCACCTGTGGCTGGTTGATGATCGGCGTTCCGAAGAGACCGCCGAAGACGCCGGGATTGGTGATCGTGATCGTCCCCCCCTGGACCTCGTCGGGAAGGAGTTTCTTGGTCCGCGCCCGTTGCCCGAGATCCTGGCTCGCCCGCGCCATCGCGAGAACGCTCATGTCCTGGACGTTCTTCACGACCGGAACGATCAGGCCCCATTCGAGTGCGACGGCGATGCCGATGTTGACGCCCTGGTGCTGAACGATGTCGTCCCCCCGGAGGGAGGCGTTCAGGAGTGGGTACGCCTGGACGCCGGAAACCAGCGCGCGCATGACGAAGGGAAGATAGGTCAGCTTTACCCCGTGACGATCCATCCAGATCTTCTTGTATTTCTTCCGAAGTTGTTCGACCTGGTGCAGGTTGCACTCGAAGACCGTCGTGACATGCGCGGAGGTCGCCTTGCTCTGTACCATGTGCTGGGCGATCTTTTTCCGCATGGGGCTCATCGGCGTGATCTCCGCGTCCGCGGAAATGGCGGGCTCGGGGACGGGCGCCGGAACGGCAATCGGCGTTACGGAAACGGGCGCCCCCGCCGGTGCGGAGGCGGGTACGGGCACGGAAGTTCCGTCGACATGGGCCAGGATATCTTTTTTCGTCACCCGACCGCCCAACCCGGTTCCGGACACCCCGTTGAGATCGATGCCATGCTCCCGGGCGATTTTCCGGACGAGGGGGGAGGATCGCAGGTACGGGGGCTCCTCGTCTCCCACCGCGGTCGCCACGACAGGCTCGGGAGCGCGGGGAACGGGCGTGGAAGGAGCGGGCGGTTCCGTGGCGGGCGCCGGCGAAGGCGGCGCGGGCGCCGCAGCGGGGGGCGCCTCTTCCCGGGCCGGGGAGGGAGAAACCGCGGCGTCAACCTCCAGGACGGCCACGATGGTGTTGATCGGAACCGTTTTCCCCTCTTCCACCTTGAGCTCGACGACCGTTCCGGCGGCGGGCGAGGGAATCTCGGCGTCCACCTTGTCGGTCGATATCTCGAAGAGGGGCTGATCGCGCTCGATCTTCTCCCCCACCTTCTTCAGCCACTTGACCAGGGTCCCCTCGGTGATGCTTTCCCCCATCTGGGGCATGATCACGTCGAATTTTGCCATCTTTTTCTGTCCCTCCAAGCCGCCTCTCTTTCGGCGAAACGTACTTTAGCCCTCCTCACCGCGCAGTGTCAAGGTTGCCCGGGCCGCGAAGGTTTTTAGGGTTGACGGCGACCGTTCCTCCTTTTATGGTGTACGCCCTTCAAAGAGTATCTGGGGGTTGATTTGGCCGACGTTTCCGAATTTGCTGCGCTGGGTTCCACCCCGATTCCGGGGGACAAACCGGCGGGCGTCGAATCCAAGTACGAGACCGATTACGAAACCCTGAAGACCGAGGTCGGTAAGCTCGACACCAATCCGGCCGGGGTCGACTGGAGAAAAATCGTCTCCCTGGGATCGACCCTCCTCAAGGACAAATCCAAGGATCTTCAGATCGCCACCTACTTCACGGCCGCGCTCTGGAATCAGAATAGCTACCCGGGTCTGACCGCGGGAATCACCATCCTCAACGACATGATCTCCACCTACTGGGAAGATCTCTTCCCCGTCAAGAAACGAATGCGGGGAAGGATCGGAGCGCTCGACTGGGTCTCCTCCCGGGTGGAAAAGATGATGCCGGGGAAACCCGCTCCCCGCGAAAGCGACCGGGAAGGCCTCACCGCGGCGTACGAGGCCGCCGCAAAACTCGAAAAGATCGCCGCGGAAAAACTGGAGGGACAAACGACCAATCTCTCCGTGCTCACCCGGACCATCCGGGAACAACTCAACAAGGTTCCGAAGCCGAAACCAAAGTCGGAACCGACACAGGCTCAACAGCAACCGACGCAACAACAGTCGGCACAACCCCAACCGCAGGCGGCTCCCGTCAAGAAGGAGATCGACTCTCCCACCGAGGCAAAACAGGCGCTCGTGGAGATAAACAAGGCGGCGCTGAAAATCGCCCTCCAGTTCCGGAAGGGGGAACCGACGAACCCCCTTTCCTATCGACTCCTCCGAACCACGCTCTGGTCCCAGATCCACAAGGTGCCGGACACCATCAAGGGGGGAGAGGCGGCCACCCTCGACCAATTGGAGAAAAAACTTCAGAACAGGGAATTCCCCGAGTGTATACAGCTCGCCGAGGTGACGATGGTCCAGACGCCCCTCTGGATCGACATGAGCTTCTACACGTTCCGCGCGATGGAGGGGATGGGATACACATACGACGATGCGCGACATGCCGTTGGGCAGGAAATCGCCTGCCTCGTCCTCCGCATGCCCGAAATTCTCGAACGGAAACCGGCGTCCGGAGCGCCCCTCTGCAGCGAACCGGCGAAACTCTGGGTAACCAACGAGCTTTCCGGCCCGGCGAAGACGGCCGCGGAGTCGAACGGAAGGGAAGAGTCCTTCTCGAAGGCAAAAAAACTTGTTTCGCGAAAAAAGCTTGCCGAGGCGATAGCAATCCTCGATCATGGCGCGAAGTCAGCTGGGGATCGGCGGGAGAAGTTCCTCTGGAGACTTCATCTCGCCCAACTTTGTGTCCAGGGCGGAAAACCGAATCTCGCCAAGCCTCTGCTCGAGTCTCTCGACGACGAGGCGACGAAATTCCGCCTGGTGGAGTGGGAAACGGAACTGGCGTCGGAAGTACTAAAACTTTCCGCACAATGTGCCCGTGCCGGAAAGGACGACGCATCCAAGGTCCGGTTTGATGAATTGTACGCGCGTCTCAGCAGCCTCGACTTGTCGGCGGCGCTGGCGCTGGATAGAAAGAAATAGAATAGGAGGCAACCCATGGGCAAGGAAGGATCCGTAGCGCCGCGGGAACGGGTCAACATCGTCTACAAACCTGCGACGGGTGACGCGCAGGAAGAGAAAGAGCTTCCGCTGAAAATGCTCGTTCTCGGTGACTGGACCCAGCAGCAGGACGACACCCCGCTGGAAGACCGGAAGGTCATCCAGATTGACAAGGACAACTTCAACGACGTGCTCCGGGGCCAGGGCCTGAACATGACCCTGCAGGTTCCGAACAAGCTCGTCGACAAGGAAGGCGAAGAAATGCCCGTCACGCTGAAGTTCGAGTCCATCAAGGACTTCGGACCCGAAGCGGTCGCCAACCAGGTTCCGGAAATCAAGAAACTCCTCGAGCTTCGCCAGGCGCTCACCGCGCTGAAAGGCCCGCTCGGGAACACGCCCGAATTCCGGAAGAAGATCCAGGCCATCATTGCCGACCCCGCTTCCCGTGAAAAACTCCTCAAGGAGCTCGGCGAGGGAGCCTCGGAAGGCGAAGGCGGTGGTGAAGGCGGCAGTGACGCGTAGTTTCGGTATTCCGTTGAAAACAAAGAAATAGGAGGCTAAAAATGGCCGACGAAGCCCAGGAAAGCCAGGACCAGACAGCGGCAGCGGCAGAGGCCGCCGAAGGCTCGCTCCTGGATGAGATCCTCTCCAAGACGAAGATGGCCCCGTCTGAAGAGGGATACGACCTCGCCAAGCGGGGCGTCGAGGCGTTCATCTCCGAGATGCTCGCCCCTACCCAGCAGTACGACAAGGCGGACAAGAAGGCCGTCGACCTTATGATCTCGGAGATCGACCGGAAGGTGAGCAAACAGCTCGACGCGGTTCTCCATCACGAGGAATTCCAGAAGCTCGAAGGCTCCTGGAAATCCCTGAAAATGCTGGTCGACCGGACCAACTTCCGGGAAAACATCAAGGTCCAGATCCTCAACATCCCCAAGGACCAGTTGCTGGAAGACTTCGAGGACGCCCCGGAAATCGGAAAATCCGGCCTGTACAAGCAGGTCTACACGGCGGAATACGGACAGTTCGGCGGTGAACCCATCGGTGTCATGGTCGCCAACTACGATTTCTCCTACGGCCCGCAGGACATGCAGCTTCTGCAGAACTGCGCGTCGTTGGGCGCGATGGCCCACTGCCCGTTCCTTGCCGGAACCGACCCCAAGATGTTCGGAATCGATGACTGGCGGCAGCTTCCGAACCTCAAGGATCTCAAGGGGATCTTCGAAGGACCCCAGTACGCCAAGTGGAACTCCTTCCGGGAATCCGAAGACTCCCGCGCTGTCGGACTGTGCGGTCCCCGAATGCTTCTCCGGCTCCCGTACGGACCCACCACGGTTCCGGTGAAGTCCTTCAACTACGAGGAAAAGGTCCAGGGCGACCACAAGTCCTACCTCTGGGGCAATACCGCCTTCGCGCTCGCAACACGCTTTTCCGACAGCTTCGCGAAATGGCGCTGGTGTCCGAACATCATCGGCCCGCAATCCGGCGGTGCGGTGGAAGATCTCCCGCTCCACCAGTACGAGTCCATGGGCGAGATCGAGACCAAGATCCCGACCGAAACGCTGATCTCCGAGCGGCGCGAGTATGAAATGTCCGAAGAGGGCTTTATCGCGCTCGCCATGCGGAAAGGCTCCGACAACGCAGCCTTCTTCTCCGCCAACTCCTGCCAGAAGCCGAAGTTCTTCGGCATCAGCAAGGAAGGAAAGGAAGCGGAAACGAACTACCGCCTCGGAACCCAGCTCCCTTACATGATGATCATGAACCGGCTGGCGCACTACATCAAGGTCCTCCAGCGGGAACAGATCGGAAGTTGGAAGGAAAAGGACGACCTGAAGCGCGAGCTGAACAAGTGGCTCAACCAGTACGTCGTGGAAATGGACAACCCTTCCCCGGCCGTCCGGAGCCGCAGACCTCTCCGTGCCGCGGAGATCACCGTGGAAGACGTCGACGGTGAGCCCGGCTGGTACAAGGTGGGCATGAAGGTCCGTCCCCACTTCAAGTACATGGGAGCATTTTTTACGCTCGGATTGGTCGGAAAACTGGATAAGTCGTAACAAAAAGCGATGAGCCTCGTCTCATAGGCAAAAGAAGACGAATACTTTCTTACTACCAAAACTAGGAGGTTTTTTATGGCGAATGCTAGCTACTTGGAAATCGCGGAATTTGAAGGAAACTGTGGCGATGTCGCTTTTGAAACGATGTCCCGAGTTTATGATTTTAACCATGAGTATGAGTATAATTTTGACTCCCAGCAGGGGATCAAGACCGGCAATTTGCTCATCCAGCCTACAGTTGCCCGGATTCAGTTCGATCAGACCTGGCCCGAGCTCCTGAAAGCGATGCGGAAGTCCACCCCGCTGGCAATCAATGTTTATCACACGGACACAGATGACAGCGGCGCCAAGGTGATCAGCCACCAGGACGAATATGTCACCTGTATTCTCACCGCCGTCAAAAAGGTCATGCCGAACACGCTTGACCCCGATAATGCGGCACGCGTAATGGAAATTGAACTCAAGTGGTCCTGTGCCGAGTACACGGCGAAGGTCAACTCGTTCACAGCCGCCAACGGCGTGTCAACATCAGCGGTTGAAGACGTCTTGATGGCAAACGATCCCACTGCGTAAGTAAGGAAGTACTTCGGAGACGGGCCATCCTGCGCAGGGATGGCCCGTCTTTTCTTTTTCCGGGGGAGAATGACCCGTGTTTTCAGAACGAACCCTTTTTGAACGCCTCTCCAAGCCCCGTACACAGGGGGTCCGAACCGTCTCCGAAAACACCACCGCGCTCGGAAAGTCGATCATGAAGACCCTTCAGAACATGCTCAACTCGCGCATCGAGCACGCCCCCGCCCAGATGGATTACGGAATCCCCGAACCTTCCGAAGTGACCTACTCCTACCCCGAGGGCCTTGGGAAAATGCAGAGGGCCATCCGCACCTGCCTGGAAAAATACGAACCGAGACTCGCCTCCGTCAACGTGATGCACGTGGAGAGCGAGGAGGACAAGTTCTCCCTCCGGTTCCAGATCACCGCCCAGCTCGCAACCTCCAAGGAACGCATTCCGATCTGCTTCGACACCCTGATCGACTCCACGGGGAATATCCAGGTCAAATCCTGACCGCGCGGCGCAAAATGTCCGCCATTCCTTGGCCGAAAATGGCCCATTGTGATACGATTGCCACGCTTTCGAGCATGGAATTCTGACGCCGGGGAAGAATGTTCAACAAGTACTACCAGGACGAACTGACCTATCTCCGCGACCTGGGCCGGGAGTTCTCCCAGGCTTACCCGGACGCGGCGCAGTTCATCGGGGAACGGGGCAGCGATCCCGACGTGGAACGACTCCTGGAAGGCTTTTCCTTCCTCACGGCGCGCATTCGACAAAAGCTCGACGACGAACTGCCGGAATTCACCCACGCGATGCTGGACCTGTTCTGGCCCCACTACCTTCGGCCGATCCCCTCCATGGCGATCCTGCAGTTCGACCCGCTTCCCCAGGCGTCGAAGGAAGCCCGGAAGATCGAGCGGGGCGTCGAAATCGACTCTCTCCCCGTGGACGGAACCTCCTGCCGTTTTCGCACGGCGTATGAAACCTGGCTCGCTCCCGTGACGATCCAGTCCGCGTCGATGCGGCTCGAAGCCCCCCCCAGCCTCAAAATCCGCTTCAAACTGAACGACGGGGTCCGCCCCGACAAGATCGGCGTCGACGCGATCCGGATCTTCCTCGGCGGAGAACCCGCCGTTACCCGCTCCATCTACCTTTGCCTCCGCCGCTACGTGAAGCAGGTCCTGATCCGCCCCACCGAGGGGGGCGCCCCCGGGAAACAGATCACACTGGGCCCCAACGTGGTCCAAGCGGTCGGTTTCGGCGCCGACGAGTCGCTTCTCCCCTACCCGAAAACCTCCTTTTCCGGGTACCGGACCCTCCAGGAATACTTCACCTTCCCCAATAAATTCATGTTCCTGGACCTGAAAGCGGATCGCATCCGGGAACTTGGCGAAGCCCGGGCCTTCGAATTCCTCTTCGAACTCTCCCGAACTCCCGAGGATATGCCCGCCATCGATACGACCAATTTCATGCTCAATTGCGTCCCCATCGTGAACCTCTTCAAACACGAGGGCGATCCGATCCGGATCGATCACCAGCGTTCCGAGTACAAGCTCCGCCCCGGGGGGGATAATTACCGTCATTACGACGTCTACACCATCGACCGCCTCTCCGGACACGTGAAGGGAACGCCGAAACCGCGCGAGTACCAGCCTTTCTTCGGCTTCCGCCACGCGATCCAGACTTCGACCGAAGGAGGTCTCTACTTCCGCTCCCGCATCGAGGAATCGGTGACGACGGAAGGGACCGACGTCTACGTCTCTCTTCATACACAGGAGGACGCGGCCGACGTACCGGCGGTCGAAACCATTTCGACCGAACTGACCTGCACGAACCGGAACCTCGCCTCCCGCCTGCGCATCGGCGACATCTCCGTCGCCACGAGCACGTCGCCGGAGTTCGCCCGGTTCAAGAACCTGACCCCGCCCACGAACACGGTCCCCCCGCCCGTCGGCAAGGACATCTTCTGGCGCCTTCTCTCCCACCTGTCGCTCAATTATCTCTCCCTCGCCTCGGTGGAGACCCTCCGGAGCGTCCTCCAACTCTACCACTTCCGGACCCGGGTCGACCGACAGGCGGAACAGGCGCTCAAGCGCATGCTCGACGGCATCAAGACCGTCCGGGCTGAACCCGCCACGCGCATGCTGGAGGGAGCTCCCGTCCGGGGAATCTCGATCTACATCGAACTTGAAGAGGACAACTTCGGCGGCGAAGGGGAAATCTACCTCTTCTCCGCCATGCTCAATGAATTCTTCGCCCTCTACGTCACGCTGAACTCCTTCAGCCAGTTGACGGTAAAGGGCCTCAAATTCGGAGAAATCCACCAGTGGCCGTCGAGGATCGGGACACGGAATATCCTGTAGTCGAAGAGGAAGACCGGGCCGAACAGGATCACCCGGTCATCCGCAACATCCTGGAGGAAGGGTACGCCTACCAGTTCTTCCAGGCGATTCGGCTGATCCAGTCCCTCAATCCGGACAGCCCGAAGATCGGCCACCAGGGACCGGTCGACCAGGAATGCGTCCGGATCCATCCCTCCACGATGCTCGGCTTCCACGCCTCCGATGTCGCCGCCATCCGGAAGATCGTCAGCCCGGCGGACACCGAACAGTTCGAAATCGAAACCACCTTCCTCTCCCTGCTCGGCTCCCAGTCTCCCCTGCCGACCCATTACACCGAGGACGTCCTCCAGGACGACTCGGATGAAAACCTGGTCAAGCCCTTCCTCGACCTGTTTCATCACCGGCTCGGATCGCTCTTCTTCCGGACCTGGGAGAAGTATCGCTACGCGATGCAGTTCGATCCGGACGGGCAGGACTGGTATTCGAAGCGGCTTCTTTCCTTCATCGGCGCGGGATCGGATGTCGTTCCGGCGGATCTTCATATCCCCCCGGTCCGTCTCCTCGCCTTCTCGGGTCTCCTTACCCAGATCCCCCGCTCCGCCGCGGGACTGGAGGGGATCCTCAACGAATATTTCCCCGGCATAAACGCGCGGATTGGCGGATGCAGTTCCCAGTGGATCGAGATCGGGGAGGAACAGCAGAACCGTCTCGGCGCCGCCAACTGCACCCTCGACAGCGATTTCGTCGTGGGCGACAAGATCTACGACCGCACCTGCACGTTCGACCTCACGATCGGACCGCTCGGGCTGGAGGAATTTGAAACCTTCCTTCCCGAGGCGAACCGTGTTCCGGAAATGCGCGAACTGGTCGACATCTTCAACTGTGACAGTCTCGATTACTGGCTTGAACTCTGGATCAAGGCGGAGGAAATCCCCCCCCTGAACCTGGGTGGAGAATCGGCCCGGCTGGGCTGGACCACCTGGGCCGGATCCCCCCCCCCGGACAACCAACGTGTCCGGTTTCTCATGAAAGGATGGCTCCATGGTCGGCGTTGAACTCAAGGGATTGATGAAGCGGCTCAACCGGTTCTCCACCCGCTCCCTCGAAGGAGCGGCGGGACAGTGCGTTTCCCGGACGCATTACGAGGTGACCATCGAGCACGTTCTCCGGGTGATGTCCGAAGAGGTCGCTTCCGACCTCTGGTGCATCTTCAAGCATTTCGAAATCGACGCCGGGAAGTTCGGGGCGGAACTCGAAAATACCCTCGAGCAGTACAAGCGGGGAAACTCGGGACGTCCGGTCTTCTCCCCGATCATGATCGAGTGGCTCCAGCACTCCTGGATGATCACCACCATCGACATGAACCTCTCCGAGATCCGGTCCGGCACCCTGCTCATCGCGCTCCTCTCCAACGCCGCCCGGTTCGCCGCCGGCGGGTACACCGACACGCTCCAGAAAATCTCCCTCCAGGAGCTCAAGTCGAACTTCCTCCAGATCGTCAACAAGTCGATCGAGGGTCCCGGAAAGAGCAGCGGCGCCGACAAGCCCGGTGAAGCGGGTTCCCCGGCCGCGAAGGGGGCGGACAGCGCCCTCGCCAAGTACGGCATCAACTTCACCGATCGTGCCAAGAACGGGGAAATCGACCCCGTCTTCGGCCGGGACCGCGAAATCCGCCAGATGGTCGATATTCTCGCCCGCCGTCGGAAGAACAACCCGATCTGCGTCGGCGAGGCGGGTGTCGGTAAGACCGCGGTCGTCGAGGGCTTTGCCCTGCGGATCGCCGAGGGGGACGTCCCCGACATCCTCAAGGACGTCGACATCGTCGGCCTCGACATGGGTCTTCTCCAGGCGGGCGCCGGCATGAAGGGCGAATTCGAAAACCGCCTGAAACAGGTCATCAACGAGGTCAAGTCCTCCGCAAAACCGCTCATCGTCTTCATCGATGAAGCCCACACCCTGATCGGGGCGGGAGCTTCGGCGGGCGGAGGCGACGCGGCCAACCTGCTGAAACCCGCCCTCGCCCGGGGCGAACTCCGCACCATCGCCGCCACCACGTGGAGCGAGTATAAAAAGTACTTCGAAAAGGACGCCGCGCTGGCCCGCCGGTTCCAGCTCGTAAAACTGGACGAGCCGGACGACGCCACCACGACCACCATGCTCCGGGGCCTGCGCGACAAGTACGAGGAAGCGCACGGCGTGCCGATCCTCGACACGGCGCTCGTCGCCGCGGCCGAGATGGGCAGTCGCTACATTTCCGGGCGCCAGCACCCCGACAAGGGCGTCGACCTGGTCGACACCTCGGCCGCGCGCGTCCGGATCGCGCTCACCTCCAAGCCCGACACCCTCCAGGACCTCGAACGGAAAATCGAAACGATCGAGCGGGAAAAGAAGGGGCACGAACGGGACCGGGACGGCGGAGCCCTCGACCGCGACGAGCGGATCGTCGAGATCGATGAGGAACTCGTCCGGTTGAAGGAAGAAACCGAAACCCAGACCGAACGGTGGAAAAAGGAGAAGGTCGCCGCCGAGAAGGTCGTACACCTTCGCAAGCGACTCGAAGGGCGCGTCAAGGAGCGGGAGACCGCCATCCGCAGGAAGGATACGAAGGAAGTAAAGAAGGCCGAGAGCGAACTCGAACCCCTCTCCGAGGTGGAACGGGAAGCGGTCCTGAAGGAACTTCACGGCGCGCTCGAGGAACTGAAGGAAATCCAGGGCGACGACCCCCTCGTGCCCATCCAGGTCGACCGTGAAACGGTCGCCTCGGTCGTCTCCAACTGGACCGGGATACCGATCGGCAAGATGGTCCGCGACCAGGCGGCGTCGGTCCTCGCGTTCGAGGAACAAATCGGCGCCCGCATCAAGGGGCAGGATCACGTCCTGAAGGCGGTGGGGGAGGGAATCCGCGCTTCCAAGGCGGGCCTGAAAAACCCGGCCACCCCGATGGGCGTCTTCCTCTTCGTCGGCCCTTCCGGCGTCGGAAAAACCGAAACGGCGCTCGGCGTCGCCGACCTGCTCTTCGGCGGCGAAAAGTTCATGACCACCATCAACATGTCCGAGTTCCAGGAGAAGCACACCGTCTCGCGCCTGATCGGCTCCCCTCCCGGGTACGTCGGCTACGGCGAAGGCGGCGTCCTCTCCGAGGCGGTCCGACAGCGCCCCTACTCGGTCGTCCTCCTCGACGAGGTCGAGAAGGCGGACAGGGACGTCATGAACCTCTTCTACCAGGTCTTCGACAAGGGCACCCTCTCCGACGGCGAGGGGCGAGAGGTCGACTTCAAGGACACCATCCTTTTCCTGACCAGCAACCTCGCGACGGAGGAGATCATGAACGCCACGCAGGGCGACATGGTGCCCGACGTGGAGGAACTCGTCTCGGTCATCCGGCCGGTCCTGAGCGCCCATTTCAAGCCGGCGCTCCTCGCGCGGATGACAATCATCCCCTTCTATCCGCTCAAGGGCGAGGCGATGACGGCCATCGTTAAGCTCAAGGTCGGCAGTATCCAGAAGCGGATGATGGAATCCCACAAGGTCACGATGGAGTATGCGCCCGAGACGATCCAGATGATCGCCGACCGGTGCACCGAGGTGGAGACGGGCGCGCGGAATATCGACCACATACTTTCCGGCACAATGCTGCCGCAGATTTCCAACCTCCTGCTGGAGCAGATGACCCAGGGAGAACTCCCCCCGAAACTCCTGGTAGGCGTCGACGAGAACAAGGAATTTACCTACACTTTCTCTGACGAGTAGGAGAGATACTGATGGCACAACCGCATATCACTTTCGAAGGCGGAGGTCGGACGGACTTCGAGGTCTCAGCCTTCACCGGGTGGAGCGCCATAAGCCGGATTTACCGCTACACCATCGATCTTTACTGCCCCGAACCGAACGTGGACATGGCGGCCATGCTCACGGAAC